>Ga0172367_10002554_pt1 | contig 24775 bp, 30 predicted proteins | sample Lak10m_FD_114542 | JGI IMG/M metagenome (GOLD analysis project Ga0172367, IMG submission 114542) | Freshwater microbial communities from Kabuno Bay, South-Kivu, Congo - kab_022012_10m | ecosystem: Environmental > Aquatic > Freshwater > Lake | place: Democratic Republic of the Congo: South-Kivu...
TGATGGAGAAAAGATACTTGGTAAAATTCAACTGAATAATAACAAACGCCTAATCTTTAACCCTGACAATGGCAAGGTTTACACGATTTCATCCAACCTGTTACTTTCGACATTTACTAATCAGGTTAGCTTTTCTTTTAATGGTATCAAGTACGATTTGTATAAGTTTGCCAACAACAAATTTTCAACCGTTGATGGCGATGTTAAACTCATAAAAAAGGAATAACAAATTTGGAAAACAAATAATAATTAAATTTAATTAGTTTTTAAAAAAGCAATACGCAATTTCAGCATATTGCTTTTTTTTTTGATTTTATATATTATATTTCATTATAAAATATAAAAATGAGTAAAAAAATAAAAGTTTTAGTTATACCATCTGATAGGTCAGGTGTTTCCAAATTCCGGTCAATTGATCCCCACCTTACGTTACAAAATGATTTCCCAAATGATTTTCATGTGGACATTAATTATGAACCACCAATGGAGGATATGAATTTCTGGAAGGATTATGAAATTGTTGCATTTCATAGGAGCATTGGTCATGATTTTGAGAAAGCAAAAAAACTTATAGAGACATTAAACAAAATGGGTATAATCACAATTTGTGATATTGATGATTATTGGATGCCAACAAAGGATCACCCAATTCATGAGATTATAAAAATTCATAAGATAAATGAAAAGATTGTTGATAATCTAAAAGCAGCAAGTTATGTAACCACAACAACAAGAATATATGCAGATTTGATAAGAAAATTTAATAAGAATGTTTTTGTATTTCCAAATGCGGTTAATCCAAAGGAAGCACAATTTAATGAACCAACCCTTGAATCTGATAGAGTTAGAGTTGGATGGTTGGGCGGGAGTTCGCACCATAATGACCTTTTATTATTAGACAATTCATTTGGGTCATTAACAAAATTTTCCAATAAATTGCAATTTGTTTTATGTGGGTTTGATACAAGAGGTTCAGTTACAGAAATAAATGCTGAAACAAAGGAGCAAAGAAAAAGAAACATAAAACCAGAAGAAACTGTATGGGCAAGATATGAAGAAATATTTACACAAAAATATTCCATAATAAGTGATGATTATAAGAAATTTTTGCTTAAATTTGTGCAAGAACCTTATGATAAAGAAAAAGATGAGGCTTATGTTAGAGCATGGACAAAACCTGTCACAAGTTATGCAAAGAATTATGCAAAATTTGACATATCTTTGGCTCCAATAAAAAATCATATTTTCAATGAGATGAAGTCACAATTAAAAGTAATTGAGGCTGGGTTCTACAAGAAAGCATTAATTGCATCAAATTTTGGACCATACACCATTGACTTGAAACATGGATTAAATAAAGGTAACTTTGTAAATGGTGGAAATGCTTTATTGGTTGATGTGGATAGAAACAAGATTGACTGGGCAAAGTATATTGAAAAATTGATGAAGAATCCCAATTTAATTAAGGATATGGGTGAAAACTTATATGAGACAGTCAAGGATACATATTCTTTGGTTAATGTAACAAAAAACAGAGCAGAATTTTATAAATCACTAATTAAATAACTATAACATGATAAATGTACCTTTAAACAAAATTTTATTTCTGGATATTGAAACAGTTGGTTGTGAAGCCAGTTTTGATAATCTGAAAAAAAATAAACCAGAATTGGCCTATCAATTTGAGAATTACTTTGATTGGTTTGAAAAAAGATTTCCTGAAGATGGTGCTGATGGTTTTGATTCAATGTTTCATAACAGATCTGCACTTGTTGCTGAATTCTTGAAAATTGCTTGCATTTCTTTGGCATTTGTTAATGAAGATGGGACAATTAAAATGCAATCATTTTCTGGAACTGATGAATTGGATATTTTGCAAAAAACGCAAAAGGTGTTACAAAAAGTTGGTTCATTAAATTATTTCCTTTGTGGTCACAATGTAAAAGGATTTGATATTCCTATTTTGGCAAAGAGAATGATGATAAATGGATTGATGCCTCCAAGAATTTTGCCAAGTTATGATACAAAACCTTGGGAGATAAAAGCAATTGACACAAAAGATATTTGGCAATATGGTCAATTTGGTTCAATTGCATCTTTGGAATTAATGTGCGTTTCTCTTGGTATTGAATCTTCAAAGAATATGGATGTGACTGGTAATAAGGTGCATGATGCATATTGGAATGATGGGAATATTGAAGGTATTACCAAATATTGTGAAAGGGATGTGGAGGTATTAATTGAGGTTATTAAAAAACTTATGCAACTGAAATGAGAATTTGGGTAAATGGTTGCTTTGATGTGTTGCATATTGGTCATATATCGTTATTGGAATATGCAAAAACGCTTGGGCATGTCTTTGTTGGCGTTGATTCTGATGAAAGGGTCAAACAATTGAAAGGTAATGATAGACCTATAAATTCTGTTGATGATAGAATTAAAATGTTAAAATCTTTGAAATTTGTGGATGATGTTTGTATGTTTGATTCTGACACAGAACTAAATGATATATTATATTTGTATCAACCGGATGTTATTGTTATTGGTGATGAATATAAATCAAAGCATATAATTGGATTAGAACATTCAAAAAGAATTGATTTTTTTGAAAAAAAGAATGATATTAGTACAACTAAAATTTTAAATTATAAAAATAAATAAAATGGAAATTAGAGAAGATTATAGTCAAGAAGAACTTGATGATTTAAAGCAGTATCTTGATGGTGAGCAAGAACTAACAGATGAAGAAATGCAAGCATTCATTGAAAGCATGCTTGGAATGTCAGCAGAAGAATATTCCAATGTTATTGAAGATGCAATGAAAACAAAAACGCTTGGATATAAGAAATTATCGCCAGATGCAATTGACCCAAAGTATAATTTTGAAAAAGATTCTGGATTTGATTTATATTCCATTGAAGATGTTGCATTGGGTGGTATGTCAAGGGCTATGATTGGCACAGGATTGGCTTTTAACATCCCAGATGGGTATGAGATACAAGTTAGACCAAAAAGTGGATTAGCAATCAATTATGGGCTTACTGTGCTAAATACACCATCCACAATTGATGGTGGATATGTTGGTGAAGTTAAGGTCATTCTTTTTAATGCATCAAGAGAAACTTATCAAGTTAAAAAGGGAATGAAAATTGCTCAAGCAGTATTATGTCCGGTTCAGCAAGGCAAATATGTTAATCTTGAGAATATTGATGAATTGCCTGAAACTGATAGAGGTAGGGATGGATTTGGTTCAACTGGTTTAAATTGATAAAAGAATATGATAACAATAGGATTTTCAACAAGAAAAAGCAACCCAACCTTTATTGAACATATAAGAAAGACCGTTGGGTTTAAGAATGCAGAAATAATTGAGGTTGTTAATGATGGAGAGAAATCCTTAACCAAAGTTTATAATGAGATATTGAATCAGGCAAAGAATGACATTGTTGTTCTTTGTCATGATGATCTCATATTTGAAACCAAAAGTTGGGGAAATGAAATTCAAAAGAACTTCAAAAAAACTGATTATGGCATTATTGGATTGGCTGGCAGCACATATATGTCAGAAAGTGGCATATGGTGGGAGAAGCCAATGACAATGCGAGGAATTGTTAATCACCAGAATGAAGGAAAATCTTGGCAATCAAAATATTCAAAAGATTATGGAAAGATATCAAATGTTGCATTGGTTGATGGATTATTTATTGCAATTCATAAGAATAGAATAAAGCATAATTTTGATGAAGAGTTTGGTGGATTCCATTTTTATGATATTTCATTCACAACGCCAAATTATTTGGATGGAGTTAAAATAGGTGTTACCTATGATGTTAGAGTTACCCATTTATCCATTGGTGTTACAACACCATCTTGGGAGGAGAATAAGAAATTATATGTGGAAAAATATAAGGATAAACTTCCTTATATGCTAGATGAGAGTTGTGATATTACAACATTCATAACTTGTCATGACCAAGACATCATAAAATCAAATATTGCATCAGGCAAATTTAATCCATTGGGAAAAGTTGTATTTATGTTTGTTGGCAAAGGTGAATTCACAGATATCCAAGATTATGATAATGTTATCATTGTTAGAGATTTGCCAGACAATATTGAGCAATACCCAAATTTCACAGCCTTTACCTCTTGGTATGCCATAATGAAGAATAAGTTATGCAATACAAAATATATAAATTTATTGGAATATGATGTTAATCTAAAAGATAATTATGGATTTTTCTTGAAGAATATGTTAAAAGGAAGTGACCCAAAGATTGTTGGATATTTCCCATTTCAAATGGAAACTTTTCATTATATTCAAAATGAAAATTGGGTTTCATCCATATTCAAGGGTTTGTTGGATGCCTATAATCTGGATATGAAAGCATATATCAATAGCATTATGGGTGACGCCAAAGCAAGAAATATTCAATTATATTGGCCGACAACCAATAATGTTTGCTTGTTAACATCATATTTTGAAAAATATATGAATTGGCTTCAACCAATCATTCCATATATGATGGGAGACCAGTATGCTGGGCATAACCAGGAGAGAGCATTATCATTCTTCTCATTATTGACAAATGTTCCGGTTCATTTTTATGTTGGGGATATTGAACACATTCAGGCTGATTCCCATAAAACGCAAGGTCATGAAGTGACAAAAGAATTGGTTTTATAAATGAAATATTTAAGTTTTAGTTTGTGGGGAGATAAACCAATTTATAATGTTGGCGCAATAAAAAATGCGCAATTATGGAAAGAAGTTTATCCTGACTGGCAAATGGTTGTTTATTTTGATAATAGTGTCCCCAAGTCAACCATTGATGAATTGGTAGGCTTGGGGGTTAACTGTATCTATTTTGAAGATAATAGTGTTTATGGTATGTTCTGGAGATTTTTTGCACTAAATCTATCTAATTGTGAATATGCCATTTTTAGAGATGCTGATTCAAGAATAAGTGTAAGAGAAAGTTTGGCAGTTAAAGAATGGATTGATAGTGGCAAATCTTTGCATGTTATGAGAGATCATCCTGGACATAGAATACCTTATGGGAATAATAGTTTGGGTATTCTAGGTGGAATGTGGGGTATTAAAAATAATGTTTTACCTATTATTGATATGATTGCTAAATTCCAAAAATCAAAAGAACATAATTATGGCAATGATCAAACATTTTTAAAAATGGTATATTCTGCTTTGGAGAATGATAGATATACACATGATGAGTTCTTTGAAAATAAACCTTTCCCAATAAAAAGAGAACCTGGAAGATTTGTTGGGGAAAGACTTGATGAATTTGATAAATTTGTTGGTGAAGATTATAAATTGGTTTTATGAAGAAAATATTATATGTAATATTACATGGTGTTGTTAATAAGCATAGATATGATAATGTTATGAATACTTGGGGAAAAGGTAAAGATGTGTTGTTTTATGCAGATTATAATGATGATGATAAAAATATTATAAAAGTATCTAATAATACTAGTTATTCTTCCAACGAAGAAAAATATATTAATATTATTAAATTTTTAAATGGTAATGATAAATATAATTATGAATGGTTTTTCTTTTGCGATGATGACACATTTGTTAATACAAAGAAATTAGAAGATAGTTTGGATACATTTGATTCCAATTTTGTTAATGGGTCAATCTTGAATAGTTGGGCTATTGATTTTTCATTAAATTATTGTTCTGGTGGTGCTGGATATTTAATTAATTTTTATCTTTTAGAAAAAATAAATTTAAATATAAAAAATTATAATACAGGTTGGTCAGATGTTAGTTTAGGATTATCATTAAGAGAATCAAATATAAAATGCTTTAATTCACCTTTATTTAATTCTCAACCGCCAGAATTCTATAATATAGAAATAAGTGATATTAAAAATTATATATCATTTCATTATATAAAGACAGAAGATAAAATGAAAATTATGTTAGATAATATATGAAATACATTTATCATCATTTAGGTTTGGGTGATCATATAATATGTAATGGATTGGTTAGATATTATAGAGAAATATATAATACTATTACTGTATTTACTAAACCTCATAATTTTACAAATGTAGATTATATGTATAGAGATGATGACAACATTATAGTTTTACCTATTGGTGAAGATTATGATGTTTTAAATTATATACAGAATAATAAAATACAAGAAGATATTATAAAAGTTGGTTTTGAAAATATGGGTGTTGGTGATAGTTTTGATCAAGGTTTTTATTCTGGACAAAATATACCTTTTGACTATAGATTTTCTAAATTTAAATTTGTTAGAAATTATGAAAATGAGAATAAAGCATTTAATTCTATTAATATAGAAAATGAAGAATATATTTTTATTCATGGAAATATTGATAGAAATAAAATAAGAAAAGATTTAAAAATTATTGATAACCCAGTAGATTTTGGTATATTTGATATTATAAAAATAGTTGAAAATGCAACTGAAGTCCATATTATGGAATCAAGTATTAAATGTTTAATAAACTCATTTGTATTTGATAAACCTTCTTTCTATTATCACCAATATGTTAGGGGTTATAGTGAATACTTAAATAGTAAAGGTAAAAATAACTTTAAAACAATATATTAAAATGATTGGAGAACAAATTAATGAATTAATAAGAACAAAAGTAGTTGAAATATTATTACATAATAAAAAAGTTGAATTACCTAATGATATTATTGAAACTGATAATATTGGTGAAGTAATTGAAAAATTAGCAATTCTCCATTGTAGAATGTGGTATTTAGAGGATGCAATAGGTTTAGCAAAAAGTGATTCTGAAATTGCTGATTTAAAAAGAAAAATTGATACTTGCTTCAAAATAAAAAGACCTAAATATGTTGAAGCAATTAATAAAATGATTGATAATTCTATCTTAAATAACAAATCCTTGATTGAAGATTCTGTTAAGTATTATAAAGGTTTTTAATATGTCAAAATCATTAGTTTCTCCTTGGCTTAGAGGTGGGTTAGGTAATTATATATTTCAAATAACAGCAGCCTATTCAATCTCAATTAGAGATAATAAAGATTTAATTGTTGATATTTCAGATATATCAATAATTCATAAACCAATTGAAACATATTTTAATAATATTTTTAGAAAAATAAAATTTGTTTCAAATTATTCTAATTACACAACTCACAATTCAAACCAGCCAATACAATATTCTGAAATACCAACTACTGAAGGTAATTTAAAATTATTAGGGTATTATCAAAATGAAAAATATTTTAAACACATCCATAATGATATTTTAAAATTATATGAAATAGATGATGAAACTTTAAGTTATTTAAATTCAAAATATATTGACATTATTGATATAGATACATGTTCACTTCATGTTAGGAGGGGTGACTATTTACCTAAAGCTGATTTCCATACAATACAAACAGTTGAATACTATAAAAATGCAATATCAATAATTGGGGAGGAAAAATTGTTTTTAATTTTTTCAGATGATATAGAATGGTGTGTTTCTAATTTAGATTTTATAAAAAATAAAAAATTTATTAATGGCAATTTAGATTTTCAAGATTTATACTTAATGTCAATGTGTAAAGATAATATAATAGCAAACTCAACATTTAGTTGGTGGGGAGCATGGTTAAATACTAATAAAAATAAAAAAGTAATATACCCATCTAATTGGTTTGGTGTATCATTTTTAGACACATCTGATATTGGGTGTGAAAATTGGATAAAAATATGAATAGAATATTAATTACAGGATCTGATGGATTAGTTGGTTCAGCGCTAAAGAGATTATTAGGGGAAAATCACATATATCATACAAAAAAAGATGTTGATTTATTGGATGGAAAAAAAACTAATGAATATTTAACTTATCATATAAAACATAATAGTGTTGACACTATAATACATTGTGCAGCCAAAGTTGGAGGTGTACAAGTTAATATGAAAAATAACAAAGGTTTTTTCATTGAAAATTTTACAATAAATAATAATGTTATTGACTCTTTGTTTAGAAATGAAGTTCCAAATTTTGTTAATCTGCTATCAACTTGTATTTTTCCTGATAAAAATATATCCTTCCCCCTAACTCCTGAACAAATAGACCAAGGTCCCCCACATTATTCAAATCACGGGTATTCTTATGCTAAAAGATTATCTGGTTATCAAACTAATGTAATTAAAAAAATATTAAACACAAATTGGGTTTCAGTTATACCAACAAATGTATATGGTATTAATGATAATTTTCATTTAGATAATGGTCATATGATTCCAGCTATGATACATAGAGCATTTTTAGCTAAAAAAAATAATGAAAAAATGGTGGTATGGGGGGATGGTAGTCCATTGAGGCAAGTAATTTATTCTGATGATTTAGCTAGATTAATAATATGGTCATTAGAAAATTGGAAGAATGATTTACCATTTATGGCAATAAATGAAGCTGAACATTCCATTTTAGATATATCAAAAATAATATGTAATTATATAAATATAAATAATGAAGATATTATTTTTGATTCAACAAAACCAATGGGGCAACATAGAAAACCAGCTATTTCTAATGCACCAGAAGAATTTAAATTTACAAAATTAGAGGCTGGCATTGAGGAAACCATATATTGGTTTACTAAAAATTATGATTTTATTAGGAAATAATAAAATATGAAAAATTATGATATTGTTATTGTTGCTCATGAAAAAGATTTTAATAATATTAAATTTATTATTGAATATACTTCTATAAATTTGGAGTTTGATTCTATTCATCTAATATTAAGCAATAGAGAAGAGTATAAGGATGCAGAATTAGTACCAACCCTTACAAATAAACCAATATATTTTCATTTAGAAAATGATGTATTATCTATTGATAAAAGTAGAATTAGGCATAGACCAAATTGGATTTACCAAATGTTGCTAAAAATGTTTCAGAATGTAACTAAAAATGATAATTTTTTAATTATTGAAGCTGATTGTATTATTTTGAATAAATTAACATTTTTTAATGGTGATAAAACTATTTTCTATTTAGGTAGAGATTATTATCATGAACAATATTATAATTTTAATAAAAGATTATTAGGGATTGGTAGAGAATTTAACCATTCATTTATATCTGAATTTATGATGTATGATAAAAAAATAATTAAAGATTTGCTAAAAAAATTAAAATGTAACTATATTGATGATTTTTTAGAACTTGTTTACTTATATGTTGATGACAATTCTTACCCTTCTGATTATGATTTATATGGTAATTTTTACTACTCAAATTATCCTAATAATTTCGAAACAAAAATTTTAAATTTTAATATGTTTGGTAGGCATAGCAATTATTGGTCTAATGAAGAAATTAAAGAATTAATAAGAACAAATGAAGATAAAGATGCTATTAGTTTTCATTGTTGGGGTTATAATTAAAAATTAAAATAAATATGGATAAAAAAATAACATTAGTAAAAGATACTATTGATATTAAAGATTTGGATAAATTAATTGATTGGTTGAAAACTAATCCTAAATTAACAAAAGGTGATTTAACTATTGAATTTGAGAAAAAATGGTCAGAGTGGTTAGGTTGTAAATATTCAGTTTTTGTTAATTCAGGGTCTTCAGCTAATTTGGCTGCTGTTTATTCTCTTATACTATCTGGTAAGTTAAAAAATAATAAAATTATTGTGCCTGCTGTATCTTGGGTTACAACAGTAACACCAGCAATTCAATTAGGTTTAAATCCTATTATGTGTGATTGTGATGTAGATAATCTAGGTTTAAGTATCACGCATTTGAAAGAACTTATAAAGAATGAAAATCCAGCTGCAATAATTTTAGTTCATGTTTTAGGAATACCAAACTATATGAATGAAATTGTTAAACTTTGTTTTGAAAATAATATTCTATTGATTGAAGATACTTGTGAATCTATAGGTTCAAAGTATGAAGGTAAATTATTAGGGAATTTTGGGGATTTATCTACATTTTCTTTTTATTTTGGACATCATATGTCAACAATTGAAGGGGGAATGATTTCAACAAATAATGAAGAATTGTATCATATATTATTATCAATTAGATCACATGGTTGGGATAGGGATTTACCCCAAGAAAAACAAAAGATTTTAAGGGATAAATACAAAGTAGATGATTTTAAATCTTTATACACATTTTATTACCCTGGTTTTAATTTAAGAGCAACAGATTTGCAAGCCTTTATTGGGTTAATACAAATGGATAAACTATACACAATTATAAATAATAGAAATAAAAATTATATAAGATATAAAAATGAAATTAAAAATGATTTCTGGAACATTAGCCCCCCAGTTGATTCATTTATTTCAAATTTTTCATTTCCAATAATAACTAAAAATATAAAAAAATTATCATTAGCCTTAATTGATAATAATATTGAGTGCCGACCATTAATTTGTGGTTCAATCAATGAACATCCATTTTGGTATGAAAGATATGGTAAAAGTATCCTACCTAATTCAAAATTAGTAGATGATTTTGGTTTATATATCCCAAACAATCATCAAATGTCTAATGAAGAGATAGATAAAGTGATAAATATTGTTAATAAACATTTATAAAAAAATATATGAATATTTTAGAACTAAATAAATTATCATCATTACATAATTGGGAAAATATAATTTTTTGCAAAACTGATTATTTGTTTAATGATTTTGAAAAAATAAAAAAAATAGAAAATGATGTTGTTTTGATTTCAGGTAATTCAGATTATCCTATTGATGAATTTAGATTTAGTAAAAAACCAAAAAATATTAAAAAATGGTATGCTCAAAATGCTTTGTTTAAAGATGATAATTTGATTCCTATACCCCTTGGTATTGAAAATAAAGTACCTGCATATAGAGATGAACATGGTGTTGGGTATTATGATAGAGTTTCATTAAAGGAAAATTTAATTTTAAGAAATTTACAAACCACTCCAACTAAAAAAATATATGCTAATTTTAATATATCAACAAATTATCATTATAGAAGTTTAGTTAGAGATGTTTGCATAAAGTCAAAATATATTGACTGGGATGAACCAAATTTAACTTTAATTGAATTTTTTGATAAAATACTAGATTATGAAATGGTTGTTTGCCCAGTTGGTAATGGAGTTGACACTTATAGGTTGTGGGAGGTTCTGTATTCAAATAGAGTTCCAATAACTATTAAAGTTGGTGATTTTAAAATTTATGAACTTTATAATAAATTACCAATAATCATATTAAATAGTATTGAAGAATTATATGATATGAATTTACTTCAACAAAAATTTGAAGAAATAAAAAGTAATCAATATGATTTATCTATTTTAGATACATCTTATTGGTTTAATAAAATAATAGAAATATAAGATGGGAGCACAAAACAACATAGATGAAATAATTCTAAAAAATGTAGGTAAAGATGGTTTCTTTATTGAAGCTGGGGGTTCAGATCCAAGAGATCAGAATAACACAGAATTACTTGAAATAAATGGTTGGAAAGGTTTAATAATTGAACCTAAAAAAGATTTTAATCATTTGTATAGTCATTTAAGACCTAATTCTATTTTAGAGAATTATGCTTTGGTTAGTGATGATTATGATAAAGAAACAGTTTTAGGTGATTTTAGTCATTATATGATGGGTGGTGTTTTAAATATACATGGGTTAAATTGGAATCCAACAGAATATCCTTGCACAACTTTAAATAAGATATTGAAAAAACACAATATTACAGAAGTTACATTTTTCTCCTTAGATGTTGAAGGCTATGAAAAAGAAGTGTTAAATGGGATTGATTTTAATGAGATTTTTTTCATATTCTAGTTATTGAAACACATAAGGTAAATGGTGAAAAAGAAACTTTTGATTTTTTAAACAATTTTGGTTTTGAAAATAAGTTAGTTATAAATCAACATATTTTCTTTATTAATAAAGAATCAAAATTTTATAAAACATTTAATATATGATAATAAATAAATTAGCACTAATACTTGGAATTAACGGGCAAGATGGATCCTATCTATCTGAATTATTACTTGATAAAGGATATGAGGTTCATGGAACATTGAAAAGAAATTCTGTTGCAGAGAATCAAACATCAAGATTGGATAATGTATATGATGAATTAAAGTTACATTACGCTGATTTGACTGATTTATCTTCATTAATTAGAGTGATACAAGAGGTTAAACCAATTGAAATCTACAATTTGGCGGCACAATCTCATGTAAGAATATCATTTGACCAACCATTATATACAGCAAATGCAACAGGTATTGGGGCATTGAATGTATTTGAGGCTGTTAAATTGATTGATAAAAATATTAGAATTTACCAAGCATCATCATCTGAAATGTTTGGCAATTCAATTGACCTTGATGGTTATCAAAGGGAAACAACCCCCCTCATTCCAGTATCACCTTATGGATGTGCAAAAGTTTTTGCTTATAATATTGCAAGGAATTATAGAAATTCTTATGGAATGTTTATATCAAATGGAATTTTGTTTAACCATGAAAGCCCAAGGAGGGGAACAAACTTTGTAACAAACAAGGTGGTTAAAGAAGCAGTCAAGATAAGATTGGGGTTAAGCAATACCTTAAAACTTGGAAATCTAGATGCCACCCGTGATTGGGGACACGCAAAAGATTATGTGGAGGCAATGTGGTCAATATTGCAATTAAGCAATCCTGATGACTTTGTGTGTGCCACAGGGATATCTCATTCTGTGAGAGAATTATGTGAATATGTTTTTAATTCCTTGGATTTAAATTATTTGGATTATGTTACCCAAGATGATAAATTTTATAGACCAGAAGAATTAAATGATTTAAAAGGTGATGCATTAAAATTGATTAAAACAATAAACTGGAAGCCAAAATATACCTTTGAAACAATGCTTGATGAGATGATAGAATATTGGTTACATAAATTTAACAATCAAAACTTGACTGTTAAATTTTAGTTTTCATTATTTATTGTTAAATAAAAAAACTTAATGACAAGAAGAAGATTTGTGAAAAAAGAAGATGAGGTTGAGTTAGCTCCCCAATCAAGGAAAAGTCAAATTTGCAGTTTGCTAAAAAAGAAAACAAAAGAAAAATTCCTAAACGACAATCAAGCAGTTTATTATGACAAATTGTTAAACCACCAAATAACAATTTGTGTTGGTCCGGCTGGAACTGGCAAAAGTTATATGTCAATGAAGGCTGCAATTGATTTGCTTGCAGACCCCAACAATGCCTATGACAAATTGGTGATTGTTAAACCTGCTGTTGAAGCTGAAGAAAAACTGGGTGCTTTGCCTGGCACAGTAAATGAGAAAATGGATCCTTATGTATATCCATCATTTTATCTCTTGAACAAAATTATTGGCAAAAATATTCGTGAAAAACTAATGGAAATGGAGGTTATTGAAGTTATGGCTCTTGCTTATATGAGGGGTTTAAATATTGATAACACCATATTGGTTTTGGAGGAGGCGCAAAATACAACACCAAATCAAATGAAATTAATATTGACAAGGATTGGTTTTAATACTAAATTTTTTATATCTGGTGATTTGGAACAAACTGACAGATATAAAGACAAAAGGGGAACAGGATTATATGATGCTATGTTAAGGCTTCAAGATATTGATGATATTGCTCATCACGAATTTGATGTCAAAGACATTGTTAGAAATCCCCTTATCTCAAAAATATTAAAAAAATATGAGGATTGGAATTGATTTAAATGGAGTTTTAAGGGATACTCTTGGTAAGATAGAACAAGTTTATGATAAATTCTATATGTCAAATGAAGAGATAGATAGCAATTTTAAATATGAAATAATCTATCCAATAGATTCCTTAAATCTTACAAATCATTTTAAATTTGAAAACAATGAAGAATTATATAATTTCTTATATGTTGAACACCCCATGGAGATATTTGGTCATGCACCTTCTGTTGAATATACTGGAATGAATGATTTGAATGATTTCTATTTGGATATGAGGAATAAATATGAAATTATTATTGTTTCAGATGAAATTGGCAAATCAAAACCAGCCACATTATTTTTCCTTTCAAAGTTCTCTTGTTTGATTGAGAACATAATGTTCTATAGTGAACAGACAAAAAATAATATGCTTAAATCAATAGATGTTTTACTTACAGCAAATCCTACCTTATTATTAGAAGTACCTAAAAATAAAATTGTTATAAAATATGAACAAGAGTATAACAAAAATATTGAAATAGAGCATAGTATTAAAAAAATAAATGAATTAAAAGAAAAAATATTAAAATTATGTTAAAAGTATTTGGTGAACATTATTACATTGATTTGGATGTTATTGAAAAATATGTTGATATGAGTGAAACTCCTAAGATATCAGCTTCAGGAGAAACAGAAACAAAAATTAATATAATTAAATATGAACTTGTAAAACTAATGTTGGATGTTGTATTAACTGAAGCAGATGATATTGATGATAAGTTAGGATTAGCCTCGGCAAATGATTTGACTATACCATTTAAACTAGCATTTAATACTTTACTTAATAAAAAAATAATAAACCACTATTAATATGAATGACTTAAAATCAAAAATTGAAAATTCCTTAAACATTCTAAAAGACAAAAAATCAAGAATTTATTTTGTTGCCCAAGATACCAAAGGAAATGCAAGAGCTTCAATAAAATATATTTATGATGTTGCTTTGACATTAAAAGAAAATGGATTTAACCCAATTATCTTGCATGAAAAAAAAGATTATACTGGTGTTGGTTCTTGGCTTGGTGAAGAATATATGACAAAATTACCTCATAAATCTATTGATGGGGAGAGTTTGGAGATTAGTCCTGAAGATTTTATTGTTATTCCAGAGATTTATGGATTTATAATGGAACAAATTAAAGATTTGCCTTGTGGTAGAATTGTATTAGCTCAATCATATTCATATGTGTTGGACACACTACAACCAGGTCAATCTTGGACTTCATTTGGATTTATGAAATGTATCACTACAAATGAGAAACAAAAGGAAAAGATTGATTCATATATGAAAAAAATATCATTTGATATAATTAAACCAATCATTTCTGACATTTTCAAAAAGCCAACTTTGCCTCCAATGCCAATTATTGCAATGCATACAAGGGAGCAAAGTGATACAATTAATATTGTTAAGGAGTTTTATTTAAAATATCCACAATTTAGGTGGTTTACATTTAGAGATATGAGAGGATTATCACATATTGAGTTTGCAAATTCTTTAAAGAATTGTTTCCTAAGTGTTTGGATTGATGATATTAGTGGATTTGGAACATTCCCTTTGGAATCAATGGCATGTGGAATACCTGTTATTGGAAAAATTCCTGACTTAATACCAGAATGGATGAATGATAAAAATGGTATATGGATTCAAGATAAACTAAAAATGGTTGATTATATTGCTGAATATATTCAAAACTGGCTTGAGGATAGTATTACTCTTGAATTGTATGATGAGATTGAAATTACAGCAAAAGAATATCAAGACAAAGATAAATTTGAATCAACAATCATTGATTGTTTTACTAACTATTTTGATAATAGAATAAATACATTTCAAGAACAATTAAACAAAATATAAAAATGGACAAAAAATTATCAGTATCTGTAATATTACCAATAAAATCATCAAAGGCCAAAGATTTTGATTTATTCTTTGAGAAGGCAATAGCATCATTAGAAAAACAACAAGATGATTTTGATGAATTAGTTATAATTCATACAAAAGAAGATTCCCTTGTTGAATTTTTAAATAACTTTGATTTCAAGAAACTGAATGTTAAAAAATTAGAGTGGGATGGTGAACCAAATTATTGTGCACAAATTAACTATGGTGTAAATAATGCTAGTTCTACTTGGGTTAGTTTTTTTGAATTTGATGATGAGTATTCAAATATTTGGTTTAAGAACTTCAAAAAATATGCAGAAGCATATCCTGATTATAATGCCTTCCTTCCGGTTGTTGTGGATGTGGATTCAAAAGATGTTTTTGCGGGGTTTACAAATGAGGCAACTTTTGCTGCAAACTTCACCCAAGAAATGGGTGTATTGACAAATGATATTCTACATGATTACCAAAATTTTCAGACATCTGGAATAATTATGAAGAAAGACATATTTATAGATATGGGAGGATTCAAGCCTTCAATAAAATTGACATTTGGGTATGAATTTTTATTGAGGCTAACCTATAATGGCGCACAAATTATGACCATACCTAGACTAGGATACAAGCATACAAATTTAAGGGATGGATCAATTTTTTGGAACTATAAGTTTGATAAAAATAATATTACAGAAGATGAAGTTAAATTTTGGCTTCAAACCGCAAAAAAAGAATATTTTTTCACAACAGATAGAGAAATAAAATATGAAATTGCAAAATCTTAATGATAAATCAAATTATTGATGAACCTAAGAAAACAAAGAAAAAACCAAAAGAAAATTATTTTGATATAAGAGAAGAGAATGCTGTTATTGATTTTTTAACAGTTAAAACTTTTCAAGAAAAAAATAGTATATACAACCAATTTCTTAGAAAACCATTAGACAAAATGATATCGTCAATAATTAGACGATATAGACTATATAGAAAAGACATGGACTTCAATGAAATTCATAGTGATGTCCATTCTTTTCTTATGACCAAAGTGGATAAGTTCAAACCATCCAAAAATAAGAAAGCATATTCTTATTTTGGTACAATATGTAAGAATTATTTAATGGGTCAGATATTGAAGGATCAGAAGGAAACAAATAGAAAAGTTTCTTATGAAGATATATCAACTTCATTAGAAGAAAGACCAGATATGTGTTATAACATAGACGATGATGTTATAGATTTGGATACTGTAATTCTTCAATATACAATAAAATTAAAAGATTTTATTGATACTCAAAATTTAAATGATAATGAGAAAAAATTAGGTTTAGCTCTAATTGATGTTTTTGAAAAATATGAAACAATATTTACATCAACAGATAATTCAAAATTTAATAAAAATTTAATATTATTGTCATTAAGAGAAATGACAAATCTAACAACAAAAGAGATTAGGGTTTCATTAAAGAAATTCAAATCTCTTTATATTTTTATTGTAAATAAAATTGTATAATTATGCCTAGACCATTTAAAAAAGAAATTGCCTTTAATAAAGAATCAATTTTAAATTTAATGCAAGAAATTTATAATGAACTTGTTGAACAAAGGACAACTGCCATACGTATTCAAAACAAAATGCTGACAATGCTAAAAGAACCTGAAGATATGACAATGATTGGACCAGTTATTGAAAAACAACAAAAAATTATAAATGATTGTGTTGAGAAAAAATTAAGTTTATCTAAACTCCAGTCAAGTATATGGGAGAAAATGAGTAAGGATGAAACATCTTATTCTTTTGCTGATTTGGATGAATCATTACTACAAAATCTATTAGATAAAGATATTACTAATGACACTAATAACAATTATACATTAAAATAATTTTATGCCAAGTTTATTAAATGAATATAAGAAAATAACAAAACAAATTGATGCATATACAACATATTTAGCAAGTACAAAAGCATCTGAACAAGCAAGATCACAAGCACAGATATTTTTTGACAAGAAAGTATCAAGTGTGGATAATGCAATTAATATTTCTAATTCAGTTAAAAACTTAAAAAAAAACAAAACACCAAAATTATTTGATGAATTAATTGGATTCATTAAAAAAATAGATGGAGAAGGTAGCAATACAAATAATAATTTATTAAAATTATTTTCTAGTATTGTTGCAAGGAATTTACCAGAAATAAAAAACATTCTAATAGAAGAATGTACTAACTTATTAGGTTGTAGAGATGATCAAACATTTCTTGCGTTAAAACTAGATAAGTTTGAATCCCCCAATGTAGAAATAACTAACAAAGTATTTGTACCAGTAAAAAATTTAGACTTATGGAAAAATTTAAAGAAAGACCCAACCTCAACTGCTGGTATTTTCTTTTATGAAAAATTAGAATCATCATCTATACAAGCTGGGATTGACTCTAATATATACAAAAATTATGGTGGACAGATTGGGTTTCCTTTAAATTATGAGATATATAATAGGATTATAACACCAAATGAAACTTTTTATAAAAAATATCAAGATGTTTATAAAGGCAACTCTGGATTGCCTCTTTTTGATTTTAGTTATGAAACAACAAATGATTTAAATGAGCCTGGTGATTTTATTGCTATAACATTATTAAGTAAAAATGATGAATTTAATTATTATAGTAAATTCATATTTGATTATTATAGTAGCATAAATGTATTTGATTTTAATAACTTAGCAAAGAATATATTAAATTATATTCTTGATGGTGCTGATATTACACAATCTACTTCACCAACTGAACTTAACCAGAAATCAAAATTTATGATTTTGCTTGAAAGATTATGTGGGAAATGTTTTGATAATAGTGATGAGATTGATGTTAGTGGAATTGCAAAAATTCCAGAATTAGATGATGATACTGATGATTTTTTTACATTTTCAGAAATAGAATTAAGAAATATTGATAGTTTAGTAAATAACTATGTTAATAAAATTGTTAGTTATGAAAGTTGTGGTGTTGAGGACCAATCTATTGATTTTGATGAAATAATTGACTATGCTAAAGAAATAGTTGAAAACATTAATGAATCTTCCTCCCCCACTCAAAAAAGTGATGCACTTTCTAATGCTGTTTTAAATGTATTAAATAATAATAATTTAAAAAATAACAATACAACTTTATTTGCTTTTGTTAAAGCAATTATGGAATCAATTATATCTCCAAAAGTTTTATTGCCTATTATGGTATTAGGTCAAGTTATTGAGAAGCCAACTAAAGACAACTATAATAATTTAAAAAACCAATCAGATAAATTTATAAAACAAAATGATAAAAATATCACAAATTTTACAAAAGAAATTGTTGATGATGGTGAGATTTTTGCAAAAAAATATAAGAAATATTTACAAAACATAACAACTAGAGTTTTAGAAATTTTTATAAAAGAACTTTTTAATGAGTTAAAAAAGAAATTAAAAAAATTAGTATCAAGAGTTATTGGAGGTGTTTTTAAAAATTATACAAAGAAACAAAAACAAATAATATTAGCATTAAGTACTGCTTTACTTGGTATTATATCAGCAATCACTGATTTTAAAAAATGTAAGAGTGTTGTTGGAAGTATTAGTAAAATTTTAAACTCAATAAACATTTTAAGCAAAAATGCAATTATACCAATACCCCCACCATTATTGATTGGGGCTCAATTCTTGCCGGGATTTTCAAATGAGCGTGCAAAAATAAATGTGATTTCTGAAATGCAAAGTTTGGGTTTACCTACTGAACCATTATTGGATGGGACACCAAATAGAGTATTATTATTTGCAGAATCTATAATAAATGGAATGGATAATGAAGAAATTGCAAATGGTGCAGTTGATGGGTTTATTGATCCACAATTAACTGGTAGAGTTTTTGCCAAAAAAAGACATGGATAATATGGAGAATAATCACATTAATGATGCTATTGAATTTTCAAAAAATTTAAATGAAAAAAGTAATTCTGATATTACTAAAATGCTTGACAATTTAAGCAACCATTTTAATATAACAAAGAATATTGTTATAAATTTAACTTATGAATTGGATCAGATTGAGGAGTTATATAATATAATGTTAAAAGAATATAATAAGAGACAAAATGGATAATAGAATTTTATTTCCAGCAACCATCACACACATTGAAGACCCCAATATGATTGGTCGTGTACGTGCTGTAATTGATTCTGATAGAAATGATTCAATATTGAACTCTATTACTGACCCTCCTTTTAATATTAATACTGATATATGGGGACCCAGAGATCCTTTTATATTCAAACCTCTTTTACCTTATTACATAAATGCACCTATTGAGGTTGGGGAAAGAATATTGGTTATATTTGCAAATAAAGATTTTAAATTTGATAATCAATATTTTATTCAAGCAGATTTTTCATCTCCAATGAGAAATAATTTTACTGACTCAGTTGAGGCAAGAACAACAACTGGTTCAGGTAGAAGATTCATTAAGGGGTTGAATTTAAAAAACTTGGATGGTACATATAGGAAATCAAAGACAAAGGGTTTATTTGTTGAGCCTAAAGATAATGGAATTATTGGTAGGGGTTCATCAGATATAATTGTAAAAGAACATGATGTTTTAATCCGGTCAGGTAAGTATAAGGGACAATTAAACCCAAAAGAATTTCCAACACCAAATGATAATAGATCATTTATTCAAGTATCACAGTATGATACACGTAAAGTTGTTTTACCATCAGCAGAACTTGAGTTTACTAAATCAAAATTATTGTCAACAAAATTTTTAATTGAATGGATAATCCAAAATCCAGATTCAACAGAAAATTTTAATGGTGTTATAAATCTATATACATTAAAACAGAATGAAAGAATATCAATTGACAATATCAATCCTAACACAACACTTGATGATTTAAAATCAATTAGATCAAGAACATCATTTAATGGATTGACCAAAACTCAAACAATTGAATTTATAAATAATTTTATTTTTAATTGTGATAATCTTTTAAAATTGGATGATGGTACGCAATTATTTTTGCCGAATGAGATTAAATATCCAATATTCTTTAGACCAGGCTTTGCAACCCAAATAAGATTAACAGGTGGTTTTGGCAAATTGCCCCCACAAAATTTAATTGATATATATAATCAAATTAAATTTAATAAATTTGAAAAACAAGGTGGATATGGGTTTATATATTCAAAAGGAAGCACCCAAGCGCCAACATTAAATCAAGTTGCAAATGTGCAACAATCTCAAATTGTTAATGAAGTAAATACTTCAGCATTAATTGGTGCTGATGAAGTTTATTTATTATCACATGAATCAGAACCTGCCCCAAACAAAAGAAAGATAGAACTAAATGGTTCATTATATGGTATTGAGCAAGACAAAATAATTGATGATATTTATCCAAACACATCATCTTCTGTAAGGGGGGAGGAGTTATTGGAACTCATTAATTTGATTGTTAGATTTTTAATAACTCATGCACATCCATTCCCAGGTTTACCCCCAGTTTCAGTTACAGAAGATGGATCCACCATAAATAATTTATTAAATGAATTATCATTGGCAACAAAGAAGATATTAAACAAAAAAATTAGAATGAATTGATATTTATTATATAAAATATAATGTCAATTCATTTATCTTATTTCAATAAAAATAATACATTAATATTTAATTCCAAAATTAACACAGGCAGAAATCCTGTTATGGAATTATCTTATGGTGCAGCAGATTATCTAATTCCTGCATATGGTCCAACAAGATTAATTTTTAATCTTAATCTTCAACCATTAATTGATAAAGTTAATGATAATATCATATTCAGTGGTTCATTAACTAGTGCAACTCATACATTAGTTATGAAAAACACAGCATCATTTGATGAATCATTGTTAAATGGAAAAATGCCATCACAAAAAAGAAGAGCTTCATCATTTGATTTGAATTTATTTAGAATTCCATTAAGCAGCGGTAATACTGGTTATGTCCAATATTGGGATGAAGGTGTTGGGTATGATTACACAAATTATTCAAAAAACTTAAATTCTGGATCTGGTGCAAAGTATCCTCTTGTTATAAAAGATGATAAATCATTTTCAACAACCCCCTCCAACTGGTTTAGTGGTAAAACCATAAGTGGTTGGACTGAATCAGGAATTTATAACAATAAAAATACTGGAACAACTATTAATTATAGTGGATTAACCATTCTTGGCACTCAACATTTTGAATTTGGAAATGAGGATATTTCATTTGATATGACAAATGAGATAAATGCCATTTTAACAGGTGCTACAACATCTTATGCTGGTTGGGGTATTGCATATCCACCCTCTTATGAAAATGCAACAGGATTGACAGAAAGTTATGCTGTGGGCTTTTTTTCAAGACATACACAAACATTCTATGAACCTTATCTTATCACAACATATGATGATTTGGTAAAAGATGATAGAAATAATTTTGTGAAAAATAAAATAAATAAGTTATATTTGTTTGCCACAGATGATGGCAATTATATAAATTTGGATTCAAATCCTATTGTTAATATTTTTAATTATGATGGTGATGTTGTCACAGGTTGCACAAACCTATCAACAAGATTGATAACAAAAGGTGTTTATGAGGTTTCTGTCCCAAATGTGTTTAGTGGATATACACCCCCACTTGTATTTACAGATGTATGGACTGGAATAACCTTAAATGGAATAACCTTACCAAATGTTGAAAATGAATTTGTATTATATGATATGAATAATAGAATTAAGACTGGAACAAAAACAACAGAAAATGAATCATATAATTTTGATTTTTATAATGTTATGCAAGGGGAGAAAATCCTTAACACAGATATTAGAAAAGTTGGGGTTATTATCAAGAAGGCATATAGCACAGATGAAATGTTGATGGGGGTTAAAGCATATTATAGGGTTTATGTTAAGGAGGGTGAAACAGAGGTGCAAGTGCAAGATTGGACAGAAATAAATAGAAGCCCAAATGAATATTATTTTATATTTGACACAAGGGATAAAATCCCAAATAAATATTTTATTGATTTAAAAGTTCATATTGCTGGGGAAGTTTCAACATATAAAAAACAATTAACATTCTTTATTGTAAATAAAAAATAATGGAAAAAGAAGCATTAAAAAGAATATTTGAATTCCTTAAAGATAAGGAACAGCAGAATGCACCATTTTTATGGAAATGGGAAAATAATATACCATTAACAGAAGAAGATTTGAATGTTAAAGGTGATTTGGATTTACATAATTCAAACATAACCTCATTACCAGAAGGATTAAAAGTTGGTGGTGATTTGGATTTACTTTATTCAGATATTATTTCATTACCAGAAGGTTTGAAAGTTGGAGGTAGTTTGGTTTTAGCACGTTCAAAAATAACCTCATTACCAAAAGGATTGAAAGTTGGGCGTTATTTTATTTTAGCGTTTACAGATATAACCCATTTACCAGAAGAATTAAAAGTTGGTAGTTCATTTGATTTAAGGTATTCAGAAATAACCTCATTACCAAAAGGATTAAAAGTTGGTGGTGATTTGAATATTTATGGAGCACCTATAGCAAAATTTGAGGATAATGAAATAAGAGAAATGATTAAACCTGGATTTATAAAAGGAAAAATATTGAGAAAATGAAAAGAGAACAACTAAAAAAAATATTTGAATTCCTTGAAGAGAAGGAAAATAAATTTGCTAAAGCAAAAGGGACTTTAAGGTGGAAACTTGCATTTAATGAACCATTTACAGAAGAAGATTTGAACATTAAAGGTGGTTTGTTTTTACATCATTCAAATATAACCTCATTACCAGAAGGTTTGAAAGTTGGTGGTGATCTTAATTTAACTTATACAGTTAATTTAGAATCATTACCAAGTAATTTAGATGTTAAAGATGATTTAAATTTACATCATTCAAATATAACCTCATTACCAAAAGGTTTGAAAGTTGGGGGTAGTTTGGATTTATCATATTCAAATATAACATCATTACCAGAAGGGTTGAAAGTTGGTGGTTGGTTGGATTTAAGTGAAACAGATATTGAGTTTTTGCCAAAAGGATTGAAAGTTGTGGGTGATTTGGATTTAAGAAATACAAAAATAACTTCATTACCAAAAGGATTGAAAGTTGGTGGTGATTTGCTAATTTTTGGAACACCTATAGCAGAATTTGATAATGATGAAATAAGAGAAATGATTAAACCTGGATTTATAAAAGGAGAAATAATTGAATAGATGAATAAAGAAGCACTAAAAAGAATATTTGAATTCCTTAAAGAAAAGAATCAACAGAATCTACCATTTAGATGGAAAATATTAAATAATATACCATTAACAGAAGAAGATTTAAATGTTAAAGGTGATTTGGATTTAAAATATTTAGATATTAGTTCATTACCAGAAGGATTGGAAGTTGATGGTGGGTTGGATTTAAGTGGATCAGATATAACCTCACTACCTAAAGGATTAAAAGTTGGACGTTATTTGGATTTGTCAAATACAAGAATAACCTCATTACCAAAAGGATTGAAACTTGGAGGTGATTTATATTTAAATTATTCAGATATTAATTTATTGCCAGAAGGATTGGAAATTAATGGTGTTTTGAATTTGGCAAACACAAAAATAACCTCATTACCAAAAGGGTTAAAAGTTAATGGTAGTTTGAATTTACAAGTGGCAAAAATAACCTCATTACCAGAAAGATTATATGTTAAAGATTCACTTTCAATAGATTACACAAACATAACCTCATTACCAGATGATTTATATGTTGGAAGAAATTTATATTTAAGGGAAACAAAAATAGCCTCACTACCAAAAGGATTGAAAGTTAATGGTGAATTTGTTTTAAGTAAATCAGAAATAACCATATTACCAGAAGGGTTGGTAGTTAAAGATGATTTAGTTTTAAGAAATTGTAAGAATTTAAAATATTTACCAAAAGGATTGAAAGTTGGTGGTGATTTGCATATTTATGGAACACCTATAGCAAAATTTGAGGATAATGAAATAATAGAAATGATTAAACCTGGGTTTATAAAAGGAGATATATATTAA
>Ga0172367_10002555_pt1 | contig 24771 bp, 39 predicted proteins | sample Lak10m_FD_114542 | JGI IMG/M metagenome (GOLD analysis project Ga0172367, IMG submission 114542) | Freshwater microbial communities from Kabuno Bay, South-Kivu, Congo - kab_022012_10m | ecosystem: Environmental > Aquatic > Freshwater > Lake | place: Democratic Republic of the Congo: South-Kivu...
ACCAATGCATCATGCTGTGTCGTAATCTCGCTTGCTTCTACGTCCACCATCGCTATGCGGGGAGCGGCAAGCGTGGCATCAAGGACGGTGAAATATCAAAGTAACGTCGGCGGTTTGTCGAATGCAACTGGCTTGGTAGCCATGAGGATCGGATGAACGACCAACAGAAAAACGCGCAGCAGCTCGTAGCCACATGGGCATCCTTTGTGGCTATCTGCGTTGGAATCGGAACCATGCTTATGCAGATGGGTAGGCGGGACGCGCAACTCGTCTCGACCGTCGAGCAGGTGCGCGAACTTGGGAGCATCGTTAGTGATCTTGCCAAGGCTCAGGTTGCGTTTACTCTTACAGACAAGCAGACGGAGGAACGTCTGCGGGAACTTACAGCGAGGCTTGAACGCCTCGAAAGGAACGGCAAATGAAAGCATCTTGGCGCACAACTTCCGCAGGTATCGCAGCCATTCTTGTAGCTGTCGGTGCCGCGCTTACCGCACTCACGGACTCTGACCCTGTGACCGTTCCCGATTGGGGCGCAGTTGTGGCTGCGGTCATCGCAGGCATCGGCCTGCTCTTTGCGCGTGATGCGAGGGTGAGCAGCCAGCAGGAGGGAATCCGGTGAAATGCTCGATCGAATCATCGCGCAACTGGCGCTTGCTCTGTTTTCGTATTTGGAACGCCGCATTGAACGCGGTCGAGTCGCGGTCGATGCCGATTTGGATCGTGACCGTCTTATTCTTGCTGGCTCTCGGATTCGCAAGTGGATGCAGCAGAACGGTGCTGGTCAAGGAGGGAAGTCCGATCCGAATGGGTCCGGATGCCAAGGCAAAGGTGTATGCGCTTGTCGAAGGCGAATGGACTCTGAGTAGCAACGCCGTCCAAATCCCTGAAGGCTGGTATCTCGTCTCTCCGGAATGGGTTGACATGGAAGACGTCGGCACGAATTGACGAATGGCGAAGGCTCGAAACAAGATCCGGGTTGATGTCGGAGCGCCTGGGAAGCTCGGTATCAAATGGCTAACGACCGGGCAGATTTCCAATCGACTTGGTGTGGCGCAAAAAACCGTGACCAAGTGGATCGATGACGGTCGGTTGATCGGGATCAAGTTGCCAGGATCCCGTGATAGGCGGGTACACCCGGATGCCTTGGAGGAATTTGAGAGACACTACGGATTCGATCGTGCAAGAGGAATAAGGGAATGATGAATGGGCGCATTGAATCACGTTCAAATCTATAAGGCCGACAAGTCGATCCTGAGAATCGACTACAAGCCCAAGAAGGGAACGGATCACATCGATCTGCTTCTACGATCCGACGCCCACCACGACAACGCGCACACCGACATCGACATGGAACGCCGCCATCTGGAAGAGGCGCGCAAACGCGATGCGCTAGTACTCGACAACGGAGACTGCCATTGCGCCATGCAGGGTAAATGGGACCGCCGCGCGGATCGGTCTGCCCTGCGTCCCGAATACCAGTTCGGAAACTACCTTGACCGCCTAGTCGATGAGGCAGTCAAGTTCTACACCCCCTACGCTCGCAATTGGTGCATGATGGGTCTCGGCAACCACGAGACTTCAATCCTGAAGCACCATGAGAGCAACCTGACCGAGCGGACGGTCGAGAAGCTGAAGACGCTTGGGGCCGTCAATTTGCAGTCCTGCGGCTATGCCGGCTGGATTCGGCTTGTTATCCATGCGCCGAATACCCGGCGGATTGGAAGCCTGTGGGTGTACTATCACCACGGGTACGGCGGCGGTGGCCCTGTGACTCGTGGGACGATCCAAACGGCCCGTATGGCCGTCTATCTTCCTGATGCAGACATTGTATGGACAGGACACACTCACGATCAATGGATTGTGCCGATCGAGCGGTATAGAATTACCACCGGGGATAGGACGTATTTGGATCGCCAAACTCACGTTCGCACTCCCGGATACAAGGACGAATTCAGCCCCCAAGAGGGTTGGCATACAGAGAGAGGCGGTGCGCCCAAGCCACGAGGCGCACTTTGGCTGAGAGCGTGGCTCACCAACAAAGGCATCGTTGAATACGAATTGACGGAAGCGAGGTAATCATGGCAGCACCCACATACAACTTTGAGATCGAGCAGGGAACCACAACGGTCAAGGTTCTTCAGTACACCGACAGCAGCGGCAATCCAATTCCGCTGACAGGATATAGCGCGCGTATGCAAATGCGCCCGACCGTTGGAAGCCTGATCAAGTACCTTGATTTGGCGACTTCGCCTGGTACTGGAATTGTCATTACCGCTTTGACAGGCGTGATCACGATCACAATCAGCGCGGCTACGTCGGCGACGATTCCGACCGATGGCGTTTATGACCTTGAGATTGAATCAGGTTCTGGAGTTGTCACGCGCCTTCTTCAAGGCGCAATTAGCATCTCGCAGGAGGTGACGCGATGAGTTTGGTCATCACAGAAGTGGTCAACACCGTCACGGTCACAGGTACTGTGACGAATCTAACCGTGCAAGACACGCTCGCAGTTCCTGCCGGCGGCGATCTGAGCGGCACATATCCCAATCCGACCGTGGTCAAGATCAATGGTGTTGCTGCTGGCGATTACGTCAGCAAGAACGTCGATCAATCAAAGATTTTCACTTTGTTCACCGACTGTACGGACCGTGGAGGGTTTGTTGAAACAACTACCAATGGCGGATCCATCGCTTATTCTGCCAACTATAGTGGCCTAAGTGCGTGGTCAGCTGCCTTATCTATCCCCCCCGGAGCAACTGTTCCTTCGCGTGCTGAATTGACTGATGCGGCAATCGGCGTTATGTCCACAAGTCAAGGTGTTGCTTTTGAATTTGATTGCGTCGCTGCTTACTCATTAGTAGATCCTGCTTCGCGCGCACATCTCGGATTTTGGTCGAACACCACTACCTCTGCGTTAAATCTTGCTTGCTTTGTTGTTGATAACACTAGTGCAAGTTGGCAATGTGTTGTGAACAATGTTACAACCCCAACGGTTATAGATACTGGCATCTCTTACAGCACACCTAACACCAAATTGTCTGTATCAATCAATTCAGCCGGAACGCAGGTCGTATTTAAAATTGACGGCACAGTTGTTCATACGGCGACTACGAACATTCCAACTGGTGGAATGAGATGTGGAATTGGAATTCGAGCTCATTCTGCATCGCCAAGTAATCAAGCCACAATGTTGCTTGAATACGCTCAGCTCCGCTACTACCTCAATCGCTGATGCCTCCTGCGCGCGATGACATCGGCCCTTTGTTCGTGGCTGAAAAAGCCGCGCGTCTCCTTATCGAGGAGGCAGGGGCCGATGCCGTCGTTATTCTGTGGACAACACAGAAGAGGCGCAGCACGAGGTTTTGGCGACATCAAATTGGCAACGCGATGTTGTGCAACGCGATGGTGGTGAAGTCTTCTGAGGATCAAGAGGCCGTTCAAGAAGAGGAAGAAGAAGAGGAGGAGGAGGACTAATGACCCTTTCCCGAGGCTGCTGCTGCGGTCCACGCTGTATTCGTGACTGCATCTTCAACACCGAGATTGACAGCGGTTGTTGCCATCACGCCGATACGCTCCTGCTTTGGAGCGAGCGCCCAGGATATACGGTGTCGCAGCATTTCCGTCAGGCCGGGGTCAATCCCGGAGATCCTGTGTGCGAAATCTGCTACTCGCACACGCAGGGCGCAATGTTGCCCGTGCAGTCGATCTACAAGTTCCACAGTTGCCGATTCGTCCTGCGTTACGCGCAGCTCGATGATCCGGTCAATCTGATCGAGCTGCCGACGTACAACAACATTTTCATGCAAGGAGAAGCTTGCAAGAATCCTTGCTGCCATCCCGAGTACGACCCAGATCAATGCTGCTACACGGTGTTCCCACCGGCTCCGGGAGAGCAGCCGTGCCTATGCGACACTTGGTTTGGCACAGGTCGTGGTGGCCTGTCAAACTCGCGCAAGGACGATCTTGCGAACGACGCCACGACTTCGTGGTTCATCGACATGACCTGTCACAAGGATGGTCTTCCGCTCGGCGCAGGAGTTCCAAGGCTATATGACCAGTTCCTGTGCCTCGTCTTCTATGAGCGTTGGTGGCGCATCTCAGATTGCCCGGATGGCGTTCGCATTCGCGTCCCCGGTTGCACACAGGGCGCGGGAAGCAATTGTGGCGGCGTTCCGTTCCAGACCGACGATCTCGTTCCAAAGTGGTGGGTATTCGCCTGTTCCGGAATCCCGCTCTATCAATGCGATCTTGATGATGCGCTCTCAAACGATGTGATCGACGCAGCTGAGTACGCGCAACTCCTTGCCGATATCGCAGTCGATGGTCAGCCGACGAGCCAAGAGACGCTGAATAAGCTCGCCGATGCCGGGTATATCGCGGCCAAGGATTGGCGACCTGAGCAGCGTCAGGGATTCATTGATTTGGATGCCAAATTCCCGACCGCTGGTTACGACTTATGCATCGAGGATGTTGAGGACATGGCCGAACTTGGCCCGTTCCGCAAGCGGTTCTGCGATCAGGATGTCGGCGTGACGAACAGGCCGTATCTGCACAAGGACGATGTGTACGTCGATCAGGCTCCATTGCAGGCGATCTGCATGAAGGACTATCCAGGCAATCCGGCGAGTCAGGCAGACTACGACTACTGGCGAGAGCGTCAATGGGTCTACTTCCGAGGCATTCCCGGTGGATGGGCATGGGTCGATTGGGACGCAGCCGCTGGCACGGGATTGACCGAGGAGCAGGCCATCGCAGCCGGATATGGGCGCAACGGCGGCATCGGTGGCCCCAACGTGCTAGACGCGCCAATCCTGTCGTTCCGTGGCGAGCCGCGCCCCCCGGTCAATTGCTCGGCCTGTCCGCAAATCTGTCCGGACACGGTGTACTGCAATCAATGTGAGGATGACTGTTCGTGGTGCGGCACGGCTCCTCTCGCCGGATGCGATCCGCCGACGAATTGCCGCAAGTTCGCGATCCGGGCGACCTGCGAGGGAGTGCGCTTCGTCTACAGCCAGTACTACCTCAAGAACGATCTTTCGCTCGTAGAGGGCGTGTGCGAGGCCGATCAGGAGTACGTCTGCCTGTTCACGGTCAACTCGTATTTGGTCGAGGCTCGACGCTCGCGCGATTCGTGGCTGGACGAGATTCCATTTACCTGTCGCACGGAGACCCCACCGCTTCCGTCGTATAACGTGTGGCCGGCGGTGGCTGTCGGTCACCGACCCCCTGCGGCCATGTGTAACGAGATCACGGAACCCGTCAATCCGGCGAGTCCCAAGTACGACGTATCCGACCTGTGCTGTGGTGGAGGCTGCATTGTGTATACGGAGTGCTTCTACGGAGGCACCAACTTTGGATGTCCAGAGGAAGGTCCGGGCAATCCATGTCCTCCAAACAATGACTGCGCTGCGGATGTGTTCGTGGTTCCGGCACAGATTACCTGCATCGGCCACGCGCTCGATTGCGAGGTCATCGAATGAGAAAGATGTATTTTCGACAAGGCAAGTCCTACAGCACGGATGATTTGCCAAAGGCGACTGTCCGAGAAATCAATGCTGCATCTGAGACTGTGCCTGAGCGCGAGGTGACGGTTTCTAATGTCAAGAAGTACCTGACTGCGGAAGCGTCCTTGCAGCTCTATGGGCCTGTGACCGATGCGGTATACGAGGAGCGCAAGGCACAATGCATTGCTTGTCCGAAGCGCATGGTTACCGACAAGCTTCCTGACGAGATTGGATTCTGCGCCGGGTGCGGGTGTGGCGTATCGCAGCGCAGCCGACTCACAGTCAAACTGACTATGCCTGAGCAGAAGTGTCCGTTGGGCAAGTGGGGTCCATCGCCAGGTCGCCATCGCAAACTGCGCGATCGAATCAGGGCATGGTTTGCTCAACTCACAATTGGCTGATCGCAAGAAAATTTGCGATTGACAACCGTCTAACAAGCCGATAGAGTGTCTGCGCCACCAAGACGAACACCCGATCCCCCTGCTGCCTCCGGCCTTGGTGGCTCCGATTCGGCGGCAGCAGGGGGACTTAAAGGAGCCTGATAATGGTAGAAATCAGACGAGATATGCCCTCGCGGGATTATCACGCAATCGTGGCCGCATCGGCATCGCGACTCAAGGAGTTCATGCGATCGCCAGCGCACCTGAGAGCGATGGACGGCTATCCGAAGCAATCGTCGGCGTTTGCGCTCGGTGAGGCGTTCCACGCCTGCGTCCTTGAGCCGCAGCGGTTTCGATCTGAGTTCACGACCGCTCCTGATATTGATCGCCGCACTACCGCTGGCAAGGCGCATTGGGCTGCGTTTGTCGAGGAGAATCAGGGCAAGACGATTCTGTCTGCGGATGACTACGCGACAACGTGGGAGATGGCCGAGTCGGCTAGACGGCACTCGACCGCTGGCGAACTGCTTGGCGGGTTGACGGAGCGCGAATTGTCGATCCTGTGGACGGCGACTTGGCCGAACGGCACGATTCCCTGCAAGGCTCGTATTGACGGTTACAACCTTGAACAGCGTTGCATCGTGGATTTGAAGTCAACTACCGACGCAAGTCGCGCTGGTTTCACAAAATCCGTTGCCAACTTCTCATATCACATTCAAGCCGTGTGGTACATCACCGCGATGAAGAACGCCGGGTTCGATGTCGAGAGCATGGTGTTCGTCGCCGTCGAGAAGGAGCGCCCTTGGGGCGTTGCCTGCTACACGCTCGACCACGATGCGATCATGGAAGGCGCGATGGCGATCGCCCACGCGCTGCCGAGACTGATTGATTGCGTGACGCGCAACACTTGGCCGGCATACACGGAGCTCATCGAGACCATTTCCCTTCCGCGCTGGAAGGTCGCCAAAGCGGAGGAGACGCTGTGAAAGAGATCATCGAACCAGTTCACTTGATTCCGAAGTTCAGCATTGGGGTTCAAATCCATGAGAACCACGACGAGTGCGTCGATCATATGATCGAGGACTTGGGGGATATGCTGTCCCGCCTTGACAAGGTGTATGAGCGTTTCGACCGCAAGTACGGCGACGATATGGACAGCAACCATGTGCGTTTGCCTGGAGACCTGTTCTGCAAGGTCTTCTTCGAGATGCAGGACATGGTCGAGTACCTGAGATGGATCCGCCAGCAGAAGGGCATTTCGCAGTTCAACTACAACTGCATCGAGCAAGGAGAGACCGAATGACGCAGCTTGCCATTCGACAACTTGATAGCGACAAGGTTGGATTGATCGCCCGGACGATCGCCAAAGGTGCTTCCAACGACGAGCTCGAACTGTTCGTCGCCATCTGCAACCGCACCGGACTCGATCCGTTCGCTCGTCAGATATTCGCCATCAAGCGGTGGGACAGTCGTGAGCGGCGCGAGGTCATGCAGACTCAAGTCAGCATCGACGGCGCGCGGCTCGTGGCGCAGCGCAGCGGTGAGTACGCAGGACAGGACGGCCCATACTGGTGCGGCGAGGACGGCGTATGGAAGGATGTGTGGCTGGCGAAGACCCCGCCTGTGGCTGCTCGCGTGGGAGTCGCGCGGCGGGGCTTCGTCCAACCGCTCTATGCGGTCGCGCTGTGGAGCGAATACTGCCAGCGGAACAAGGAGGGTCAGCCGACAGGGCAATGGCCGAAGATGCCTGCGCTCATGCTCGCCAAGTGCGCTGAAATGCTTGCGCTTCGCAAGGCATTTCCTGCCGAGCTGAGTGGCCTGTACAGCCCGGAGGAGATGTCTCAGGCCGATGTTCCCGCTCCTGCGTTTCATCTGGCGCAGCAGGAGCCTCGCCAAGGCAATCCTGCCGTCGATCAGGCCGAAGAGGAGGCTATTCGCTCCGAGGCCGCAGAGGTCAATCACGCTGCTCTTTCGACAGCTCAGAAGACAATCTCGTCGGCGGAAGCCAAGGCACTTGCCAAGGCTTTGGCTGGCAAGGGATTGACAATCGAGGATCTGAAGGCGACAATGTTCAAGGCGGGATTGGCTGGAGGAGATGACATCACCGCATGGCCTGCGGAGTGGCTTCCAAGAATCCAATCATGGATCAAGGCGCAGCGCAGCCGAAAGGTTGCAGCCGCATCCACCGACGTTTCAGCATGACTTCTACCTTTCGGGGGGACCGGGACCGCAAGGTTCCGGCCCCCTTTCTTGATCCCATGCCATGCGTGGCTACAATCCCGACATCTTTTTCCCCATGCGACCCTGTGGCTATGTAGCCGCAGGGTTGTTTTTGATCGACACCAATGAGCCAGCTCACCACAACCGAAGTGCATCGCCTAGAGCATCTTGAACACCTGATCAACAAGGGAATGAAGGCGTTCCTTGAGGTCGGGTCTGCTCTCGCCGAGATCCAATCGAATCGCCTGTACCGAGCGCAGTACCTGACGTTCGAGGACTACTGTCAGACGCGGTGGGGCTTCACGGCCTCTCGTGGCCGGCAGTTGATCAGCGCCGTTGAGGCGATTGCGTCCTTGCCCGAGGATCTTCCGAAGCCCGACAACGCCGCGCAGGCCGAGGCTCTCGCGCGTGTGGACGAGGAAGATCGCCAAGATGTTTGGCGCGATGCACTTGAGGAAGCTGAGATCGAGGATCGCAGCGTGACGGCGCGTGATGTGCGCGAGGCAGCAGCGCGCGCCAATGAGCGTCACGAGATTGAGAAGTCGATGGGAGAAGGAAACATCGATGAGATCAAAGGGCTGTTTAAGGATCTTCTCGCGCAACTCGACACCTGTGCAGACATGGCGCAGCGCCTGTCAAAAACTAGCGCCGAGGCTTGGTTACTGACGAGCGGAAGCGCGTTGCTCAAGCATATTCGAGATGCTCGCGACCATGTATCGGCAGCGCGGCCAGCGGCTGTATGCCCAGAATGCGGAGGCGATGGATGCAGGAAGTGCCATCAGACGGGCTGGGTCAACAGGGCGCGATTGAGCAGCTTGAAGCCATCACGATGACCACGCTATCTATACTCGCCAAGGTCAATCGGCAGTTCAACATGGCATCGTCTGTCTTGGAGATTCACGAGTTTCGGCGCATGGTCGTGATCGGCATCTGTCACGAACGCTTGCATACTGGTTTCAATATGCTCGCTCGGGTTACTTGCGAGACACCGGAGTCGGCAAGCAACCTGTATCAGAAGTGGAAGAGATTGCCTCCCGATGTTCGGGATGCATGGCACAAACTCTGCCAATGAACTACATGGAGCCACCATGCAACTCAGGCCATATCAGAATGATGCCGTCAAAGGCATCTGCGACAAACTGTCGCTCAACCGAAGCACCGTAGCCGTCCTTGCGACGGGGCTTGGTAAGACTGTCGTATTCTCCGAGGTGATTCGTCGCGCGCTCCAGCGCGAGGGTCGCAGGGCGATCGTCTTGGCGCATCGCGAAGAACTCATCACGCAGGCGGCTGACAAGATTCGTCAGGTGACGGGCCTTGAGGCCGCGATTGAGATGGGCGATCTGCGGTCGAACGAGCAATCAATGTACGGAGTCTCGTCCGTAGTCGTGTCCTCAATTCAAACGCAAGTTGCTGGCAAGGGCGATCGCAAGCGTATGCACCGCTTCCGCAACGACAACCCTTGGCTCGTCGTGGTCGATGAATGCCATCACGCGCCGAGCGCGTCGTACAAGAAGGTGATCGAGCATTACATGATGCACCCGGCATCAAAGTTGCTCGGCGTGACTGCGACTCCCGACCGCCTCGACAGGCGCGCGCTCGCGCAGGTGTTTGAGACTGTCGCCTACCAGTACGACGTGGCCGATGGCATCAGGGATGGATGGCTTGTACCCGTGCGACAGCGATTCGTTCAATGCGAAAGACTTGACCTATCGAATGCTCGGAAGAACGGAGCGGACTTCCAGTTGAATGACTTGGAAACGGCTCTTGAGACATCGCTGCTTGAGATGGTCGCTCCAATGGTGGAGATTGTCGGGGATCGTCGGACGCTTGTGTTTGCCGCCACGGTCAAACACGCTGATCGCATCGCCGAGCAGTTGAACCGTCCGGGCATGAACACCGGACCTGCGGCCATCGTTCACGGCGGAACGCCCAAGGATGTTCGACGCGACCTGTTTCGCCAGTTCTCCGATGGCAAGCTTCAGTACCTCGTGAACGTCGCCGTCGCCACCGAGGGCTGGGACGATCCAGCCAACGATGGCAAGGGTGTGCAAGTGATTGCGATGATGCGCCCGACGCAGAGCCGCGCACTCTATGTGCAGATGCTCGGGCGCGGCACAAGAACATTGCCTGGTGTCATCAATGGTTTGAACACCCCGGAGGAGCGTTGCGCCGCGATTGCCGCTTCTCCAAAGAGTCATATCCTCGCATTGGACTTTCTCGGCAACTCGGGTCGGCACACGCTCGTTCACGCCGGTGATGTACTTGGTGGAAGCATGGACTGCGGAACGTCTCGCGGAAAGCGGGAGAAGGCGCAGCGCGAGAAGGCTGGTGTCGGCGACGAGTTCGATGTGCTTGAGATGTTGACCCATCAGGAGCGCGAGCATCAGAAGAAACTTGAGGCTCAGACCCGGCAGCACATCATTGGAAAGGCGACGTTCAAGAGCCAAGAGATTGATCCGTTTGAGGCGCTTGGCATCGTCCCGAAGAGCGTCCCGTGGTGGCAGAGAAACATTCCCGCGACTACGAAGCAGAAGGCAATGCTAGAGCGCGTCGGCATCCGCACGAACGATCTTGATACGGGCAGAGCATCGCAGCTCATTGAGGCGATCATGCAACGACCAAGCGACAAGCAAGCTTTCGTTCTGCGTCGAGCCGGGATCGACCCGTCCAAGGTTGATCGTCGCCGTGCGAGTCAACTCATCGATCTAATCAAGAACGGCAAATCCGCAGAAGCGCGATCGATGATCGGTTGACACCATCGAACACTCGTCATACATTCATTGAACAAGGAGAAGCAGAATGCCGATGAAACAGAAGAGTGTGCGTCGGACGATCGTGATCAGCGACTCAACCAAGAAGATCCTTGATCGTCTGTGCAAGCAGAAGAGCCGTCAATACAAGTTTCGATTCACGAACCGCCTGATGGCGGAGCTTGCGATCCGAATGCTTGATTCCGAGTGGAGGAGCAAATGACCGCAGTCAAGCCAGAGAAGCACCATCCGTGGCATGAGGACATTCAGAGCGATGTTGATCGCGCGAAACTCCGCGCTCGGATTGTCGGCATTCGTAAGCGCATTGATGATCTCAAGTCAGAACTGAGGATTCTTGAAGGGAGACTCTCAAGTGGAACAAAGCGAAAGCCTCGAAAGTGACATTCGGTTCTATTCGATCATGGCATTGATCGGATGGGGTCTATTCTTGTTTGCATTTGGCTTCATCATCGGGAGGATGACATGACCAATGACATCGTGGCGCGCCTGCGCGGTTCTTTGCTACCGGACGATACGGTAAGCTCGATTAGAGATGAAGCCGCCGCCGAGATCGAGCGGCTGCGGAAGGAACGCGACGAAGCGAGGTGTGAAGTCTGCGAGTGGGTATCGCTGCACATTCGATCGAACGAGAAGTCGCCAAGGTTAATCGCGATTCAGCGCGGCTGGAATTGTTTCAGCGACTCAAATGATGAATGCCAGCGGGAGGCGTTGTGAATCCATACGAGATAGATCCGCCATTCATGGTGTCGTTTAGCGGAGGCAGAACGAGCGCGTTCATGCTTCGCAACATTCTTGATGCTTATGGAGGATCTCTTCCCGATGGTGGATATGTCTTGTTTGCCAACACGGGCAAGGACATCCCGACATACGCGCAGATGCTTCATCAAATCAAGATCCAGCCGGAACTTTTCAACGGAGATGACGATGAGCCAATTATCCCATGCACCTGTACTGACTAACCAAGTTCTGACTGTTGGCTCAATGTTTGCAGGCATTGGCGGTTTTGATCTAGGCTTTGAACGTGCCGGATTTCATGTGTCTTGGTGCATCGAATGGGACAAACACGCTCAAGCTGTTCTGCGTAAGCGATTCCCTTATGCGACGATCTACGGTGATATTCGCGAAGTTGATCCCGCGCAACTCGCGCCAGTCGATGTCGTGTGTGGTGGCTTCCCTTGTCAAGATTTGAGCGTGGCAGGTAAACGAGCTGGCTTGGCCGGCGAAAGGTCAGGTCTGTTCCATGACGCAATGCGACTTATTCGGAAACTTAACCCCAAACTCCTCGTACTCGAAAATGTCCCCGGACTGCATTCGAGCAATCGAGGCCTTGACTTCGCCACCGTCCTCCGTGAAGTGGGCGAAGGGTGGGATTGTCAGGAGGTCGCGTGGAGAATACTGGACAGTCAGTTCTTCGGAGTCGCCCAAAGACGCCGTCGTGTGTTCGTTGCGGCAAGTCATGCTCTTGGATGCGCCGAGCAAGTATTGGCTCTCGCAGAAGGCGTGCGTTGGAATCCTGCGCCGCGCAACGAAGCGCGGGAAGACGCTGCCGGCGATGCTCGCGAAGGCGCTGACGGCGGTGGCGGAAGGTGGCCTGCCGAAGTAGCGCCGACGCTGAACTGCGCCTACGCCGACAAGATGGGCTTGGAGGATCAGCACGCACTTGGCGGCGCGAGGCATTTCGTGCCGTCTTGGTGGGATGGCGGCGACACCGCCGCAAGCATGACCACGCGATGTCACGCGCAGTCGATGCCCGACAAGGCGAACTTCGCAGCGGTGATAGACACCGTGCCGTTCAGCCCACACGGCCACTACAACTACCAAGAAAGCGATGAGGCGGCGACCCTACAAGATCGCGAGAACCGCATCAACGGATCGACGCATCTCGTTGCTTTCCGCAAGTCGAAGCGCGCGCAGACCACGACCGACGATGAGACATGGGTCGATGACGGGGTCGCGAACACGCTGAACGGATTCGACACGGGGGACACGCGGACGACACACGCGATAGCAGTCAATCTCTACAACCAAACAATCGACGGAAATCAAACGGCGATCGTGACATCTGCGACTGGCGGCACAAACACTAGCGATCCGAAGATTGTCGCCTTCGCATCGAACCTCGGATCGCAGGGGGGCGATGTGTACGAGGACATCAGTCCGACCGTCCGCACAGGCAGCAGCGTAAACATTCCAAGTCCGCCGGCTGTGGCGACCGGCATGATCGTCCGTCGCCTCACTCCCATCGAGTGCGAACGTCTGCAAGGATTCCCTGACGGCTGGACGCAGATTGGCACGGCTGAGAAGCCGACAGCAGACTCGCACCGATACAAGCAACTTGGCAACGCGGTGACCGTCAATGTCGCCGAATGGATTGCGAGGAACTCATGGAAGAACCTGTCAAAGTAAAGACTGATGACATCGTCTACTTCCGCGCTCGCGTTTGCGGAAGAGAAACATTTGAAATGGCAGGACGCGAGTGTGTTCTTGTCGAACCTGTTGACAAGCAGGGAAATTCCATGAAGACAGGAGGCTGGGTCTTCGGCATTCCTGTCGAGTGGCTTATCCCGGTCGAAGAGATGCGCGCAAAGATTAGGAGGTCACGCGATGTTTAAGGTGCAGATTGAATCTGATTGTGCATTCGGTCATGTTTCGAGCACGATGATCCCGGAGGTCAAGAGGATCCTTGAAGAGAAGCACGGCGTGAATGATTTCGAGGATCTGTGGACGGTCACCGAACTTGAGATTTGCGATAACAACCCAAACTTCATCGAGGTCAACACATGGGTAAACAACGGACAACCGGAGGACAGGCTGTATCTGACATCGTTCATCGTGAGCGCGATGGAGCTAGACGCACTGTTGGCGGCAGCAAAGGTTCTTCGTCAGGGCTACGACGGCCAAGCTTCTCCCTGAGCGTCAGATGTGGATTGCGATCTCTACTGTCTCGCGTTGAGCCACAGGATGACTTCGAGCGTAAGGCGGTCGCGTGGTTTGAAGCAATGTCAAAGTTCCGTCACGCTAAGACGATCGATGACTACTCGAAGAGGGTGAAGAGTTGTTTACGTTGATCGACAGCAGATCCGGTCAGATTGCCTTTGAGGGCAGGCGTTGCACGAAGAACCATCCGTGTCCAATCTGTCGCCATGATTCATGGTGTCTCGTGGATTACGACCGTGGGCTGGCGATATGCCCCCGGACTGAGGGAGGGCGCAAGGTTGGCGATGCTGGATGGATGCATCCGATCAGGAATGACGCGGAGGCTCCTACCGCGAGTCGATGGCAGCGTCCATCGGAGGAGATTCAGCCTTTGCCCGACGCGGAGAAGATGCAATCGAAGTTCATTCGACAGGGTGAATCTCGCATCGGTCTACTTGCGCTCGCGCTTGGTCTGTCTCGCGAATCTCTGATGCGGATTGGAACCGGATGGAACGGCAGCGCGTGGACGTTTCCGATGCGGAACCATAACGGCAACATCGTTGGATTTAGAACTCGACTTGAGAACGGACAGAAGCTGGCGATTCGGGGTTCGCGCGCTGGCTTGTTCATTCCATCGGGTATTGCGAGGGATGACATCATTTGGATTGTTGAGGGACCGTCCGATGTCGCGGCTATGCTCGACATGGGTTTGAACGCAATTGGTCGGCCATCGTGCCGAGGAAGTGAACTGGAGATACAACGATGGGTGAAGGGTCATCGGGTAGTGATCGTTTCCGACAACGATGGGGCAGGGATTGGAGGCGCAGAAAGCCTGGAGAGGACGCTGCGTGGGTCGGTGAGCAGCGTGGAAACGATCCTCCCACCGTGGGGGATGAAGGACTCGCGGGAAGTGGCGAATCACGGTGGCAAGAAAGACGATTGGCTGATACTGATCAGCGATTTAAACGACCGGAGGAATTCCAATGGCCGGCAAGCGTAAAACTGACGGGGATGGAGACTCCGAGGGACTTGGAGTACCTCCATTACATCGCATCGGCGGGGCAGATAGACGAGGTCATCGCCCGGTGCAGGTTCGGGAAAACTTGCGCCCCAGGAATGTGGGCGTTGATTCACATGGGCCATCCGATCATGGAGAAGCCATCGAAGGACGGTCGCCAATGGATATGGCTCCCGAGTCTAGAGTGAAAGAACTGTGGATGCCACAGAGCGGTTCGGATCTAAGCATCTACAAGCAGATGCTTCGACTCGGCGCGATCAAGCCATATGAGATGCCGCAGGGCATGGAGCGTCTCGCGCATCATGTCATGGGCATGATGGAGATGGCACAAGCCAGCGGACGAATGCGCGATGCCATCAAGTGCGTCGAGATCCTGCGAATGCTGCAAGCGGACAATCGTGCGATGGCTGTCGAGATGGACAAGATCGAACGGCTTGACGCTGGCAAGCCTACGACGATCACGGGACAGGTCAGTCCCGAGGTTGCCGATCGAATCAAGCGCATCGTTTCGACACAGAGATCGCGTTCTGTGCCGGCGAATACGGAGGACACCAATGTCGGAAGCACGAGCGAAGACGGTACTCCGCGCCCTGATAGCAGCGCAGGACGGGATTGACGCAAACAGGGCCATCAAGCCGGCATTCGTCCGTGTTCTGATGGATGAGATCATCAGGCTGCGTCGGTTATTGCAGGCTCAGGACAACCGCATCAGGAAACTGGAGGGCAGCGATGGAATGGATCTTCACGGCTCAGGCGGTCCCGAAGGGTCAGCCTCGCGCGAGGGCCGCTTCGTTCGGGGGCAAGGCGAGGATGTGGACTCCCTCGACGGCTGATGCATTCAAGACTGCCGTGGCCTTAGCAGCTCGCGAGGCCATCCCCCCGGAAGTCACGCCGATGCGTGGATTGATCTCCGTGCATTGGGTTGCGTATCTGCCGCGCCCAAAGCGCCTGATGGGACGCAAGGCCGGCGCGGGACCGCTCCCGGCGATGTGCAAGCCTGATCGTGACAACATCGACAAGGCGATCTGCGATGCGCTTGTGGATGCTGGGATCATCGGAGACGATAAGGACATTTGGTCGGGCAGTCAGAAGAAGTTCTACGCAGAGAAAGACGGCGCACCACGCGCAGAGATCATGGTCTGCTACGCGAATACGGAGAGCGATTGATGGCACGGTTCACAGAGACACTTCGTCAGGTTCTTGTCCGCTATGCAAAGCCTAGTGCGGTCGAATTGACTCAAAGCGATATTGCGGAGGAGCTCGGTCGCAATCGGGCGACGATTCACTCGCATTGCTCCCGGCTGATTACGCTTGGCTATCTGCGCCGTCTATCGCATGGACAGTACGAGATCACACCCGAAGGGCGAGCCGTGCTGGATCGAAAGGGGACGGCCTCACGAACGATCCGCTGCCCCAGCTGCGGCCACAAGATCATGGCCTGACAGGATCCGCCGGATCGTCGTGTGCGCCAAGACTGAGCAGTTCCGGCCACGAACGCCCTCTGCCGCCAGCCGCTGCGCGATGAGCCGGAATCCCAAGCCTGTCGCCCGGAGCTCTTGGGCGCGACGGATAGCCGTCTGCTCGTGCGCGTCGGCCACGAGGATCTTGCGCTCCTTGCCGTCGCAGACTTCCGTACAGGCCACGCGATAGCCGAAGGGGACCACGCCGCCCGTCTTCTCGCCACGGGCGCGCTTGGCCTTTAACGCCGCCGCTGTGCGCGCACGGATCATGTCCCGTTCGTACTGCGCGAATGCGTCCACGATGACCCGCATGACGCGGGACATGGGATCGTCGGAATCGGTTCCCTCTCCGGCGGCGGACGCGAGCCTCGCGCCTTTCCTGGCGACCTCAAGATCCACCCATCCGGCCATCATGTAGTCGCGCGCGATCCGGTCGCGCTTCGCCACAACGAGAATGTCGCCGCGTTCGAGGGCTTCGAGACAGGCGGTCAGCTGTGGACGATCCGCGACGGGGGTTGAACCACTCACCCCTTCGTCAGCGAATACGGAGACAGATGTCGCGCCTAGCGCACGGGCCTTTGCCTCACAGGCGGCGCGCTGGGCCTCAAGGCCTAGCCCGCTGTGCGCTTGCTCGTCGGTGGATACCCGAAGATAGATGACCGCGTTCACGCTCCACCGTCCTTCAAGTAATTCCCGAGGAGATCGACCCGGTCAAGGCTCTTGAAGAGAGGGTGCGCCTTCTGATCGGCGCACCACTCATCGAATGGCGTGGAATCGCCATCCGACTGCGCGATGCCGACGTATACATATCCATCATCGTCTTCATATAAGGCGTAGAAGTTGCCTCCAACATCGCCCGGGATGCGCTTCATTCGCACCACATCCCCTGCGGTGTTGATGATGTCGTGCATGATGTTGAAACGAACCCTAGGGTCGATCATCATAAAGCAATCCTTCAGCCCGCTCATGCTTCCTCCCTGCGAATACGGACAGGGGACTTCATGCGAGCCTCCTCCGCGTCGAGAATGTCCACCAGGGCGTGATACACACCGCACCCGACCTGCTGAACGCGACCGTTACTCCAATGGGTGATGGTTGCGATGCAGGCGATGCCGTTCGCTTCGGCTTGCTTCCCAAGCCAGTTCCACGTTCTACCCAACTTGAGAATTCTAGCGTCGATTCCCTCGCGGACGCTGGCGTTGTATCGGTCCAGCTGCTTGCGATTCTGCTTGCGGTTCACTTGTTCTTTCCTTTCAGCTCTGCGTTGAAATGATGTGCGCTCAGGCGAACGGCACGTTCAAAGTCGATACCTGCCAGCAGGCAGGCATGGCGCATATCGGACAATGTGTCGGTCAGATGTTCGGCTGCAACGTCGATATTGCCTTCCTTGGCATTGCGTCGGAATCCCTCAGAGTACTGTTCAACGCATTGCAGCGCGACGTCGAGACTGTCGTAGATTTCGTCTTTCATCGTGTGGCTCCCGCGAACTCAATCGCGATGGAATTGCGAACGTCAACTTGGCGAAGGTTAATGTCTCCAACCCTGATCGGGTACATAAACTTGAGATCGTGAATACGGATATCCACGACCCAGCCGCTCACCACACCCTGGTGATCAATCGCGATGGCGGTCACGCACCGCATGAGATCGTTATCGAAGTCACTGGGAAGCACAGAACCGCCTTTCGCGCTCTCGTTAAAGAGAACGTAGACGGACTGCCCTTCGGGAATGATCATGCCATCGTCGATGAATCCCTTGGTAAGGCGCGCGATAGCAACGGTGCGACTATTCAAATCTTGGCTCATTGTGTGACTCCTGAATACGGTCCGTTTCGATGGGGCGACGATCGCCCGATTCGCTCCCCCGTCGCATGGGGGAGCTGTCGGAGGATCGGCGATCATGCGCGCCAAGTGAGGCTGTCGAGGCCGCACGAACGCGCGCAGGCGTCTTCATAGGCGAGGTCAAGCGCATCTGGGCGCTGCGAGTCGCGCCATTCCGCTATACGCTGCGAGCAGGCGGTCAGGACGCGCCGCGTCGTGCCGCACCAAAGAATGTCGCGGCCTCGGTGAATGGTCGTGCCGTCGATGGCAACGCCGGGGTATCGGGCTTGGATGATGCGAGTCATCGTGCCATCCTCCGATTGTAGATCGGCTGGCGCTCCATGATCGGCGTTCGATCAATAAGCACCGCAACGCGATCCAGTAAAAGGCCATACGCTCCCCGGGGGCGGATGCCCCGGCCTCCGCGCGAGATCATGCCGTGCAAACCCGCTCGGTCCACGATGTACGTTTCAAGCTGAAAAAGTCGTTCAGCGGATCGAATGCGCTTCACGCTGCACCCCCTTCCATCGATTCCCCCCAAGCTTCCATCGCAGTCGCGCGCTCGGCGCGCGCGCTCGCCGCAGCGCGCTTATACGAATCGCATTGCAAAAGCCACATCGCATACTCTCCAGCGTATGGCATCGCGCCAGCAACGCCTGCCGCCCGGCGCTTGCGCCCGTTTGCTTCGACCATCGGTGAGGACTTGAACGTGCAACGTGCAGCGCGCGCGCAGGCCTTCGCGTTCAAGTCTGCGATCCACTCGCAAGCTGCGGCCTTCGCTGCGGCCTTCGCCGCGTCAAGAACCGGATGCCAGCCATCGCGAATGCATTCGGCTTCGACCGCGACCATCACCGTGACGTGTTCGCGATTGTGGCGAAATGTCGCCCACAGCGATCCGTCACCGTGGAAAAGCAGACCGCACCGCTGTCTGCGATCCTGCGACTGATACCAGCCATCGGCAGCGAGATCGCGAGCGCGAGCCATTAGCGCGCGCTCCAGCTGCTTGCGATACTTGTCAGAGACTTTCCAGGCAACGCGCGAAATGATCGCAAGATCGTGCGGAATGAAGTCCTCGCAATGCGGGAACTCGCGATTCAGAGTCTCCAGCGTCTCAGTCTCAAACGGGTCGATACCAATCAGCATGATGTTTCTGCCTTTCTGCGGCGTTCACCGCGATAGTGGGATACTAGCGTGTGTATCGGCGAAGTCAAGCCCCCGACTACAATATTTCCCTACGAATACGGTCCGTATTCGCGTATGTGTGCGCGAGAGCGGGGTTTGCGATCGAAAGAAAATTTGCGATTGGCTTGCGCGGAATCCCCCCCGCGTTGCGTCAAGCTTGCGGAGGCGCGGCCCCGGTTCCCCAAGATCTACGCGGCCCCGTGCCGCTTCCGCAGTCATCATCGGCGCACATAAGCACCCGCGAGCCTTTGAGGCGGCGTTCCAGCGCCCCAGGCTGCGGCCCCGCGCGCGAATCTTGGCCGGCGGCCTGGCCGAGCTGCGGCCCCGCGCCCGAATCCTGGCCGGCGCGCGTTCGGTGCCTGTTAGGGCCGGCGCGCACCGAACGGAACCCGAACAAAAAACCTCGACAATCTCGCGAAAAAACTCGCGAACGGTTCCACCTTCACCCGATATAGCAGTACAATCCTAGCGCGGGAAACAACCCGCAGAAAGTAGGTAAACTATGCTAGACCGATTCACTACACCAGAGATTCTCGCGAATGAAACGGGGGAAGACGCGCGCGATATTCGCGAATCGATCGGGTGCCCGAACGTCGGTAGTATCGTATGGGTTTCGGATTCCGGAGAGGCCCGATATATTCCGAGACTTGCGCGTCTCTACTCCGAAATGCTCGACTTGGTCGAAGCGGACCGCGCGGGAGAGGAGGGCGACTACCGATCCGCGCGATATTCCGCGCTCGATTCTATCGTAGAGATGGAATCGATCGGAGTGTGCGAAGAATATACTAAAGCGTTCCGAGAGATTCTCGCGAAGATCGAGCGGGGGGAAGCATGAAACGTCGCACCTTTCGTGACGCGCAACGCGAACGGGAAACCGTATCGGCGCTCGCCTTCGCGATTCTCATTCTCGCGACCCTGGCAACCCTCGCCACCATCGCAGGATTCTAAACCGATGAAACTATCCCTCCCTCAACTACCGACCGTCGCGCGCGCTGCGCTTGCGCTTGAACCATTCGAAACTCCACAATGGCGGGAAGACTTCGCGCGCGGGATCCGCGCGGGAATGACTGCGACAGGGAACCCGCGATACCTTCGGCGTGCGCTTGCGCGTATGCGCGATGCCTTGCAAGGAACCGACTTGTTCGAAGTCGCAGCGCCAAACGCGAGCGGAAATACTAAACTAGCGAAGAACGCGAGCGTAACCGTGTCTTTCACGGGGGCGAGCGGGGCCGACTCCGCGAAGTACAACCCGTGCCCCGCGATCGGCGCCTGTGGCGGAATGTGCGTTCTAGGGCCGACTTGTGGCCGCGCGCGCATGAATCCCGAAGCGATAATCGGAGCGCGCGCGCGTCGACTTATCGCGATGCGGGAACACCCCGTAGCAGCGGGGGTCGAGATTGTGCGCGCTTGCGCGCGTGCGGCGCGCCTAGCGGGCGCCCTGGGGGGCGCGCGGATTGTGGCACGGTGGAACGTCGCTACCGATATTGCCTTCGAGGGTATCGCGGAGCTTCAATCCCTCCAGCGCGCGTACGGCATCGAAGCGTACGCCTATTCGAAACGACCCGCAGCCGTTCGACTCGCGATGAAGGGCGGAGGGTACGCCGGAAGTACGCGTATTGTGTTCTCATGGTCAGAACGAGCCTCAGAAGAACTCGCGTCGGCATACCTTGCGGAGGGAGGAACCGTCGCAGCCGTGGTCGGGGGAATCGGACGCGCCGAGCCTACCGACGTAGTCGAGTCGATTCGCTTCGGGGAAACCTGGTTCCCCGTAGTCAACGGAGACGAAACGGACGACCGTACCCTTGATCCCGCGGGGTGCGTCGTGCTCCTCCGAGGGAAAGGACCGCTTGCGAACCCCGCGACGCTTGACGTGAACGACCCGCGCGGATTCGCGCTGCGCTTGACGGATGAAAGGGTGCGCCGGAAATCGTACGAAATGGTTACTTGACTTCGCGCGAGTCGCTGCATAACCTCAAACGTGGAAAGGGCGAGAGACGGAGACGAGATAGAAGCGAACACCGAGAGAACCGAACGAGAACACCGAACCCCCGACGTAGGCCGATGCGCCCGCGTCGGGGGTTCTCGTTTCGACGTAGTCGATCGGTCGATCCGCACCGCTTGACGCGGGACCGCGATCGCACCGGCACCGGAGCCATGGGGGGGAGGGGTCGAACAAACCCCCCTCCTACCGCATAGACCTTCTGGGAACTTCGGTTAGGCGAAAACCCGAACGCTCTAACACACCCCCCGTGTGTGCGAAATTTCGGTTTCCGAAACTTGCCGTTGCAGACTTGTTGCACAACTGTTGTCGAAATGTTGTTGACAAACAGGCGATGTTGCACACAAGTTGCAGACTGTTGGATCGCAAGTTTTCTTGCGATCTGTATTGTTGACGGTCATGGAAGTGACGCAGGATCATTGGAACCGCGATTTCGCGACGGCCTGTAGGGTGTTGCGGACGAAGTCTATTGGGATTTTGGACGCGGATGACTTGGTTCAGGATGCCTGGTTGAGTTTTCTGCGGAACGGGCATGATGGCCGGCACATGGCTCGGAAGCTGGGGTTTCTGTATCGGACGGCGTGTCGGGACAACCGACGTGCGAAGCGGTTCGTGGAGATGGATGTGGAGCCTGCCTGGAAGCCGCGTGTGGGGGCTGGCGAGGCTTTGGAGTCTCTAAGGACGTGTGGGTTGTCCAAGGTTTCTGAGTCTGTCTTTGAGGGTTTGCTGATGGGGTTGACTCGCATGGAGATCGCGCGACGATTGGATCTGACCATTGCCACGGTGAACTGGATCGTGGCTCGGTGGAGGAATCGCGTTGCTGCGGGGGTATGCCATGCTGGACGATCTCGAAGGGGTGATCCGGGTGACTCGCGAGAACATGACGGAGGACGAGGATGAGTGGCGTGGAGGATCTCACGCCGCAGGAGTTTTGGCACGGTTGTCGGGAGGCCGCGCATTGGTTTGTCCCGTATGTGTTGGGCTTCGAGAATGCGGGGCTACACGACGAGCTGCAATGGCATCTTGATCAGCATGGGAATGCGTACTGCGAGATGCCTCGTGGGCATGGGAAGACGAATCAGATGGTTGGCCGGGTGTGTTGGGAGATTGGGCGGAACCCGCATATCCGGGTGAAGATTGTTGGTTCGTCTGATGACGAGGCGACGAAGACTGTGACGTTGATCCGGAAGGTGATTCAGTCTGATGAGTACCGGAGCGTGTTTCCGGAGATTGAGCCTGACAAGGATTCGTCTTGGGGGAACACGGCTTTCACGGTGAAGCGCAGTCGGTTCATGCGTGACCCGACTGTGGAGGCTGTGTCTGTGTTTGGTCGTGCGGGTGGTCGATCGGATTTGTTGATCGCTGATGACATCTGCGATTTGCGAAATGCGGTGCAGCAGCCGGCCATGCGCGAGCAGGTGAAGGAGGCGTGGACAACGATTTGGTTGCCGACGTTGGATCGGTCTGGGGACAACCCGCGCGTATGGAAGTTCGGTACGCCGTATCACGTTGCTGACATCACGGCAGAGTGGCGGGCGTACCACGAGGACTGTGGCGGGATGTTTCGCCGGCCTGTGAGGGGCTATGACAGCCCTTGGCATGAGGTGTACACGCCGACGATGATGCAGGATCTGAGAGCGCAGTACGGGCCGATTGCGTATGCGCGCGCATATGAGCTGTCGCCTGTGTCGAGTGATCAACTCGTCTTCGACCATTGGTGGTTGGATCGGTCGTTCTACGAGGGCGAAGTGCCTGACTTTGTGCGCGTGACGGGGCAGGCGATTGCTGCGACGGACTTTGCATTCAGCGACCGGACGGTGAGGAAGGGCGATCCTGACTACTCGGTGTTGGTGACCGGATGGCGATCGATGGATGGGTTTTGCTACATCGATAAGGTCATTCGAGCGCGTGTGCCGTTTCCCGAGTGGCAGCGAATCTGCGCTCGCGAGTGCCGAGCGGCTGGGATCAGCGTGTTGATGGCTGAGGGTAATGGACCGCAAGCGGGTCTCGTGCAGCAGTTGTCGATGGCTTGCGAGACGGCTAGCGTTGTCCCGCTCGTCCGAACGAAGGACAAGCTTTCGCGCGCGAGCGAGAAGCAGTCTTTCGTGGAGACGGGGAAGTTGCGGCTGCGCGGCGAGAAGGGGAAGGTGTCGCGCGAACACGCGATCCTGTACGAGGAGATGACTACGTTCCCGGCAGGGGATCACGATGACTGCGTGGACGCTGTTGTTGATCTGATGGAAGCTTGCATGAGGGCCGGATATGGCTTGACTGCAAAGCCCGAACTGACCAAATCAAGCAAGAACAGGTTATGGAGGCTTTATGGATGAGCTTTTGGATATCCCTTCCGGCGACGAGAGCAAGGGTCTGCCCGTTGCGATGAGGCGACCCGTCGCGTTGCCGATTGAAATGCAGCGGACGTATTTCGCGAGCGTTGCGAAGATGCTGCGAAATCCGTCTTTGGCGTACCGCAAGGACCGCCAGCTGATGAAGCAGATGAGGAACGACCCCGACTGCATGGGGCCGCTGACTCAGTTGCAAGTATCGATTGCTGGACTTGAATGGCAGATTAAGCCGTTTGATTCGCGTGATTCAATGCAGGAGGAGATTGCAGAGCGGACGCAAGAAATCTTCTCACGCATTCCTCGCTTCGCAGATTTGGTTCGTCACTTGCTTGACGCTGTGTGGTACGGATCGAGCGCGGCGAATCTGATCTACGCTCGGAAGCCGGATGGCAGCGTGACGGTGAGCGATTGGCTTCCATTCCATCCTGACACGATCACGGTCAATCTTGAGGGCGATCCTGCAATTCGTGTTGGCCCACGGTACTACGCAGATATGGATGGCACGGGTGGCGAAACGCAGCAGGGCTTCGACTCGCGCGTTCACGTTCTCACGCCTATTGAGCGCCGCGCTGTCGTGTGGCATCGCTACATGGTGCAGGGACCGGACTTCGATGATCCGTTCGAGACCGCGTATGCGTACTTAGGCAAGGGCGTTCGCGACACCGTGTGGTGGTACTGGAATCTGAAGCAAGCTGTGCTTCAGAACTGGGCGACGTATGCGGAGCGTTACGCGCAAGGCATCCGGGTTGGTTATTACCCGATGGCGCAGAAGGGCGGCAAGGAAGAGATGGAGGAGATCCTCCGCAATCTTGTCGGCGACGTGAGTGCCGTTGTCCCGCGCTCGACTCCTGGGCAGAAGGACTACGAGATCGAGATTAAGGAGCCTGGTGCAGCGCGCGCTCAGGTGTTTGCTGATCTCTGCGAATGGCTTGCCAAGAACATCAAAGAACTGATTGTCGGTCAGAGCGCGACGAGCGAAGCGGTGTCATCAGGCATCGGATCGAACGTCGCGAGTCAGCATCAGAAGACGTTTACGCGACAGATGAAGTTTGTCGCCGATTGCCTGAGTGAAACGATCACGCATCAACTTGTGCGCGAGATCGTGGACATGAACTTCGGGCCGCAAGAGAACTATCCGAAGTTTGAGTTCTCCGTC
>Ga0172367_10002556_pt1 | contig 24756 bp, 32 predicted proteins | sample Lak10m_FD_114542 | JGI IMG/M metagenome (GOLD analysis project Ga0172367, IMG submission 114542) | Freshwater microbial communities from Kabuno Bay, South-Kivu, Congo - kab_022012_10m | ecosystem: Environmental > Aquatic > Freshwater > Lake | place: Democratic Republic of the Congo: South-Kivu...
TACAACTACTTGCTTCATGTTTGGATCACCCTTGACACCATTGAATGGCAACTTGATGATCTGTCGCTCTACCCAGAAAAATGTGTTGTTTGAATCTTTGTCTGGAAGAAAACGAATCGTGGCTGTAGTGCCTTCGTCCATATTCCAGTGTGGATAGATTGCGTTATCACTTTGGGTACGTTGACCCTGACCTGTTCTTTTTGTTTCTTGTGCCATGATACGGGCACGGATATCTGCTAGACTTGCCATATATAATCTCCTATGTTGTAAATGCCTATGTTGAGCCTAAATGTGTTTTTATGTTGAGTTGTCTAGGAGACAACTAACACATAATGATATTCTACACGAATATCACGCTGTGTCAATATTATATATCACCGAAGTGTGTGTAAAAAATATTACTTTATTCCCGAAAGTGCTTTTATTCTATCCAATTCAACACTTTCACTTGCACCAACTAATTTACCAATATTATTGTTTTTGACCTTTTCAGTCGGGCCTAATTGACCTACACGCTTTTGGTTAGCATCTAAATCTTCTTCTATTTCTTCTTCGTTAAATTTGTCTTTTACCCATGCACCTGCATTTTTAATTCTACCAACCACTGGTTGTGTATTATAATTATATCCATACTTGCTATAACCTTGATCAGTCATTTGTTTGTCAAGATCACCTTGATATTGTTTATAATTTGCTTTTGCTTGTGCTGGTGTTATTGCTAAATTTTTATCCATTTCTGCTCTGTCAGCATCAGTGCCGGCATCATATGCTTTCTTAAATCCTTCCGGATCTTGTTTCTGAAATTTCTGTGTCATTCCAGGGGCATCTCTATAATAAAACTTACCTACTGTTCTGCCGAAATCGCTGGCTACTGGCATTATTGTATCAACAGCACGTCCCATGCCTCTACTAAAACTATATGTGCCATCTTTATTTTGTGCAGACTTCATTAATTTTGCTGCTTCTGGATTATCTTTAAACTGATCTGCTGGTACTGCTATATCATTAGGCATTTGATTTTTTTGCATGTAGGCTGTCTGTTGAGCCATATTCTTATTACTTAAATCAGCATCATCTTCTGCTTCAGTAACATCATCAGTTTTATCACGGGCTGCTTGTTCTGCTCTTTTACGATCTTGTCTGACAAAAGATACACTAACGCCCAAATAATCTGCCAATTCTTTGTCCGTCATTAGTTCAATTGGTGCGTCTCCTGAGCCTTCAGCGATATCTGGAACCATGATACCTTTACCGTGCAATTTATCAAAGATGATCTGTGCGACTTCATCCGCATCCAATCTTTCTGGATTATCCATTATATGATATTGATATTCATCAATTACGCGATAGATATCATCACTTGTTAGTTTACCAACTCCGCCCATGCTTTGTATGATCATATCTGCGACTTCTTCGCTAGGACTGAACCCTTCATCTAAATCAAATGCTTTTAGATTTGATTTTTCTGTTGACTGATTATGTGCTAATGTTTCTGCACCGGGTGCTTCATCTAACATATCATCTGCTGAAACTGCTAGGCTAGCAGTGGTTGAATCCATCTTTTCGTCAAGTTGGATATTTAACTTGTCCATTAATATTTGTGCTACTTTATCTTCGTTGACATCGTAGCCTTTTTCTGCTAATAATTCTTTATACTCATCTATAGCACTATAGATGTCATCGCTTGTTAACCCTTTTTCGCCACCAAAACTTTTTGCAATTACTGACGCAACTTCTTGGCTATTTGCAATTTTTTTTTTGTCTATATTTTCACTAACATCTTCGGCGCCTCCTTCTCCGGCATCACCGGGAGTATCGCCGTCAGTTTCTTCGCTTGCCTCGCCGCCGTCGCCGCCTTCTAATATTTGTTGTGACCATTCAGCAAGTTCATTTACTTCATTCATTTCTTGTAAATTCTTACTCAATCTTTTTAAAATAGGCATTACACTTTCAATGCGTGGGTCAAGTGTTTCCTGTACAAACAATTCATTTAAATTTTCTGTGTCATCGGTTTCTTCATTTAGTACAGGAGTATAACTTTCAAAATACTTCGTGTAACCACGATGAGTAGTAAGGCGTGTTAGTGTTTCACGTAAACTTGAATAATGATTTAATCCTTCATTAATCAAACGCTGTGTTGATTCATTAAATTGACCGTTCTTAGTAGCGCGGACGAATCCAGCCATCTTTGTATATTCTTCAACTAATGTTGTGATATGTTTTGCCTTATCATCGTAAGGAGTACCGCCCTCTGCTATATGGCGTGCATAAACTCTTGCTAGACCTGGGCGAGCGGTTGGTAACAAAAATCTTTCACCGGACATATTTTCTACAAAAATTCTATGTACATTACGGAATCTTTGTTCACCTTCTTCAATAGCACGATTATGCTCAATTATAATTTTTACAGTTGGAACATTATCGCTGTAACTTGTTTTCTTACCTAAAGGATAATATCCTTCAGCAATAGTATCTTTTTCTTGTTGCATTTTGTGTTTCGCCCTTTTTTGCATATCAAATTGAAAGTGGTCTGACTTTCTTATTTCAAAGTCACCGATTTTATTGAGGACCCATGGTTTAATAAACTTATGAAATGTTTGAAATTCTGGACTTCTAATAACTTCACCGTCTACCCAAATAGTTGAAGTAATAATATCTTTTCTAGGCTTTTTATCCATAGAGATATAGGCAGGATCCGATTTAACACCGTTCTCGTCACGTAATGTGAATCCTATAGTTAGTGCCTTTTCAGGGTCGAGAGTCTTTTTGCCCGTACGGTCTAATGCGTATGGTTCATAACCGCGGTTATGTAACTCATCATAAAGTTCTGCCATTTTTCTTTCTACTTTAAGAGCCATAATATTATTTATTCAATTTTTCAACTAAGGACGGCAAAAAACGGTAATGGGGGTATAACCTCATCATGGTCGCGCATTTGAGTTTCTAAGTCATAATGGAAATCGGTAAGTTGCTGGAGCATCCTAGTTACAAGTAGTGTGGCCATCACTAAATCGTCAGTTTCTCCTACTTTAGCACTATAGCTACCCCCCAGAGCAACGAATGTCTTAAGTTCTGATATAAGACTACGACTATGTAATTTCATCTTTTTGCTTTCTAGTAATGTTTTAAACTTAGCGCAAGCAGTCAATTTGACTTTATGTGTTGTATTAAAACCCTTACGTTTTTTGCCGGTCTCGCTAAAAAATATACCTGGAATATTGCTTTCCCCGAATTCATTTAAAGATATCAGTGCTGCCTCGCCTATGCTATTGTTTTCAAGGCTATAATATAAGTTATTAGGTTCCCCTGTACATTCCACAATATATTTGTTTATTTCTGCTACTAATTTAATCTGTTGGGGAATCTCTGTCTTATTATGTTTCCATTCACCTATCTGTTCTGTAGTATTTGCTTCAAATATCTGTATAGCAGCAGGATCACTTCCTGTACCAAGACTTGGATCCAATGCTACTACATATAAGTTGCCCTTTGTTGGTTTCTTATACCAACGTACTTGACCCATACGATCTAAAGGCTCTTGTCCCTCTAGCATAATAAGTGTGTTTGGGTTAATCAGTGTTTCGTCGGCGATAATGAATTCGCAACCGATTTCACGATTGAAACGGTCTTGTCCCAACTGACTACGCATTTCTTCAGCCCATTTCTCGTCACGTCCGGGCTGCTCATGCCAATAACTTCTATATGCTTTGAATCCGTTCTTGCCTACATCAGTCTTGTTACCGAACTCATCTTCGGTCTTATTAGCACCTTTCCATATCAATGCGAATTGATCTTCGTCACTGTTTGGCGTACTTGTAATGATAGCCTTACCACCAGTTGCTAGAGTTGGTGTGATAGATGTCCAGAACTGTTCAGCGATTGTTGGTCTTACGAACGCGAATTCGTCAAGATATAACAATGTGATAGACATACCACGACCAGTATTTTCAGTTGTCGTGGCTGATACGATACGGCTACCATTATCAAAGAATAAACTACCTTTGTTATATGTCGCTACACCCGCTTTAATATGCATTGAGCAGTTTTCATAAGCATAGCGAATACGTTGCATGATTTCTTGCGCGCCAGCATATTTGTGAGCAGCAATCAAAATAGTTGAATCAGGAACAAACATAGCATACCATAATAGATAGCCTGCAGCACTTGTTGTTTTACCACTCTGTCTAGGCATGAGTGCTATACTATATCTGTACGTATGATAAGTATTGATTAGTCGTTCTTGATACTTATAGGGATGATATAACATGCTACCCTTAGTAGGATGTTGTATATAAAAGAAATTATCCATGAAATATAGATAACCAGTTTGTGAATCACAACACTTTACAAAATCTTCTAACTCTTTATCAGTTTTGAAGACCGTTTTTACATAAGGACTTTTGATTAGTGTATCGGCTTGTGCCATACGTATACTTATACAACAAACCCGGGCTTGTAAACTGTTTTACCTTTTTCCATTACAGCAGTTAGTTTCTGTTTGCGATTAGCACCTTCTGCGTAACTGGCATGTACCCAGCCACTGTTTGGGCCTTCTTTAGGATTGTAGAATTCAAGTATGATCTGATCAAACTCACAATTCTCACTAACCCACTTTGCTAGTTCAGGATTGGCAAGTCCGTCAATTTCAAAGTCGACGGCCTCTCCATTGCAATGTTGTGATTTGCTGGATCCGCCAACAGCGGAATTAAGAGCAGGACCACGATAGCCACTATTAATACGAACTGGTTTTTTAAAGTGGTTACGAACTGGTTCAAGTATTTTTTCACAGACTTTTTGTAGATTTTTTGCATGTACTGGTCCTGGTGTGTTGTCAATTCTTTTTCTGATTGCTGTATCACTTTTTGTAAACTCATTTAATTTAAAATGTGGGCTAAGTTGCATGTCAGGTGTAACTGATAATGCAGGTGTACTTGGTGCTGTTGCTTGAGGTGCTGAAACTGCCACGACGGGACTTGCACCCGCTGTCCACATAAAGTATTTTTTTGTTTTCTCGCTACGATCAGCAAGACCATGCGTACCACCATTGATCTTTTTAGTCAGTGCTAATATTGCACTATCACTAACACCTTTATCACAAATAGCCCATAACTTGTTTCTTTCAAAGAAAAACATTGCGCTTTCAAAGGCTAAATCAGTAGCAACAATGTCTGGATTACTCATTACATCGGGACGATTACAATACTTTGCGAATGCTTGATAGTTATCTTTGCCAGTCAACTGTAATGCGCCACGACCACGATATCTCCAACCGTCGCCACTTGCCTCTGGTCCATTGCCCATACGTGAAGCATATACACGATTAGCGATCTTTTCTGGCTGGCGTGCATAACGATTTGCTGTTGCCATATCTGGGAAATACTTTTTAAATATCCCTACTAAGCCAGCAGCATTATAATTTAAATTTTCGCTAAATGCTTTATATCCGCCTGTTTCATGTGCTGTTTGAGCAAAGAAATGTGCGGCACGAACTGGCGTGAACTTATAATAAGCCATTGCTGATTTGAATGTGCCTGGACCCCAAGCCCCGTCGGCTGGTACGCCGATCTTTGCTTGTAAACTTTTCAAACTCATTAGGCTATTTCGTCCTCATCAAGTTCCAACGGTTCCTTAGCAGGACCTAATGCTGGTTCTTCTTTCTTCTCTGGAGTTTCGTTACTCTTACCCAACATAATGCCTGACAATATACCTGTCAAAAATGTTGCGATTGGAGTAATCAACTTGAAGAATTCAGCATCGTTTGGACTTTGATAACCAATCGGCTGTGTGACGAATATCAATGAGTATAGAATGACGAACACGATGCCTACAAGGCAAAAGGCTAATGCTAAGCCTATAGTGAATTTCATTCTTGTCATTAATTCTGCTTCTGTATATCTCTGACCCATATAAACCTCTTACTTTGTAGCAGCGTTATGTGCTGCTGTATCAACAACTGTATTCATTGTGAGTGGTGCTTCTTCATCCATACTTGGTGGAGTTCTGCTTGGTACTTCATACTCATTACCTTCTGCCCCCATAACAACTGGTTCAATCTTTTCTTTTGGTACTTCTATTCTTTTTACTCTAAAGTCAACTTGTTTGTTGTTATCAACATATTCAGCCTGATCTATTGTCTTAGAGCAAGTATCATTACTTATTTCAGTTTCACTATCCTCTGTAGAAAGTTCAGTTTGAGTACTACCAAATTCTCTACTACCAGCAGGAGCAAGTACATCACTTGTACAACTACCCTCTGCCTTACATACATCATTATTACATTCTAACTTACCCCAATTTGCAGGGTCTTGACAAGGATAACGATAATGTCCATCGCATCCTGCTATTAGTAATAACGGTAATATTATTTTTATTATTCTCATATATTCTCCGTTAGTTGGTCAGTTTTTCCCAACCCCATCTTATACCATGGTGTTACTTCGCTTGGATCTGGCTCAGCCATAAAAATACTCTCATAAATGGTTATCTATGAGAGTATTTATCGTTTTGGGACTGTATTACTTGATGTCTAATGGACGGTCTTTAGTTGCAAGAATACAATAATATTTTTCTTTTAACTCTCTAATAGAGCCATCTTCATTTTTTAGGGTAGGTACTCCTACACCGAACTCAATTGCTTCAAACTTATTACTTTTGAATCCTGTTCTTTGTAATAGGGCTGCTAATTGATGTTGTCCTAAGATGCTATAGTGGTTGAGATTATATTCATGCATTCTATCGCACTCAGGGGCCGGGACCTCTATATAGATTTGCCCGCCCTGCTTTAATATACGATTATATTCCATCAATGTAAAGATAGGATAAGGGCTATGCTCTAATGCATGGCGACAGAAAATAAAGTCTACGCTTTCGTCATAATATCCATCTTTTTGAGGTAAGAATGACAAGTCGTACTTTTTTATTATATGACCTTTTTCTTCACACGTTTTAATATCACCCGGACTTAATGTGACTCCATGAACATTTGTGTATTCGCGCTTTTTCATTTCATCTAGGAAATAACCAGGACCGCAACCTAAATCTAAAATATGTGCATCTTTTGGAATATTAAGCGGGTCAATATATTTTTCAACAATCTTGGTTGTCAATCCTTTATGCATATTGCTATCACCCTCATCATAGATGTGGGCAGTATAAAGCCATTCATTGTAAAGTTTTAACTTAACAAGATCAAGTGTTTGATTTATATCAATTAAGTTTTGCATCTGTGTTCCTATTAGTTTTTAATACTTATACTAATAAGAAATGTGCAAAAAATTATTCGTAGCCTTTAAATGGTTTTATAGGACTTTGTGTATATATGCTAGGTAATTCACGACTTTTTAAATCACCTTTATTAAGATCAGTATAAGGTATACCAGCTGCGTCAAATGCAAGCTCAAGCATATTTTGTTCTACTTCTGTATAAGCATGAGCAGTATTTTGTTTTGCTGCCCAACTCTCTCCTTCTAGATTTGGTCTAGTTTTACCATCAGTTGATGCAACAGCCATCATCACACGATTTAAATCATATGTTCTATCATAATTTGTGTTAGTAAAGGTATGCAAACCCACACTAGCGTAATGTTGTCTTTTGCTAGGTTTGTTTCTTTGCTCCGTTACAAATTCTTTTGCTCTCATTTACTATAACCTTTAAATGCTTTTATAGGAGAGCCTTTATATGTGTCCTTCATTTCTTCACTGCCCGGACTACTTACTGATTTTTTTCCGTGTTTGTTAACTTTAGCCAATGCTTTATCAATTACTTTACCTACATTGGGATCAAAACTGCTTATTGTAGGATGCTTGCCCCATTTGCTTTCAGGTCTGAATTTAGGTCTATTTTTATCCTGCACGTTATCTTCGCTACCCCCTTCACCTCTAACTGCTGCTATGGCTACTCCAAAACGATAAAGATCATAGAAGTTGCTATTGGAAAGTTCAGGAATTATGTACGTATATGGTAATGCCATGAATGCGACATCCATTCCGTCATGGACATTACTTAATTGTTGTTCTGTTAAAAATTCTTTGGCGCGCATCTTAACCTTCTGTGGTAATTAAGACATTACCTGTTTCAGTGACTAATCCTGCCCCGCCCTCGGCAATCATTGTTGATCCAATACCTAAATCACCTATCCAAGTTACTTGGTAGGCAATAAAATGAGTGATGACTTGGTCTTGTAACGGAGAAACTAATAAACGCACATTACCATCAAACACATCCATATCATATTGTGTTAACCAATTACCAGTATTTGTTATTCCATAAATTGTAAATTTAACATCAGACAAATCGTTAAGAATACTTGCACCTATTAGTGCATTTTGACTATCATTAGTACCTTCACGAAAACTATGTATTTGAAGTAGTGCTTGTGTAAATTCGTCAGCAGGGTATTCCCATATACCTTGATTGGGAGTATCGTCAAGTGTGACCGAACTTGAAATCTCAGTGGCTGTTTGTTGCGTCCAAATAAAGTTGTTGTTTATCTTGCTAAACGCAGTACGTAATGGATCGCCCTCTCCGTCGTTTGGATTTGCGCCGATATTGACTAGTTCTATTGCCATAGGATTATCCCTGTTTCTATTATTTATCGCATAAATATCTTTATGTGGATAATCAACTGGTTACCAGAATTTGTAGTCCATCTCATTTTTCTAGCAGGTATTGTTGGAACCATTGCTGGTTTCGTGTTAGGGTTTATACCCTTTGTCAGTAAGTATAAACTCCCAATACAGATCATAAGTCTATTACTGTTATCATTAGGCGTGTACCTCGAGGGGGGTTTAGCCGAGAAAGCCAAATGGGAACTACGTGTAAAAGAGATGGAAGCAAAGGTCGCTGCTGCCCAAGCAGAATCACAAAAGACCAACGTAGAGATAGTAGAAAAGATAGTGACTGAAAAAGAATACATAAGATTGAAGGGCCAGAAGGTTGTTGAATATATAGATAGAGAAGTAAAAGTATTTGATAGTAACTGTACAGTGCCAGAAGTCGCTATAAAAGCGCATGACATGTCAGCCGCAAATGAGGCACCAACAGAGAATACAATTACTGTGGTCAAGCCAGAAGGGGAAAGTAAGTGAAAAAACTACTACTATTTTGCGTAGCAATTGTAGGTTTAGCGGGCTGTAGTACTACGGTTCCTGTCACTGCTAAGTTCCCCGAAGCACCAGAGATATTACTTGTTGAGTGTGAAAAGTTAGATAAAATTGGTAAAGACAAAGTATTGTTTAGCGAGTTCCTAACTACTGTAGTGGGAAACTACAACAAGCACCATATGTGCGCTGCTCAAAATGCTATGTGGAAAGAATGGTACCACAAGCAAAAAGAAATATTTGATAGTATTAGCAAAGAATAATGATAGTCAACTTGTGGACGACTCCTAGAACCGGAAGCAATTGGTATAGTCAATACCTTTTCAGAAAATATACTTCTGAAAACAAAAGAACACAACTGTACACACAATATCTAAATCAATATCATTTTATAAATTATATAAAACCAAATTACAATGATTTTGTGTATGAGTACGAGAACGGCTGTTATTATAAGTATTATACATTGGATCATCTTCGCCAATCTATATCGTATAAAAATAAATCAGAAAAAAGAATTTGTAGTAGTGATCATGAAGAAAAATATAGACTTGAGTTACTAGTTAAACATAATCATAAAAAGAACCCTAGTATTTTTTACAATCATATCGCACCTATGAGCGATTTATCCTATAATACATTGTTTGATATCGCTGATAAAAATATATTTTTATATAGAAAAGATATAAAAAGACAGATATCAAGTTATACTCTAGCATATGGCACTGTACAGTATAAGAAATCTGTAAAAATTTATGAGAATGTAACTGTTGAATATAATGTAATAAAAAATTTAGTAGATAGAATAATAAAATGGCATAAACTTGATAAAACTAATTGTGAAATTATATGTTATGAAGATTTAGAATTTGATTTGTATCCCGACCTTCCTAAGCAACAAAATAAAATAGATCCATTTACACAATTATCAAGCAATACCCAAGAAAATATTTTAAACTTATTAGACTACTTTAATAAATCTATTAAAAAAATTGTTTGACTGTTTTTGAAATAAACTCTACTTCACTGTCTGATAACTCAGGATAGATCGGTAAACTTAGTAATCCCTTTGTTAGCATCACACTAACACTCAGCATGTCAGGTTTGATTTTTATTTTTTTTGCTAATGGCAATTCACTAAGTGCGTGTGAATAGTGAACTTTGACTTCAATACCTGCATCTGCTAGGTGCTTTTGAAATTCATTACGCTTGTCACTATAAACTACAAACTTTTGATCGGAGTGTATCATATGATCACAACTCAAGCAACGTAAATCAATATTTTTAAATTCATCAAGATAATAATGACGTATTTCTTTACGACGCCACTGCCACTTATCAATATACTTTGCTCTGACTAATAGTTGAGCGCATTCTTGTTCGCTCATTCTACTATTTGTACCTGATAATTCGTGTTCGTGCTTACCATTGCTACGATAACTATATGCAAAATCATATAGACTACGATCATTAGTTACGATGGCACCACCGTTACCGCTTGCTGGTAAATTCTTTGTAGGATCAAAACTGATAGCCATACCTTGACCTATATCATTAGCTACAAGCCAATGCTGCGCGCCATCTACTATATCATTCAATCCTGCAGGGGTGCGGTGCGGGTTAGCACCATAAAGTCCTACATTACAAGTGTGTTTAGTAAAGTCATCTAATAGGTTATTACTATTATCAAATAACATCAATCCGTTCTTATCTGTGTCTATCAATTCAACTTCATATCCAGTGTTGATGAAGGCATTGAGTGTTGCTACATAAGTTATGTTGGGTATACGAACTATAGGTTTGACATTATGAATAGGATCTAATTCATCATTCATAAGTAGATCATGTTCAAGTTTAGACCATTTGGCTATGATCTCTAATGCCTGTGTACCGCTATGTACTGTGATAGCAAACATAGTCTTAGTACGCATAGCCAACCAAGTCTCAAACTTAGCCGTATACTCACCGTTCATTAGATTACCACTAGATAATACTTTATCAGTAGCATCTAAAAGTTCGTCTTTGAGATTACGATATTGTCTGTCTAAACCAAAAAAAGGTATCATATTAGATAATAAATTTGTTTATATTTTCACGTAATGTAATTTTACTAAAGTTCTTTTTATAATTAGCCCAAATATTACCTGTATTTTTATAATCTGATAATAGTTGTAAGAACTCCGGTCTGTTATATTTTATAATATTTTTCTGTATTATGGCATTGAGTGCATTGCTTACTATATCATCTAATGATAGTTGATTTACAATATTAGTGATTCTTATATCATAAAAAGGACTAAAATGATAATTGTTATCTATATGCCACATTTGATGATCATAATAAACACTTTGATTGCAATGGTCTAATAAATCTTGTTCATTTGTTAATGTAGGTTCTTTATTGATTTTTCTGTTAGGTCTTTGTAAGAAATAATAGAGGTAATCTTTTCTAGTAGGAATCTCATGTAGTTTTTTGCCCACATAGTTAGCAATGGCATGTCCTTGTGTAACTTCCCTAAGTTGTATTCTTTCTGAATAGAAACCAGTAATGTACCAGTTTTCTTTTGTATAACAACTGGTCATGGTATAGCCCCAAAACTTCTTTCTACATAAGTCTATTAGATCAGATTGATATTCTTGTTTGACTCCAAAATGATTTCCGGGTTTAGGAGTGTGTATATGTAAATCATAATCATATCCTAAACTATCTACTATAGACCAAACAGTAAGGGTGTCTATACCTGCACTAAACAATACATTGAGTTTGTCTATTTTATTATATCTAAAAAAGTTTACAACGTTATCTTTTAGGACTTCATTGATTTGTATTGAGGCTTCTTCTAATGATATAGTAGATGTTCTTTTTATTTTACATGTATCGTAATAATCATCTACTAGATTGTCTAATGGAATATTAGTTTTTATATTTTCCTTATCTGTGTAAACAGGAAAACCACGTAGTAATGGATGATATATGTCACCACGTTCACTGATTACAGCATACTTGCCATTAGGTTTGTATCCACCAACTATCTCAGTGATATGTTCTGATAAAACGCAATCAGTACTATATCCTTTATACCAATAATTTACAGCATTGACATTTTGACAGTTCCAACCTTTGTCCAAAAACAATTTGTCTGCTACTTTATCAGCAGACTTGATAGGACAATCTTGACCGATATAGAAAAACATTAGAGTTTAGATTGCCAAAACTCACTCTTGCTTAGCCAGTCATAGTATTTTTGAAAGCCTTCTTCTACGTCCACTTTTGGATCGTAATCAAAATCATTACGTGCTGCATCAATGTTTAGTGCGCCGCGACTTGGGAAGTCGGCATCTTTGTCACGAACATCAATACTACCCTTGCCTACAATTTGTACAGCCAGTTTTGCTGCGTCAAGTAATGTGCGACTATGGCTCTTTGTGATATTATATGTTTTATTGTTTGTATTGTCACTCAATGCTGCTCTGACAATACCTTCAGCAGCATCGTCAACATATGTGAAATCTAGTGTTTCCCCGGCACCATTGACTTTGAGTGTACCACCGCGCATAGCAGTCAACATAAACTTAGCGATAACACGATCTTCAACATCAAGTGGTCCGTATACAGCACTTGGACGTATGATAGTATGTGCCATACCAGTGCTGCGTGTATAATCTCTAGTTAGCCACTCACCTGCTAACTTCATGATACCATATTGTCCTTGTGGACGACATATAGCATTTTCAGTTACGTCATCTGTAAAATCGCCATAGACCATACTGCTACTGATATAAACAAACTTCTTTACTTTATGTAGTTTGCTTTCTTCAAGTAAGTTTAGTAATCCCTCACTCATGACTTTTGATCCATGTGGTGGATTAGCGTTTACAACTTTTTGTCTTGGAAAACTTGCCATATGTATAACGATATCTGGCATGAATCTTTTGAATACATGATTGACTAAAAATCTATCGCTGATATCATGTGTATAACTTTCAACGGAGCCAGTAACTTTTTTACGCTGTACCATAAGATAGTCAATTTCATCTTGTGGTATGATACCATAATTGGTTTCTGTATCTACTACACAAACTCTATGTTTTAGATCACGTAATTTTCTTACTACGTTATGACCAATAAGGCCATAACCACCTGTCACTAATATATCACTCATACTTAAGTTTCCAATATGTCAAATCTGCACCATCAAGATAAGCAATAATATCGTAACGGTATCCATAGTGTGTAACATCCATATGTCGTCGCCACATGGGCTTTTCTAGACTATGTTCCATTACCCATTTACCTTCATCTGTCTGTTGCCATTTCCAAATTGGTTCCGCAACGAATAGATCGGGATCTTCAACATCACCCATCATGATACTATGTACGATTACTTCTTGCATTATACTGCCATCTTTGCTTTGATAGTATCATGGCTTTGATAGTCAATCAACTTGATATCATCCATAGTAAATTTATCAATGTCTTTAATATCAGGATTCAACCATAGTGTGGGTTGTTTATACATCTCCCGACGTAATTGTTCGTTCACTTGGTCAATATGATCTTTATAAATGTGGGTATCGCCCGTTGATATTATTAGTTCGCCTACATTTAGATCACAGACCTGAGCAAGCATATGTGTCAATAACGCATAACTTGCTATGTTGAATGGTAATCCCAAAAAGACATCAGCACTACGTTGATACATATGGCAACTGAGTTCATTATTCGTATTGACATAATATTGACTCATGACATGACAAGGTGGCAATGCCATCAGTTCCAATTCACCTACATTCCATGCTGATAGTATATGTCTACGACTATATGGATCTTTTTTCAATCCATCAATCAATGCTTGTACTTGATCAATAACTTTACCGTTAGGATCGAACCAAAATTGACCATAGTCATCGTCAATATCCGGTGGACTATCTGGTACAGGGCTATGCCAATTACGCCACTGCACACCATATACACGACCTAGATCACCTTCAAAGTCTGCCTTAGGTTTCCAATAACTTGCCATTGCGTTTGGGGTCCATATAGTTACAACTCCTTCTCTAGTTCCATGTGTGATCTCTGCTAATCGTCTTTCGTCACGACTGCCTTCTAAGAACCAAAGTAGTTCACCTACACAGGCTTTCCATGCTAACTTTTTTGTAGTGATAGCAGGGAAACTTTCGCGTAGATCAAACCGCACTTGTCTAGCGAAAACGCTGATGGTACCTACTCCAGTACGGTCATCGCGCACTTCCCCGTTTTCTAATATGTCTGTTAATAAATCGTGATATTGTTTCATATGATACCGTTAGCCTTTACATAATAATCATATTTTTCTTGCATATCCTTGTATACTATTTTTACTTGGTCTAAACTTTGGCAACTAAAAATAATCTTATTATGAATATCTGCATAGTCAAGTGCTGACTGATTTAATTGTACTCCTATATGCTGTAAATATTCTACTACTTGTAGTGGGTTAGGATGGCTGTCATGTTCATTTCCAAGTCTAACTCCACTTGGTTTTTGTAAGGATATATAATTTTTGTATAAAAATTCGTGGTAAGAGATCGGAAATTTAAACAATAATGAGTTATAAGTATTAAGTAAATTTGTGTAATTATCCTTATTTTTTTCTTCAATAAGAATTGATGCACTCTGATCAGCCACAGTATTTTCTACGTTAGTAAGACTTGCACTCAACAAGGTAAACTTATCGCATTCAAGTTTTTCTAAGAAACTTTCTACCATAAAAATATATGACATGTCCCTGATCATATAGTGTAAGTAACACCCATAAGATTTATAAAAATTTAAGGCTTCAGAAGATACGAGGCTACTATTAAATATATTACCGGGAGTATCCCAAATTCCCTCTGATAAAAATCTATCCTCTCTTGTGTAACTAGGATACATTATTAGAACTAAATCATCTTTTTGTATTTTAAATTTACTGTGTACTTGAGCCAGACGAGTGAATAATAAAGAATTACCGCTGCCCGACACTCCGAAATTTATAAAGTGATCGATCGTAGGAAATTGACTGGCTATTATATTTGCCCATGTTGGATAGTAGTATCTAGTGAAACTACATCCAAAAGAAAATATTCTATTGTAATTTTTGTTGCTGAAATTTATCATGGATATTATTTAAGTTTCCCATAAAAACACTTGGATAATGAAAATAAGGGTAAGGTATCTCATCATCAGGGATAAATTCTTGCTGTGATAGTTGCATGTATATAGGAGGAAAGTGAGAAATATCAAATGCATACTTTAAAGCAAGTTTCCTATTGTGAACTAATTTTGGATAAATCTTGAAATACATTTGTTTCCATTGATTCTTCAAACCTTCAATCCTTTTGATTTCGCTAGCAAAGACTTCTGCTCTTTCTTCCATATTAGATATAGAATCATAAGAGTAGTCAAAAATTTCATTATACTTCAAGAATCCTAAATCTTCAAGATGTTTCATAAAATATTGAGGACCTAAGTTTAAGAATGGTTTATTAAAGAGTAAAGGTATTACAGTACTACCGCTTAGTGTATACAAAGTTTGACCATCACTTTCACCTGCAACATGCATAAAACAGTTATTATAACAATTAGGCAAGTTCTCTCTGGTAAATATTATACCTTCATTACTCTCTTGGTCTAGAAATAAACTTTTAGGATTTTGCCAATAGTAAAATGTAGCATCTTTTACTTTTCTAAAACTAATTTTATTAGTATCTATCAAATCATATTTTGCAAACATATCCATTAGTGCGATACGATGGATATGTGGCTGATTATTCATACAAACAAAAGTATGTTCATAATCTCTATATGGTGTGATAAGTTCTATGTCTAGACCGTTACTAGAATTGTGTTCTTTAGTGTCAAATCTGTTGAATAATAATAGTGAATAGGAAAACCAATATGTAGGCCAATAAAGTACAGTGAATCTATTATATAGTATATCATCTTCAGGAATAAGGTTTGAATTTTTCCTACTGAGTCCAGTTATAAAGTAAACAGGAATATTTTTAGAATCTGCATAGTCACAAATATCAATCAATAACTGTTTCTCACTTAAAATACTATTATAATGAAATTCTGTTTCTCCTAGAATAACAATACGTTCAGAATTGTTACGTCTTTTTATTTGTTCAAAATGAACTTTAGGTTTGCCCCAAATCGGTATGTAGCCTATCATAGTTTATTTAGTAATTTATCAGTTTCCGGTTGCACTGCTTTAGCAATACTTTCTATATTTAACACAAACTCTACACTCTGTATGTGGTCATCATACTCAGCAAGTTTACGGCTTACTGCTTCTTCAATTTGTTCAGGAGCTAATCCTTGATCAAGGAACTTTTTTATATTAATAGTTTGTTGACGTTTCCCTGCTAACTTTATAATTAATTTTTTTATAAACTCAACAGGGATTTTTTGCTTATCAACATCATCAATAATATGTTCCCACTTCTTAAGAAAATCAGGAGACATTTATATTACGCTTCTACTTTAGACTTTACCTTAGTTGCCTTCTTTGCCTTAGGAGCCGATTCTTTGACTGCCCTTACAGGGTCAAGACTGGCTGCTTCCTTCAACAAACGCTGTGCTTCAGCCATTAGACCTTTCGCTTCTAGATTCATGCGATCAGCCTGATCACGCAAATTTCTTGCAATGCCAGCATCAGATAATGCTTCATCTGATCCTGCTGGAGCAGGGGCCTTATCTCCGCGCATTCTACGTGCTACTTGAGCAGGGTCTTGCATACCCATCTGCTTATCCATTTCTGCAAGTTTCTTAACTGCTTCTTCACCTTGCTTCATTTCATTTAAAATTTTGTTCAATTCATCTAACTTAATTTTTGTGTTTGGGGCAGGAGTCATTACAACTGATTCAGTACGAATTTTCTTTAGCATGCCTTCGCTGTGTAATTTTTGTAGAATGATTACGCCATCTTTAGTATGTGTACGATTTAATGCGTCCGCTAAATTTTCACTATTTTGTCCTATATCACTTTCAATACATTTCATGAGTGGGTCATGGATGTGTTGATTTAATACTTCAGGATATGTGACTAAACACATATGAGGCTCACCAGGAACCTCTCTAAAAATAACTGCTACCTTACGATCTCCATGTTTTCCAACGTGTCTTAAAAACATAATTATGTCTCCTATAGTTTTGTATTTAATGAGTTTTTACTACTGGTTTAATTTTATGACCAGGCAATTTCATAAAATACAGCCTCTTGCGGATCTTCAAAATATATAATACCTTCTGAATCTAAAAATAGACTATGCGTAAAAGTTGAGACATAAAATCTTCCTGAAAGTTTTTCTAATACCCATAATTTACTTTCTTGCGTGACCGGGGTACTAGTTTTTATAAAGTGTTTTGGGCAAAAATCTAATTCGCGCTCACTAAACCATGTATGTAAATTTATATTCATATGTATTGATCTACTAATGTACCTACCCAATAAGCGTACTTGTAGTCATTGTAACCCTTTTGTTTGGACAATGCTTCATACATTCTTACATCTTCTAGTTCTTTAGTCAGCAACCTTTTATCTAACAGTCTTTGTTCTTCTTGGTATTTTTCTAATCTAATCTTTTCGCTTCTATCTTCTTCACGTTGACGCTCAAGCAAATAAAGACGATAATCTTCCTTAGTTTCATTATAAAGTTTAGTATAGTCTAATCGTGGTGTAGGTACAAATGTAATAGGGGTAGTCATTTTAATAACCTATAAAATGTTTCTGCTTTCATAATCAAGTCAGCAAGTCCAGTATTCTCTTTACTTGCAGCCAATATATCACGCCATTCTAGCCAGCGGTCACGATCTTTCTTATCAGGATCTTCTTGTATACAAACTCTTTGTGTATAGTCTTGCCCTGACTTACGCGCATAAATGGTTTTGCCCCCATCGGGGCTTTCAAATATTGTTACTTCTTCTATACTTTTTATGATCACACGATGACTACATCCTTTGTCTTTACACGGTCGCTAAAATACTTGATACCGTTTTCACGAATCCAATCCACAATAATTTGCGGTTCGTTTTCAAACATATCACGTATATCACGTTCACTAATAGTACTATTAAAAAAATAAATCTCATAGTGACGTTGATTGTTAGCACGGGCCCTTATTACCATTTGGTTCAATGGCAATGTAGGTTTGGGTTCGACAAGTTTATCACCTTTCAATATGTTCCAAGCCTTACGCTTCTCCCACATATCAATTTCCTTTTCATGTTTAGTTACATTAAGTATGCATTCTAAACCTGTATTATCCCACATAGCAATAAACTTTTTCATGGTATTACTTCTTGTGATCGTTGTAAAGTGCAAACGTACCAAACGGGGGTTTGGGGTCCGGGTCACCGTGAATGATCCAGATAGTATCACAATAGTTCTCATCACCCCAACTGCCGAACGGGTAGCCGTCAGTGAATACGATCAAGCGAGTGGGTACGCGACCCTCTTCTTTGAGATGTTTGAAGATACAATCAAAGTCAGTGCCACCACCGCCCATCAACTGATAATCTTCAACAGTATCAAGATTGTCGCTAGTGAATGTCTGCGGGTTATAGACCTCAGTATCAAAGCAAGCAACATTGACACGATAGCCATCAAACGATGCCATCATGCCAGCAACTTCACTGATGAATGCCTTGCCCTGCTCAGTGCTAATACTACCCGACAAGTCAATAAAAACATCAACATCAATTTCTTCGCCGGGAGTCATAGCGGGCATGATTGCATCCATATGCCAACCTCGACGTGACGGGCGAATGAAACTAAAGTCGTTCTTGATCGCAGACGTAAGATTAGTTTGAATCAACTCACGCCAGGGCATGACAGGGTTAGTCATGTCCTTGATCATGCGCTCAACTCCAGCAGGCAAACTACCTGCCTCAGCACTCTGAGCAGCATTGATCACAGCCTGCTTGATCTCCTGCTTAAGAGCCTCACGCTCCTCAGCAGTCATAGTGGGACGCTTGCCTTTCTTCTTGCCGTCACCGTCACCGTCGCCTTCTCCCTCGCCCTCACCTTCATTACCATCCATGTGATCATCAAGCAACATATCAATGAGTTGGTCCATGTCAATCTTTTGAACATTCTTCATAAGATCGTCATAGATTTCTTCACTTGCCTTGCCATCATACTTTTGTTCGTACAATGCAGGGACACTTGTAATAAACTGACCCACTTTGTGACGTTTCAAGTCACCATTGACCGCATAGTCATCAGCAATGTTCCAAATCTGAGGGTCACGCTCACCACGACGGCCCATGTGATCATAGACTACGTGAAGGACCTCATGCGCCACAAGGAACTCAACCTCTTTAGGCTTGAGTAGCATAATGAATCGTGAATTGTAATAAAACTTCTTGCCGTCAGTAGCAGCAGTAGCACACCAGTCATCGGCATTGATCAATTGCAAACGTGTTGCAAGATTGCCGAAAAAACTATGACGCAAGAGTAGACCGATACGGGCGGTGACCAGTCGTTCACGCGCCTGTGCGTCAATCTTGGGGTCAGTGGGACCGATAAGATTGTCAAACTTTTTATTACGTTTTGACTTCTTGCCCTTAGTGCCGGGAATTACATCTGACATATTGATCACCTGAGAGTTCATCATATGTATATTATAGTATATATCGGTGTGAGAGTCAAGAACAATTTGAGATGATCCGTGATGCCCAATTCCTAGACTCTCAAAATAGGAACCAGGCACCACGGACCTTTTTGGACCTTAGTTACCGGCCTCGACGATGTACTTGCCGTACTTCTTGTGGAACTCGTCAAAGTTCTTCAACTGACTGGGTTCGATGGGCAACTTGAAAGTCTTGAGTGCGACTTTAGCACCCATAACAACAAGTTCAGTCTCAAAGTTAGCCATCATGTAACTAAAGAAATTGTCGCACATACTGTGAAACTTCTTGCTGTCAACACGATTCTCAACAGCATCACGCAATTCGTAACACATTGAAGTAGTCAACGAATACATTGCCGAGATTTCTTTGACATTGAGTTCTTTCACCTTGCCCGAAAGAATGTCGCTCGGGTTAGGCATCTTGCTACTCACTTTGCGGTGAGCCATAAACTTGACAGCAAGACCCTCGCCAACACTACCTGCGACAAGATTGAACATAGTATCGTTATCGGTGTCTGCCTCATCAGCAAGCAACTGTGATACGAATGTCCAACTACGCGGGGTAGCGAATGCGCGGCTAGCACTCTTGCTATCAAAGTCATACAAATCATTCTTAGCGAACGACAAGTAACCCACAACATCAGTATGAATGCCGTTGTTCACAGCCCAGTTTTGCCAACTCGCAAAATCGGCTCGCATTTCAATATGCAAGAAACGATTAGCGAGGGGCATGGGCATACGATAAGTCACACCCTTGTCACTTTCACGGTTGCCCGCAGCGACGATGACAACATTATCGGGCAACTTGTATTTGCCTACAGCACGATTTAGTACCAACTGATAGCCTGCTGCCTGCACAGCAGGAGCCGCACTGTTCATTTCATCAAGAAACAATACGATGATCGGGTACTGACTTGCCAATTCAGCATCGGGCAGATCAATTGGGGGAGCCCAGTCCATCTTACCGATATCCTTATTGTAATAAGGGATACCACGCAAGTCAGTAGGTTCCATTTGTGCCATACGCAAGTCAATCATATGACCGCCAAGTTCCTGAGTAATGTCAAACACTACCTCAGACTTGCCGATGCCGGGAGGGCCCCAGAGAAACACCGGGCGCTTAGCCTTGAATGCCTTCAGTATCGCCTTACGCGCCTGAACGCTAGTTACAGTCAAATTATCAGAAATAGCCATGAGAGTCTCCTATCAATCAATGTATAGTTAGCCTATACTTATTCACACCTGTTGTCAAGCCCGATATCGCTCATACGAACGAATTGGGCTATAACGATTGGTATGCTTCTGTTTAAGATGCACACCAATAACGCGGTTACCAAGCGCCGTCAAGAGAGTACCGAGGTCCATATCTTCCTCAAGATACACTGTCTGACCCTTCTGATAACTGTAGTTGGTAATCTTATCCGCGATACCCAAATCAGTTAGCATCTTTCGCTTGACCGCGACCCAACCATGACCAGGGTCACCATAAAACTTAAGAGTAATCAACTTTTCTTTCTGGAACATAAAATGTCTCCGTGAATCAACTATAGATAAATGATAACACCGTTCGCGCCCAAAGTCAAGCCTTGTCTAGTTCCTTGAGTTGGGTCAAGAGCCGTGTAAAGTGATTGTATTTCGCAGCGACCTCACTACGCGGAAGTTCGCCGTCGCAGGTCAAATTTTCGGGGCTGAGTTCACTTTCAATAATGCCCTCAAGAATCTTGCGATCAGACTTGACCTCAAGACTGAGCGGGGCATGATTCCAGATGCTGCGCCACTTGTTAGTACGCACAACAAACTCATGTAAATTTCCCTTGTTCTGAAACATATCAATCTCCGTTAATCAACTATAGATACAGTATGCGCCCAAATGAACCCAAAGTCAAGCCTTACGTAAGTTATTGATTCTATTAGGGTTTTTACTGCGTCAATCTGAGGATTAGTAGCATTTTCTCGCAATAATCTATGGCCTGGGCTAGTTCTTCGCGTGGCTTGTTTGCTAGATAGGGCTTGTGTAATTGTCTAGCACGTACCTCAGCACTACCCAATGCCCCTACTAGTTTGTGTGCATTCTTTATAAGTTTGCGAATATCACTATTATAATTTAGTGTACGTGCCTGTTTGTCAAGGTCATCAATTATGTAACTGGCATCCAGTGCAGTTTCAAATCTACGATGCACGTTACTTGAGTCCCATCTCCTTACGGATTTTTGTGGCACTGATTAAGTGTATAGCATCGTCAAAGACCTCTTGCTCAATTTTGTAACCTACATCACGCCCATATGTAATGTTGACGATGTTTGGAACGACAACGATTTCATATTGACCTTGATACTTTGGATCTAAGTCTCTACGAATATACTCTTTTACCTGTTCAATAGCAAATGGATTTGACCCATTCCATCCTTGACAGTCACGTATCATTATACATACTTGACCTGTCTTTGCTAATGCTCTTTCAAATAACGCACGATGTCCACTATGCCAGGGTTGCCAGCGACCTAACATCTCTACCGTTTCTTTTTGATAGTCAAATACCGGTCTGCGTTGATTTTTCAATATATGATTGGCAACGAACGGTGCCCATACTTCTGCGTTTTGTTCTGTGATGCGAAAATCATAAACAGTCGGGGGTATGAATGCTTTATTGGTATCTTCATACCTACCCTTTTCAATCGTATCGATCCATACTGTCCAATCTGCTTTATAATTGTTACGCATCTCTACTAATGGTGCTACGAAATCACAAATCACATAATCACATTCTGAACTTTCTGCAAGGTCGTGCATTCTATGCGATTGCCTAATACGACCTTCATGACTGAAATCCCAGTCATTGAACTGCTTGCGAACCTCATCAGCATTATACCATTCAGTAGTGACTCCAATTATTGATTCAAGTTCTCTTTTCAATATATTAGTAAAATATGTTTTGCCGGCGCCCGGCAGACCCATTACAAGAATTTTGATAGATTTTTTCGTCATAGTACTCTTATTTATAAATATCAGATATGAAAATATTACTTTTTGGTTTTCCTAGAACTAGGTCTTCATTACTTCAGGATGTTCTATGTAAACACTTTAATTTAAAAAATTTATGGGAACCATATGAAAACATCCGCGATAAAATTAAAAGTATAAAAATAACCTCAACTGATTTATGGAACAGCCATAAACTTCAAGTTATTGAAACTACGGAATTGCTAGAAAATGATTCTAACTTTGTAGCAAAGTGTTTTGCTTGTTATGGATTTAATATCTATAAGACAAAACATGATCTTCCTATTTTTTGGGAAAAAGGTGATTTTTTAGATTTGAGTTATTTTAAATTGAATATGTATGATAAAATTTATTGTACATATAGAACAAACTATACAGACATGATATGTAGTTACAGGTTTATGAAAAATTTCAGTTCTCCATTTTACCGCATAGACCATAAAAACGATTTAAAAAACAAAGAAATGCATAGTAGGCAAAAAATAATAATACCATATGACGTTAAAACCGCGTATCTTGATTGCATAGAAAAAATAATATACGATTGTCGTATTAATCAATTTAAAAAATTAAATTATAATTTTTTAGAGTTAGAATATAACGAAATACCAAAATACATTGAAAAAAATTTATCTAATGTTCAAAGTAAATATGTAGAATCTGAATTTGATTATAAAAAAAGAGTTAGAAATTATTCAGAAATAGATGATAAAATTAAAAAAACTTTTGAAGAATTAGAACCAGTCAAGAAACAAATAGAACTTTTATTTTCTTAATAGTGGGGGTATGCCTGCTCTACTTATGTTCCAACCAAATGCTTTGGCATTTTTTTTGATACTGTCGGGCTTTACATCTACAGTCAATGCTGTCTTAAATCGTGGATCATTCTTTTCTTTTTCATTAGGTATATAGCCGCTTGCTTCTTTTACTTCTTTACCTTGAACACTTGTAGTTTTATCTGGTTCCGGCGCACTTGATTTCTTAGCCTTTGGCATAAACTTGTTTATAGACTGTAATGTAAGCGGGCCTAATATACCATCAACATCTAAATTAGCATTATACTTTTTGTTTAGAAACTTTTGTATCTTACGTACTGCTTCTGCCTTTGATTCCATCAATGGACTTTCGCCTTTATAATCACGTATAACACCCTTGCCGTCCCACTTAGCACAGCACATACGCTCAGTCACCCAGTCGTTGATATCTTTATGGTAGCAAAACCCTTTTTCTTTTACAGTATCTTTACCTGGCAATGTGACTAGATCAACACGCTTGCTCATAGCGATATATTCTTTATTAGGTGGTTTCAATCCACCATACTTGTTTAGTTCATCTTTGCCTACAGGTTTTTCGCTATCTTTTTTCCACCATACACAATTCTTACAATTGGTACCTTCTATAAACTTGACGCTTTCTTTTACCGATTCTGTTCCTATTTTCTGTAGTAAAAACGGTGTATCATCTGAACTTAGCATCACTGAAGTAACAGGTTTAGGAATGGTATTAGCACTAATTTGTTTGTATCCAAACTTATTAGCAAAACGATTTACAAATGCTTGATATAGTTTAGCACGATTAGGTTCTTTCGCTCCAAACAATATATACTTAGGTTGTTCATCTCTTAGATATTGTTTGATAGTTTCTAATAGTGTAGCAAATACAGTATATTGATCTCCTGCATTATCAACACTAAAATTATCTCCCCAGGGACCAACTGCTCTACTAAATTCTATTCCGGTCAAATCATAATGCGGAAAATTATAAAAATTGTATTTTAGTATATTCTTATTTTTATCTTGTGTGGCTGCTGTATGAACAGTATACTTTTTATTATTATAAAAGTCTAACTCAACATTCTCTTGACTCCAATATATTTTTTTAGCGGCACTATCCTTATCTAGTATTTCATTTACAGTATCTTCACCATATATATTTTCTAAACTTAATTCTTTGCTATGTAATTGATTTTTATAGTCATATAGTTTTTGAATATATCCTAAA
>Ga0172367_10002560_pt1 | contig 24715 bp, 28 predicted proteins | sample Lak10m_FD_114542 | JGI IMG/M metagenome (GOLD analysis project Ga0172367, IMG submission 114542) | Freshwater microbial communities from Kabuno Bay, South-Kivu, Congo - kab_022012_10m | ecosystem: Environmental > Aquatic > Freshwater > Lake | place: Democratic Republic of the Congo: South-Kivu...
CGGCATTTCGCGCGACAGCCTGAAGTCGCATGACAACTTCAAGTCCAAGCAAAGCTTTCCCTTCCAGTTGCTCTCCGATACCGACGAGGCCGTGTGCAACATCTTCGGCGTCATGAAGCTGAAGACGTTAGATACAATTAAACTACATTAATTCACTGCGCTTTCCCGCGTTTCTTTGAGTACAAAAAATCATGATTAACCAGCCCGTTCAGGACTTCGAATTACCATGCACCGGTGGTACGACTTTCCAACTGAGCAAGTTGCTTGGGAAAAAGGTTGTGATCTATTTTTATCCCAAAGACTCGACCCCTGGGTGCACGCTTGAAGGCCAGCAGTTCCGTGACCTTTACAGCGAGTTTAAAGATGCTGGCGCAGAAATTTTTGGGGTATCCCGTGACAGCCTGAAGTCACATGAAAACTTCAAGAGCAAATTCAGCTTCCAGTTTGAACTTCTGAGCGACGCTGAGGAAAAAGCTTGCGAGGTATTTCAAACCATAAAAATGAAGAATATGTACGGAAAACAGGTTCGGGGAATTGAGCGAAGCACCTTCGTAATTGATGCGAATGGTGTTCTGCGTAAAGAGTGGCGTGGAGTGAAAGTGCCTGAGCACGCCAAGGAAGTCCTAGACTTCGTAAAATCGATTTAGGCATATGCTGCTCCAGCATAATCTGTAGTGAATAATTCGAACTTATCTCCCGCTTATCCACACGCTTCCCCGCCCTGACCCTCACCGACTGTTAGCTCGCCTTTGATTCCGTTTTGGATGCCATTGGTAACAGCCCAAAACTGAAGATGACATCCACTTATAAAAATTGCAGAATAATACAAATAGTACTAAAAGTGTTATAACTGAAAATAGCTCACGCCTGACCACATGTGGAATCTAATATCTAGGTGCATTTAGGGAGAAATTAATGAGTGATTTTAAAAATTTAAATGTTGATTTCACGCTATTGTCTGTTTTTGACGCTATCACAGACAAACTACGTTCCATCTTAACTGAAGAATTTTTTGTTTCTAATGAAAGATGGCTGTTAAAGATGGGCTATTTATCAGGACTTGTATTTTCAGCACATGTTCTTATTGTTTCAACCTGGGGAGCGATAAAGACAGACTCATTCGCAGCATTTGGGGTGGGAATTGGCGTAGCGCTAGCGACACTAGTACTGCTATATATTTCATTAAAATTAATGCCAGCATGTCTTGCACTTATTGAAAACTCCCCATCGAGTGTGGCAAACCGCTCGTTTCTGGACATCATGGGGCTGCTTTTTACCGTTCTAGGATGCTCGATCTTCATTTTTTTAGCATATCTGGCCGTCAAAGAGTCATCCAGTACATTATTCTTCATTGGCTTGGGTGTTTTCTTTTCATTTTGCTACGGCGCAACACTTTTTTTTACGCCAAAGCTTATATCTATTACTGTGTCAGAAAAGACTTCAGCAGCGTTGGAAGGTATAAGTGTCTTTTCAAGCTTCATAAAGGTAACGGCCCGCGTCGTCATAATAAACTTCGGCTCATGGCTCCTAATTGGCGAAATATCCTTGATACTTGATACGCTTAACGCGTTAACTTCCGAGGATGAGGGGATAATCTCTTTAATGATCTCAGCAACCAGCCATATAGGATTAATTGGCGCAGGATTATTGGTTGCGATTTTCACTTATTTTTCATTTATATTCAGTATGCTGTCTATTCAAATAGCAGAAGCGATCTTAATCATCCCAGATCGTTTTTTAGGCCTAAGCAAAGTTCTCGCATTGACAGCAAAACTTAACTCCAAGCCTCAAAATCACGTTCCCTAGACGGTAGGTAGTGATTTCCATAATTGCAATGTTTTAATGCATATTATCGGGCTAATACCACATCACATTGCATATGTAGATTCTGCGGCCTATATTTGTTTAAAACTTAAAAGCAGTTAAATTAATCAATCATAAGGTTTAATCATTCCACGTAAATAACAGTGACTATGATTGATTAACAGCAAAGTGCAGATTTTGGATCGGCCTCGCCTAGATTTAGATTACGATAGATTTTTTGAGATTTTGAAATTAATAAACAATTTAAAAGACCCAAATGAAAATTAATATGAGCACTGGTTTTTTATTCGGAACCCTTATTCTTTGCAGCTCACCAATTAATGCTGCTGAAATCCCAAAAGAACTTCATGGAAAATGGACTTCAGAAAGCTGTGCCATTTCAACCCAAGCAAAGAAAGAAACAGGACACTGGCCCGGAATAGTTATTACAAAAATGAGAATTGATTGGGATAGCCAGTTTTGTATTATCAGGAAGGCTAATCAAAATAAAAATCGATACTCACTGGATATGCGATGCACACCGCTTGGAGATGAAGATTTCAATATGACCTATACCTACGATCTATCAGGTGATACTGTAAAAGAATCCACTCCCGGAGGTGAATGGATTAATAGCTATAAGAAGTGCTTGTGATCGCTTCGTTTTGATTAATTTTTAAAAGGGGGCTAGATAATGAAAAAATCACATACGTTAGCACTCGCATTTATTATTGCATTATCAAGCTGCACCAATAAAGCATCATTTGATAATCTTGCACAGTTTGAAAACAAGGCACCTTCGAAATTATTAGAGGATCCTGTAATAGGTAAAGCTATTCGAAAAATCGTGCCGTCAGACATGATGAGCTGCCTGAATGAAACATTCGATTACATGCCTGACCTATATAAGATGAATGATGGCAGTATTGGCCAACGTCAGGAAGGAAGCCATGTTGATAACTGGAGATACTCATTTCTACGCGTATCCTTAGATGGTGATATCGACATTTTGCATACATGCGAAAATCCTGATAACACCAGCACATACATCATGCACACCAACCGCGGACTAGATGCGCCACCACCGACTGAGCTTAAAGAGTATTTGGATGGCTTGAATAGCACTCTTGGTAAACCGATTCAACAAATTATTATGACCGACGGTCAAAATAATCTGAAAATCGCCTCAGCAACGCTAGCCTCTAGAACAAAATCAGAGTCAAAGTCACTTGATAATCAAAAAACCATAGCAACTGCATTTAGCGAAATTGTATGCGACCTAGAAGGGATCAAAACCGGATACTACGATAGATCATTCCCAGCCTCTCTTAAAAACCTCGATACCGATTCGGTTTGCAATGCTATCGACGCTGTTCATAAAAAACTCGAGAAGACAAGCGCTGAAACACTCGACTCCATCTGCGAGCCCGTTGATGAATACGCAAAGGAAAAAGGTGGTCATAATGAGACCTACAATTGGCTATCCGGCTTTGAATCAGATCCTCAAAGCCAAAAAATGATGAAGATGCTGAAACTTTGCGATCCGAACAACCGGAAAAACAGTTCGAAAGAGTTGGTCGCAGATGTCCAATTAAATATGTATTCGGCAGGAATGATTAAAGAGGGACTGTTTATCAAGTCTAAATGCCCCGCAATCCTTATAGAGATGGCGTCCGAGTCGGGAAAGAACAGAGGATATGTTCTTCAGGGACTGAATGGTTGTGAGAATTTATCCACTTACAACAATTCCAAGCCTTATCCGGGCAATGAAATTATATCCAAGTACTCATATGACGGAGAAATTCCAAACGACTTTGTGAAAAATGGTGAAATAAAACCTTTTTACAGAAAGAATCAATCAGAAACATCATTTAAAGAGACCGAAGAATCAAAATCAGAGCCTTCCTCACAAACTAAAGAAATTACCTCGAGCGCACCAACAGGTGGAATTGGGCAGAGATATGCAAACGCAGCTGCCGACCAACTTGAAAGAGCTAGTCACCCAGCGTGTCAAGCTCAAGCAGCTGTGTTAAGGAGTCTGGCCAACTCTGGCAATCCAGATTTCGTAATTACAGCCCAGGTCGACGCAATTATTGGGCATTTACCTGACATTTGTGCTTATTAAACTTGATTATTAAATAATATGATTTATCCCAAGATCTATTTGACGTTTATTTTATTTATATCCATCGCTGGCTGTGAAAAAAACAATCACCAAGAAAGCAATTTGCAACCATCTGAGCCATCTAGAAGTATTGAAAATAAATTTGATAAGCTTTCAGCAAGCACGATAGCCGGTAAATTGGAGATTAAATATGCCAATGGTAATTATGCGATCTTTTTGAATGACAACGCCGTTGAAAATATACAAAGCAACGGAAGCCCAGATATTGTTGACGCATTTGATGTGGGTGATAAAACGCATGTTATTTTTAGAATCACTAATTTCAGAGCGCCGTTATGCGACCAGCTATTTTTCAAGACGGTCAGGAAAGATTCAACAATTACAGGCAGCTCTCTATTCTGTGCACCGGAAACGTATACAAAAATAATTGAAGGCAATCGAGTTGTTTTAACTTTTGCAACTGCAGAAAGAAATATGGCTGGAATTGAAACTGTTTACTACGAAGACGGATCAATAAGTATAGACAGACAAATAAAACCGGTTTTTGAAGGCAATCTAGACGAATTAAAAACTATAAGCACGGAACCTTACCAGCGTCATGAATTGGAAGGTGAAATTTCTGACATAGATGGCCAACTTGTGCTCAGGTTAGCCAAACCTATTCTAATAATTAATGACGACCCCAACCCTGCAACGGACGGCTTAATTGTAGATAGTATAGGAATAGATCTACGTAATTACGAAGATGATAAAGAGTTTAAAAGGCACGATAAGATTAATGCTGGCGAAAATGGTACATATGCCATTAAATTTTCCTGCACGAAATATGGTTGTAAGGCTTATGCAATTGATCGAGCGGATCCGCTATATGGGTTAAGTTCGGAAGTTAAAGATTTTGAATACATTAGAGTTCGTGCAGGCAAGGTAATATTAGTAAAAGGCTTAGACCCTGAAAACCCACGCATAATCCAAGACAATGAAATTAGATTGAATCAACAAGTTGTAATGAAAATTGATGAACCCTTGGGCATCAATAATATTTATGGCCCATATTCTCTTGGTGATGACGAGATAGTTGCAATTAGCTATTCACCAGGCGGAACTGGCAACGGAGATTATGAGGATATTAAGTTCCTTTCAATTAACAAATCTGGAGCTTTCCGGCTTGATGATGGTTTTAGCTGTGAAAGCGGATGGCATGATCCCATAATTACTGGATTGAAATTATCTGTTGAATGCACTCAGAGTGATGGACGTAGATCAAAGACGTATATTTTTTCTTATGAAAATGGAAAAGTTAGTAGTCTAAGAAAATAGAATTCAAAAATTCCTACTGTTTCTGATGCTGTTGAACACAATACGACTTTGCTTACAACAAACTTAGGAAGCTCTCAGTCGACCATTAATTCGGACGAATATTACCCCTTAGTTTCAGGCGAAAAAAATGCAGACACCCCAGGGCATCTGCATTTACGTAGTTCATGACTTTTTTCTTTTCTTATTGAAACACAGGATAATAAACATCCATCGCTGTCAGTGTTTTTTTCAAATTTTTAATTTCAAAGTGACGTAATTTCTCGATATTGTTTCGGTATTCAAACAAGTAGTAGTAGTCGCCTCTGCCATCAGTTTCTTGATACCCAATCCAATCTCCAGTCATCTCATAAAGCTCTGTATGGTAGTTACTGCAAAGCACGATAATCAGACTAGCTAGATCGTTCGATTGACCGATTGTCGATTTGAATTTCAAGCAAAAAATGTTTGGCGGACACTCATGTGATTGATGATTAATAATTTGAACGTCCTTGAAACACTCTGAAAATGCTTGATGTATCGTTTTGCGTACACATGGGTCGGTGACATCAACCTCAAGGGCACACAGGATTTCCCGGTTCATTATTTCGAACCTTGCCTCATACGCTTTTATTTTTAGCTCATCCGCCGCATCAGGGGTAACCATCACGACCTTTTCTGGATGCGATGATTTTTCAATGTTATTTAGCATTCCAGTTCCTCCGGTATATTGATGTTACTCAGTTGAGTCATAAGGCTATCGACCATCTTGTGAGTCTTGCTTGAGTAGTACACTCTCTCCAACTCAAGTAGCTTGATCACGTACTCGTTAGCTTCCCAATCTTCAACTTCTTCAACTGCCTCACTCAATTCACCCAGAATTAGAAGCTCAACGATTTCAGATCGCTCGTCATCTTCATCGAACTCGACATCAACTTCATTTTCTTCAAGCCATCCCTTGAATACATCATCTTTAAACTCCCCTAGTCGACCATATTCAACATATTTCCAAAACCAACGACTCACTATAAAGCTATCAAACTCTTTCATTTCTAATCTCCTTATGCAGCTTGGGCAAATTCATTATCAGATCGAAAACAATAAAACTCCGAACCGATGTAATTAATTCGAGCACGTGGCAACTTTTCCTCAATGTAATGAGCTAATTTTTCTCCAATTTCACGATTGAGCATGAGTCGCTCCACCATCTCTTCGAAGGGAATATTTTGTTTCTTATCCCAGAAGGCTGTGACCGCCCATACCTCTCCGTTAATAGGATGATTCTGTTGGAACTTAAAGGTGAACTTTAAACATTCATTTACATACGGGATGTTGAATCGCTCAAGACATTTAGCAGCAACACCAATGGCAGCTTTGTCTCCAGAAAAAAAGAAATCGACCCCGTGAATACCGTTAATTTCCTTTGGATAGTTCATATCAAATCTCCTTAAATGTAGTTGATGGTTTTTTTACATTCGTTCACATTTCGAGCTCATCCACCGATCAAACTTCTCAGAAATCTGTTGTGAAGTGATCGAGGCAGCAGCAATCAAATTCTCTTCAAGAGAAAGGTCATCACTCCAACACCTTCTCAAGTTAGAAATGGTCATCTCTGCTAGTTGAGTTTCCAGGAGATATTCAAGGTCACGAAACATTTCAGCTCTCATTTCCACTCTCCCGTAACCTCAATTTGTTCAAGATGGGCATTTAGTAAACGAGCGTATTGAATTAAATCTCTCATATACAATCTTGAACTCCGCGCCTTCGCCTTTTGTTGTTCAGGGCCGTTCATACCGGGATCATCAACCATTGTTATAAGAGAAATAAATCTAAAAACAGAGTTATCAAAGGATCTAATCTTTTCTTGGATGGATGACGCGTTCCATTCATCGAAAAAGGCTTTATCTTGATGATCAAGAGGGATTAGTCTTGGCGCTTTTTTCATAATTAACTTTCCTCATTAGTTGTTGACCGCAGTCTGTATTGACCACGAGGACCATCATCTCAAGAATCAGATTTACACTGCATTTCTATCTAAATAGCGCCATTTAAAGTGATATGATTTCGTCATGAATCCTAGACACTTCCCCTACCAGCATCCGACTTTTGGGACTGAGAAGAAACCCAAACTGAAATCTGCCTGGGAAAATTCTGTTTACTATTGGTGGTGGGAGTATCTAAAACGCCATGAGGGGTACAAACGGACTTGCTCCCAAGAAGGAAAAGGGAGGTATGCCAAGCTTTATGCAGATTTTGGTGATGTCCACGCCAGCGACTTCAAAACGTGGTGGCGAGAATATGGAGTAATCCTATTTTCGGAGCCACAGAAGGAGCATCTGCTCTCAGTAATCGAAGGAGAAATTCCTGCTGAGAATCTCGGGAATCCGTCCCTTCTCTTCGTCCAGATTCCTTTGAATTTGCCTGTCCGCACGATTAAGCAAAAGTTTGAAAAGCTACTCAAGAAGCATCACAAGGGAGCAAAGGGGATTCGCTATGCCCGGGCCAGCCACGCCAAGTACCCAGTCATTGGGCAACCCAATATCAATGCTCTGAAAACCACATTGATGGTCTACGACTATCGGGCTGCCAATCCAGATCTGACCCTATGGGAAATTGCTCTGATTCTGGATCAGTTCAAAGGTTTTGTTCCAGCCAAGAATTCTCAGATGAAACTGGCTGACCACACTGCCAAGAATCTGATGTCTGCCACGGTCAGTCGCTATCTCAAAAAGGCGGAAACAATGATTGAGAATGTTGGGCTTGGTAGATTCCCTGATGTAAAGAAAGCACCCAGCCCAACCAAGTGAGGGGCCCCTGGCTAATACTCCTCTGGCAACAGGAGGCACGTCGATGAGCGGTCAGCCTCAGTAATGATCCAGAGCTTTTCCCCTCGTTCGTTCAACTCATAGCTGGATAGAATCCGGTAGCCATTCTGAAGAGCAAGCTGGTTTTCCTCCTTGTCCTCTTCCGGGACAGATCCCCAATCGCCATTCGCATGGCGAGTGAGGAATCCCCAAACATCTAAATTGTTTTCCTCTAAAGCCTGAAGTGCGCCAGGCGTTGCAACGACCCTGCCTAATCTGAACAGCATATCTTCTCCAACGGACATGGTTAATCAGCCGGCATGGTCCATTCGATTGCTAGAGAGTTAGCAACAGAAAAATATTTCCCCTTTGTCCGTTGCCCAGTATGGAGTTCGGTTGGATGGTGCCCTTGTGGTTAAACAAGGAGGCACAAATGAAATCGCTGACAGCAGAGCAGAAGCAAAACCTGGTGGAGATCATCACAGAGGAATTTGGTGTTGATCTCGACCTTGATGAATTCGCAGATTCGTTGCTTTGCCTGCTAGAGGATGTGCCCGGATTTGAAACCGCAAGTGATCGCAAGATCAACAATTTGATTGAACAACTATGGAGCCAATACCATGACTAAGACTGAGACTGTTCCGACCCTTTCTAGCAACGAGGCAACCCAAGCCAGTGTAGAACCGAAGAAGGTCGATCTCACCAAGCCGCTCGTGAAAGAGGCTATTGCCAAAGGCAAAGCAGTCATCCAGGAGGGAAAGTCCAAGGCAGATGCCGCGATGGCAATTTTTGAGTTGATCAAGGATGAGGAAAAAGAGCTGATTTTTGCGGCCTTCGTCCAGGGCGCCACACTCACTGAGAAAGGTGCGATTACTTACTGGTACAACTGCAAACGCAAGTTCAAGAAGGCTTCCAAGCAGGAATAACGTGTCTGCCGTGAACTTCCAGGAACCAGTTCGGAGCAATCCGAACTGGGTATCAGTGTACCAACCCCGACCTGGCAATTTGTGTGGGATGGTCAACTTCTGCTTAGGCTAGATTTGCGGTCAATCATTTATCGACCCAGCAGGGGCAGGAATAGACACTAAGCGGAAGTAGCTCTTTAGGGAATCTGGACGTTCAACGTCTTAGCTCAGGGGCGCGCCGCTTGCGGTGCGTCCCTTGGAACGCAGTGTTAGACGAAATTACGCCCCCTTCGACGAAAGCCACAGCTGCAAGACATAGTTTAAATAGGCCGCAGCTTCGTCAACAGACATTGGATGCTTGGGTGGTTGCTCAACTTCCTTGCCATGTCGCGCTGAATCGCCAGCGACAGTAACTGAGTTGGCAGAGTGTTTGAAGCGTTTCAAATCCTGTGCAGATCCCCAGCCGCGCTTTTTCAAAGCGTTTTCGCTTCCAACATCTGCTTCAATGACCTCATGAAGCCGATACATGCCTACCCAAGACTTGTGATCTGGTGCTGCGAGCAAACGCATAGCTTTTGCGACGGCAGTATCAGTTGCAGCGAGCAGAGCAATGGTTACTGTTCTGGGCAGTGGCGCGGGCCTCGTAATTACATTGCCATCGGCATCAGTTACCGTGACTGTAACCTCACCGAACTCTGCACGAGCGTGGAGTGTTTCTTGAATTTGAAGGAAGACATCTCTTCCACCGGCGGCATTACGCCGATACACGCCACCCGTGCGTAGTGGTTCAGGAGAATCGCGCACCATCTTTAGCACACCGGAAAGAACAGATAACTCGTCGTTGGCGAGTTTCAGCACATCTTCTGAGGTCTGGCAAGCCGCAAACGAATCTGATTCATAGAGAAAGCCATCAACCCGTTCATCTTTCGAGACGCGAAACGATGTTGATGCGAAATGGCATCCGAGATGCTCAAGGTCGGACGTCCATCCTTGCACTTGCACCTGCCAAAGTACGGGGCTTCGGTTCATGCGGTTTACCTTAGAAGTCACCGGCGCTGCGCAGTTTTATCGCGCAGGGTCCGCGTGGACTGCCGGGTTATTCGGTTTTCCATTTGGCAATGAATACATCTATTGCTTCAATTACAGTCTCGGCCTTGAACACAATGCCGAGATCAATCATTTCCTTATCAATAGCGACGTCCTTTTTGCGCGTTGGTATCGGGAGGCTAACGATGTCGTTGGCGGCGGTCTTAAAGTAAACGGCGGCAACGACACCAACAAAAAAGAACTTGATGCCCACCTTCGCTGGCCCATTTTTGGTGCCGTAGGTCCCCGACTGGTAAATAAATACGGGACTTCCACTTGACCCACCAAAAACTGATGCATCGATTAAAAACTTCTTCTTCCCTTCATAGTCAATTTTGATTGGCGTTGCGGTTGTTCCTTTGCGAAGGATGGGTGTGAAATTCTTACTGTCCCAGATTCCGTTCGGATAGCCGACGAATACCACTTCCTCAATGGCATCAAGTTCCTTCTCCTGTTCAGGCGATGGCAAGTTGTCCGTGCCGACTGTGCGGTAGAAAACCTCCACTCCTTGTTTTTTCATAAACTCAACGAGAGGCACCAATGGGGTAATCGTGATGTCGGTTTCTGGATCAGGATGGCCGTGCCAATGGGCAGGGAAATTGTCGAAATCAATCCGAAAAGAGTCGCCAAGCGTTGGTTTATTTTCGGCGCCACGAATGAAAGTGATACCGCCCTTCACCGAATCGGCAACGACATGCTTATTCGTGACAACGAACGGCCACTCTTTATCTTCGTGCTTGTGGGCGAATAAGAAGCCAGTGCCAGAACCGGGCACGCCATCTCTGTCGACTGTATCGATTCGGACGGTTGTGAAATACAAGTTTTCAGCGAGCGAAGTTACTTCCATGCCGGTGTTCATCTCCTATTTGAATGGCAGCAAAGCAAGTTAAAAGCAGCCGATGCCCCACTAGTTTTCGCCTGTCCTGATCAGATCAAAACCAGCCCCCGACATAGCCGTCCGGAATCGGGGCACTTCAATTTGTGCTGGAGAGCAAAACCGGGTATCAAGTAGGGCTCGCATGACCTTGTCTGTTGCCTGCTTGGTATCTGGCTTAGCACCTTTGCCATGTGTGCGTAACCAGTAGTCGAGAGAGTGCTTCTTGCTATGATCAATCAAGGAAACGGCCTGTTGGCCTTGGATGATGTAGTTGCGTCCAGATGCTTGATGTATTGGACAAGGGCATTTTCATCGAAGCTGCCACCGTAGGGTAAGTCAATCACAGCAATCTCCTAGAGCTGAATCCAAGTGGAAAAATCTGTAATCCAAATCTTATCAGCCTGCCCTTAACAGTTTGAATACTGCATTTAAATTTATTCGCACACTCCGCGACATCTCTTATAAATAGATATGGAGTCTCGCGTCGAGGCCAGCATGTAGTTCAAGCAGAGAAGACGACTCAGCCAGATATACCCTTTCTACTGGTGGTGATGGGAACTGATTGTGTGGAGCCACAATAACGAGCCCGCCGGGTGTGACCGGTCAAAGTTTCGATGATGTGCAATGGATCGCATCATGGTTGTGTCGGCTTGGGAATAAAGCTTCTTTTTTCATCCATCAATTGCATCACCCCGTCAGTAATGACAACGCAGCGAACCGATAAGAGTTGTGTGAGTTTGGGTTAAAAACTCATACGGGGGGCGCCATAATTTTTAAAATGTAACCCCAATATTTCTGGCCGAAGGCCAAAACTGCGTGTGTGGTTGCGACGAAGCGAAGCTGAGGAAGCAAACACACTAAGCACGTGCACAGCACGCATTGGTCACCAGATATCACTCATGCCATTTACATGGAACTGCGTCCATAAAACCGGGATTGGTTCTGAACTAAGACATCAGGGAATAATGCGGTCGCCTTCGGCAACCGATTGAGATGGCAATTGCACTCCGCTTCGCGTCGTTTAATTGCCATCTCAATATTTGTTCTTGGATTTCCATCTGGAATTGGTATCAGCACTTCATAGGCACCATGCAATTGCCTGCGGCAATTGATCTCATGTGCAATCTCTGCTCCGCTTCGCGTCGCTCGATTGCACATTCGAGTTTTAACCCGAAAACCTAACCCAAATTGGCACCCACATCTGAGGCCAATATCTGGGTTCACCTGAAATAGCCATACAGCTGATATCTGGCAACTAGCTGGCATATATCCCGTTGTCTCAAACCAACTGGTCATAGATGGTCTGGTTATATCCAAGCCACCAGTAGGGGTTCCGAAATGAGTATTGTCAGACGAAGTAATAGCAAATACTGGTACATCCAATTCCAGTTCAATGGCCAGAGCTACATCCGGTCAACTAGGACCACCAATAAGAAGACGGCAGAGCAAATGGAAATTGAGATCAAGGCCAAATTGCATTCCCAGATATACCTAGGCCGGAAGCAACGCATCACATTGGCTGATGCCTTTTACCAGTACAAGTTATCCAAGAAGGGCATGGCTAGTTACCGCAATCTGGTTGCACACGAAACGGTGTTGTTCCGTTTATTGCCGATGAAGAAGTACATCGATGAACTCACCAGCCATGACCTGGAGAGATACAAGCAACACCGCATTTCAGAAGGTGTGGGTTCCGAAATCATTAAATATGGGCTGTTGCTGGTGAAGGGCACCTGGAAATTTGCCCAGAAATTAGGTTACCAAACGAGTCCGTTGGAGTTCCCATCGGTAAAAATCCCCAAGGTGCCGTTGCGATACCTCACAGACCAGGAAGAACGCCGATTATTGAAGGCACTGGCTCCAAATCGTGAGGGAGCTGGACTAAAACCACTGGCAGAACGTAGTCCTGAATTGAAGCGGATGATGCAAGACGCCTATGACCTGGTCATTTTGCTACTAGATACAGGGGCTCGATACAGTGAGATTGCCAATATCGAATGGTCACGCATCGACCTTGAGGAGAGAGCAATCCATCTCTGGCGGTCAAAGGTGCAGAACGAGACCGTGCTCTATATGACAGACCGGGTATTTGAGGTGCTATCACGCCGATCAGAAACAAAGACCAATCAATACGTCTTCAACAATCGAGATGGCAAGGCACGTGGCTACTGTACCCAATCGATCCGCAAGGCGATTGAAAGGGCTGGCATTAAGAATTGCCGTGTTCACACCCTACGTCACACCCTTGCTTCTAGGCTCATCCAGAACGGAATGAGTGTCTACGAAGTACGAGAGATTCTCGGCCATGCGGACATCAAGACGACCATGCGTTATGCGCACCTTGAACAACGCCAGGTCACCAGCAAGGCACGTGACGTAATCAATCGTCTTAACCAATCCTCAAACGAATAAATACCAGTGAAGGATTTTTAATGGAGGATTTTCATCATGAATAGCTGGAACAAATTATTAGCCATCCTGGACAAGATTTACGGCCATGGTGCCGTTGGGAGATCACGAATCAGCAGGAAGCAACGGGGGTTCGACAACAAGAGTGGGGAGCATGTGATTCGGATCGAGTACCGGGTGAAACTGCTAGATGAGTCGGATCATTCATTGATTCGTGATGCTAATGATCGGCTGCTGACCAGTATTGTTAAAGATTTAAAGTAGCAGTTATTTCTTGTTTTTTAAGGCAGGCCAATCAGGTTTTTCAGACCATGCAACGAGAGACGACAATCTGGCTGTCGACGGACAAGCACACTGAAAAGGAAATAATCTCTAGTTATCTGAGTTACCAAGTTTTTATTTACCACCCTCACGAGGCATGCGTTCGCTTGCCGTTACTTTTTTTCTGTTGTTCCGCCCATTCATAAAAAGAACCTAGCCCAAGATATAACTGCTGAGTCGTATCAGCAAGCGTTCTAAGGTCATGGCGATAGAAGTGCGATTTTTGGAATTGATCGCCCATACCATCTTTTCCTTCCCAGCAATAGGGCAATCCACGCAGCGAATATAGCTCCGTTCCAGTAAGTATGATGATCGGACTGTATGCATGCCGACCTAATCTCTTACGCCACTCCTTTCTCACCAACGAAGTGAGCAATTTGACCTCTTTCGCAGCCAAGTCTTTTCTAAGCGTGGAAAACACCAGTACTGAACCTGGAATGAGGTCTGAGAGTTGGGCCATTCGGCGTATGTCTTTAGGTTCAAAAGTGTTATAGCTCTTACACTCCGCGTGTACCGGTAGGATTTCCGAAGAATCCCAGGTCGAGGACTGGTATAGCACTGTCAAGTCCGACTCAAAGGTTTTCTCACCGGCTCTGGCTTCATAACTGAACAAAGCGCTTGTGCCAGCATCGTGATCGCCGGTGAGCACACGTAAGGTTAATAGGACCGAATATGCTCCCTGAGCAAAGTCTCCGATTGCAAACAACCCGTGTGGTCGATAAGTCCACTCGATCCCCTTATTAGGTGTATCGAGTGGCGGTTTAAAATCCGACAGACAGTAATGACATGCAAGCGAATAACCCAGCTTGTCGAGCTCGTACCAGTTATATCGTCCGCACACGGAACATTGGACCTCGGCACCAAGACGCAGGATTTCGAGCTCACAAAGCTGTTCCAAGAAGCCGTCCGGATTTGGATCACCCCATTCGTCAGTTAACCCATCTTTCAAATAGCCAATAATCTTGGTACGACTTCTTCCTCGATCCGACTTGGTCATATCAACAAGAAGCTGTATCAAACACTCATGCGCTAAGATTGATAAGCTCAACCTTCCACCCAAATGGTTAGCAATTTGTTTAGCGAGTTTCCCCGGGACGGACAAGTCCGCTTTCCACCCTCGTTCCTTAAGCCATTCAGAGACCACGACCTCTGCTCTGGGAATATCCATGAAAATTAGATCGCGAGAACCGTGGCAAAGAAATACTGGGCCCCTAGAAGAAAAGCGCCAGTGATGATAGCCAGTGCGACCTAATGCATTGGACATTTCCCTGCTGGCGGCCGGAATAACTTCAGCTACCAGTTCCTTTTCCCCATAGAACCGAAAAGAAAGATCGTTTGCAAAACGTGGCCTCCCTGTGTATCCGATAATCTCGAATTTTGGACCGAACGACCGCAGCTCCAATCTATCCTGTTCAGTCTGTATTGGTACATCATGCTGCTCGGAATAGGAAAATCCTCGATCTCGAAACGAACCCCGGGAACGGATTGAAGACCAGAACATCGGTGTCCAGCCATGTATCGCATACTTCTGCTTCCCGGTCTTTTCGTCACACGGTAGTCCAAGTGAATCGATAAACGCCTTTGCTTCAGCTTCGACCATAGATTCCGAAAGTTGGAATAGCGCATGGAAGTGAAAATCCGAGTTGTATCGATGTACGCCAAAGCTCTCATCTACGAATTTGCGGGCTATCTCTCTAGCGTGCTGGTTAGCAAATGCTTGACGGGGAAGCGGAATAACGATGTGGCCGGCAGCGCGCAAATTCCAGTATTCAATGACGTCACTCGCCTTCGCTGCATCGCACAGGAATATAAAGTTTTCCCGCCTGGTTTGATACTTCAGCTCGATCGTGGTCAGGCGCCTGGGAAACAGCCAACTGGGATCGAGAAAATCGGCATAGTTATCGATGGTGCAGTGAGTGTTTGGGGCGATGAACGCGGAATACTCCTTTCGCAGTAGAGAAGAAAAGTCCTCAGGTAAGTCACCGAACACTGCGGCAAGGAACAAGGAGTAGGAGCGAGAAAGCTTTGGAATCGCAAGCTTCAAAGGCTCTCTACGCTCAAAACGTAGCTCTTCCCTAACCACATGGTTAAGTAGATCGATCATGCCTACGCCATATGATGGTATCCATTCTTTTTGAAAATCACCGAGTAGATCATTGCAACTTAGCTGGTCTCGATAGCCAATACTGAATTTTCTGCCTGCATATTTACCAACTGCCACTAAATAATCAGGATCAAAATCCTCAACAAGTTTTTCAATTAATGAATCCGACCTAGGTATACGATAGCCTTTGCTTGCCCATGACTTGGGCGATCGCCGAACTAGCGGAATAATTGGGTTGTCAGCACCGCCCCATATCAGACTATTGATTGAGATCGCCTCTCTCAGTCCCGACCCATCACTGGGGTCTACGAGAAATGCAATACGGAGGGGACGCACCGAGAAGGAAATCGTACCGCTCGCCATTTAGAAGGCCCTCGTTTCCTGCATTTGTTAACCTCATGCACAATAGACTTTCTGATCTTACAACTGCTGACTCGGCGATATCCATCTTATAGTACTGAAATCTATGAAAATCGGAAAATCAGAAGCGCTTGTTCTTCCAAACGGTAACAGTTTGGTCTGGCGCTATATGGACCTTGATAAATTTACGAGATTGCTCGAAAACCAAAGCCTTTACTTTTGTAACGCCAAACGACTCTCAGATCAATACGAGGTCACAATACCCAGATCCACTGTCCAAATTTGGCGAAAACAGCTAGCAGGTGTTGGCTACAGTCCTGAAGATATTGAAAATGAAATAGATATTCGTCTGAATGGTTGGCAATACGGGGCTATGAAAGACCTTACACTCATAAACTGCTGGTCTGTATCTCCTCACGAATCATATGCACTGTGGAAAATTTATCTAGGCAATAAACCAGAGGGGGTCGCAATTAGGAGCACCCTTGGGCGATTAAAAAGTGCAATCCGATCAGGGAAGGACCCATATACTGAAACTCTCTACATGGGCAAAGTCCAATACAGGAATCACCTCAAAAGTGATGAACTCAGCCGGTTCAGTATCGTGACCACAAAGAAAACCTTCTACAAATTCGAGGAGGAGCTGCGCCTCTTCATCCTAAACTCTCCATTATCAGAAGGTGGAAATGCTCCAGCCTACGATATCGCTCTAGGTCGTAACGTGAAGGTAGATCTCGAACGCCTGATCCAACGGGTGTATGTATCGCCTTTTGCGGCAGATGTGGTCCGTAACAGGGTTGAGAATCTTCTTACTTCTGCAGGACTGCCCCTCGACATCATTCGTGATTCGGAGATTTTAGACAAATAACCATTTCCTGTTGATTGCCAGAAACCTCACATTCGTCGTACGCATTGGACCGTCATCTTCGGCCCATAACTCGCCGCTTGATCTGAATCACACTCACTCTTGAACTAAAATTATTGGCAGACGTTCCCGGGGAACTCCAATCACCCTAGGTTTTTGTTCAGGCACAAGGCCCATATTTCAGCCGCCAGCTCTTTATAGAATTCCATCGGCGGCATGATTCCTTCACCAAACCATCGACAAAATTCTTCATACAGAACACCCATCACATCATCTTCTGAGGCGCAAAATTCCAGCCTAGGTATGACGGTCCCCGCCTCGGGATCATATTCGTCTGGATTACAGCCAAGATTTATTCTGGCTGGATCAGATCGATACATCGCAGCCGATACAGCATCAAAAAACTCAGGATTTTGCTGCTTTATCAGCCGCCAATCACCACTTTGTTGCTCACTCACAGCTTCATCATCTCCGATTTTGGTTTTTAACCGGGGGATTTTTCCCAGGCACAGGCTCTCCCACCGTCTCCACCATCAACCAAATCCAGCAAGTAGGCAACAAGCCAGGAAACCAGACCTGCTGGGCGTGGTTTTTGCCCTGTTGTCATTCTTGGATAGATGGATGAAGCTGGCAATGGATAGTCTAATCCCTACTCCAGAGATTTTGACCTATCGGGGGATAAAGACTGAAGACAAGCAAGGACGCCGTTCAGCGTCCTTTTCATTTACACCCTGTTAGACCACCCGGCGAAGCTGTATGGGTTTATGACGTACCTCTAATTCGCCACAGAAACCAAGACTTTAGTCAGGTCGATTCAAAACTGGGCTAGCTTCTATTGCAATGTCTATTCTGAAAACCAGACGTGCTGTTGCCCAATTTTGGATTTGTAAGGATAGTAATGATGGTGGGGATGGCTTTACCGTTCAGACACCCCCGGGCACGTTTCAAAAGCCCGATCATTAATCTCTACAAATGGAGAAGTGGAATGACTAATTTCGTCGGGTACATGTGTAAAACGGATTACGACTGGGAACTGCCCAACATCGAAACTTACATTTACCCTTCTATAGAAGAACTTAAAGAAAAACGAAGCTGCGTCGAGACTTGCGGGATTGTTGAGGTTGAGGTTCGTTTGTTGCGCATCGTACAACCCGAATCGGGAACCGATGGGCATTCACATTCTTAAATTTCCCTAACGGCCCGATTGCCAATCCTGTTTGAAAATCTAGTTAGACAGGTTTGCACCTCAATCTCGACCTTAGCTGCGCGACCGCCATAGACATCACTTTTCAACCAAGCAACTTCCGCAGTAATAGCTTCATCGCCACTAACCGTGATGTGCCAACACTTCTTATCGGCATTCCATCGGTAAGAGCGGGCTTTGAGAATGTCTTTAGTCTCGAATGGTGAGCCGATGGCATAGACGGTATAGCTCTTCTGCCCCAAGCAATTTAGGATCGATTTCAAGATCAGTCCGCCCGACTTTGGTAGCTTTTTCTGGAGTATTTCCAACAGAGCCAAGCAATCAACTTCTGCCCGATGAGCATCATAGAAAAAGCCGTACTGGTAGGCGATGTAATCCAACTTGGCTGACCCTAAACCTTCTCCGCTCCAATCAACTTGAGACAGTGAGCACCCCCAAGGAAGTGATTCAAACATCGGCCAGCGTCGCTCCATGAAAACTCGATCAAACTTTGCGTTGTGGGCTACAACTAAACTTACCCCATCTAGGATGTCTGCAACTTTTGAATCATCAATTCGTTTTCCAGCAACCATCTCATTGGTAATCCCATGAACTTCAGTTGATTCCGGAGGAATCGGAAATCCTGGGTCTTCAAGCTGGTCAAATACATTCAGAACACGATAGACAACTCCCGATTCTGGATCGAAATCGAAGAGAACCATGCCTAATTCAATGATGGCATCTTGCCCTGGGTTCAGTCCTGTAGTCTCGGTATCAACAACAACTCCGCGAGCCAAGGGCCGACCATCACTTATTGCAAATTCGGAACGAGGCTGAAGCCTTCTTATGACTTTGAAATCTGGGTGTGATCCAAGTAGGTTCGCTGCTTCAGCTATTTTGGAATCAGAGAAATTTGTCATCACTTTATTGGCAGTACCCAGGAGCGATAACCCAAATAAATGACTGCACGTCAATCATGTCGCGTGGAGTCAGATTCTCACGTCCATCCTTTAGCAACTCATTTTTCACTCGCTCAGCCAACGCCAGGACCTGACTGTAGGTAAGCCAAGTCAACTCCGGTTTGTAATTAATTTCTTGGCTAAGCACATTAGCCGCTTCCTGTGTAACGACAGGCTTTAGGAACATGTGACTTTCTGGAAATGTGATGAACAGAAAGTAAGTCGCAATTGGCCATTTCGCAGAGCCAATCGCGGATAGCAACTGTGCAAAATTTTCGAATCGTCTCTGCATCTCACCTTCGCCATAAAGTAAGTCATACAGTGACTCAGAAAATCTCTGCTGATTCTCTTCTAAGCCGATACCGTTCGAGAGCCATATCTTCTCGTATGGGCTGATCAAGTTAGTCTTGTTAATGACTCGTTTTGCCCGATCATGTATTTCCTTAAAGTTTCTATCACCCAATAGTTTTTTGAACGACTCCTTATCCAGGAGTTCGAGCATTAATTTATGCGCATCCACCTTGTATTGACGCTCGTTCCCAGCTCCAACCAAGTATTCTGAATCGTTAAAACCACCTGGGAAATAACTTAAGAAATTCTGGACGGCCATAGCAAAGGATATGAATTTTTGCTTTGGCTTAGACTCGGAGGCAGGCTTAGAGGCCTCAGCATGGTGATGCTTTACTAAGGAGGAAAGATAGTCAGAGGAACCCTCATCCCCAGAAAGTCTCACAAATCTCGCATGCTCCAAATCAAATTCTTTTGGTCCTACATCTTCAAAGAAAATTTTCACCCGACCATTGGATTCGTCTGAAAGGATTTCTCCAATACCCCATTCCGTCTTTGTCGCATGCTTTACACGCTCACCAACTTTGAATATTTCTCGCATTGTTTCTCCGAGTCAGATTCCTAAGATGTTGTTAATTGCTCTCTTCAGTGGCTTCAAGATTAGATGCATCTGTTATACCTGTAGCGAGTTTTATTTCTTGCCATAAACGTGCCTCACGCCAGGCGATAAATGCATCAAAATCATTTCCCCAGAATGGGGAGTTCTCTCCAGTGGGAAGGCAGTGTGATGAGAGGATCGCATCAAACGGGAATCCATTAGTATCTCGAATAGCCGCCAAATATTCAGATGGTGCTCGATTGCTAATCATCTGGTTTGTCGTTCGGTCAATTAGCGTACGGTTTAGTACGCAATCGCGAACACGTGCTGATTTGATACCCTTTTGCTTTTCAAGAAAATCAGCTGGGAAAATATGGTGATCATCAATGCCTTCTTCAGACATCAACTTACCCGTAATAACTGCCTGGGTATGGAAATCTCTGGCTCCTGTTCCATTCCCAAGAATCAAACATATAACACCACGATAAATAGACCGCTGACGTGGCGTCACATCACGTAACGCCTTCGGATCAAATCGAAGCCCACTCACTGCCTCAGGCATAGCCCCCCCTTCAAACCATGAAACTAGCTCAACTACATCCTTTGCAGCCTGGCTGTTAGGGGAGCTTTCATAAGCTTGACCAAACACGGCACACCAAAACCAGCGCTTCAGCTTTTCACGTTGTGCACCAGCTTCTGCTGTTTTAGGTAATCCTGACTTTGCTAGAACGGCAGCCATTGGCGAAAGCATCGTTTGGTAGGGCAGCCACTTCGGCAACGCCACCTTGCAGTCATCTCTGAGCAAGTTGAGACTCGCGGTTAGACCGGCGATTACCTTTGGCCACCAGACTTCAATATCTGAAGCAGCAAGATTCAAGACTTCGCTACGCTTGCATGAGGGGGTCTTCCGACTTGCCAAAGCAATTGCCTGCAGAATGTAGTAGGGATCAACTTCGAAGTCCGTGATTATTGGATTCTCTTGCTGCGCTTTGTCCCACAGATCTCGCAAATTAATGTTCAATGGCCAGAATCGAGCAGTGAGCAACTCAAATACACTGAGCTTTACTCCAGTTCTATTAAGCGTCTCAAAAATAGTACATAGCGCGTCTGGCTCAGTCTTGTCAGAAAGGGTGACTACAGGGAAATGATAGTCATCAATTGTCTGAATCCATTTTTGTTCAATTTCGTCCAACGTATCCTCTAAAGCAATGCGCTCCTGATCCGGCAAGAGACGTGCAACCTTCCGACTCCACTGACCAAAGCCGCCTGCCCCACCCTTAAGCACACTTAGTGGAAGAAATAGCTCTTTTGCTTGAAGCTCAAAATTCTCATGCGCCTTCACCCATTTTGTTGAAGATCGGACATGAAAAATCCCCTCCTCGAAATCTGCCCCGAGTAGCAATTTGTTTAGGTCAAGGTAATAGCTATGCTCACCGACACCATAGAATGCTTGGTATAAAGATGTCAGACGCTGCTGCCCATCCAGCACTAGAAATGTATGTGATTGACCATTTAAGGTAGGAGCTCCCTCAAATTCTCTAGCCGCGAAAACACGTTTCGCATCCCTTACTCGCAGGATGCTCCCCGCGGGGTAGTTATTTGCTATCGAAACTATTAGCTCCTGAGTAGCCCCTGGCTCCCAGACAAAATCTCTCTGAAAATCTGGAAGAACCATTGCTCTGGAATGAATCTCCGACAGCAAGTCCTTCAGTGCACGTGGGTTTGTGTCTTCAAATAAGTTCATAAACTTTGATTCATTAATATTCGCTATCAAACCGGATTAAACAGCCAAAACTAGAACAGGGCTAGTTTTTATTGGAGTTTGTTCTGAGTTCCAATGCTCGGCATTAGAATAGCAATTGGAATAACTCAGAATCTTAGGGCTATGCAGGCTCGCATAATATAAGCCAGGAGAAAAAGTATGACTCCAGAAGATGTTATCAAAGCGGTTAATAAAACTTTACGGTATTCAATATATGGTGAAGCCAGATTTTCTGGTTCGACGATGGTTCGCTATGGGCCAGAGGAAGAGAAGTTCTATCTAGACTGGGTTGAGGGGTCATACGAATCGTCTCTTCAACTCCTCATCCATAAAATCATGTACCACGAGGGCCTTTACAAGCAATTCCTCAATGACCGTTGCATGGCCGATGTGGAGCGGGTGATAAATGAACAACCAGATTCAATTTACTCACCTGACGAAGATGACTTCACGGATGAGGAAGAGGCGGCTGGCTATACATATTCGAACATCCAATATAACTACCTCGATGAGATATATTCCAAGTGCATCTACTTTGTTGGAGACAATCTTCAAAAGGCCGGATTCGATATTGGTTCAACTTTTGCCGACTGGGGTATCGGTGGGGATGACGAAGACGATGAATGATTAATTTAGTTAGTCTAGATTTGGTTGTTGAATATGGGTTGATTGTTGAAAACAGCATCCCCTGATTTATTGCCACTCTCTGATCCCCAAATCCGTTGCCCTGTTACCGTATTAGTAGGACAGTCCCCATAATGGAGAAGACTTCGTGATTGGACAGCCCCCGGACAGAATCTAAACCCACACAATCCGGGGGGACCTCACCAATCAGATCTTCGACATTGCTTCTACTGGCATTCCATTAAGGTCAAATGTGCGTGCAGCCCCATTTCTAAACAGAATCGTAAAATAGCATTTTTCCTTGTCCCCCTTAAGCAGCCTCTCATCCTCGAGATAGGCTTTAATCCGGTCTTCAGGGTACCCAGCTTCTTTAAGTTCTCCTTTTATTTTCTCCAACTGGTCCCCTGGCATCAATGGGCCGACTGGATAGAACAGAATTTTCTTGATGAGCTGTTTAAGCTGATTGTTTACTCGCAACCGGAGGTCAAAATCTTCAGTGTTCGACAGTTTCGAATACAAATCCTGAACCACCTTGAACACATTCTCGACGCTCGCCAGGTCGATTTCCATGAATCTGATATCTGACTCGATATTTGGAATGTCGGTATCAAATGTGTCCACCTCGTTCTGTAGCTCCTTAATTCTCGACATCAAGGAAGCAACAGCTCCACCCTCTTCCACAAAGTGAATGACATTCTGTAATTTCAGTGCAGCTTGTTTCCGTTGCTCCTTTATAGAGGCCAGATGAATCCGCTTCTGTTCCAGGTCTGTTTGCTTATCAGATCGTTCATCGATTAACGCTGCCACATCTAGTTCACGGCAGTATTTGAAGAACAGCTCTTCAAACTTATTCACGTCAACGAACACATATCGCTCGCAACCAAGCCCTCGTTTGGCATCAGCACATGCAAAGTACCGGTATTTCTTACCTGTCTTTTTATAGACCCTAGATAGCGAATAGACCATGTTGGCCCCGCAGTAGCCACACCGACACAGGCTAATAAACAGGTTAGAAAAGTTATGCCCTTTTCTTCCTGCCTCCTTAGTACGTTTCAACTTGATCTGTTGAACAGCGTTGAAGGTTGTTTCGTCGACGATGGCTGGGTAGTAGTCCTTGATGACCTCTCCAGTTTTGGCTCGCACCTTGCCACCAGAGTAAGGCCAGTATTCACCGATCACGGCTGGATTTTTCAGAATCTTATGGACCGTAGCCACATGCCAGCCCTTATCGGCAAGTGATGGGATTTTCATCTCATTGAATTTTTTGGCTATGAGGGCTGCCCCATATCCATCCATCGCGTACTTATAAACCAGCCTCACGGCGTCAGCTTTCTCTTTGATCAGAGAAAAGGACTTTCTGTCCTCATTCAGCTTTAACCAAGTCGGGCATTTGGACGTAAGTTTTTTGGTGTCGGCATTCTTTCTCTTGCTCTCCCACACTGCTGACAGGCGCTGACTTTTAACCTTTGATTCGTTATGCCCTCGATACATCCCACCCAAGGCAACGTATAGATTTCCAATGTTGAGTTCCAGGGTGTCTCGGTTGTAGAGAACGTTGTCATCAAGCGTGACGATATTGATACCGCCCTTGATGATATTGCTGAATATATCGAATGCTTCAAATGGTGTGAGGCGACTTAGCCGGTCTAGGTTTTCAATCAACAGGTAGGAGCCTGACGGCACCTTTCCTTCTCTGACGGCTGTAAGAAAAACACCCAGCTCCCCCTTCTCAGCATTTAAGCCTCGAAATGCTGAAACGCCCAGGTCTTTTATAGTAAAGTCATCTCTAAGGTCTAAACCATGCACCTGAGCGTACTGCTGAGACTTTTCCAGCTGACGACGAAGACTATCTCCCTTGAGTTGCTCAGGGGTCGAAAATCTTATGTATGAATAGGCGATTGGTTTAATATCTAGATTCATAGATTCTTAACAATGTTCAAACAAGATTGACATTGAGATGGCGCTAATAGGCTACACCACAGTCACACCTACTGAATCAAAAGACAAGGCATCCGCCTTATCCACGTTGTATCAATTCCATCCCCAAAAGAAATCATTTGATGGCACTTGCCTCATATTGCTGGGCAGTAAATCATTTGAAATTATTTGAGTAGAATTGTATACGATATGAAAAACATGTACGGTAAGCAGGTCCGCGGCATCGAACGCAGCACCTTCGCCATCGTCAATGGCGAGGTCGTGCGCGAGTGGCGCGGCGTCAAGGCTGACGGCCATGCCCAGGAAGTCCTCGATTTCATCAAAACGCGCTAGGAAAGCTGTCATTCATGGCCAAGAAAAGTCCTGTCACCAAGCTGTTCGTGCTCGATACCAACGTGTTGATGCACGATC
>Ga0172367_10002563_pt1 | contig 24711 bp, 28 predicted proteins | sample Lak10m_FD_114542 | JGI IMG/M metagenome (GOLD analysis project Ga0172367, IMG submission 114542) | Freshwater microbial communities from Kabuno Bay, South-Kivu, Congo - kab_022012_10m | ecosystem: Environmental > Aquatic > Freshwater > Lake | place: Democratic Republic of the Congo: South-Kivu...
GTGTAGCTTCCGGAATTGTTAAAATTATTAATGATTTAAAAGATTTAGATAAAATAAAGAAAGGAGATGTTCTTGTTACAGAAATGACAAATCCAGATATGGTTGTCTCTATGCAAAAATCTTCTGCAATAATTACTGATGAAGGGGGATTGACTGCCCATGCTGCAATTGTCTCTCGTGAGATGGGTATTCCTTGTGTTGTTGGAACTCGTGAGGCGACATCTAAGTTAAAAGATGGTGAGGTTGTGACTATTGATGGATATAATGGTAAGGTCTATATGGGAGAAACTCAGAAGACTGAAAAAAAAGAAGTATTGCCTGTTGAAGCAATAACTAAAACTAAAATTAAAGTAATTGTAGATCTACCGAGTTTTGCAGAACGAGCAGCTAAATCTGGAATAAAAAAAGTTGGTTTAACAAGAATTGAAGGAATTATTGCTGAATCCGGGAAGCATCCCAATCTTTTTTTGAATGGAGGGAATATGAAAGATTATGAAGACATTATTTTTAAGGGAGTTGAAGGAATTGCAGAATATTTTGATGAACTTTGGGTTAGAACATCCGATATAAGAACAGATGAATATCAACATTTGGAAGGGGCTCCGAAGGGAGTGGAAGTTAATCCTATGCTTGGAATGCATGGAATTAGATTTAGTTTGAAATATCCTTTAATTTTAAAAGCAGAACTCAATGCTCTTAAGAGAATTGCAGAAAAAGGAAAAATAATTGGTATCTTAATGCCTCAGGTTATCTTGGTTGAAGAATTGCAAGCGGTTAAAAAAATGATTAAAGAAATGAATTTTGAAATTGCTAAAGTTGGAATTATGATTGAAACTCCGGCAGCTGTTCAACTTATTAGAGAATTTTGTGAGGAAGGTATTGATTTTATTTCTTTTGGAACAAACGACTTAACTCAATATATGCTCGCGATTGATAGAGGAAACAAAGCAGTTCAGCATTTGTATAATGAGATGCATCCTGCCATTTTGAGGCAGATAGAATATGTTGTTAGAACCTGTAAAAGATATGAAGTTGAATCAAGTATCTGTGGTCAATCTGGAAGTAAAAAGGAAATGGTCAAATTTTTGGTTGGGGCAGGAATTGATAGTATTTCTGTTAATGCAGATGTGGCTCGAGAGATTTCTGATTATGTTGCTGAACTTGAAAAGGATACAGATAAGGAATTGAGAGATTATGAAAAGCATAAGGTTCTTGAACAGAGAGAAGTAACGGAGGATAAAAAGATGAAGAAAAAAGTAGTTGAAGATGTCAAAGAAGAAGTAGTTGAAGATGTTGAGAAAGCAGTAGGTTTAATTGAACAAGAAAAAAAAGATTATCTTGAGAAGCATCCAGACGAAAATGAAGAAGAAGCTAAAGATGATAAAAATTCTTCTTATGAAGAAGAATTTTTAGATATATTAAATGAGGATAAAAATTGAATGAGGATAAAACTTTATAAATATAAAATCCTTCTATAAACTATGGTCGAAAAGAAGATGACAACAAAAACAGTTACAACTGAAGAAGTTGTTGATAAAGATCCGGTGATGATAAAAAAAGTGGTAAAAAAAAGAAATAATTCTAACGGAGAGAAGGGGATGAGAAGAGGAGAAGTTTCTCTTAGGGTTGAGGAGCAATTAATTGAAAATTTTGTTTCTTTACAAAAAGTTTTAACTTCTATGAGTTTTAAATTTGAAGAGATGACAAAAAAACTTTCTGAAGTTTTAGATTTGTTTGAAGAGTCAGCAAAGGCATTTGTTAAAAAAGATATTCCAAAAGAGCAACCTGCAGTAATCTGGCAGAAAGAAGTTCTTGAAAAAATTGATAATTTATTTGAACAAAATAAAATTTTAGCTAGGGGATTAACTCTTATTCATGAGGAAGCAACTAAAGCTGGAATTCCTACCTCTCCTTCCATTATGAACTCTTCTCAATTAGTTTCTGCTCCTTTTAGAGGAGAAATGATTAAATCTCCTATAAAATCTGGAATTCCTGAAAAACAGGAAACTGTTTCTTTAAGTAATAAACCTAGAGTGAAGGAAGAAAATTCTGTTTCTAGAATCAAGGAAGAAGAGGAACCTGTTTTTGATGTGCAAGAATCTCCATTTTTTGTTAAAAAATGATTAAGAGAAATTTCTTAGAAACTTTTGGTTGGGTAATTTTTGTTTTGGGATTTGTTATAATTTTTTTTAATGCTTTTGTTTATTTGTTTAATGTATGGTTTAGTTGGGCTTGGTTAAGTTTAATTGGTCTTGTTTTAGTTATTGTAGGAATGAAAATAATTAGAATTTCTAAGGAAAGAAAAATTAAAAATAATTTAAGGAAGAAAAAATGATAGAATTAACAAAAGAAGAGAAAATTTTATTTATTGAAGCTTTTAGTGAAGAACTTATTAGAAGTTCTTTTAAGAGAATAGGATTATTTAAAATTCAAAAATTAATTGATGATAAATATGGCTTTCAGAAACCAGAAGAGAGAAGGAAATTAGTTAAACAAATTGTTGAATCTAAGGAGAAGGAAAGGGAGATTATGGTATCTTCTCTTCATGAATTGTCTAGACCTATTTCTTATCTTCCTAGTTATTCTGTTTCAAAAAAACCCTTAATGAAAAATGAACCTCCCAGGGTTCCAAAAACTTTAAGACTTCCTGATTCAAAATTACCTTCAAGGTTAAGTTATTTAAAACCTGTTAGAACAAATGAAGAAGTAGATGTGGGTAAATTGAATGTCTTTGTTCAGGATCCAAATGTTCTTTCTATTGAAATTGAGGGTCCAAATAAAAATGTTTTTGTTTCTGGTAAGATGGGAAATAAAAAAACGGGGGTTATTTTAACTTCTACTGAAATTGAAAAAATAATTCAAGACTTTTCTTCCATTGCTAAAATCCCCTTAAGTGACGGGGTAAATAAAATGGCTTATGGAAAACTGGTTTTAAATGCAATTCTTGTAGATAAAATGGACAAAAGATTCAGTTTGAAAAAGATTATTGGTCCTGATGTTGTTGTTCCTGCACCAGTTCGTAAAAGGAAGGTCTTTTAATTCCAGGACATAAATTTTTATAAAAGCTAAAAACTAGGTTTTTTAATGAAATCCAAGATTAATTACTTACCTTTTGATTTTAAGAAAAATAAGGCTTTAATTATTGGACCTGAACTAAGAGAAGAAAATATGGCCTTGTTTCTTGAGTTTGAAACTCAATATAAAGAATGCTTAGAAGAAATTTCTTCTCGTTTTTCTAAATATCCTTTGGCTTTGAATTCTCTAACTGAAGGAATTGATTTCCATAATCTAATTGGTTCAAATTATCTATTTGCTAATTATTTTGCTTCTTTTAGGAGTAAAAAATTAATTGACTTATTTGAACTTGAAGGAATTTTAAATTTTAATCCTAGAGCTTTCTCTAACTTATACACTGATTTGTCTGAACTGGTTTTGTTTTCCAATAAAACTAATTTTAAAAAAAATAAATTTATTTTAGAACATCTTGTTAAGAGAATTGAAGATTGCGGTTATGAATTTGATTCTGAGCATCCTTTAGTTATTCCTTCACCCAGAATTGTAGTTGATGACGAAAATTTCGATGAAGGATATGGTTTGCTTTTAGAATTAGGAGAAGATCCTTATTATGAGAATGCTTTAATTGCAAATAAAGAAATGATTACTCTTGGAGGAGTTGAAAATGTTTTATCTTCTGTTAATAATGGAATTAATAGAATGAGTTTTATGGAAAATGAATTAACTATTGGACCTAATTTGACTCAATCTTGTGAGAATGGAAGAATTGTGATAATTGAGAGAGGAATTTAGAATAAACTTTCGCTTTTACTATAATTAGTTAGAGGGGTTGATGTTGAGTCTGATTCTTCAAGAGTATAAGCAATGTCTTTTAACCAATTTATTTTGTCTCTCTCAATGTAATACTCTAAATCTGTTGAGTTTAATGAAGCTTGATAGGAATGTTCAATTTCATAATTTCCCAAGGTGAACTTTACAATTATCCAATTTTTGTAATCCTTAGCTTCTTGTTTTATTGTTGCATTTCCAAAGTTTTCTAGTAAGGTGGCTTTTTCTTCTGTGGTTAATCTTTGCAATTTGGCTTCTTCAGGTATTGTTGCATTTTGCTCTGGAGTAAGAGAAACATTTTCTTCGGTAATGGGTTTTTCTGTGATTCCTACAATCATATCTTCATCTAATCTTGTACTTACTGATTCAATTTCTGTTTCTCCATAAACTAATTTAATCTCTAAACTTCCTTTTTCTAAACTGAGATTTAAATTTGTTAAATCAATTGGGAAAGAAACAATTTGCTCTTGTAGATAATTATTTCCGAATCCAGTTGTAGAATTATAATAAGAAGTTGTTATTTTTATTGTATTTCCATTTTTTTCTAATTTAATATAAGAATCATCTAATGTGTGGGTTTCTGTTGCAACGCTTCCTGGTACTAAACTTAATGTTTCTCCTTCTTTAAGGGTATAAGTTAATTCTTCTGGGTAAGTTAAATCTCTTGAAAGTTCTTCTGTTGAACTAATTACATTACCTGTTGGACTTAGAGATAAGAAGAATTTTGAGACTCCCCCAACAATTCCTCTGATGATATTTCCCGTTATTGTTGTTTCTGGTTCTACAGGAGTTTCTTCAATTGGGGTTTCGGTTTCTGACGGAGTTTCTTCTATTATTTCTTCAGTTGGATTCTCTATTATGGGTTCTACAGGAATTTCAACTGTTTGTTCTATTGCTATCTCTTCAACAATCTCAGATTCAGTAATGTTTTCTTGAACTATCATTTCTTCCGAAGTGTTTGATTCATTTTGCGCTTCTATTACTTCAACTGGATTTTCTTCAGTAGGTTCTTCAACTACTGGTTCTTCTGTTTCTATAGTTGATTTTAATTTAAGATAGACTCTTTCAGCTTGAACTTGAGAACCAGTAATTCCATAACCTTCTCCCTGTCCAGAAATATCTGTGCCTTGAATATAAAAATTCCCTAATTCTAAGGGGGCATTTGTTAATTTATTTAATAAGAATTCATAGGTCTGTTCGTTGTTTTTGATAATTATTTTTGAATCTGCGGGTAAAAGTTCACCTTGGTTTAATTTTATGTCTAAGGTTCCAGAAAGAATTTGTCCTTCCATATATTTTCCTTCTACTTCCATTACTACTTTACCTGTTGGGCCATTTAATTTTGGAACTACAAAAATTAATAATAAGGTTATTATTAAAGCAGGAAGAAGAAATTGAAATAATTTTTTTGTTATTTTGTTTTTTTTGTGTGAAGAAGAATTTAATGTTGGAAGTAAAGGTACTTTATTTTTTCTTCCATGATAAGAAGAAACTACTTTTCCATCTACTCTTTTACTTTCATAAAGATATGGACCATATAGTTTTCCATTTCTTTCAATATACTTCTTATAAGTCATTTTTTCTTTGTTTAACTAGGTAGGTTCTTTAATTTAGATAAAAATAAAAAAAATAAAAATTTTTTTATTGCGTTGGCTGGTATGGAACTAAAACTAATGTTTGATTTCCGACAGCTAATTGATATGCTCCTGTTGATTGCAATTGAGCTATCATGTTAGCAAATACATATTGTTGAGCTTCTATTTGTTTATTTAAAACATAGTTGTCCACACTTGGTTTGATTACAAAAAAATAGATTAGTATTAATGCAAATAGAATTACTACTGCTACTAAAATCTTTATAATCAATCCTTGTTTATTTCGTTCTCCGTCTCTCATTTTGTTTTACCTCCTTTCATTGTTCATTTGTTGAAATCTCTATAAGAGTATTTATATCTTGGAAAGTTACATCACCAGTTACTTTTACATAAACCGAGATTACATCTCCTGCTTCGAAAGTAATTGTGTCTGTTGACTGTGTATCATAATCATTCTTTACTCCTTCTGAATCTGCAATTAAATTGTTTCTAAATCCAACTTCTTTTTGGTTTTTATAAATAATTATCTCTATCTCTCCAGTTCCGCTTAATATTTCGGCATTAGTAGATAATCCAGTTATACTTCCCTCTCTCATCATAACATATCCTTTTTCAAGACTTCCTTTGATTCCTACTGCTGATTCTAAGAATTGAGATTCTTTAGCTTCTTCTTTTAATCCAAAGTTAATTAACATCTTTGTGATTATTCTTTCTTTTGTAAATCCTTTGATTGTTTCATCAGATACGGTTATTACATAAACTGGTTGTTCTTTTCCAACATATACTTCATACATCGAGATATAAGTATCATCAATATTTCCAATATTAACCTGTTCAGGTAATTCACTTAAATTAACCTTTTCAATTGATTGAATTTCGGATTCATTTAATCCTTGTTCTTTTAAAATATTATTCACCATTTTTTGAGAATCTTCCGAAATGGAAACGGTTTCTGCTAAAACTCCAACTGCTAAGATTAAAACTGTTACTATTGCAAAACTAATTAGTATTTTTTTCATTCAATCCTCTTTCTTTTAGGGTAAGTAAATAAGAAATTTCTTGTATTTAAAGGTTTCTTTGGTAAGTAAAAATAAGGGGTAAATTTATAATCTCTTTTTTCTTGAAGTGTTTATGGTTAATAATATTATTAGTGAAGAAAAACTTGAGCAATATTTTGAATTAACTTCTAGAGCTTTAAGCATAATTAAAGAACACATAATTGAGGGTAAAGAAAGAGAAGCTAAAGAGATTATTGAGATGACTGAGAATTATCTTTCTGATGCAGAACATTTTAGGGGAAAGAAGAACTTTGTTCTTGCTTTTGGGGCGTTAAATTACGCTCATGGATGGATTGACTCGGGGGTTAGGCTTGGAATTTTTGATGTTCATGATGATAAACTGTTTACAGTAAAATGAGAATAAAAAATTTAGAGAGGGCTTTTGAAGAGAGAATGGGAGAGATTAATATTCAGTTATTTAATGGAGAAATTGATAATTTAAGGTTTGAAGAAGAAAAAGGTTATGCTCAAGTTGCTTTGAAAAAATTAGAAGAAGAAAAATTTTATGGGGTTTGGAACAAATATTTTGGAAATTTTAATTCAGAAGGATATGAACATGATAAGGAATTATATTTTTCCACAATTCTTTTTCTAAGAGTTGGCTCCGAAAAAATTAGTGAAGTTGCCAAAAGGCACGGACTTTCTAAAGAAGAAATGGCTGGGGTTGTTGAATTTAGAAGTGAACAGTTGAATGGCTCTTTAAAAAAATAAAGATAAGTTTTATATAACAAATTTTCTTAATTTTAATATGAAAAAAAAGGTGGTGGTGATAAGTTTAGGTGGGAGTCTGATTGTTCCAGATGAGGTGGGTTATAAATTTTTAGCTAATTTTAAAAAAGTTATATTAAAACATACGAATAAATATCAATTTGTCATTGTTTGTGGTGGAGGTAGTGTTGCACGTAAATACATTGGGGCACTTAAAAGTACCGGGAAAAATGAGTATTACCAGAGTTTGGCTGGAATTTCTGCTACTCGTATGAATGCTCGTTTTATGACTTATTTTTTTGACTTTGATGCTTCCTATGGCATTCCTCATAGTATGAGAACTCTTAAGAAATATCTGAATAAAAGAGGAATTGTTTTCTGTGGGGGATTAGAATATAAACCTCATCAAACTTCTGATTCAACTTCTGCACAAGTGGCAAGTTATTTTGGATGTGAATTTATTAATTTGACTAATGTTCCAGGACTTTATGATAAAAATCCTCTCAAATTTAAGAACGCTAAATTTATTTCAGAGATTTCTTGGAAAAATTTTGATAAAATGGCCCAGAAGATTAAGTTTGAGCCTGGACAACATTTTGTTTTAGACCAAACAGCTTCCAAAGAAATTATGAAGCATAAGATAAAGACTTATATTGCTGGACAAGAGATGAAGCAATTAGACAATCTTCTAAATGGAAAGAAATTTATAGGGTCTATTATTAATGGGTAGATGGAACAAATAATTCTAAGTGAAGGAAATTTTAGTAGATTGAAAGAACTTGTTAAAAAAAATTATGAAAAAGAGATTATTTTTAGTTCAAATGATGATGAATTAAATTTAAAGTTTCTTGAAAAATTGGATATTCGCTGTTTACTTATTAATCTCGAGAATAGAAAGGATTTTGCAAAGCAAAGAAATTCTGGATTTAATCAGGTGATGGCCAAGGTTGCTAAAAAGAAGGGAATTATTGTTGGGATTAATCTTGATGAAATTGTTTTGTCAAAGGATAAAGTTAGAATTCTTGCGCGTCTTAAGCAAAATATTGAAATTTGCAAGCATAATAAAGTTCAGATGAAGTTTGTTGGACAAAAAGTTAATAGGAATTCTTATGATTTGAAAGCTCTTGGACTTGTTCTTAAAATGCCAACCTGGATGACTAAGAGGCTGTGATTTTTTGTTTTTAGATTAGAGTGCAAGCGTATACGGTTTCCCAAATTTGGTATATATTGCCATTTGAAATGTTTGTAATACTTTCATTTAATCTTACATAAGCATTTGCTCCAGTCTTATTTGGATAAACATGTTCTGTGATTTTCATGCATCTAGTTTCTTGACTTCCGGGGAAAATGATATATCTATTAGTGTAATCTTCATCTGCTTTTGGCAAGGAAGAGCTATCAAAATATTCTCCTATAAAAAATGGCCAAATTGATGAAATTGTTCCTGCATTTATTACTTCTTCAGTTATACAACTTCCTTCAACGCAAATTTCTCCTAAATCACAATCTGAATTTGAGGCACATTCTAGGGGGATGTAACATGAAGCTCCTAAACTTGTTGTTCCACAAATTTTTTCTGGAGAGCAATCTTGAACCCATTGAGAAGAAATTAATTCGGAACAAGTATTATTAATGCAAGATCTATTTCTATAATCTTGAACAATTGCGGTTTTAAGGGTATTACATTTTGTGAGTCCAAGAATCCCACTTGTACCGCAAACTTGAAGAACTGTTTCTGGAGTGCATGTAATCTGTTGAACAATGCATGTTCCCCCATAACATGAAGTTCCGGAAGGGCATGTTTCTTTTGTTTTTAAATCGGTTGAAGAAGTACACATTCCTATTTGGCATGTCCAAGTTTTTTCATATTGCATAATCTGTCTTGAATCGATGCTACAAAAAGCTGGTTCTATCCAAGAATTTGTACCACATTGGGTGGCTACAACGCATTCTGGTTCATTTTCATCTCCTTGAGTAGTAATGGTTTCATTTAATTTTTTATTTAATCCTCTAATTTCTCTTGATTTAAGCCCTATAATTTCTTCACCTGATTCTAAAATAATTATAGGTGCAACTGAAATTGAGTTTACACTTGTTAGAATTAACTCTGAACTTTCTGAAAGGTTTAGGGTTATTGTTTTTGATGAACCTTCATCAAATAAATTAAATCTTCTTTCAAATACTTCAACTGTTTTTCCATCGTCAACCATTATTTTTATTCCAGTAACGTTTCCATTTCCGGCATTTCTTGTTACTCTTATTGTTGCAATTCCTGTATTAAAATTTACATCTGCTGATTCTAATTGGGTATCTACCGTTATTCTTGATAAAGAAATTTGTCTTGCACTTTTATCCATTACTCCACTTACAATGCCCCAAACAATTAATATTGCAACAATTGTGATAGCTATTATTATAACCGTTGTAACTATACTTGACAGACCTCTCTTTTTCATTTATTTTAAACGCAGAATTAATTTATAAACATTCTTAAAAAATAAAACCGAGTTACTCATACCCGGTAAAAGATAGCATAATGATAATGCTTTTAGTCTTCCAAGACTTTAAATTTTCAAATCAAATAAAATATTTAAATGTTTCTATTCTATTATTTTTACAGAGGCAAGCCCCGATAGCATAATGGTAATGTACTCATCTAATAAATGAGGTCTTCCAAGACATCTGGGTTCAATTCCCAGTCGGGGCGCCTCTGTTTTGTTGTAATCTAGATGGATAATTCTAAAACACATGTTTTTTAAAACCTAAAGATTTAATGTTTCTATGGCTGAAAAACAAAAGATTGCTGAATCTTTAAGTCCTCATGAAAGAAAAATATTACCCTATTTAGAAGATGAAATCTCAGATATCTGTCAAAAGACTAATTTAGATAAGGTTGCGGTACTTAGAGCTCTTGAGTATTTGCAGAATAAGGGGATTCTTAATTTAATTGTTACCAGAAAAAAGATAGTGGATGTTGGAGTTAATGGGGCTCTTTATAGAAAAAAGGGATTGCCTGAAAGAAGACTTTTGAATGTTGTAGCTGAAAAAAGAATTGTTTCTTTAGAAGAGGCTCAAAAAGAAAGTGAACTTAGCGATGATGAATTTAAAGCTTCTATTGGGGCTTTGAAAAGAAAAGCTATGATTGATTTAAAAAATGGTAAACTTGCTTTAAGCGCAAGTTCTGAAGAAATATCCAAGAAAACTCTTGAAGAATTATTTTTAGAATCTCTTCCTCTTGCTTATGAAGAGCTTACTCCCGAACAAAAATTTGCTTTGAAAAGTTTAGAAGGAAGAAAGAATTTAATTGAATATAGTGAAGAAAAAGAAACCAAAATAGAAATTTTGGAGTTGGGGAAATCTTTGATGAAAGATGGAATTAAAGTTGGAGAGATGATTGAACAGATTAGCCCAGAGCTTTTGAAGAAGGAACAAAATTGGAAGGGGAAAAAATTTAGGAGATATGATATGAGTGTTCCTGTTTCTAGAATTTATGGGGGAAAAAGACATTTTGTTAATCAAGCCATTGATTACGGTAGAAAGATTTGGACTGAGATGGGTTTTGAAGAAATGAGGGGGGAAATGGTGCAAAGTTCATTCTGGAATTTCGATGCTCTTTTTACTGCACAGGACCATCCTGTTCGTGAAATGCAAGATACTTTCTTCATAAACTTAAAAGGAGAATTACCTGATAAAAAGATTGTAAAAGCAGTTAAAGACTCTCATGAAAAAGGAGTTGCTGGAAGTAAGGGTTGGAGATATAATTGGAGTGAAGAAGAAGCAAAAAAACTTGTTTTAAGAACGCATACTACTAGTTTATCTGCGCATACTCTTGCTAGTTTAAAGATGGAAGATTTACCTAAAAAATTCTTTGCAATTGGAATTAATTTCAGAAACGAAACAATTGATTGGTGTCATGGTTTTGAATTCTTACAAACAGAAGGAATTGTAGTCGACCCTAATGCTAATTTTAGAAATTTATTAGGATATTTAAAGCAACTTGCTAAGAAAATGGGTTTTGAGAAAGTTAGATTTAGACCCTCTTATTTCCCATACACTGAACCAAGTGTGGAAGGAGATGTTTGGAATGAAGAGAGAAAAGAATGGGTTGAGGTATTTGCTGCGGGTATTTTAAGACCTGAGGTAGTTGAGCCTTTAATTGGAAAACCAATTCCTGTTTTAGCTTGGGGGCCTGGTTTTAGTAGAATGATTATGAGTTATTATGGCATAAAAGATTTGAGAGATTTGGGTAAAAATGATTTAACTCAATTGAGAAACATCAAGGGATGGGTGAAGGTTTAAGATGAACATAGAAAAAAAACTTTGGCCAGAGAATTTTGAGAAGATTGAAAGTGGAGAAAAAGACTTCGAATTAAGATTAGCTGATTTTGAAATATCCGAGGGGGATAATCTAATATTAAAAGAATTTAATCCGAAAACTAAAGAATATACTGGAAGAATTATGACAAAACTTGTTAAATGTATATTTAAATATGATGCAGAAGACATTGATATTAATGATGATTTTGGATTATATGAAAATTATACTTCAGAGCAACTAAATAAATATGGATATTATTGGATAGGAATATAATAAGATGGGAAAGGGAAATCTTTTAGTTATTTTTCTTAAAACGAAATATTTAAATAATGAATTGTATAAACTTATACAATGGTAAAACAAATAACTAAAATGAATATTTTGCATTATCCTAAATTGGATTCTATATTAATGGTAGAGGAAGCAATTCAGAATAGTGAAGATTATCCTACAAGAGTTGGTTTGTGGAAAAGTTTACCTAAACAAATGCAATATCAAACATTTAAATTGATATTAAACTATCTTGAAAAATCTAATAAAATTATTTTTGAAGGAGATAGGATAATTTGGATTTTTGCAAATAATAAAAAGTTAAATGAACTTATAAGGGGAGCAGTTTCTATTTAAAATGAAAAATTCAGTTACTAATTTAAGTAAAGAATTATTTGAATTAAAAATTAAGATTGAAAAAGAATTGATTCAAGGAAATAAAACTCATGAAAATCTTTATCAATTAATTAACAAGGCAATTGATTTTCTCAAACAAAGGAGAGTAGGAGCTCCTATTTCAAAAAAACTTCCTATCTATAAATATTTTGAAAAAAAGTATGGAATAACCAACTTATTTTTAATTGATTTATCTAAAGAAGCTAGAGCCATTTATACTACTACTTCTCAGGACGAATTTACTATTTTACAAATTGTTTTAGAAGTTTATGAATCTCATAAAGAATATGAAAAAAGAGGAAAATACAATAGGCATTAAATATTTTACAATGACAAATAAAATTATAAAATTAAAAGGGAAGTTGAACGTTAAGAAACCGTAGGTGTCTTCCGAATGGCAAATATAAAAATTTCAAAAAAACTTTTTGAAAAAGAAATAGGAAAACTTGATGAAAAACTTAAAGATAGAATTTCAATGTTTGGAACTCCTCTTGATAAAGTTGGAGAAGATGAAATAGAAATTGAAATTTTTCCAAATAGACCCGATATGCTTTCCTATCAAGGATTTAAGAGAAGTTTCACTAGTTTTATTGGAAAAACTAAGGGACTTAAAGAGTATAAGATTGAAAAATCTTTGAAAGATTATGGAGTGGAAATTGAAAGCTCAGTAAAAGAGGTTAGACCATTTACTGCTTGCGCAATTGTTAAAGGATTAAAATTTGACGATGATAAAATAAAAGAACTTATTGATTTGCAAGAAAAACTTCATACCACTGTTGGAAGAAAAAGAAAGAAACTTGCTATTGGAATTTATCCTTTAGAAAAAATAAGTTTACCTCTCGCATATAAAGCGCTTGAGCCAGATAAAATTAAATTTATTCCTCTTGAAAGTGAAAAAGAAATGACTGGATTGGAAATTCTTCAGAAGCATCCTACTGGAAGAGATTATGCTCACTTACTTGCTGGAAAAGTAAAGTTCCCAGTTTTTGTTGATGCTAAGGGAGCAGTTTTGAGTATGCCTCCAATAATTAATTCAGAGATGACAGGAAGAATTACAGATAAAACTAAAGATGTTTTTATTGAATGTTCTGGATTTGATTTAGAAATTTTAAAAAAATGTTTGAATGTTGTTGTTTGCACTCTTGCTGATATGGGGGGGAAAATTTATGAAATGAAATTGAAGGGAAATTATAAAGAAACAACTCCTGATTTGAAGTCTGAAAAAATAAAAATCTCTTTGGAACATACAAATAAACTACTTGGTTTGAAATTGACTGAAAAAGAGTTGAAAACTTTATTAGAAAGAATGGGGCATAATTATATCAAAGGAGAAGCGGAAATTGCTCCTTGGAGGGTTGATGTTTTGCATGAGGTTGATTTAATTGAGGATGTTGCGATTGCTTATGGTTATGAAAACTTTGAAGCTGAAATTCCTTCTATTTCTACAACTGGGAAAGAGAATCCAGAAGAAATTATTAAAAGGAAAATAGCGGAGATTCTTGTTGGTCTTGGACTTTTAGAAGTTTCAAATTATCATCTTATTCCCAAGGCTGATTTAATTTCCAAAATGGGAGAAAAAGTTGTTAAAGATTTAATTGAAGTTGAAAATTCTAAGACTGAATACAATGTTCTAAGACAAAACTTAACTTCTTATATGCTTAAAAATTTTGCAGATAATGTTGATTCTGAATATCCTCAGAAAATATTCGAATTAGGTAGGATATTTAATTTAGTTAATGGTAAAATTGTTGAATCAGAAAGATTAACTATTGGAATTAGTCCTGGAAATTATACTGATGTTAGGCAAGCTTTGGATTTTTTAATAAAAATGCTTGGACTTGAAATTAGTGTTAAAGAAAGTTCTGCTAATGGAATTTATGTTGATGGAAGAGTAGGAGAAATTTATTTAGGAAAGAATAAGATTGGAGAAATTGGAGAGGTTCATCCTAGAGTTCTTAGAGATTGGAAAATTAAAATGCCAGTTGCTATGTTAGAGATTGGTTTAACTGAAATTTTTAGTAAGTTTTAATTAATGACAATTACATTTCTTGGAATCATATATATTCGTGTAGCAATCTTCACATAATTGTCCTGCACCTTCAATATACCAATTTCTTAATTCAATTGGCATTTGTACGGGATATTCTGTTTGTTTGCCACAAGAAACACAAGGTTCTTTCTTTCCTGATTCTTGAATAAGGGATACATTTTCAAGAGTTCTTGAATTTCTCATGTTTATTTTAATTAAATGAATTTTATAAATATTTATATAATAGAATTTTATTGGTTAAGTAATGCCGTAGTAGCTCACGTAAGGAACCAAGTTTCCTTGACGTTCAACTTCCTTTTTGACAGGTTTGGCTCGAGCTACTAAAGCAATGCCGCAGTAGCTCAGTAGGTAGAGCGCCACATTGGTAATGTGGAGGTCCTGAGTTCAAATCTCAGCTGTGGCTTAATAATTTAAAAATATACTTCGGTTCCAACTAAGTCTTTAATCTTTTAGCCTTGATTTACAATCTTTTTCTCGCAAGAATAACCCCAATAAGTAAAAGTACTAAGGTTAATGTTGAGATTCCTGTAAGTATTGCTATTGTTGCAAAAATTGTCTCCGCTAATGATTCTTCTAAGAACCAAGCTAAAAGACCTGAAGCAATAAATACTGGTAGGAAAAAAATCAATCTTGCTAAAATTCTTGCTTCTTTAGTCACAAGTTCATGATGCTTCTTGAAAGTCTTAGATGCATGTTTGTGAGCTTTTTTAGGAGCCTTCTTTTTAGAATTCTTTTTTACCATTTTCACCTCTTATAATTAATAATTCTCAAGTATTTTTAAATCTTACTTATTGTTTTATTGGGTTCTTCTATTTCTGGAAGCCATTTCATATTTATTGCATTTCCAGTTAAGGATTTTGCATTTTGAAAGATTTGGTCTGCCCATCCTAAATAAAGGGTTCCAAATGTTTTCAGATCTTCTTTTTCTGAAAAATAGAGTTTGTTATTGTTTACAATTACTAATCCACAAAGAATTAGAAATATTAAAATGAACATTAATACTTTCATAGTTTATCCCAGATTTCTTGTAATGGGTCTGTTGAATTTACTTTAGTTTGATTAGTTGAATTTGTTAAAGTAGAGTTATTTTCTTCTGTGAGGTTCTGAATCGTCTGATTTTCTTCTTGTTTTATAGTTTTATTTATGTTATTCATATTATTCCAATCTTGTTGAGAGGCATAAGTTGTTACAGATTTCATATTTTTTATAATATTTCCTACCCAAATTCCATAAAGTTTTCCTGCAGTAACCAATCCACTAACTGTCTTTAAATCGGTGTCTGTATTTTTTAAGACAACTGTGAAACTGATATAAGTAAATAAAATAAGGGCGATTAGAAAAATTGCAAAAATCTTGTGTTTTAATCTTTTAGCTTCAATTATAATCCAGATTGCAATAACTGCAACTGCCACAACAAAGAACATCACCCCGATTGCCATTATTTATTTAGGAAGAAGTGGTATAAAAAGTTTAGGGTGATGAAAAGAAATAAACGCCCCGTTCGGGATTCGAACCCGAGTCCCGGCCGTGAAAGGGCCGTATACTTGGCCTCTGTACTAACGGGGCGTATAAGACAAGATTAATTACCGAATTTGGTTTAAAAAAGTAACTATTGGTTTAAGGTAAGTTTTATATATGAAATTTTATTGAAAAATAAGTAAGTTAGCAGATGATCCTGTAGCTAGGAAGGTACCAAGGTTCCTTAACTGTCAACCTCCTTCAAAAGAAAAGTTACAAGATCGTTGTAAGAATAAGATCCTGTAGCTCAGCCTGGTTAGAGCACTGCTCTTATATGAGTGTAATCCAATAGGATTATATCTTCTCAAAGGAAGAAATTCTAAGAGAGGCAGGGGTCCACGGTTCAAATCCGTGCAGGATCATTTTCTTATTATTTATTTTACAACCTTCCAATAATCTTGACCGCTTTTATCTATTTCTTCTAATTCTAATTTTATTTTTCCTTCAAAATCTATTTCTAAAAGTAAATCATCTAGTACATGCCTAAACGAAGAAATTGCTGGAAGTGGCATATATGGATCATTTGGGTTTTGATAATATGGATAAATTCTTTTTCCTTTTTCATCTCTGTATTCTAACTTAAATCCTCCTAAATATTTCTTTAATGAAAAGGTATGAATTTTGTTATTATCTACAAAAATAGTTAATTCTTTTTCTACTGAAAAAGATAATTGTTTATTGTTCAAGTTCTGATTTATTACTAATGTTTCATTTCCTAAACTAAACGGGCTAATATGAAAACGAATTGGTTTGTAATTTTCAATTGCTAAGTTTAGATTTTCAAAATCTCTTTCTTTTTTCATTAAATATTGAGTCATGTTTTAGGGAGTTTGTTTAAGTTTAAATAATTTTTTTATTAAAAATTTTTTATTTAATTTTTTTATTTGTTTCTTTTTTGTTTCTTATAATTTTAAGTGTAGGGAAAAAAGTTTCTTACCGTCGCTGATTGTACGGTAAATGAAAGTAACATTTATATAGCTAAAATCCTTGTATTTCTTAGTTAAAAGTTACGTTTATTAGCTCAAAAAAGATGGTGATGAAAAAAGATTTCTTAGTGGTAGGTTTGCTACTATTTGTTTCTATAAATTTTGTTAGTGCTGTTGTAATAACTGATGACTTACATTTGAATATTCAAGTCTTAGATTCACAGGGAGATGTAGCTGTAGGTACTTATGCTTTTGTTTTTAATATTTCAACAACTTCTAATTGTTCAAGTATTGTTTATACTAATTCTACAACTTTAGCAACTGATTCAAGAGGAATAATTTCTTATTATTTGAGAAATGTTTCTTTAGATTATAATAATCAGTATTGGATTTGTTATTACAGAGATGGTTCATTAATTAATACCTCTCAAATTGCAAGAGTACCTTATGCTTTCAGAGCTAAAAACGTAACTTTATCTGGAGTTGAAGTAGACCAGAATTTAAACATGGGCAGTTATAACATAACTGCCCCCTACTTCATTGGGGATGGTAGATATTTGACTAACTTGAATGTTAGTGCAAATAGTTTGGGTGCTTTAACTGGAGCTGGAACATTGGGTTACTTACCTATGTGGAATGGTACAACTTCATTAAACAATTCTGTTATTTATCAGAATGGAACAAATGTTGGTATTGGAACAACTGCACCTGGGACTTATCATAATCGTGGAACAGGGGTTTTAGCAGAAATTTCTAGTGCAGATATTCCTCAATTAATTTTACATAAAACTGGTACTAATGAATCTGGGGCAATAATTAATATTAACTCAAATAAGGATTTAGTTTTGAATGTGAAAGATGGTTCATCTACAAGTATTGATGCTTTAACCATAGATTCAACTTCTGGAAATGTGGGTATTGGAACAACTAGTCCAAATTTTAAATTAGATGTTGATGGAACAATTAGAGGCACTCAAATTATTGCAAATGGTTCTGGTTCTCATCCAACAAATAGTGGGTCTTATCTTGAACTTTACATGTTAGGTGAGACTGCTAGAATTTTACCTTACAATGGAACTGCATATAAAGATTTAGCAATTGGAGACTGGAATAGTGGAAACCCAAACATTATGCTTAAAGTTGGAGGTAGTGTTGGTATTGGCACAGGTAGTCCTGCTGCAAAATTAGATGTTCAGACCGGAACAAATAATTCAGTCGTAGCTAGTTTTGGAGTTGATGCAAATAATCGGGTTACAATCTATGATTATGCAGCAGGGGGATTTAGGTCAGTTTATGCAGTAGAAAATGGTTCTTATGGAAGTTTGAACTTAGGACATGGGACTTCTCCTTATCTTTTTGTTAAGACTGGAGGAAATGTGGGTGTTGGAACTAGTAATCCTCAGGAAAAATTAGAGGTTTCTGGTAGAATTAATGCCTCAACTGATGTTTGTATTACTGGAGGAAATTGTTTAAGTGATTCAATTATGGGGGGTTCTGAAACAGACCCGCTTTGGACTGCGAACTTTACTGCTTATAATTCTTCATGGAGTTCTACTTATAATGCAAGTTATGTTCCCTATACTGGTTCAAATGCAAATGTTGTTTTAGGAGATTATAATTTTAGTGTTGGAACTTCGGACTTTTTTGTAAATGCCAATACTGGTAATGTGGGGATTGGGACGACGAGTCCAACAACTTCGTTACATTTGAATTCTACTTCTCCAATTTTTACTATGACAAATAGTGCTGGGGCAAATCAAATTAGTAGTGGGGAGATATTCTTTAGCGAGGATGCTTCGGCAGGAATGAAACTTAGGTATAATGGTAGTTCCAATCAAATGTTTATTACAGGACGTGTAAGTAATACTGATACTGATATAATGGCAATAGAAAGAACCGGCAAAGTCGGCATCGGGACGACTTCTCCGCAAAATAAATTAAATGTAATTGGAGATATTAATGCGACTACTGACATCTGGGCAAGAGGATATAATCTAACTGCAGGATATTTATATGCAACAAATGGAAGTTATTATCCATTAAATAATCCTTATGGTTATATTAATTCTACAACTCTACCTCAATCTGTGAACGGAAGTGGTGTTTCAGGTTATCTTGCTCGTTGGAATGGCACGACTTCATTAAATAATTCTCTTATTTATCAAAATGGAAATGGGATTGGAATAGATACTACAAATGTAACTGCTAAGCTTAGAGTTAATGGGACCTTTTTAGTAGAGTCTAGTCAGAGTTCAATTAAATTAGATTCATCAGGAGATGTGAGAATTGGAATATGATAAATAAACAAAAATTTGAATTTATTTTAAGTGAAGGTGAAGGGCAGTATATTGAATTTAAGGAAAATTTTGGAGATAGCTTTGCTAAGGAGATTGTTGCATTTGCAAATGCTTCTGGGGGAACGATATTTTTAGGAATTGATGATAAGAAGAATGTTAAAAAAATTAAAATAACCAATAAACTAAAATCTCAAATACAAGATTTAGCAAATTCTTGCGATCCAAGAATTGAAATTAATTTTGAGGAGTTTGAAGAAGTATTAGTTATTAATGTGTCTGAAGGAAAAAATAAACCTTATTCTTGTAGAGAAGGATTTTATTTGAGAGTTGGTCCTAATTCTCAAAAAATGAAGAGAGATGAAATAATTGAGATAATTAAAAATAATTTGGAATTTAATTTTGACGATTGTTATTTAAGGAAAGAAGAAGAATTTAATTTCACTAAATTTAATGATTTTCTTAGAGAGAATAAGTTAGATAATTCCTTGGGAGAGTTAAATATTCTAAGAAGTTTAAGATTAATTGATAGTGATAATAAGTTTAGTAATGCTGCGATTCTTTTATTTGGAAATAATCCTCAGATTATTTTTCCTTCTTGTTATTTAGAATGCATAATGTTTAAAGGAAAGGAAGGAACAGATGTTTTGGATAGAAAAAGAGTAAATGGAACTTTATTTGAGCAATTGAAAGAAGGCATGATTTTTTTAAAGAAGCATCTTAAGGTTAGGTATGAATTTCCTGATGAAAAAAGAAGAGAATATTATGATGTTCCCTTGAGGGCTTTAGAGGAAGCTTTAGTTAATTCATTAATCCATAGGGATTATTTATTTAGGGGAGCAAATATTACTCTTTCAATTTATGAAGATAGGGTAGAAATTGTAAGTCCAGGAGGTTTTCCTCCAGGATTAAAAAAAGAAGATTTTGGAAATATTTCTATTAGAAGAAATGAATTAATTGCAGATATCTTTTCTAAAACAATATATGTAGAAAAAATCGGTTCTGGAATTAAAAGAATGAGAAAAGATTGTTTAAGTCAAGGCAATCCGTTACCCTTGTTTGATGTTGATAATTTCTTTATTATTAAATTTTATTTTAATAAAACAAGTTCGGAGAAAAGTTCGGAGAAAAGTTCGGAGAAAAGTTCGGAGAAAATCTTAGTCTTGTTAAATAAAAATTCTCATTTAAGTTCAAAAGAAATGGCAAAATTTTTGAATATAAGCTCAAGAGCAGTTGAAAAAAATATTTCTAAGCTTAAGGAAAAAGGAATTATTGAAAGAGTGGGCGCGGATAAGGGAGGTTATTGGCAAATAAAAAATGATAAATAAAAAATTATTAATCATTATAGGAATTATTTTAGTAATGGGAGTGATTGCATATGCTTCTGGGATTGTTGTATTGAATAGTTCTAATCAACCAAATGTAACTGCTTCTTCAATAGAAAAGGGATTGGTTGGATATTGGCCTCTTGATGGAGATAATTATAATTCTGCAACAGCAAGAGTAACAGACAAGGGTCCGTATTCGAATCACGGGACAAACAATGGTGCAACTTTAACAACAGATAGAATGGGACAGAGTAATGGAGCTATGGATTTTGGTACAAGGTCAAATAATTATTATATTAATGTTGGTAATCCTTCCTCTTTGCAAATAACTGGAAGTCAAACAATTTCTATGTGGTTATATCCAACAAATATTGCTGCAGGAAGACAAAATCCTTATAATAAAGCTTATGGAGGAGAAGGTACAATTACCCAAGAACCCTCAGGATCTTTAAGTTATTATTATGGTACTGCTGGAGGCAATGCTCAGAATTATCAAGGTTTTGGTTCTCCAGCTGCTTTGGTTAAAGATAATGAATGGGTACATGTTGTTTTGGTCAGAGATTTAGAAAATATGAAATTATACTGGTATAAGAATGGAGTTTATGCTAATCAAGTAAACGCTATTTATTCTCCTGCTGTTGCTTCTTCTCTTAATATTTCTTTTGGAACGGGTTATGCTGGAGCATATTCTGGTTCAATTGCAGAAGTAAGAATTTACAACCGTGTATTAAGTGCAGATGAGATAAATATTCTTTATAATTCTTATAAACCAAAATTAAGTTCTAGTTCTCTTCAAAAAGGATTAGTTTTAGACATGCCTCTTGATTCTAATAATTATAATTCTGCAACTAGCAGAATGACAGATAAAACTCCTTATTCTAATCATGGGACAAATAATGGAGCCACAGTTGGAAGTGATAGTATAAGTTTGGTTACTAATGATTGGGTTGATGTTCCTTATGGTGCGGGAATCAATCCTTCAATAAATCCTCAAACATTTTCCATCTGGGTCAAGCCCAATTCTCCTGCCTCGAATATTATGTTTTTATCTTCAGGGCAAGTCCCTAATTCAAATGCTAGAATGTATCTTGCTACTTACGGGGGATATTGGGATTTTGGAATTTATACTAGTAGCTGGGGTTCTGGAAATTTAATTGTTACAACTGATTGGACGCATATCGGGATTATAATGAATGGAACTTATGCAAAATATTATGTTAATGGAAATTATTATGCTCAAAAAGCTTATTCTTCTTATACTTTCAATAATGATTTTGATATTGGAAGGCATCCAGAAGGAGCTTATTATTGGAATGGAAATATCTCCGACCTAAAAATTTACAATCGTGCTTTAAGCGCAGATGAAATTAAATCGCTTTATGATAAAGGAAGATAAAATGAAAAATAAAATACTTAAAATGGGGGAAAGTTTAAATAATAGACAATTGTCTATATATCTGGACTTAAGTCTATAAAATGGGACAAGATAATGAAAACAAAGTTTTGAAAGTTTATTTTGAAAATCCTGAAAAATCTTTTACAGTTAGGGAATTGTCTAAATTAACTAAAATCCCTAGATCTACAGTTCAAAAGAAATTAAGTTTCTTGAAAAAAGAAAAATTGATTAATAATGAAAATATTTCTGTAAATAGTTTGCTTTTTAAAACTAAAAAAATAAATTGTTATCTTGAGGAAATTGTTAATTCTGGGTTAATTGATTTTTTGATTGTAGAATTAAATCCTTCTTGTATTATCTTGTTTGGAAGTTTTAGGAAAGGAGATTCTATGAATGAAAGTGATATTGATTTATTTGTTGAAAGTTCTGTTAAGAAGAATTTAGATTTATCTAAATTTGAAAGAAAATTAAATCATAAAATTAGTCTCTTTGTTGAAAGTAGAATTGATGATCTTAATGATACTCTTTTTAATAATGTGATTAATGGGATTAAATTATTTGGGAGTTTTAAACTAAAATGAGAGATTTAATGGATTGGAAAACTTGTGAAAGAAGTTTTATTAGAAAAGTTGAAGTTGATTTGGAAAGAGTTAAATCTATTTTGGAACTTGCAAATAAAAGATATGTTCGATTAAAAAAAGAAAAGTTTTCTAAGGAGGATAGTTATTTTTTAATTGAAGGTTATTATGAAGTTATTAAGGAATTATTAGTTGCTTATTTATTGAAAAATGGATTGCGATCTCAGAATCATCAATGTTTGATTTCCTATTTGAATAAAATGCATCCCGAGTTAGAAAATGAAGTTAATCTTATTAGTCAAATGTCTTTTTTTAGAAATCGTTTAGGATATTATGGTGAAAAGATACCCAACGAATTTTATGAAACCAAAAAGGGGGAAATTGAAAAGTTAATTGAGGCTTTATTCAATCTTTTGAAATGAAAAATAAATTATTTGTTCTAATTATGGGGATTATTTTAGTATTGAATTTCTCTTTAGTTTCTGCTAAGAGTTTTACAATATTTAATTCTTCAAATGAAGCTCAAGAATATTTAATTGTAAATGGTACTAGTGGAAATGTGGGTATAGGAATTGAAAATCCCACAACCATATTACAACTTGCAAACAGCGGATGGATTTCTGCAAAGAATAATGCTGGAACTGGGGCAGTAAATATGTTTAGGGTAAATTCAAATGATCAAATTGAAATTGGGGGAACATTAAACATTGGAAGTTTTGAATTTAGTCCTGATTCGGGTTTGGTAACTTTTGTTGATATGCCTGTTACTTCTGCTGCTTCAGCTGGAACTTCTGAAAGTTATGTTTTCAAAATTGATGGAGATAATTTAATGACTGTGTATTCTGAATCAGATGGTTCTGGAGGAATTCAAAATAAAAGAGTAGGAATTTTAACAACAACTCCTAAGAATACTTTAAATGTTGTTGGAGACATTAATGCAACTTCAGATATTTTTTCCAAGGGCTATAACTTAACTGCAGGATATTTATATTCTACAAATGGAAGTTATTATCCTTTAACAAATCCTTATGGATTTTATAATTCAACTAATTATCCCAATATTGTAAATGGTAGCGGTACTTCAGGTTATATTGCAAGATTCAATGCAACTGGAAGTTTGAATAATTCTGTTATTTATCAAAACGGAACAAATATTGGAATTGGAACAACTAATACTGGAGCCAAATTGGATTTTGGGTCATCAGGAGCAAATTCTAATGTATTATTGCTTTACAGTTCTGGTAATTTTGTCAAAGAGGGATTTGCAAATGCGGGGTATGGGTTAAAGATGTTTACTGCTTCTGATGCGAGTGCCTATATAAGTTTTGGAACGGTTAGTAGTTCTGATGGAATTACCGAATCAGAAAAAATGAGAATTACAAATTCTGGCAACGTAGGAATTGGAACAGTTTCTCCTAATCAAACATTGCATGTTGTTGGAAATTCAAATGTTACTGGAAATATGTATACTGATGAAATTGGAATAGCTACAACAACAATGACAAGAAAATTAAATATAAAAGCTCCAACTGGGGCAGTTAATGATGGAATTGGTTTTAGAGATGGTTCAAATACAGAAGCTGGAACTATTTCTATTGATACTCCAAGTAATGATTTTTATTTAGCTTCAACTCAAAATATTAGATTTTTTTCTGGTTCAACGTTGGGAGATACAGTAACTACTCCAACAAATCAAAGAATGGTTATTACAAGTGCTGGCAACGTCGGAATTGGAACAGTTTCTCCTAATCAAACATTGCATGTTATTGGAACAGCAAATATAACAAGTAATTTTACGGTAGATAATTCTGATTTATTTGTGAATGCTAATACTGGTTATGTTGGTATTGGAACAACAAATCCTACTTCTGCTTTTTATGTGAATAAAAGTGATGTGGCTAATGAAAGATTGGCTACTTTCGAAAATTCAAATTATGATGCAAGTGTTTTAATAAAAAGTAGTGGGGCTTCTCCAGAAGAAGTTTATTTAGAAATCATGCCCGGTAATCAAACTGCAAATTCTTGGGGAATTGGAACTAATGATGATAACAATTTACATTTTGGATATGGAACTGCTGGAACTATGAATAAAAATGAACTTATGTTTATCAATGGTGCTAATGGAAATGTTGGAATTGGAACTGTCACAACTTCGTATAAATTAGATGTTGCAGGAACTGTTAATGCTTCAGCATATTTTGTAAATGGAACTCAATTAACAGCTTCGAGCATTGGAGGAATTAATGGTTCAGGTACAAGTGGATATATCACTCGTTGGAATGGATCTGGTTCAATAAACAATTCTGTAATTTATGAAAATGGAAGTAATATTGGTATTGGGACAACGGTGCCAACAGAAAAATTAACCTTAACTGGTGTTGGTGCTAAAATATATTTTAATAGCAATGGAAATAATCAAGGATTAATAATGAA
>Ga0172367_10002568_pt1 | contig 24699 bp, 21 predicted proteins | sample Lak10m_FD_114542 | JGI IMG/M metagenome (GOLD analysis project Ga0172367, IMG submission 114542) | Freshwater microbial communities from Kabuno Bay, South-Kivu, Congo - kab_022012_10m | ecosystem: Environmental > Aquatic > Freshwater > Lake | place: Democratic Republic of the Congo: South-Kivu...
ATTCTCTGAATATAGTGATAGGGTAGTGGATTTTTTTGGCATCCTTTAGATGAAAGTTTTTTTGCTATATGTATTTTTGTCCCCCTTAGGAGGGGGAAGTCTGAAAGACGGGGGTGGATAGGTTTCAGGTTAAGCTTTAGCTTAATATTACCCCTTAGAATTCTTGGTAAATAAATACACTTCCTTGGCTTGTTTATACCTAATAATAGCCTCTTGTCTGGCTTGAGGATGGGGGATAATCGGCTCTAATACTGTATTGTGATATTCCTCATCTAACCATTTGTCCTGATATAGACTCTGTTTATCATAATTCTCAGCTTGTAAATAAGGGTTAAAAATCCTAATTGGTTTCGGGTCAGCTCCGACAGAAGCTCCCCATTGCCAACCTCCATTATTGGATGGCTCATCTAGGTCAATTAAACTAGCCCTAAAATATTCCTGTCCCCATCGCCAATCAATACCTAGATTTTTAGATAGTACACTCGCTACAATCATCCGAGAGCGATTATGCATCCAGCCTGTACTAGCTAATTGTTGCATAGAAGCATCCACTACTTTATAACCAGTTCGCCCTGTCATCCAAGCTATGAATCTGTCTTGTGCCTTTTTACCCTGAGCCCAGTCCATAGTCTGTCTATATTGAGCTTGGAATTCCAAATCCAATAAATTCGGCTGATGATAGAGTAGATAAGCATAAAATTCTCGCCAAATTAGCTCCGAGATATAAGCACTAGCTCCATTACTAGTTTTATTATCCATAGATAATTCTTCAATGCTAAGATTAAGATATTTAATAATCTCATCTTTGAGCTTTCGAGCCGAGATAAACCCCCAAGCCAAGGCCAAACTCATCCGAGAAGTCTGTCCATTGTCTATAATATCCAGTTCTAGGCTATTACGATTCAAGCTATAATTCTCTAATTTACCAGAGACAAGATAATGATTGAAACTCTCCAAAGCCTCACTCTCAGAAGTATACCAATTAGATAAATCAGGTAAATCAAAATATTGGTCTAGATCATAAGTTGTATCTAGAATTCTGAACTTCCTCTTGGTATTGAATAGCGATTCAATAATATTAGTTTGAGGCTCTATATATTGCCAAGATGAGATAAGTGGAGTAGGGGCATAATTGACAGAATTTAGGTCAGGTTTGGGAAGAGTCGGTAAATTCAAAAATTCCTGCCAGACAGATTTTTTAAAAGGGGTGAATACAGTATACAGACTGCCATTTTGGCTTCTAGTATCGGGATTAACACTCAATCTATCGGCAAATATATTGACCTTGATCCCAGCCTCTCTAATCTTACTAATTTGAATATCAAAATCAGGGTATATATCTTGATTGACGAAAATTTCTAGATTATAAATTTGAGATAATTCAATGAAAGAGCGAGCTCCTTTACCACGAATTAGGTGAAAATGAGGGAATTGCTCGGTAAGCTTAGGTATAGCTTGGGCTAATAAAAACCTCTGTGGATAGCCAAATTGGGACTCAGGACTGGCCTCTAGCATATAATCCTCCAAAATAAAGACAGGAGCAAATATAGCACTAGTCTCACGAGCTTTCGCAATAGCATAGAATAAGGCAGAATTATCCTCTAGCCTCAAGTCGCGTCGTACCCAATAAATAATCAGATTAGATTTCATATATTTTATTATAGCATACTTTTTGGGAGGTGGTGGGGAATTGTGAATTAAGAATTAGTAGTTATGAATTATATCCACCCTCCCCCGTCACAAATAAGATTTGCTCCTATGAAACCTCACGGTTTCCCAACCTTCCTCCACGGGAAAACTCCCGTTTTCCCGACCCCTTTCCCAGACCTTCAGTCTATTACGGGGACTCCCTCCTAAGGGAGACAAATAGCTCGGATAAACTGTCTCCCTTTGGAGGGAGTACCCGTAAGGGGGAGGTTGGATAGGTTTCAGGTTGAGTTTGAGAGTCTAAGCTCAATCCACCTCCGGTCACTCCCGTATAAATACGACAGTGACCACCTCCTCCAAAGGAGGACAGAAAAACAAAGCACGGGCGACTGAAAGGTCGCCCCTACGATGAAAAAAGAAATGGAAGGATAAACCATCCGCTACAAAAGGTCAATGTAGGTGAGGTAGGTGACTGCCATATAGTTTATTTTATTTGAAAATTTTTGGCAATTGTGGTACAATAGATAAAATATTGGTATATTTTTTTATTTAATATGAAAGTTATTCAACAGTTTATTGAGTACTTTGAGGCTAATGAGCATATTTTGGTGGCCTCTTCCTCTTTATTGCCCAAAGGGGATTCTTCGGTTTTGTTTACTACAGCGGGGATGCAGCAGTTCAAGTCTTATTATCTCGAGACTCCATCACCGTATGGGAATCGGGTTATTAGTGTGCAAAAATGTCTCAGAGTGGATGATATTGACGAGGTGGGGGATGAGACTCATAATACTTTTTTTGAAATGTTGGGGAATTTCTCTTTTAATTATCCTCAGGGTGAGGGTAGTTATTTTAAGTCTGAGGCGATTAGGCTTGGTTATGAGTTGATTGCTGAGACTTTGGGTATGAAAATTGACTATGTGACAATCTTTGCGGGGGATGATAAAAGTCCCAAGGATACAGAATCTTTGGCTATTTGGCAGGATTTAGCTCTTGAGAAGGGGATTGAACTTGAGATTAGAGAATTAGGGCGAGAGGATAATTTTTGGGGACCAACTGGAGCGGAGGGGCCTTGTGGTCCGACTACGGAGATTTTTGTAAATGATGTGGAGGTTTGGAATATTGTATTTAATCAATATTATTCTGAGATTGGCGGTAAACTCAAGGATTTACCTCAGCAAGGTGTGGATACAGGAGGAGGTTTAGAGAGAATAATGGCTCAATTAGAGGGTGTAAGTTCGGTGTATGACTCTAGTACTTTTGCTCCGATTATGGCTGATTTAAGGGCTGAATTTGTGGGACAGGAGGAGCCGATGTATAGAATTTTATTTGACCATATTCGAGCTACGACTTTTTTGTTAGCTGAGGGTGTGGTACCGTCTAATAAAGAGCAAGGCTATGTCTTGAGGCGATTATTGCGAAAAGTTTTGAGTTTGACATCCTCCTATGATAAGCCACTGGAGCTAATTTTCTCTACTATTGATGAGATGATTGAGATTTATAAGGAGCGATATATTGATTTGGTTGTAGCTCGTGATAGTATCAAAATGTTAATTCAAGATGAATATGCTCTATTTCAGGATGCTTTGTCTCGAGGTATGAAGTATGCCGATAAAATTTTAAAGAAAAAGCGAATCCCTCATATGTCAGGTGAAGAAGCTTTTTTGCTAGCTTCTACTTATGGTTTATCTCCGGAGATTTTAAAATTACAAGGTTTGTCTTTTGATGAGCAGGATTTTGAGAATTATAAGTCTGAGCATCAGGCTATTTCTCGAGCTGGGGCTAATAAAAAATTCGGGGGGCATGGTTTAATTCTGGATAATGGAGAATTAAAAGCCGCTAATGAGGAAGAGTTAGCTATAGTCACTAGATTGCATAGTGCTACTCATTTATTGAATCAGGCTTTGCGAGAGGTTTTGGGAACAGGTGTGGAGCAGAGGGGTTCGGATATTACTGCTGAGAGAACAAGATTTGATTTTAGTTTTGATAGGAAACTTACTCCAGAGGAGATTAAGGCAGTGGAGGATAAGGTTAATACTTATATTCGGTCAGGAGTGGAGGTAGTGATTACTAATATGTCATTAGAAGAGGCCAAGAAATCAGGAGCCTTGTATTTAGCTAATCGTAATTATCCACAAAAGGTGGATGTTTATAGTTTTGGTAATATCTCAAAAGAACTTTGTGGAGGTCCACATATCAAGAATACAAGCGAAATTGGGCAATTCAAGATTAAAAAAGAGGAAGCTGTGGCTAGCGGAGTTAGGCGAATTCGTGGTATAATAATATAGTATGAAAACAAAACAACAAATTCTACTTAGAAAAGGTTTACATCTTAGCTTGATTATCCCATTTGTTATCTTTTGGTATTTGAGTTATACGCAATCTTTTGCTTATTCACAGGAATATGCTAGATGGTTTTTGATTGCTTTCGTGGGGGTATTTCTAATCTATGAATATATTAGATTAGATACCAAAATTTGGGTGCCTTTTGCTAATCTAATTAAGCCTAAAGAGGCTGAGACCAGTGTAGATGGGCTAAATTTAGTCTTAGCTGCTATTGTGGCGAATGCTTTATTTTCTCCTCAAATTGCCGTAGTAGCGATTTTGATTGCAATTATTGGGGATACTTTCTCTACAATTGGAGGAATTTATGGTACAATGAGAGTATTCCCAAAAACAGATAACAAAACTACTTGGGAAGGAGTTTTATTGGCACTTTTGGCTAACTTTTTCATTGCGGGTAGTGTCTTGGGATTTGGAGTTATTCCTTTAATTTTAGCCTTAACCGGAGTTCTAATTGAGACTTTCGCCACCAAATTAGATGATAACTTAGCTATTCCACTTGGGGTAGGTTTGATCGGAGAGATAATTTTGCTCATAACTACATAAAATAAAATTAATATGTTTGGAAAAAAAGAAATATTACAACCTTTAATCATAGATATCTCAGAGAATATAGTCTCTGTGCTGGATTATGCTATTGATAACAAAACAGGCAATACTATTGTCCAAGCTTTGGGTGAGACTAGATTGCCTTTTGGAGTAGTTGGGACAGATTCTATTGAAAAAGAAGATATATTAGCTAAAGCCATTGAGGAGGCTATAATTCAAGTCAGGCCAATCCAGGATAATGCTAAAGACATACAAACGGCAGTGTTTGGAGTTTCTAGCCCAATTATAGAGATTACTCCGAGATTGATTGAAATTCAAAGAGATAATCCAAGCCAAAAAGTCCGCTCCAAAGAATGGGTGAATACTATTGATGAAGTTTATACCAAATTTGACTCAGAGAGCTATAATAGTTATCAGGGGCATAATTTAGAATTATCTATAGCTCAGATTTCACTGAATAATATTTTGTTAGACGGGCAAGAAGTTCTATCTCCGATTAACGAGTCAGCCCAGCAGATTAGCCTAGAGACAATTAACACCTATATCCCAACTATTTATAAACAATCTCTGGTGAATTTAGCTAAAGCTAATAATTTGCAAATAGATGGAGTATATCAATATGGTTATGGGGTTGGACAATTAATTTTGGACTATAATACAAATACAGATATATCAGTTCTACTTATAGATATCAGATTTGGGCATACCAGTATTATTTTAATCCAGAATCAAAAAATTATTTATATTCAATCTTTTGGTGTAGGTAGTCATAGTTTTACTCAAGCTATTGCTAATGCCTTTCATATTACTATTGATGAGGCTGAAAACATCAGGCAAGAATATAGTAGATTGCAATTACCAAGAGATATGTCAAGGAAAATCACAGATGCTCTGGAAGATGAAATTTCCTTATGGCTTCAAGGTATAATTAATTCATTACAAACTATAAATATTATCAAAAATATTACTATACATATATTTGTATATGGAGAAGGTGCAGAGTTGCTGGGAATTAAGGAGTCTTTAGAATATAGTAATTGGTATAAAGCTTTAAATTTAACTCAAAAGCCTTCAATTTCTATTCTAACTCCAAAACAATTTGCGCATATTATAGATATTACTAGTCAAGTTGATACGCCAAGATTTGTAGATATGTTGGGTTTAATTCATCTCTCTAGCATACCCTTAGATATACATTTACCTTATCGTATAAACTAATAAATATGAAATCAATTAAATCACTTATTTTAAGCACAAAAGATAGTTTGTCAGATATAATTTATCAGATAAAAAGTTATACTAAAAAACATAAAAAGATAGCTATTTATATACCTGACTCAATGTATTTACTCTATAATCCGGTAAATAGAGAATTGTTTAGTAGTGCTATAAAACAATTATCAGAGATAGCAGAAATAAGTTCATATAGTACAGATAGGAATTTGATAGAGCTAATCAAATTATCTACTATCAATATCAATTTTGTAGAGGCTATCTCAGCCGAAGAGGATGTAATCCCAATAATTACATTAGAAAATGAGCCATATACGGATTTTCTAGCCTATAAACAAGCTATTCAAGATAGCTCAAGCCTACCACATAATCCACAATCAGAGCCATTATTCCAAGCCTCTAATAAAAATATTAGCCCTAAAATTAGTAAATCTAATCTAAATTCAGAAAAGCCGATTTCTAAAGGAATATTATATTTAGGTGTAGTTTTAGGTATAGTTTTTGCCTCAATTATGTCTTTGATTTTAATCCCTAAAGCTGATATCAAAATCAAAACCAATGCTGAGGCTTTGAATAAAGATTTTGAAATAACTTTTGACCCCAATATTACGGATATTAGCTCAGAGAATCGGACAATTCCATCTATTATCAATACTATTTCAGCCTCTGTGGATGGGACTTATGAAGCTACAGGATCTCAAGTCGGTGGGACTAAAGCCGAAGGCAAAATTACCATTGTGAATAAAACCTCAATCTCCCAGCAATTAGTATCTAATACCAGATTTCGCTCAGATCAAAACAAACAATTTAGATTGACAGATTCAGTCACAATTCCAGCTAATAGCTCCATAGAAGCTACAATCAGAGCCGATGCTGTGGGTACTGACCATAATATCCCAGCTGGAAAATTGACTATTCCAGGGCTAGAAGATAATCCTAGTCAATTTGCAAGTATTTATGGAGAATTAAAAGAAGCTTTGAAAAACGGAGCTACCGAGGATGGTACTGTAGTGACAGACCAAGATTTAGATAAAGCTAGAATAGATTTACAAAAAAAATTAACCGAAGTAGTTAATACTCAAGTCTCCGAAAAAGATGGGCTCAAATCACTCGCCATACAAAGTAAATTAAATGATATCAAATACGAAGGGCTACCCAATGCAGGAGATAGAGTTAGTAGTTTTAATGTCAAAGCTAATAGTAGTCTAGATGGTGTATTTTATAAAACCGAAGATTTAGATAAATTGATTCAATCCTTATTAGAAACTCAAGTATTAGACTCTCAGGAGCTAAATAATGTCAATATAAAATTTGATAAACAACAGGAATTCCCAAATAAACAAGCCGTCAAAGTCAGAGTTTATGTTAATTATAATGTCAATACAAAATTTGAAAAACAAGAATTAGCTAACAAAATCAAATTAAAAACTATCAATCAAGCTAAGAATTATTTACAAGATTTAGATAATATAGATTCAGTTGAAATGAACTTAACCCCAGGATTTAGTCCAATTTTACCAATCTTAGGTTCTAGAATTAACATAATAGTAGAATAATATGAGGATTATCTGGCCTTGGCTATTGCCATTAATACCACTAATTTGGGGACTAATAGATGTAATTAGGCTCAAAGATTTGCTTGAGAATAGAGGCTGGCTCAAATTAGGTTTAGAAAGAAGTGAATTAGAAAAATTAAATATAATTCGCGGTATAATATTCGCTCTGATAGTGATTTTTAGTATTCTAGCCTCGGGCAGAATGCAGTTAATAGTGGGGTTAATCGGTATGATAATAGGGGGGCTGATAATGTATTATTCTGAACCTATTCACCGGGTTTTTGGTATAGGGGGTGGGGTAAATTCAAAATTGAGAGGAGATACTCAGGTCAAATTAGTGGGTTTGATTATGTGTATATTATCAGCTCTCTGGATGTCCGGCAACACACAAGGTATGTTAATCTGGTTTCTCGAGACCTCCAACCTAATCCCAGATACATAGACAGTAGAATTTTTTAATTAAGGAATATTTGACTAAAATAGTTGAATTAGAGTATAGTAAAGGTGTAAATTATATTTTATTTATGTCAAAAACTGTATTTGTAGGAATGTCTGGAGGAGTAGATTCCTCGGTCTCAGCCTATCTATTGCAACAGCAAGGTTATAAAGTGATAGGAGTATTTATGAAAAACTGGTCTGGTAAACTCAAGACTAGCCGTGGACTTTTTGATTTCCCTTGTTCCTCACAGTCTGATTATGAGGATGCCAGGCAAGTAGCAGGGCATCTTGATATCCCGCTATATACCTTTGATTTTGAGGAGGAATATCGTAATAGAGTGATAGAATATTTTATAGCTGAGATTAAGCGAGGGCGTACCCCTAATCCCGATATTATGTGTAATAAAGAGATAAAATTCAAAGTATTCTTGGACAAATGCCTCTCTCTTGGAGCGGATTATATCGCTACAGGGCATTATGCTAGAGTGAGCAAGACTGAAGATGGAATATTTCACCTCTTAAAGGGTGTAGACAATACCAAAGATCAGTCATATTTCCTCGCTACTCTTGGTCAATATGAGTTATCTCATACTTTATTCCCAGTGGGAGATATACCTAAGACTCAAGTTAGAGAAATTGCTGAGCGAATTCAATTGCCTAATGCCAAAAAACCAGACAGTCAGGGAATTTGTTTTGTCGGAGAAATAGATGTGAATGCTTTTATTGAGGCTTTTGTGGGTGAGAATAGAGGATATGTTATAAATACAGAGGGAGAAGTGCTAGGACAACATAGAGGGTTGTATTTTTATACCATAGGTCAGAGAAAAGGTTTGGGAATAGGAGGAGGAATACCATATTTTGTCAAAGCTAAAGATTTGGAGCACAATCAGCTAATTGTGGCTAAAGGAGTAGATCCATTAGATTTATATCAGTCAGAAGTTGAGATTAGTGAATTATCTTGGACTAGTCAATGCCCTAATTTGCCACAACAATTCAGAGCCAAAATCCGCTATCGTTCCCAAGATGTAGATTGTGTAGTCAAGAGAACAGAAGATGAGAATACACTTGCAGTAGAATTCACCGAACCTCAAAGAGCTATAACTCAAGGGCAATTCTTAGTATTATATCAAGGCGATGAACTAATTGGTAGTGGCGTGATGGGGTAGTAGAATAAATTAAGAATTACTTTTGTCCTCGTAGCTGAGTCTTTTAGTCCGTCCAATACTTTGTTTGGGATGAGGTTTATCCCTGCACTCTGGATATTTGGGTATCTATTTTTGTATGTGTAGTGCTGATCTCTCAGGCGGTTGTATTTGTGCTAAAATTATCCTTTTGAGGGGTGATAGGATTGCCTTATAGGTTGGGAGTTTTTTTTGCAACTTTATCCTTTTTCATCATTAGGAGGAGTTTTAAGTCCTTCCCATGCTTGTTTGGGAGGGGTGTCGTATTTATAAGGGAGTGGTCGTAGATGGATTTTATTTCTGTCCCTCACCCCCTTTTAAACAAGGTGTAGTGGGGCTAAGAATCTTCTCTACGGAAAATCCCTTAAACCCCGCAAAGGGGTTTTTGTTTTATAAAATATGTATGTATTTATTTGACAAAAGGTAAAAATAAGTATATAATGGTAGAAAGTGGTAAAAAATGGAAATAAATGGTGAATAAATATGTTTATAGGTGAATATACCCACAATATTGATGATAAAGGACGGCTTGCTGTCCCTAAGAAGTTTCAAGATGATTTGAAAGCTGGGCTTGTCGTCACTAAAGGTTTGGATAATTGTCTTTGGGTTTATACTTATGAGTCTTGGAAAGAATTAGCTACTAAACTTAGCAAATTGCCGATTAGCAGTAATAATAACCGAGCCTTTAGTCGATTGATGTTGGCTGGGGCTATGGATGTGTCTTTGGATAAGCAGGGTAGAATTGTTTTGCCTGATTATCTGAGAAATTATGCGAAATTAACTAAAAAAGTTGTAATTACAGGTTTATTTGATAGATTAGAAATTTGGGATGAATCTGAGTGGCAGGGTTATAAAGAGAGAACCGAGGCTGAGTCTGGTGAAATAGCTGAGCAATTAGCAGATTTAGGAGTATAAGTATGTCAGAATTAAAACATATTCCAGTTTTGATGAATGAGGCGGTGCAAGATTTGGCTATTCGAGAAAATGGAGTTTATGTGGATGCTACAGTTGGATTTGGTGGATATACTGAATTGATTGCAAGTCAGCTTATTTCTGGGAAAGTAATTGGAATTGATGCTGATAGACAAGCTCTCAATTTAGTAGAGCAGAGATTATCTAGTCAAATTATAGAGGGTAAAATTATCTTGAAGCATAGTAATTTTAGATTTATTGAGCAAGTTTTGGCTGAGTTGAGAATTAGTTCGGTAGATGGGATTGTAGCTGATTTGGGATTGTCTTCTATGGAATTAGATGATAGCTCAAGAGGGTTCAGTTTTAAGGAGGAGGCTCAGCTTGATATGAGATTTGATATTAGCTCTGAAGGGTTAACTGCTGAGGAGATTGTGAATACTTATTCTCAAGATGAATTGGCAGAGTTATTTAGAAATTTAGGAGATGAGCCTTTTGCTGGTAGAATTGCAAGAGTTATTGTAGAAAATCGTAAGAAAACATCGATTAAAACCACCACTCAATTAGTGAATATAATTCTATCTATTGTACCTAGTAAATTTGCTAAAAAATCTATTCACCCAGCTACTAGAGTATTTCAAGCCTTGAGAATGGAGGTTAACGATGAAATTGGAGCACTGAATGCGCTGTTAGCTTCTGCTCTGAATTTACTTAATCCTTCGGGTAGATTGGCTGTTGTGTCTTTTCATTCTGGGGAGGATAGAATTGTCAAGAATACTTTTAGAGAGTGGAAAACTCAGGGTTTTGTAAATGTTTTAACCAAAAAGCCTATTACTCCTTCGGAAATAGAATTGGGCGCGAATCCAAGATCTCGCTCTGCCAAACTCCGTATTATTGAAAAAATCTAAAAATATATGAATATCAAACCAATTCACACTTTAATCGTCATAACTCTTCTGCTAGGAGTTGTCTATATCTCCGAGACTAATAATCTATGGCTAATTAGCTATATGCTATCTGATGAAAAAAAAGCATTAGCTGAGGCTAAGCAAGAATATACTGAGCTTAATATTCAAATTGCTCAGTATAATTCTATTGGTAATATAACTGCTAATCCAGAAATTGCAACCATGGAAAAATCTAATTTTATACATTTGGATAAAAATGGAGCTTTAGTAAAAAAATAATTTATGACAGCTAGGCGTACTAATAGGCATATTACTACCAATAAGAAAAAATATAAAGAAAATTGGAAATTTATAATATTAAATGTAGTAATAGGACTTTTATTTTCTGTTATTATTGCTAGATTATTTCAAATTCAAATTTTGGAGCATAATAAATATAAAGAAGCAGCTGATCTAAGACATAGAAGTGAAGTTAAATTGATAGGAGATAGAGGTAATATTTACTTTCAAAATTTTAAGTCAGGTGACGTATTCCCAGTGGCGATTAATTTGAATACTTATAATGTGGGTATAGATGCTAATATGATTGCTAGTAACAGTGACTCTAATCGAGAGCAGATAAAAGAATTTATTGAGGCTAATTTCCCTTATATTGATAAAAATCGTTTAGATGAGGAATTTTATAAAACTGATAGTAAATATTATATTTTTGCAAAAGATGTAGCAGAGCCAGTGGTGGAAAATCTTAAAAGTAAAAAATTAAAAGGTTTTATCTTAGAAAAAAAATCAGTCCGATCTTATCCAGAAAAAACTTTAGGTTCTCAGGTTATTGGTTTTATAGATAGAGAGGGGATAGGAAAATATGGGGTAGAAAAATACTACGATGAGCAATTAAAAGGTAAAGATGGTTTTGCTAAAATTGAAGCCAAGGATACTAGAGGAGTTTGGTTAGCTAATACTGAGCAAGAAAAACAAGATGCGGTAAATGGTGCTAATATTATATTGACTATTGATCATACCTTGCAATTCAAATTAGAGGAGGTCTTGTCTGAATTAGCTAATGAACAAAAATCAAAAATTGCTTTGGGATTAATTATGAATCCAAAAACTGGAGAAATTATGGCTATGGCTTCTAATCCAAGTTTTGATCCTAATGAGTATAATAAAATTAAGGATATGACTCTTTTTAATAATCCAGTTTTAGCTAATCAATATGACCAAGGTTCTATTTTTAAGCCTATTACGGTCGGAATTGGTTTAGATGCAGGTGTTATTACTCCAAATACTACATATGAGGATAAGGGTAGTGAGAGGATTAATGATTACCAGATAGCAAATTGGTCGGATAAGGCTTATGGTGCTCAGACTATGAGCTATGCTTTGGAAAACTCTCTGAATTTAGGAATGATATTTATTCAAAGAAAATTAGGCCGAGAAGCTTTTGTGTCTGGAATTTTGGATAAGTTTCAAATTGGTAATAAAACAAATATTGATTTGCCGGGAGAGATTAATAATAATATTGCTAATTTGACAAAATTAGCAAGAGATGCAAGAGATATAGACTATGCTAATGCTTCTTTTGGTCAAGGGATGTCCATTACTCCGATTAGGATGCTGACATCTTTTAATAGCATTGTAAATGGTGGTAAAATTGTAAAACCTAGAATTGTCAAGTCTATTCAAAATGCTGACGGTAAAATTGAGACTTTTGAGCCAGAAATACAAGGACAGTCTATTTCTGAAGAATCCGCTAATCAATTAGCTAAAATGCTGGTAGATGTGGTGGATAAAGGGTCTGGTAAAAAAGCAGCGGTGGCTGGGTATAGTATTGGTGGTAAAACAGGGACAGGACAAATTGCTGTTAATGGGAAATATGAAGCAGGTGGTCCGACTTATCAATCTTTTATAGAATTTGCTACTTTAGAGAATACACAGTATACTTTACTTATATCTCTTGATAGTCCTCAAGGATCTAGATTTTCTGATGGGTCAGTTGTTCCAAAGATGAAAGCATTGAATGAATTTTTATTAAATTATTTTGCAATAGCTCCAGATAAGTCAATTTAACATAAGTTAATATGAAATCATTAATATATAAAATTCTTAAGTATAGTAGTAAAAAACTTATTGCTAGATATAAGCCAACTATCATAGGTGTAATTGGTAATGTCGGTAAAACTAGTATGAGAGCTAATATGGTCTTATTTTTAGAAAATTTTAGTCCAGTGGGGACTAATTTAGAAAATTATAACACTCCTATAGGTATAACTTTATCTTTTATAGATGAAAAATATCCTGGGAAAAATATTTTTGCTTGGCTTAGAATATTATTCAAGGCAATATCTAAATCTTGGTTGGGAGATAATGAATTTGCTCCTATTTGGGTGATTGAAATTGGTATTGATTCTCCTGGAGATATGGATGAATTTATTAATAACTTTCTGGAATTTGATGTAATAGTATTTGGTTTTATTGGAGAGCATCCAGTACATTTGGCTCAATTTAAGGATAGAAAAGAATTAATTAATGAAGATGCTAAAATTCTCAGAGCCCTCAAATCTGACGGGACTTTGATTATAGAGGGTGATGATCAGGTTTTGAAATCTATTTATCGTAAAAGAGACAATGTGATTACTTTTGGTTTTGGAGATGTTAATATTAAAGCTTCTGATTTTAAGGTTAGTCTTGAAATTGTAGACACAGAAGAGCAATGGGCTAATTATCATAGTAGTATTGTCCCAAAGGGTAAGTTTAAGGTTGAGTATAAGGGCAGCAGTATACCATTTCAAGTAGACTATGTTTTAGGTAAACATCAAGTTACTTCAGTTCTACCGGCTATTGCATTGGGGCTAGTTGATGGTTTAAATTTGTTAGATATATCTCAGCAAATCAAACAAATTGTACCAGTTAAAGGTAGATTAAGATGTTTAGAGGGGATAAAAGACACTCTATTAATTGATGATACGTATAATTCTGCTCCCTCTGCAATGATTATGGCTTTAGATACTTTAAAGAAATTAAATATTAAGGGAGCTAGAAAAGTGGCTATTTTAGGTGAAATGAAGGAATTGGGTGAAGAGTCAAAATCTATTCATCAAGATATTGGGGTTTTGTCTGCAGAGACAGTTGATGTTTGTATCGGAGTGGGGGAAGAAGCAAAAGATATTGTGCTAGCTTTTCATAAACATAATTCGAAGGGTTTATATCATTGGTTTGCTAATTCTGAGGAAGCAGCCTCCCAAATAGTTGACTTTATTACCTCAGATGATATTATTTTAGTAAAGGGCTCACAATCCTCTCGAATGGAAAAAGTCTCAGTCGAGTTATTAGCTAATAAGAGATATAGAACAGATTTATTAACCAGACAATCAGTAGATTGGGTATAAAAGATATAGAAAATATGAAAAAAACTGGTCAGTCATTCAAACAAGCTTTTAGTCAATTAGAAGCCTTAACTCAAGAACTTGAGAATAATGATGCTCTAGAATTAGAGAAAGGAGTAGAATTATTCGAACAAGGTATGGAATTAGCTAAAATCTGTAAAGAACATCTCAGTATTATGGAAAATAAAATTATCAATATTAAAACTAAATATGCAAAATCTAATGAAAAATCCAGTAATTAAATTAATCCTTATATTTGTTTTATTGTTAATACCAAGTATAACCTTAGCTAATAGCAATGATAAAATAGTTTATACTAGCTGTGAAATTGATAATTATCAAGAAAAATTAGCAGAAGATTGGTATCTAGTTAATGCAAATCAAGTCAATCAAAAATGTGTCTTAAAATCTATTCCAGACCGTAAAATATATTTAGCTACCAATGATGTTGATTATAATTCACAATGGGCACTTAAGAATACCGGACAATCAATTTTAGGTCAAACCGGAGTAGCTGGAATAGATATAGGTTTTGAATCGGCTTATCCCAAAATATCCAATATAAAGCAAGGTAATACTAAAGTAGCTATTATTGATACAGGAGTGACTGTGCTTCCAGATATTTCAGGGCAAGTTATAGCTGGATATAATTTTGTTAATAACTCTAATAATGCTAACGATGATAATGGACATGGTACATTTATTTCTAGTATTATTGCCTCCAAAGTTAATAATTCAGTAGGTATAGCAGGAATTAATGATAGGGTTAATATCTTGCCAATTAAAGTTTTGGAGGCTGATGGATCAGGATATTTGTCTAACCTTATTCAGGGTATTCAATATGCTATTGACCAAAATGCTTCTATTATCAATTTGAGTTTAGCTTCTACTGCTTATGATGCTGGGCTAAATAATATTATTGAAAAAGCTTATCAGCGAGGTATTATTATAGTGGCAGCTGCTGGTAATAGTGGTAATAATATTACTTCTCCTACAATTTCTCCTCTGAATAATGATGGCAATAAAAATTGGGTGATAGGAGTGGGTGCTGTAGATAATAGAGCAAATAGGCCTACTTATTCCAATTATGGGCTAGGAGTTGATGTAGTGGCTCCTGGGGATGATATTTTGGGGTATAATCAGAATAACGCTTTAGAATATAGGTCGGGTACTTCTATTGCTACGGCTGTAGTATCTGGAGTTTTAGCTTCTTGGCGGGATTATTATGGAAATTTGAGTCCGGAGGATGCTCATAATTTGATCAATAGTTCTAGTCAAGCTGGCAGGTTAATTTCTATGAATAATGCTATGATAAGAAGAAATTATCCAAATGGGGCTTTGATTAAGACTGCTAATTCAGGAGTTTATATTGTAAAACAAGGGGTTAAGCGTCCAATCATAGACCCGATTGTATTCTTATCTTATTATTACAAGTGGCAGGATATTGTAGTAATTAGTCAAGCTAGTTTTGATGCTATTCCTACGGGAGATGCTTTGCCATTAAGAGAAGGACTTCTGATTGCTGATAGAGATAAAGTATATGTAATTGAGCAAGGTATGAAAAGACCAATTGCCTCACCAGAAGTATTTTTAGGGTTAGGATATAAATGGGGTAATATATATTTTCCAGCTCAATCAGTGCTTAATAATCATCCTACAGGAGCTCTAGTATCAGATATCAATCAGCCTCCAAATGGCAGTGTGGTCTATGCTGAGGGTACAGGAGCTTATTTGATAGACAATGGTAAGAAAAAGCCTTTTAGCACCCCATATACCTATCTTACTAGATATAAATGGGAGGATTTGATGAAAACTCAGAGAAATATTTTAGATGCTATGCCTACCGACACTGAAGTTTATCCACAGGAGGGTTCAATTATTAGAGATGAAGGGGCTGTCTATTGGGTTGAAAATAATACCAAGCGACCTTTTGCTTCCCCACAAGCCTTTATAGGACTAGGATTGTCTTGGGGTAGAGTAATTTATCCTCCCAATGCTGTCTTGAATAGTTTGGCTAGAGGTGCTATTATAGAATAAACATTATCAATAAATATATAATTATGAAAAAAAGAATAGCAATCAATGGTTTTGGAAGAATAGGAAGAACAGTGCTCAAAATTTCTCTTTTACCACCCTATAATGAGGAATTAGAAATAGTAGCCGTCAATGATTTAGGAGATGTACATAATTTAGCCTATTTGGTGAAATATGACTCTGTATATGGTACAATTCCGCAAGCAGTTTCAGTGATAGAAAGAGAGGGAAAACCATATATCAAAATTGATGAACAAGAAATATTAGTTTGCTCAGAGCGAGACCCCGCTAATTTACCTTGGGGAAATTTAGCAATAGATGTTGTTATTGAATCGACTGGATTTTTTACCAGTACTGAAAAATCTCAAGCTCATATCAATGCTGGAGCTAAGAGAGTAGTTATCTCAGCTCCTACCAAAGATGATACTTTGATGGTGACCCCAGCATTAAATGAAAATGCTCTCAAAGATGTCGTAATTAGCTCCAATGCTTCTTGTACCACTAATGCTACTAATCCAGTGGCTGCTGTAATTCATGAAGCTCTAGGTATTGAAAAAGCTATGTTATCCACAGTGCATGCTTATACAGCCACTCAATCTCTTGTAGATGGTATGGCTGATCCGAGTGATTTGAGAAGAGGTAGAGCTGGAGCTCAGAATATTACTCCATCTACTACGGGAGCTGCGAAAGCAGTCAGCAAAGTCATTCCAGATTTAGCTGGTAAATTTGATGGGGTAGCAATTCGAGTACCAGTCATAGCTGGATCTTTGATTGACCTTACAATGTTGGTTTCTAGAGATACTACAATAGAGGAAATCAATCAAATTTTGACCAATGCCTCTCAATCAGAAAAATGGCAAGGAATTTTGGGAGTGACTACAGATCCACTTGTCTCTACTGATATATTAAAATCTAATTATGGTAGTCTGGTTGCTCTTGATTTAACTCAAGTTGTAGATGGAGATTTGATTAAAGTGATGGCCTGGTATGATAATGAATGGAGTTATACTTCAATGTTAATGAGGCATATAAATGCAGTCTTAAAATTATTATAGTAGAATCTTGAGTATGGATAGTGTTTTTACAAAAATTAGAAAAGGGGAGATTTCGGGATTTATATTTGATGATAATGGCCAGTTTTTTGTAATTCATACTAATAATCCAATTCAAGCTGGACATTTATTGGTGATCCCTTATCAGGAAACAGATTATATTTTTGATTTAGATGATAATACTTATACTCAATTATGGCTATATGTCAAAAAAATAGCTATGCAATTACAAAAAATCACTCAAGCTAAAAAAATAGCAATCAAAGTAGAAGGACTCGAAGTCAATCATACTCATATACATCTAATTCCTATCAATACCTCAGAAGATATGCATACACATACTCAAGTCAGTGAGTCAGAAATTCTAGATTTACAAAATAGATTCAAACAATAATTATGGCCAAAACACAAAGCACTTCTAAACCTAAAATCAAAAATGAAGCCAAAAGGTCAATTTTAGGAGTTGTGATTGTAGCTTTAGCTATACTTAGTTTTTTGTCATTTTTCTCATCAGCTGGAGTGTTTGGAAGTAATATCAATCGGGGTTTTGAGTTTTTATTCGGGATTGCTAAATTTGTATTACCTTTTGTTTTATTATATTTAGGAGTGCAATTATTGATTAAGCCCAAAACTGCCACAGGATTATATTATGTTAAATTAGTCGCTTTAATTATATTATTTTTATTATTTTTAGGTTTATTACAGTTATTGCAATTTGATGATTCTGCCGAAGCTATAGATAAGGCTAAAAGTGGTATGGGAGGCGGATATTTAGGCTATTATATTTATCAGGGTATAAAATATATTTTTGGTGAAATAGGAGCTATTATTGTAATTTTAACAGGTATTACTACATCTCTTATTCTTGTAATTAACAGAGCCATACATATAGATAGTGTAGCCGAATGGATTAAAAGTATATTTATAAGAGATAATGCTGATAATCTCAATTCTGAGGATAAAGCTCCAGAAGTATCTAATGTTAGTCGTATATTTAATCAAAAATCAGAAGCCGAGTCTACAACTAATGATAAGTCAAATACAGATAATAATAAAAATATTTCCAATAAAACTCCAGAATGGATGAAAGAAAATCAATTTAGCCTACCCACTGTTGATTTGTTAGAAAAAGGTAAAGCGGACGATGGTCCTAAAAGTGGTGATACCAAAAAGAGCTCTGAGATTATCAAAAGCACCTTATCTACTTTTGGAATTGAGGTTGAAATGGGTAAAATTGATGTCGGACCATCTGTGACGAGATTTATGTTAAGACCATCTAATGGAATAAAATTGTCAAGAATTACCTCCCTACAAAATGACTTGGCTCTGGCTATGGCGGCTCAGTCTATCAGAATAGAGGCTCCAATTCCGGGGATGTCTTTTGTGGGAGTGGAGACTCCGAATGCCAAAAGAGCTACAGTTAGAATGCGAGAAATTATGGAATCAAGGGAATTTAATGAAAATGATTATCATTTACCCTTAGCACTAGGTCGAGATGTGATGAATAAAGTAATTGTATTTCCTTTAGAAAAAATGCCTCATCTATTGATTGCAGGAGCTACAGGAGCTGGTAAATCTATGGGATTGAATGCTATGATTCTGAGTATGTTATACAAAAACCCACCTTCTAAATTAAAATTTATTTTTATTGACCCAAAGCGAGTAGAGCTATCAACCTATAATGGAATTCCACATCTTTTGACTCCAGCTATAGTAAGTCCAGAAAAGGCTATGAATGCTCTGAATTGGTGTGTAGGAGAAATGGAAAGACGATATGAAACTCTGGCTAAAGTTGGAGCCCGTAATATTTTTAGCTATAATGAAAAAATTGTAGCAGGAACATTAAAATCAGAAGAAGGACAAGAATATGAATTGATGCCTTTTATAGTAGTAGTAATTGATGAATTAGCCGATTTGATGAGCAGTCATAAAAAAGAAGTAGAAGGCTCTATTGTCAGAATTGCTCAAATGGCAAGAGCAGTTGGAATTCACCTTATCCTAGCTACTCAGAGACCATCTACTGATGTTATTACGGGACTTATTAAAGCTAATTTACCATCCAGAGTGAGCTTCCAAGTGGCTTCGCAAATTGATTCTAGAACAGTTTTAGATATGATGGGAGCAGAAAAACTATTGGGTATGGGGGATATGTTATTCCTAGGGGGAGATTTAGGCAAACCTCAAAGAATACAAGGACCTTTTGTACCAGAAAATGAAGTAAAATCTGTAGTTAAATGGTTAAAAAGTCAAGGTGAAAATGAATATGATAATGCTATCACAGAGACAGATACTCCAAAACAAATTTATTATGATGGGGGGGTAGAATATTCCGGTGGAGAGGGCACAGACACTCTCTTTGAGGAAGCTAAGGATTTAGTTTTACAAACTGGCAAAGGTTCCGCATCTTTATTACAGAGAAGATTAAAAATAGGCTATGCTAGAGCGGCTAGACTATTAGATGAATTAGAGGAAGCCGGTATTGTCGGTCCAGCTGAGGGTTCTAAACCAAGAGATGTCCTGATAGATAAACATACAGACAATGAATAATAATAACATTACATTAGGCTATATTTTAGCCAAATATAGATTAAAATATAAATTAGAAATTAGTCAATTAGCTCATAAATTATCCACAGATAAAGAGTATTTGATTGCTTTAGAAAACGGAAATTATAGTGTTTTTAAAAGCTTGAATCAGGCTGTCCCAATTATTCGTAAATTGAGCTATTTTTTAGGATTAAAATATCAAGTTTTAATAGATTTATACAACAAAGAATATGAAATTTATCTAGATTTACAAAAGCAAAAAACTAATATTCCTACAATAGTTATCAATCATAGTGTGTTTAGATTAGGACTTAGCTTTAGTCTAGTTGGTATTATTGTAGGTTATCTGATTCTACAGGTATATCAAATTAGATATAGTCCAGCCATTACTTTGGCTAATAATAATGATTATCAAGTTTATGATAATTTTCAATACAAATTAGAAGGAGTCATAGCCAGAGCAGATCAGTTGACATTAAATGGACAAAAGGTTAAAATTAAAAAAGATGGTAAATTTGAAATTTTATTAAATTTAAGACAAGGAGAAAATAAACTAGAATTAGCAGTTCAAAAAGACGATAAATTATTAAAAAAAGTCCAAAAAACAATTTATAAACAATAATATGAAAATTCAAAATATTAAAGGCTATCAAATACTAGATTCCAGAGGTAATCCTACTACCGCTTGTTTAGTAGAATTAGAGGATGGGGCTCAAGCAAGAGCCTATGTGCCATCCGGAGCCTCTACAGGGGCTCATGAAGCAGTGGAGATAAGGGACGGAGATGAACATAAATATCATGGACTAGGAGTTTTGGGAGCAGTTAATAATATTAACACTGTAATTAAAGACAATTTAGTCGGAAAAGATGCTTATAATCAGGCTGATATTGATAAAAATTTATTAGCTTTAGATGCTACTGAGAATAAATCCAAATTAGGAGCCAATGCAATATTAGCCGTATCTTTAGCTGTAGCTAGAGCCAGTGCTATCTCACAAAAAAAAGAATTATACCAATATATTCAAGCTTTAGTACATAATGAGCAGAGGATTAGTTTTCCTAAAATAGGATTCAATGTCTTAAATGGAGGTAAGCATGCTGATTCAGGTTTAGATGTACAAGAATATATGATTATACCACTCAGCGATACCGTAGAGGATAATATTCGAATGGGGTCTGAAATTTATCATACTCTTAAAAAGATCTTATCTAAAAACGGACAAATTGTGTCAGTGGGCGATGAAGGAGGTTTTGCTCCAAGACTAGATAGTAATGAAGCTGGGTTAGAGCTATTAGTAGAAGCAATTGAAACAGCAGGATATAGGCCTAGGATAGATTGTGCTTTAGCTTTGGATGTAGCAGCTACAGAGTTTTTTGATTCTCGATCACAACAATATACCTTTGATAAACAACAATATTCAGGTCAAGAATTAGCCTCAATTTATCAAAACTGGACTCTAAAATACCCAATTGTCTCAATTGAGGATCCTTTTGCTGAGGACGATTATCAGAATTGGCAAGAATTTGCTCAAAATATCAACAAAGATATGAGAATAGTGGGGGATGATTTATTAGTCACTAATGTCAAAAGAATACAAGAGGCTATCAATCAGAAACTATGTAATTCAGTATTGATTAAACCAAATCAAATTGGGACTTTAACCGAGACTTTAGAAGCTATAAATTTAGCACATAATAATAATTTGAGCACTATGATATCACATCGCAGTGGAGATACTATAGATACTTTTATCTCAGATTTAGCAGTAGGAGTGTCTGCTGGTTATATGAAATCAGGAGCTCCAGCTAGAGCTGAGCGAGTCAGTAAATACAATAGATTATTAGAAATATATTATTCTTAAATATAAAAATATGGAAAAAAAATACAAAGTCTTAATCATAGAAGATGATGAGTTAATCAGAAGTATTTATTCTGAGAACTTAAGATTAGATCAAGAAATCCAAGTAGATTTAGCTATAGATGGGTTAGATGGATTTAATAAAATACAACTCAATAAGTACGATTTAATTTTCTCAGGAATTCAAATGCCAAATAAAACAGGTTTTGAGTTGTATCAAGATTTACAAATTAGTCCAGATTTAGCTAAAATACCATTTGTAATATTTAGTCATTTAGGGCGATTAGATGATATACAAAAAGCTAGAGATTTAAACATACAGCACTTTATAATTAGAGGTAATGTAACTCCAAATCAAGTTTCAATCAAAATTAAAGAAATACTATTAAGTAATAATGATCTAAGTTTACAAATAGATAAGAGGTATAAAATTTTAATTGTAGAAGATGATCCAGAGATCCGTACTATATATATAGATAGATTTGGTCAACATAAATCACTTATAATAGACTCAGCTATAGATGGATTAGATGGATTTAATAAGATACAGCAGAATACATATGATTTAATTTTCTCAGGAATTCAAATGCCAAATAAAACAGGTTTTGAGTTGTATCAAGAAGTTCAGAACTTAGAAACTAAAAAAAACACACCTATAGTTTTATTTAGTCACTGGGGAAGGTTAGAAGATATAGAATATGCCAAAAATTTAGGTGTAAAACATTTAATTGTAAGAGGAACTAATAGCCCAAATGATATATTAAATCAAATATTAGATATACTTAATGTTAGAGATAAAATTTATAAATTAAAATTAAAAAAAGATTCATCAGATTATTATAGATTTTTAGAATCATTTTTAGGAGATGAACCAGTTGAATATCAAAATCAGGATATAATACCTATACAAGTAACATTAAATCATAATGTAAAACCATATACTTTTTTGATTGAATTAGATTCTTATAATAAATAGTATAATATAGTAATATGAAGTCAAAGTATCAGTGGCATATAGCACATCCCATAACTCAAGATATCTCTGTGCAATATCCAGAAATCAATTCGTCTGTACTGCAGTTGCTATGGAATAGAGAAATTAAAAGTGCAGATAATATTGATAATTTTATCAACTCAGATTATCAAGATTTGCTAAATCCATTCCTCATACTAGATATGAAAAAGAGTGTGGGTAGAATTATAGAGGCTTTAAGAAATAAGGAGAAAATAATTGTATTTGGTGATTATGATGCAGATGGAGTTACAGGGAGTACTATTTTATATCAGGGACTTAAGGAGGTTTTTATAGCATTACATAAGAAGGCCAATCTAAAATTAGGAGAAGATATAAATAAAGAACTTAGACAGTATATAGATGTATATATCCCTGATAGACATAAAGAAGGATATGGCCTAAAAGACAATGGGGTAAATTATATTTTATCATCTGGAGCCACATTAATTTTGACAGTAGATTGTGGAGTTAGAAGTAAAGCAGAAATTGGAGTCATTCAGGATTCAAAAATTGATGTAATTGTAATCGATCATCACTCGGTACCGGATGAAATGCCATCAGCCTTTGGGATTATTGTGCCTAAAAGAAAGGGCGACCCCTATCCTTTTAAAGATTTATGTGGAGCAGGATTAGCATTTAAAGTCATTACAGCTGTATTCACAGAAATTAGAACTCAGATAGGATATAATGATATTCCATTAGGGTATGAAAAATGGTTGTTAGATTTAGCTGCAATTGGTACCATAGCTGATATGGTACCTTTAATAGGTGAAAATAGAATAATAGTAAGATATGGATTGTATGTATTAGCTAAAACCCGTAATATTGGGTTAAAGACCCTTATAGAAACTATAGGTATAGTTCCAGAAGTAGATGAAATCAATGGAGTAGAGGGTGATAGTATTAGTGTTTATTCAGTAGGATTTCAGATAGCTCCTAGAATTAATGCTGCTGGTAGAATTGCCCATGCTAATCAAGCTTTTCAATTATTTACTACAGATGATAAAAAAGAAGCCCTAAATTTAGCTCAAGAATTACAAAAATTAAATGATAATCGCAAAACCCTGACCGACACAGTCTTAAAAGAAGTAGAAGCAAGATTAGTACAATATGATAATATGCAAAATCAGACTATGATTTTTGAAGGAGATAAAAACTGGTCAATTGGAGTATTGGGGATAGTGGCTTCTCGATTAACAGAAAAATATTATCGCCCTACAATTCTATATCAAGAGCAATTACATCACAATGTCGCCTCAGCTCGCAGTATTCCAGAATTTGATATATCAGAGCCTTTACAAAAAATAGGAGATTTAATTATAACAGGAGGAGGTCATAGTCAAGCAGCTGGACTGACTTTTGATCATCACAAAACAGAAGCTGTAAAAGATTTTTTCCGTAATAAAATTCGAGATAAAGTAGATATTAGTAATTTGCGACCATATAAAAATATAGATATGGAATTAAATGCTCAAGATCTAGATTGGGATTTATATGATGCTTTTTACAAATTAGCTCCATTTGGTATGCATAATCCAATACCTATATTCTTATTAAAAAAATTAAGAATTTTAGAAATGCAAGTCTTAGGCACCGATAAAAATCATATCAAACTTAGATTATCCTCAGAAGCTCAGTTAGGAACTCCACTAGTAATCAATGCTATAGGTTTTAATTTTGGACATATTATAGAATTATTACATAGGAATGACATAATAGATTTAGTCTTCAAATTAGAGGTCAATGAATGGGGTGGAAATCGTGAATTACAGCTCAATATAATAGATATAGCCTCTAGTCAGGACTAAAAATTTGCTCTTTTTATGAAAAATCTTTATAATATATACTATCCAAGAGGAATGGTAATCACGCATATCCACATTAGTGGTGAGTGAGGAAAGTCTGGACACCTATTACTAAAGAGTAATAAATGATAGTGGGTAACACCCATCCTTAAGTTTACTTAAGCGGGATAGTATCGCAGAGACAAAACATTTGAGTTTAACTCATCTAAGGTGAAAAGAGATAAACCCTATCAGGTGCAAGGC
>Ga0172367_10002569_pt1 | contig 24696 bp, 31 predicted proteins | sample Lak10m_FD_114542 | JGI IMG/M metagenome (GOLD analysis project Ga0172367, IMG submission 114542) | Freshwater microbial communities from Kabuno Bay, South-Kivu, Congo - kab_022012_10m | ecosystem: Environmental > Aquatic > Freshwater > Lake | place: Democratic Republic of the Congo: South-Kivu...
ACCTCTTCAAACAAGAGCAATGGAATTGATCCGTTTGTACCCAGTAGATGGAAGCTGATATTTCGGCTTTCCACTTTTTCTATAACAAGTTACTGTTTTTTTATAAGAGGAACTTCGGGTTAATGTATGAAGACAGGTGGGGGGATTACTTCTACAACAGCTTCCGCAAGCCCTTTGTCGCTCTTTCCCGATGAGGCGGTTGAAACAATGAACAATCGCCAACAGAAGCTCATGCAGGTGATGGACAAAGTCAACCGCCGATATGGAAGCGGTACGATCCACACCGCAGCGGAGAACTCAGAGGCATGGAAACCGCAACAGGTGAATCTCTCGCCGCATTACACAACAAATTGGCGGGAAATTATTGAGGTCATGGGAAATTGAGGGTTGTCTTGCTCTCGCCACAAAAAATTTCGAGATGATTTTTTTAATTGAAACTCACACCATACTGAGTTCAAGCCGGTGCTTGACCTTTTCCCAACCGGGGATGACGGATTCGAGCAACGTATAGAACTCGGGACTGTGATTCCGGTAGATCAGATGACACAGCTCATGGGTCACAACATAGTCGATGCACTCTCTGGGTGCCCGGATCAAATCTCTGTTGAGCGTCATGGTTCCTTTTTCCGATAGGCTTCCCCAGCGCTTTTGCATTCGCCTGATCGACAGATGAGGTCTGGCAACAGCATGATTCTTCAGCTTCAAGCAGCACCGATCAAGGCTTTTGCTGAATTGCTCCCTGGCTTTTTCCAAATACCACTCTTCGAGCAGCTCTCTGGTCATATCAGAATTTGTGACATCTCGGGTAGTCACAGAAAAATAGCCACGGGTCAGCCTGATGCTGTTTTCCGAACCCTGCAAGATTTTCAAGCGGTATTGTCGGCCAAGATAGAGGTGAGTTTCACCTGATACGTAAGAACGGACAGGGGTTTTCGGGTTAAATTGCCCGAAATAGTTCATCTGCCTGACAATCCACCGTGCACGTTTCGTTAACTTCTTTTTGACCAATTCCTTACTGGACTCAAACGGAGCCTTCACCACAACCGAACTATCGGGACAGACCGCAATTTCCATGGTCTTTCTGTCCCCATACAACAACGTGTAATCGATTGTCCGGCCACCCCAGACCAGTTTATAACCACTCGTCTCAGTCAACATTTTCTACCTCTTGCTTCTGTGCTCAGCAACCTGCATGACCTTCTCGATGATGTTGTCCATCTCTTCCAGTGACAACCCGATACCACTCCGGGTTTTCAGCTCGTCATAGAGGTAATCATCGATCTCGTTAATGGCAAGGTTCTTTGCATCATCATCATCCCAAAAGTGAACCTTGTCGTGCTTCTCAAGAATCCTGCAGATCGCAACAGCCATATCGGTTGAAACTGCCTCGATGAATGGAACGTCCGGATTGTGGGTTCCGATAAATGGCTTCAGCACACCAAAATAGGCCATTGCATCTTCATTCCCGGCAAGGGCATCGGGCACATCATCATGAACCTTGTTGACAACACTGTTCCGGATATCGACGACTTTGTGCAGGTACTCAAGATCAGAGAGTCGCTGTGCCCTGTAATCATCGATGGCCTGCTGGATCAAACGGGAAAACTTCTCGTAAAATGCCGGGTCTTCATCCATTCTTTCCGTTATCGCCTTTTTCGTGGCATGAGCAATCGTATCAGCACGAGAGGCCGTTGTTTTGCCTTTCTGATAGACGCCTTGCTCCTCTTTGACCTGGCTGAACATGTCGTCATCGAAAATGTTCACCGGCTGATTGAGCTGGATCACCTCGTCAGCCTGAATGTGGGTATCCAGAAGCTTCCGGATTTTCGGCTCGTAAACCCTGTAATCAATCGCTTCAGCATAGCGCAACTGGACAGATGCCCTTAAAGACTGGAATTTCCTGAGATCGGCCTTATACCGTGACAACGTTTTTTCATCCGTCTCTGTCAGGAATTTTTCAGAAGAGAGCGCAATGGCAAGCGTTTTGGCAAACTCGGCAAGACGCCGGTAAAACTCATCCCTCAGCTCATCATCAGCAAGCAACCGTTCATAGGCTTCCTCGTCCTTTGAGTGCTTGACTGTCTTGAAGAGCTCCCAAAGGTCAGAATAACGAGTGGGCAATTTCTCAATCTCGCTGTTGATCGAGGTGAGCGTTCCGGCAAGATCGGCTTCATCAAACCCTTCAAAGGCGCTGTACATGGTCAGGGCTTTGTCCAGCTCCCCGAGCACGTTGGCATAATCGACGATAAAACCGAACTCCTTTCCCTCGAAAATCCGGTTGACTCTGGCTATTGCCTGAAGCAAGGTGTGCTCCCTGAGCACCCGGCACAAATACAGAACGGTATTCCTTGGTGCATCGAATCCGGTAAGGAGCTTATCAACCACAATCAGAATTTCCGGATCACTGCCATGCTTGAACTGGTTGATGAGCTGCTTGGTGTACTCTTCCTCGCTCCCATAGCGCTTCATCATCTTCTGCCAGAATTTCACCACCTCATCGGTCGGCTCATCATCGGTCTCTTCGTAACCCTCGCGCAGATCCGGAGGTGAAATAACCACCTCGGAACTGACCACCCCGATTTCATTCAGACAGGCTTGATATTTCAGCGCTGATGCTTTATTGGGTGCAACAAGCTGGGCCTTGAAGCCTGTGCCCTGCCAGTTGGCCCGAAAATGTTCGCTGATATCGAACGCCCTCATGTAAATGACCTGATCGGCCTTGTTCAGCATTTCAGCACGGGCATACTTGCGTTTCAGGTCTGCCTGCTGTTCTCTGGTCAACCCCTGGGTATGACGCTCGAACCAGAGATCGACGGCGGCTTTGTTCTGGGTCATCTCAACATGCCGCCCCTCATAGAGCAGCGGAACGACAGCCCCGTCTTCTACCGCCTGCGAAATGGAGTAGTGAGGCTCCACAAGATTTCCGAAGCGGGTGAAGTTGTTCTTCTCTTTCTTCAGCAGCGGCGTGCCCGTGAATCCGAGATAGCAGGCATTCGGGAACATCTGGCGCATCCGCGCAGCAAAAGAGCCAAACGCCGTTCGATGGCTCTCGTCAACAAGAACGAAAATATCGGCAGACTCGTCCCGGTACTTGTTGACCGCATAAGCTTTGTCGAACTTGTGAATAAGCGTTGTGACAATACCTGACTTCTTTTCGGATACCAGCTCCAGCAGGTTCCTGCCCGAGGTGGCCCGATTGGCTTCAAGGCCGCAAGCCGCGAAGGTGTTGCCAAGCTGCCTGTCGAGATCGTCACGGTCGGTGACCAGAACGATACGGGGATTCTGGATTTCCGGATCGAGAGCAAGATTGCGGGCAAGCATCACCATGGTCAGGGATTTCCCCGACCCTTGCGTATGCCAGATGATCCCGCCCCTGCGTGCACCAGCTTGATCGCTTTGTTTGACCCGTCGCAGTGTTGACTTGACAACAAAATACTGCTGGTACCGGGCAATTTTCCTGAATCCGCCATCAAAAACGGTGAATTTCCAAGCCAGCTCCAGAAGCCTTTCTGGACGGCAGAGCGCATATAATGCCTCATCCTGTGGTGTAACCAGTTGAAGATGGATTTCAGGCACCTGGCAATGAAAGGTCTGCGAGATTTTTTCACGAAGTTCATGCGGCATCGGTACTTGCTTCAACTCAGCCAACTGTTTACTCTTCGCACTTCCCGCTCCACCCTCAATCTCTTTCCAGACGCTCCAGAACTTCGCCGCTGTGCCGGTAGTTGCGTACATCGCTTTGTTCTTGTTTACCGCAAGAAGCAACTGGGTGTAAACGAACAGCTTCGGAATGTACTCGTCGTTCTGGTTTCTGATGGACTGCGAAACCGCCTGATCGATTTCGGTTTGTGGCGACTTGCACTCGATGACGCAAAACGGAATACCGTTGACAAAAAGAACGATGTCTGGCCTTGTGGTTTCAGTGCTCCTTGAACGCTCGACACTGTATTCAGCCGTTACATGAAACTTGTTCCTCGATGGATTGCGCCAGTCGATATAGTTCAGATTAAAGCTTTTGGAATCCCCCTCGATGGTCTGCTCCATTGCTGTACCGAGGGTGATAAGATCATAAACAGCCTCATTGGTTTTCTGAAGCCCGTCATACCTGATGCTTTTCAGCTTCTGAATGGCCGACTGAATATTTTCCTCACTAAAGAGATACTCGTTTCCCTTGTGCTGGATTCGGTTGATCTCCTTGAGCTGGTTGCGAAGAATGTTTTCCAGCAGCACGTTCGACATCCTGCCCTGCCGATCTCGAAGAGCCTCGGATGGAGTGAGGTACTCATAGCCCAGAGCCGTTAGAAACTGCAACGCCGGAATCTGGGAGAGATGCTTCTCGTTTATCTGATAATCACTCATTGCCTCTCCCCGATTTGCGCGGTGAATTGAGTTTCTTGAGGTCCGCCTCCAACTCTTTCAGGCTCTCTTCACACTCCTGTTGCTTCCAGGCCTCTTTATACTTCTCATACTCCCTCGATGATTTTTCGAGCGCAAGTTGATGACTGATCTTCCCCGCATGGGTGAGCAATTCTCGTCCGTTAAGCTGAATGATCGCATCGAGCCGCTGAATCCAGTCTTTCATGTACATCGGTGTTCGCTGCTGCGCCATGGCTTCAGCAAAGGCCAGATATTGCTCCACAATCAGCCCTAACAGCGTGATCTCGTCCTGATTCAGGTAGTTTTTGGCAATGCTGACATCAGCCTTGCCGACTACAAGACCTTTTTTGTCGAACGACTGCATTCCCATCAAAGGCAAGTCAGCATTTGCACGGCGATAGACCAGCTCCGCTGCCGTCTGCTGGCTGATTGCCCAGAGCAATTTGTTCTGAACGATTTTGAAAAACTCTATAGTTTTCTCGGCCTTGGGATCGTAATCGATGCTGGTGGCGTAAATGTCCTTGACCTTTTGATAGAAAAACCGTTCCGAGAGCCTGATTTCACGGATGCGCTCCTGTAATTCCGTGAAATAGTTCATCGAGCTGCCGCTCCTGAAGCGCTCGTCATTCAGGGCGAAACCCTTGACGATATACTCTTTCAGGCGCTGAGTAGCCCAAATCCGGAACTGCGTACCCTGATGCGACTTTACCCTGTACCCGACTGAAATGACCACATCGAGATTGTAGTAGCGAACATCATAGTCTTTTCCATCAGAGGCAGTTGTTCGGAAATTCCGAACAACTGAATCTTCTACCAGCTCGCCCTCTTCAAAAATGTGCTTGATATGTTCACTTATCGTCGCTTTCGACTTCTGGAACAAGTCGCACAAATGCGCCTGTGTCAGCCATACGGTTTCATCTTCGAGCCGGACATCGATGGTGATCTTCCCATCTGCTGCCTGATAGATCAGAAATTCAGAGTCATTCATGGATTTACCCCCAGCGCTTGCCAGTACGGCTTGAATCCAGCCTCGACGACCTCAGCAATCAGGCAGAGAAACGGCTCGTAATCCTGTTTCGTATGTGCGGTGTCCAGAGCCTCGTAGTACTCCAAACGCTTTTCTACCGGCAGCACCACTGGCGGATACCCGGCCTTCATCAGTTCAAGATTCATCAAAAGGCGTGATGTTCTGCCGTTTCCATCGGTGAAGGGATGGATTTTTACAAAATCTGCATGAACCCTTGCCGCCCGCTCAACAGGGTGAAGAGCAAGAGCCATCTCTCTGTACCAGTTGATGAACCCCTGTATTTCGCTTTCGACATGCAGGGCGTCGGGCGGGATGTGATCGGCACCGGCAATGATCACATTGGTTTTCCGGTACACGCCCGCATGAGCATCGTCAATATTCTTCAGGATCAACTGTTGGATTGACTTGATCTGCCATTCCGTGAGAGCCTCATGTCTTTTGACCAGCTCTTCGACAAAAAAAATGGCTTCCCGGTGATTGATCGCCTCGAAATGCTCCCGCATGGTTTTACCGCCAACCGTAATCCCCTCCAGAGCAACTTTAGTCTCCTTGAGCGTCAGGGTATTGCCTTCGATGGCGTTCGTGTTGTACGTCCATCGGAGAACCAAGTCTTCGTGAAGATTGGCAACAATCTCCGGCGGAAGTGGCCGGTACGAGTCAAGCTTTTGCTTGAGCTTGTCGAGTTTTTTGAAAACTTTCATTTTAAACTCATTCTATCTTTAACCGCGAAAAGCGAACGGGTTGATGCCAAATCTTTTGCATAATGGTTTTTGCTTGATTTGGAGTTAATCATACAGAACCTCCATTTACAATTCCATCACATTTAGCGATCACATACCATGGAATAGTATCGAATTCTGCGGGATCAAGCTGGCAGATAAATTCATTTTCGATATGGTACGTCTCCTTTATGAATTTTTCGATAACTTCATCATTTTCTTCATGGTCAATAAGTCTGCACACCTGAAGTTTCTCATAACCATTGGCACAGGAATAATAAAGCGTCTTCAGAGAGCCAGCATCTTTAATTCGTTGCAATATATCGTTGTATGAAAAACTGGGCATTTCATCTTTAATCTGGTCGCTTCCGGAGCAGAATTTTTCACTAGTCATTTCAGGGCAATCAACCTCACCACTATGAGGCTCACGAAAATCTTTAGCTCGTTTCCTTTTGTGCAACAAATTAGAAAGCACTTGATAAGCATCTCCTTTATCGTCAGCAATTTCTAGACGCCGCCTCATATAGATGAGCTTAATAATGTCATCTTTATTTGTTTTAAGTGCTTTTTTGCAGATTTCAGCAAATGTTTGAATATCATTCTTTTTAATATTCAATTCATCAATTCTTCCACCTGATAGCTTCAAAAAAGCAGCACATGTCTGATTACTAAATTTATGAGACAACGATCTGACGGTATCAATAACGGGTTCCACATCATGTGTAAGCATCAAAACAGTTTTATTCTTTAGGCATGAGTTGGAATCACGACGAAAGAGCATTTCAAGAATGGCATATTTCTTGTTTTTATCAAACGAAGAAATAGGGTCATCAAGTATGATCAAATTTGGCTTTTTTGAGAGACATTCATACATGAAAAGCACAATAGCAAAAGCATTTCTTTCACCAAAGCTGAGATGCTGGCCCCCTCCGTTAAGATGCTGAGAGTGATCAACATGAAGCAGTTTCAGCTGAGACCGCTCGCCTTCTCCTACTATTTCTACCTTGTAGCTATATCCGGCATAGGAAAGAAAGTTATTAATGTCTTTCTGGTGTTTTTCAACAACCTTTTGCATCTCATGACGCTGCTGATTAATCTTTCCCTGAAGCTGCCCAGCTTTAATTATGATTGCATCAATATATACATTTATAGGATTAATCGATTCTTGTGTTTTATCCGACTTCAATTCAGTGAAAAACTCAAGGTCTATTTTGTACAAAGGCAGTTTTTCCGCGACTAGCTCTCCTTCTTTGAACTGAAATCCAGAAAGTGTGCGAAGTTTCTCTAATTTCTCGACGAGGTTGTCGATTTGGGTCTTAACTGTGACCAAAAAAGCTTCATGCTCTTTTTCGAGACCGTCTTTCAGTGTCGTGATTGTTGAAAGTTTTGATTTTGCTTCATCCGAAAAATAATCCCCAAGGCGATCGATAACTCGAATAATGTCCATTAGATTTTTGATAGTGGCCTTGTCATATTCTTGTCCAACCTTTCGAATTGTGTCTTTTTTGTCAGCTGCATGTGAGGTACAAAAAGGGCAATTATCAGAAAGATCCGCATATTCATAGCCCTTAGTTTGCCAGTCAATCCAGCCAACACTGTTTTGGCTTTGAATAAAAGGCTGATACGATTCGAGATCTGCAGGAATATGTTTTATTTTATTTCCTCCTACCAATCCTTTCATCCCTGTAGATGATTTCGAAATCCCTGATTTTGTCAATTTAAAGGCACCCCCCATTTCTTTGAGGGTATCAATCAAAGTTTCCAGTTCATTATTTACCGTAAACAGCTGCTTAATCTCAACAACCAGCTCCTCAATTTCCTGCTCTTTTTGCTTGTAAACTTCGGTTTTGATGAAAATATCAAAGCTATTACTAAGCAACTCATTCGGTTTAAAAACAAATTGGCTTACGTACTCCTCATTGAAGCACATAACTTTTTGAAGAGTATCCAACCCTGCTACTTCAGGCTTTTTGCTTTCAAGGTTTTTCTCTCTCAGCTTAAAAGGTATGAGTTCGCTCAGATTCGGCTCACTATTCGTGCCGAGTATAATGGCCCGTGCTATTGTACTCTTGCCGGTACCGTTAGGAGCGAACTTAATATTCAGTTTATTCTCTTCAAGAGAAATGTTTGCAGAATCAATGTTGTTGCAGTTCTTAATCTCAATATTCATCAATTTTCCTCCTTACTTTTTATCCCTCGTTGGGCAGAGATCGTTTCCGTAACTGTTGCCAGCCCTGATCTGGCCGTTCACACCGTGAATCTTGGTATCCGAATGCTGATTTCTGGCGATACCTTGCGCAATCTGAATCGCTTCGGCTTGTGTGGGAGTTACTTTCGTTGCCTTGCTGTTGCCAGCGCCCTTGACTGCCCATCCATCAGAATGAGGAACCACATGCTGATTTTTACCTCTTGCCATAATTATGCCTCCGATGCGGCTTCGCCGAGTTTTGAGTTCTGAATGATGAGTGATGACTTATTTATCATTGGTATTACTCACTTGTGATGTTTTGACGATGGCGGTGAGGATGCGGATGATTTCGTCTGCTTCCTTTATGATCTCGAAGAGTTCATTATCGGGAACGATTCCGGATTCCTTTAGTAATCGAAGCCAGTAATGGGTTTCACGTGCCTCTTTTCGGGCAATAGACATTTTAGCGATAAAATCTGCTTTGCTTTGTCCCGCTTGTGCTTCTTCCACATTGGCCCCAATCGAGGTTCCCGAACGCAACAGCTGATTCGCCAGCGTTCTCGAAACGCAATCCTGTTTCTCAAGGAATCGGCAAAACTTCACACTTCGCACAGCGAAAGCAAACGATCGATCCACGATCGAATTATGAATGCTGAATGCGGAGTGCTGAGTTGCTTTCAATTCATCATTCATCACTCATACCTCGTCACTGCATCAGGCGCCATGCGCCAGATGCCTGTCAACATCTTCTGCATCAGACCACGCTTCTGAAATTTGTATTTTTCTGCGAGCTGTTTCAATAAATCAATTTCTTTCTGATAAGATAGCAGTATCTCTGCAATCCGACGTTGTTCTTCAAGTGTTGGAGAAGGAATACTGATACTGAAAAAATCAGGTATACTGATTTGTTTGCCATCACGAATCCCAATCACTGCAAGGTTCAGATATTTATCGATAAATATAGAGGACTTGAAAAAAAGGCGATAAAAATCATGATTCATTTCAATCTTTGGCCTGAGCACAGTATACGCAGGACTGATAATACCTTGATATTCAGAATATTCAATTCCTCCCTGAAAAGATCTGAGACTGATTGCAAAATCACCGGGCATAATTCGCTTGTAGCCGTCCAGAGTTCCTTCAGGGGACATGACACGGCCCTCAAGCATACTCCGAGGAACAACGCCTCTTGTCTGCGTTACTGAAAGAAGCTCATCATCCGGACAGTTCTTCTCTGTTATAGTATCAAACATCTTTGTTGGCTTGAGATGTAACCATAAATTACACTTCTTGCTAATCAACCGTTGCATCATCCCTTTCAACCGCCGTTCCTTCGCCTGAATCAGCCGTTCGGTTTTCTCGATAGCCTCATCCCAGGTGGCCAGCAGATCGGCAATGGCTTTTTGCTCGGGGAGTAGAGGAAACGTTATGGGTAAATTTGAAACAATCTCAGTATTTAAATTCAGCATTGTTTGGCCGAGGGCGTTTCTTTCCAGCCATCTTCCAACTACTTCTAATTGTACATATTGATGTAAAAATCCAGAATATATACTACTATTCAGCCTCGCCCTTAGACATCCAGTTCCGCATATCCAACCATTATTATCATCCCTTGCCACACCTATTCGCCTTAAGTCTCCACGTCTAGGGAAAATAATATCTCCGGTTGTTATTGTGTGCTTCTTCAAACTGTTAGCCTTGACCGTCGAAATGCGTGCAATTGAAGTTTCTGTAAGATATCCACTTTTAATGTCCTTGGGCATCACAACAGGAATGCCCTCATGTGTGTACTCTTCAGCTTTAAGCTGACTACCAAAAGGCCCAGTTTGAACACCTTTAGACATTGCAACGTCGCCGAGTAAAACACGCTTAGGTTTCGATCTCATCGCGGAATCTCCTTCATTTTCTCAGACATCTTCACCCGCACCTCCGCCAGCTCCTTTTCACAAATCATCGTTATTCCCTCCCGGCATTTTCTGCACCCGTTTTTCCAGTTTCCTGAGGTCTTCATCCGGTTTTGGGAGGTCTTCCGGCATCGTACCGCCAAGCTCCTGAATGGTCTGGCGTACTTTTTTGCCTACATCGAAATGGGTCGCATTTGCATGACTCTTGCCCTGAACCTTCTCCCTGCGGAGTTTTTCTTCGGTTTGCGTAGCGCGGAAAAGGTTGGCGGCCAGCTCGGTACTCCCCATGTTGTCGAGAATCTGCTGACTTTTGTTCAGCCCTTTACGCTGATGAATACCCTTGGCATCCAGACCGCCATACAGCCCCTTGTAGCCGTGATTCTGAAAAATAGCAACATCACTCCTCATCGCTGCCCCCTCCAAGCTGCTTCATCGACGCACAGCCGAGAATACTGGTCATTTGCTCAATGGCCATCTTGTTGAGAATGGCAAGTCTTTGATCCTGCGGGATGTTTTGTTTAATAAGCTCGGCATTCATGCTTTCCAGATTGGACAATATGATCAATTGCTGAATGGTTGCTTCGTCCCGCATATTGCCCTTTGTTTTCGGATTCTGTTCTTTCCATTCTTTAGCTGTTTTTCCAAAAAGAGCTACATTGAGCATATCTGCTTCATTGGCATATGCGAAAGACTGCTGCATCTTTGAAACCAGACGCGGGATCAGATTGTCCTTGATAGCATCGGTATGAATCCTGTAGTTAATCCTGGATATGATACGATTCACATTCCATTCGAGAGAAATCTGGCTGTTTTCATCACTCTTCAGACGTTGGTAATCCTTGATGATGTAGAGCTTGAACTCAACCGACACCCAGGATGCAAATTCAAAGGCTATGTCTTTATGCGCAAATGTGCCTCCTGAACGACCCGAATTCGAAATAACCCCGATAGCATTCGTTGCCGAAATCCATTTCTGTGGAGAGAGGGTAAATGCATTTGCCCCTGCTTCATGGACAAAGGAGTCGAATTCGACCCCTTTAAAATCCGGATTGTTCAGTTTCTCCCACAATCCAAGAAATTCGATGGTGCTGCGGTTGCGCATCCAGTTTTTGACAACATCCTTGGGTTCATCGGGATTTTTGTAACGGGCAATGTCGGTCAGTGAGATATAATCATTCTCGTCCCCTTTCGATAAAACGGTAATCTGTGTTCCCTTGGCAATAATTGTTGCTTTCATTTTTCAATCTCCCTCATCTTCTCAGCCATAGCTCCTACGGCAAGTTCCGAATTATGAATGATGAAGTATGAGTTGTTTTTCAATTCAGCATTCATCACTGAGCATTCATCATTAATCATCGTTTTCCCCTCCCATCTTCTTCACCTTCCTATCCTCGACCAGCAACCGCATCTGCTGAATGGCTGTCTGGTTCAACCTCACAAGCCTTTCCGGCTGACCCAATCCTTCCTGGATAAAGTGGGCATTGAGATTTTCCAGATTCGCCAGACAAACCAGTTGCGAAACGTTGGCAACGTCGCGGATATTGCCCTTTTCTTCGGGGTTTTCGTCGCGCCACTGTCTGGCGGTTTTACCGAAAAGCGCCATGTTCAGCAAGTCGGCTTCGGATGCGTAGACCAGATTGATCTGCTCCCTGCTCAACTCCTGCGGAATCAGATGCTCCCTGATGGCATCGGTATGAATGCGGTAGTTGATTTTGGTAAGGTTTCGCCGGATATCCCAGCCAAGCTGCTTCAGCTCTTCGTCCTTGAGGCGCTGAAACTCTTTTATCAGGTAGAGCTTGAACTGTGGAGAAATCCAACTGGCAAACTCAAAGGCAATGTCTTTGTGAGCATAAGTGCCGCCATATCGTCCTGCTTTGGCAATTACCCCTATGGAATTGGTCTTTTCAGTCCATTGTTTGACGGAAAGCACGAAACGGTTCAGTCCAGCTTCATTCTTAATTCCCTCGAATTCGGGGGAATTAAAATCGGGGTTATACATCTGCTCCCAGATGCCTAAAAACTCGATAGTGTTCTTGTTTCGCAACCATTTTTCAATCAAGGCGAGTCCATTCTCGATATTGCGCACCATATCAGTCAGGGATATGTAGTCCTGTTCATTGTTGGCAACCACAGTGATTTCACTGCCATCCACATTGAGTTTTCTGTTTTTAGCCATTAGCTCCCTCCATACATTGACTAACAATTCCTCTAACCACTTCAAATTCGACACGATTAATTGTGGCAGATTCGCCATAATTAAATCTGCACATTGACCATTTTCCTGACGCCAAGAAAATGGCTCGGCTGTTGTATTCGTGTAAATTCGTGTTCATTCGTGGTCACCTCTCGATCTGCTCCAGCTTCTCGGTCATCCTCACCCGCACCGCTGCCAGTTCTTTTTCGATCTGCTCGATCTCCAGCTGCACCGCATCGATGTCGATGATCTCCTCCTCCTCAAAGGTATCCACGTAACGAGGAATATTGAGGTTGAAGTCGTTCTCCATGATCTCGGCGAACTCAGCGACATGGGCGTATTTCTCTTTCTCAAGCCGAGCGGTGTAGGTCGCCATAATTTTGGCCAGATGCTCATTGCTCAGCGTATTCTGATTCTTTCCTGATACAAACTCACGACTCGCATCCACAAAGAGGACGTCTTTGCACTCTTCCCGAATGCCGCCTTTTTCCCGCTTTCGATCAAACACCAGAATCGCCACAGGAATGTTTGTGGTCGGGAACAGGTTGCCCGGCAAACCAATCACGGCATCCAGCAGGTTTTCCTCGATCATTTTCTGGCGGATACGCCCCTCGGCTGCGCCTCTGAACAGTACGCCATGCGGAACCACCACGGCAACCCGACCCTCTTTTTCGAGGGCAATTTCCACCATGTGGCTGATAAAGGCCCAGTCACCTTTGCTCTTCGGCGGAACCCCTCGCCAGAAGCGGTTATAGTGATCGCTCTCGGCATCTTCAGCACCCCATTTATCCAGAGAAAACGGCGGATTAGCCACCACGCAGTTGAACTTCATCAAGCGGTCGTTCTCAACCAGCAACGGGCTATTCAGAGTATCGCACCACTCAATGCGCGCGCTGTCGAAGCTGTGCAGAAACATGTTCATCCGGCAAAGCGCCCAGGTGCTGCCGTTGGACTCCTGACCAAAAAGGGCAAAGTTGCGGCCGCCCACCTGTTTGGCAGCCTGAATCAGTAGGCCGCCTGAACCACAAGCCGGATCACAGATGCGGTCGCCCGGTTTTGGAGCTACCAGCCGGGCCACCAGCTCCGTTACCTTCAGCGGGGTAAAGAACTCTCCGGCCTTCTTGCCCGAATCCGAAGCGAAGCGCTCAATCAGATAGATGTAGGTATTGCCGATCACATCTTCGGAAACGCGGCTCGGGCGCATATCGAGCTGTGGCTTGTGGAAATCTTCCAGCAGTTGTTTCAGTCGGCGATTACGGTCTTTGGTCTTGCCGAGATTTGCCTCGCTGTTGAAATCGATATTCCGGAATACCCCTTCGAGCTTGGCTCTGTTTTTTTCCTCAATATGATCGAGCACGATGTTGATCAGCTCGCCGATGTTTGATGCCGCTCTGCGGTCATAAAGACTTGAATAGGTTGCCTCGAATGCATCGAGCACCTTGACCTCGCCCGTCTTTTCGTCCTTTTCCGTCAGCGTCACCACCGGAAGCACAAACCGCTCTCGCTCCAGCTTGCGAAGAATGCGCTCATCGTTATCCCCATACAGCTTCGAGTATTCATCGTAATGATCCTCCCAGACATCAGAGATATATTTCAGAAAGAGCATCACAAGGATATAGTCCTTGTACTGCGACGGATCGACCGCCCCTCGAAAAGTGTCACACGCCGCCCAGGCTGCGTTGTTGATGTCTTTCTGATCAATCTTACCGGTCATATGTTATTCTCCTTTTACACGCTGCATAAGTAATTCTGAAATATACTGATCCCGTTTTTCAGCCAGCGCATGAAGCAAGAGTTGCTCACGGGCCGACAAGGACGCCATTTCCACGATGTTATTCTGAGTGGACAGATCGGGCACAAAAACCTCCAGTTCGTCCAAGGCCTCCTTGCCGATCATCTTCTGAGCCGTTCCAATCGACCTGCTGTGCAGGAACACCTGAGCATCACGCTGATTGATGTACCAGTTCAGGTATTCAGGCAAAACCCTGTCGGGATTCTCGATCCTGATCCTCAGCAAGGGAGAGGCAACAACAGTATTTTGCGGCTCTTCAAGCACAATCGCCGATGTCGTCACCAGTCCACGCGACCTCATTACCATGTCGCCTTCTCTCACCAGATGATGCTCTTTAACATCCTTCATCTCGACCTTAACCAGATCGCTGCAATCAACCACATGGTCATCACGTAAGTCTTTCATCTGGATAACCGACACATCCCCCGACTTCACAGCCTCAAGACGAGACCGGAACGAATACCCCATCTGCACCGAGGCAATCTGCTTCAATTGAACCTTCACAACACCCCTAATAATTCGATAAAAATGTTATTCGTGTAAAAAGTAGTAAAATTTCCGCATCAAAACAAGGACAAAAAAACAAAAACATCGTTTCTGCACCACCACCGAAGGATTCGGGGAGGAAGAAATACACTTCGTAAGGCTTTCAGGAGTAAGTCAGCAAACGATTATCTGACAATTATGGACAACAAAGAGTGGAAAAAACACAAACAGGGGAGCTTGAAGACGGGAGTAATAGCAGATCAGGTTAAAGCCACTGGCACCTCAAGGCCCAGACTGATTCTGAGCATCACGACTCTGCATCCATGCTTTGAACCCTTTGTCGCGCTTGAAGTGGTTTCGTAAAATCGCTTCGAGCACGAGGGATTCATCGGCTCCCGAACTCTTTTCCTGCGCGGCTTTCACGTAAAGGTCGAGCAGTTCTGATACCTCTTTCCTGATCCGGAACTTCCGCGTTACCGGTTCGCTTTGCACCTGAATTTCAAGATCGATCATTCTTGCTTTCACCGGGCATCTTTATTGATAAAGCCTCATCAATAAATTATTCCGAATCCCACATCTCCCGGTAAGTGAGGACGTAGTTGGCAGCAGCCGCAGCATCAATGAAATAGTAATATCGGCAGAGCCTGCGGAACAGCTCAACCATCGGAGCATAGAAACCGAAATCAAGTAAGCGGTCAAGCGTATGCCCGATGTGGTGAACATCCCTGCTCTTGCTGCTGATGATACCCTCGACAACCGGGGTGTACTGTACCACGGCAAGCTCTGCCAGCTGTTGCATCTCTTCAGCAAGTGACATTATCGAGCTGAACGGTTCTTCTTGCAGGTTACTCATCATGCGATACGATTTTCATCTTGACAGGTCAAACCTCAACGTTCACTGCCTTGCCGTCATCAGTTGCAAGCCTCTCTTTGTCAGGCGGTATTTCTGCAAACGGCTGGTCGGCTTGTCAGGGATTGTCATTTCGATGGCTTTGAGTTCCAATGCTGGCAGAAGGTATGATTTGCGGAAGTGCTCCTCGTGTTTCAGACCAAGACGTTCCTGAATTTCAGAACGCTTCATTTCTCCCTCCATCACCTGCAGCATCCGCACGACTTCCCCGGTGACTTCCCCGGTGACTTCCCCGGTGACTTCCCCGGTGACTTCCCCGGCGACTTCCCCGGCGACTTCCCCGGCGACTTCCGGGGCGCGGAAGGTAACCGTAACCCCAAGGGCGCGGTCGGACTTCCAGACAGGTGCTGGCAACCCGTTCTCCTTGCATTGACGGATCATGAGCACGCTGCCACGACCGGCTTTTTCCATATATCCTCGCAGATAAAGGACATGGGCAATATCCGGATTGCGGGGAACAGAAATGTGGCCTTTGGCAAGACTCTCTTCGGTGATACCCTCCGGCAAAGAGCCGGAGTTCGAGATTTCCAGACGATGCGGAAAAACATGAATGGCAACGCCTCCTGAAGAATCGCTGTAGTCCCGATGCGCCAACGCATTGATGAGAGCCTCTCGAACAGCATCTGCGGGATACAACGGTAAATCCTGCCGTTTGGGGTTGCCTTTGATGAATCGGGAAACGGTGGGAGTGTTGCGCACAATGAACGAATAGGTCTCCTCGAAAACCGTCTGCAACGGCCCCTCGAAAGACTTCATATCGCTGAAGGTGTCACCAGCTTTGTCTGAATTGTACCGTGTGGCCCGAATCCGGGTTTGCGGCAGACGGATAGCAGGGTTTGCCGAAAACAGAACATCACCGGCATTGGTCAGCCGTCCGTAACGAGCGACGGAGAGGTCTTCAAGCACCATGACCGGGCTGGTCAGATCACGAAAGAAAGCGCGGCGCACTTGCTGTGCATCCACGACGGCAGCCTGCACTTCTCCAAAATCAACATCCTTTTCAATATCGGCGAACGAAAACCGGCGTTCCCATCGCACAGGCTCGATCTGATGGCGCATCACGATGTCGCGGATGGTTTCAGCATCGGCTTTTCTGGTTATATCGCCTAAACGAATGTAGATGACGTCCTGAAAAGCATAGGGCACATCTTTTCCGGCAGGCACTTCGATCACAATCAACGGTTTTTGATCCAGCTCCTGAACCTGAACCAGAATCAATGCTTTTGGAGAAATGCTATCGTGAAGCTTCTTCTCCAGTTTTGCAATGGCTTCAGGAGAGGTATCGACAACCGAAAAGCCGCCCGCGTCATCAACGCCACAGATGATATATCCGCCCGCCGCATTCAAGAAGCCGCAAATGACCTTGCCCAGGGCATCTATGTTCCGGGTACCGGATTTGAACTCGATGCGCTGACCCTCGCCAAGTGCGAGGTACTCCTTGATCTGTTCGGTGTTCATGCATTACCTCCTTTATCAGGAACTGCGCCACCCTGCTCGAAATTCTCTCTGACGAACGCTTCCACTTCCTGATACCGGAAAAACTGCGCCGATACGAAAAGTGAGCCGTCACCGGAAGAACGGAATTTCTGAACCCAGTTGCCTCGACGTTCAGCAAGAGGAACCGTATCCGGAGCCTCAAGGTCAATGGTAGCCTCTTCATAAAGATCGATAATGCGCAGATCGGAAAAAACCTGATTTTTGCCCAGATTCAGGTTTTCACGTCCGATCTTTCCCTTGAACCCGAGATTATTCAGCAGCGTCCGTGCGAACACGACATACTCATGCGCCAGTATCCAGCGTGGCTTTTTCAATTCAATGGCTCTGAGTATCTCCTGATGGGTGATCGACCTGCTTGCCGGATCATCCGGGTACTGACCGCTGCCATAGGAAGGAGTGATGATGCCAAAAAACAGGTCACATTTCTCAACAGCGGCAAGGCAGTTGTCAAACGCGGTACGACTTGAAAACACCGGTACCGTACCCTTGTGCGACATCCAGACCTCGTAGCCAAACGAAGTCAGCAGCGTATAGATACGATCCAGCAACTCCTCGATACCATAAACAGTTGAGGAGACCATCACCGTCATTTTTTTCCTATCCGCTTTCATCCTGTTTTCCGGTTAATTCGACTTCATTTCGCTCAGGTCGTCCGCTCGTAGCTGATAAATGCGCCTCGATAGCCAAGTTTCCGGTTAACGCGCCCCTTCACGCCGATCAGGCGACCAGTAGGTACCTGCGTTGTCTGTCCCGCATTGTAGGCCTCTTCCAGGCGCGAAGAAGTGGTTTCAACACCGAGGCGTTGCAGAACCTCTTTGGCAAGGCTTGGCAGTGGCGCAACAGGAACAGCCTCGCCATTTATCGGAGACTTTTTCGCTTTGGCATACACACCATACCCCAAACGAATCAGGCTTCCTTTTTTGGTCAGGCGTCTGAGAGCACGACCCACCTGATCGTAATCGCTTATATCTTTGAAATCATCACGAACAAAAACAGCTCTTTTCTTCCTCGCTATTCTTGCCATGATTCTGTACTCGACCGTTCCGCATTTACTCATTGAAATATCGTCACTTATAATGACAGAAACACGACAATTTCAAAAGAAAAAGATACGGCATCTCTCTTTTCATGACAAAAAGCATTTGCAATCAGAGGGAAAAACAAACAGGACGGCTTGAATGTGAGTGGTTTTCGGATCAAATCAACACCGCCAGCCCCATCAAGGCCCAGCCTGGCCATGAGCCTCACGATTCTGCATCCACGCTCTAAACCCCTTATCCCGCTTGAAGTGGTTTCGTAAAATCGCTTCGAGTACGAGTGATTAATCCGCTCCCGGGGTTTCCTCCTGTGCCGCTTTCACGTACACGTCGAACTCATCTGACACCTCTTTTCTGATCCGGAACTTCCGGGTTACCGGTTCGCTTTGCACCTGAATTTCAAGATCGATCATAACGCCTCTTGATTTTCTGGATGCCTTGAGAGCGGTGATGATCCCGAGTCGTCAATAAAAGCAGGCTGAGCGCAAAAACCGGAGTCCCTAACGCTTTCGGGAGCAACGCCGCAATCAGGTTACGTAACAGTTTTCAAGGATGCCCATCCAAACCTGTTCATCTTCGCCCTTGAAGCCGCCTCTCACCGACATAATATTGAGCACAGCAGGTACCTGTATTTTTTATCAGTGCAGCAAGGGCAATAGTCATTGTATTCGCTTTGCTATCGAGCATGGATGGACGGCGGGGCAGCTGTTCAGGAATTGAAAAAAATCATTCAGACAAAATGCGCACTGTCGAAATAAGTTTCTTGGCAATAGTTTCACTTTGTTATAACATATGATATAACAAAACAAGGGCGACTTTATGCGTGCTACGGTGACAAAAATTGGTAATTCGACAGGCGTTATCCTGCCAAAGGCAGCGGCTGATCGACTCAAGGTAAAGCAAGGGGACATCGTGTATCTGACGGAATCACCTGACGGATACACAGTAACGCCATACGACCCGGAATTTGCAGAACAAATGGAGGCAGCGCGTCAGGGAATGTCTGAATACCGGAATGCCCTTCATGAGCTTGCCAAATGAGCTGGCGCTGGCTTCTGGATGGGGTGGTTTTGGCGATCCACGAGGAACAGATTGCCGAGCATGGCGGCAGCACCAGCATTCGTGATACCGGTCTTTTGTCGTCAGCTCTTGCCCGTCCGAAAAACCAGGCACATTATGGTGGCGAACCGTCCGTCTTTGACCTGGCCGCAGCTTATGCCTATGGTATTATTCGCAATCACCCTTTTGTGGATGGGAACAAACGCACAGGGTTTTTGACCTCCTATGTGTTTTTGCATATCAACGGTTGGCAACTGAGGGCCTCGGAAGTCGAAGCCGTGAACGCGGTACTGGCTTTGGCGGCAGATGAAATCGATGGCCCGTGCTTTTCCAATTTGCTGAAAAGCCATTCGATTATCCGACCAGACCGGAAATAAAGAAAGAGAGCTTGCCTGGGGATCGATGTCGATCACCGCGCATTGATGGGCGGAGCGCACCGCTGCAACAGTTTGGAAACAGAATCGGAACTTCCGGATTGCTTCGGGGAGTTCATGTGAGAAAGCCATTCAATAGCATCCGTAATCTTATCTGGAACCCTGATGGATAAAGCCCCTGCCTCTCTTCCGGAAAACATTGTGATTTTCGACGGTGTCTGCAACCTGTGTGAGTTTTCGGTGAATTTCATCTTTGAGCGTGATGCCTCCGGGCTATTTTATTTCACACCTGCCCAGTCGCCCCTCGGAGCGTCTCTGCTCAAACGTTTCGACATCAACACTTCCCGACTCGACACCGTGGTGCTTGTCACGGGTGACCGCGCCTTCACCAGAAGTGCCGCCGCCATTGAAATCGCCTCCCGACTCGACATGCCGTGGAATCTGCTCACCGTATTCCAGGCAGTTCCTGAACCCTTGAGGGATATGATCTATGATCTGATAGCACAGAACCGATACCGGCTTTTCGGGAAAAAAGAGGAGTGTATGCTGCCGTCCGAAGAGATGCGAAAGCGTTTTCTTGAACATATTCCGGGGGCGTCCTGATGGATGACCAAACCGCACCGAAAATGTTCATGAGCGGACAGTCAAGATGATTCCGTCCTCATCACCGGAAAGAAGCAATCACCATGTCAGACAACGCAACAGCCCGATTTTTCAGGTATCTGAACTGGCTTTTCAATCCATTCCACGGGTTGAAGACAACGGAAGTCTATGACTTGATCGGCACCTCTTCTCTTACCGAGCATGCGCTCTATCTGAATCTCGGCTACTGGCGGGCGGTGGATACCATCGATGAAGCCAGTGACGAGCTTGCTATGGCTGATTGCCCTGCCATGTATCCGGAGCAATCCAGCTTTCTCCATAGCTCCCTTTTTCGATCAAGGTTTTGACAATTGGGGATAGAAATAGTTCCAACTGCTGCACGATCTGATTGAAGTCCTCAGGCAAAAATTCAAGTCCAATACGCTGCCTGAAAGCAGTCCATTGCGTCTGCTTTTCTTCGATAAACTTTCGGGAAAAAATCTCCTGAGGTTCAACAAGTATTGTCCCCCGTTGCTCAAACGTCTGCTTGATGGCTTCGGCAAGCCTCCCGCCTTCAAAGTTGTACTGACGCGACAGCATCCAGATATCATAGAAGTCTTTCAGCCTGCTGTTGAGTATCCCAAGCTTGGCCATCACCTCAAACTTTTCGGCAATCATGCTTTCCCTGCTGTAACAGTACATCTCCGCCGGAGGAAAATTCAGCAATGATGGTAACAATTCCTGTACAAGCTCCGGGAAGACCTTGTCTCCAAATCCAATATCAAGCTGGATGGTCAGACGGGCTGCATCGAGATGTCCACGAAATCTTGCACGCAATCCCTCATAGTCCGCATCTTCAGATATCGGTTCGATAGTGATTGATTCCGGATCGAAAATGATCCCGTCTTCCTGCTCTTCGACGGCCAAAACCTGATGGATAATGGTCGTGATATTCTCCGGGGCGTTTGCGGTTCTTCCCAGCATATCGATATCCATCGTTGGCCTTGCCAGGGGAGCTTGCCAGACACGAAGCAGCAAGGCCCCCTTGAGAATGAAGCGATCTGCAAATGATGAAACTGAAAGACGATAGAGAAAGCGCTCCATGGCATAGTACTGCAACAGCTCCTGAAAAGGCCTCTTATCCTCTCTTGCCTTGTTCAAGAGCCGTTGTCTGACCGAGGCTCCGATATTCTTGATCGCTTTTGCGTTCACAGCGTTGCCTCCAGATAGGGTTTCATAACAGAGACAACACGGCACGCTTCTGCATACTGCATCAGTGCATGAAGGTTCTTGGGCTTTCGCTGTCGATACAGCTTGAGCGCTTCGAGCACAATATCCATCCCGATCCTGTTACGGAATTTGAAGCAATCGACAAGCGTCTTTTCCGGACTGTAGATCTTCACCGGGACACCGTCGAGCTGATGTGTTTCAATGCCGAGCTTGAAACAAGCATGTGAAAACCGGAAAATCGTAACCGGAGGATACTCGATTCTTGGTTGTTCGGCACCCTTTTCAAGCGCAACAGATACGCGGTGTGGAACCTGGGTAGTCATCTCATGAAAAGACAGTGCCGAAAAAAGGCAAAGGACACCGTTCGGAACCCTCAAGGCAACGGTGACAAGATCAGGATATTCGAGCGGTTTCCGACCTTTGAGCTGGTAAAACCCTCGTGAAAGCACTTCAAGCTCACCGCTGTCACGAAGATTGTACAGCGTTCGGGGATGAATACCAAGGCTGATCGCTTCCCGGGTACGGATGAGCCCTCCCCTGGCAAGAATGAGGGCTTTGGCCTTATCTGCAGCTGTACTTTGTTGTGACATTACCCATTTGGATAGAATACCCTAACATTATAAATAAGTATAGGTATATTTATCCATAAGAACAACAGGCCATCCGTCCTCAGTTCACGAGCTTTCAGTGACGATTGGGTTGATCACTGCAGATTGCCGAACCGGCTGAACAGCATGGTATTATTTATGGCGAAACCGTATCGTTACGATAGGGCCAAAGTCTCCCGTCACAGCACATTGAACCATAACCTTGAGCACTGATGCTTTTCAGAGTCATGTCCGACATCCACAACGAGTTCTGCCAGGAAGAGAGCGGCGAGGACTGGGTGGTTCCGGAACTTGCCGGGGACAAGAAATCCACCCTCATCCTTGCTGGAGACATCGGCCTCCTCGGCAAAAAGCAGACATGGTTCGGTTTTCTTTCGCAGTGCTCAAAGCAGTTCAGAGACGTTTTCATTATTGAAGGCAATCATGAATGGTATCACGGTAACATCGTGAAGCACTCCTGGGATAATGCCATCACCGAGCATGGATTGCACAACGTCCATACCGGTCAGCTCATTCTGGAAGAGGAAAAAATTGCCGTCATCGGCACCACGCTCTGGACGGACTTTTTTGGCGCTAACCCCATCGCCATGTTCGACGTCAGTCAGGGGCTCAATGACTATCGGCTGATAAAAGTTGGAGCCGATTATCACCGGTTACGACCGGAATACCTTCTCGCTCTCCACTACAAACAGAAAAAGAGGCTGTTTGAGGAGGTCGATCAATACGCGGGTCTCGGCTACACCGTGATTGTAGTCACCCACCACCATCCGTCACTGCAAGGCATCGCTTCTGGTTACCGAAATGATCTGCTGAATGCCGGGTATGTGTCAAATCTTGAAAAGGAGGTGCTATCTCATAAAATAGATTACTGGATCTGTGGTCACTGCCATACCGCCATGGAGTACTCAATCGGCAAGACCAGAGTGATCTGCAATCCCAAAGGCTATCCTCACGAAGAGGACAACGGATTCGATCCGCTCAAAACCCTGAATCTGCCTTAAACCACCTGGTTTATCTCTACTCCTTAGCGCTGCCCGCCCTCAATGATTTGTCAATAATTTTTTGGCATTTGTTCAATTATCTCTATGTTCATTATTATTGAACATAATTGAATCATGAACACGTTAGGCTGATCATGACCGACCCGAAACTGACATACACGGGATACGACGAAGATATCGTCCATAAGATTATGGAGACTTTGGCGAAGCTTGTCCCACTAGAATACAAGATCGAAAGAACTCTTGAGAAGTACTGCGACTACATTGTCAAGGGTACGGTGCAGGGACATCCTTTCGTATGGTGTGTTGAAGAAAAAAAAAGATTCACCAAAACTGACGAGCCTCTCATCCAGATAGACAAGAACAAGGCTGCGCAGCCGTTCGTGCTGGCGACCCGATATATCCCGCCAGAAACTGCGGAAAGATTGCGCGTTGCCGGTATCCAGTTTATCGATACGGTCGGGAATACGTTTATCCAGGAGCCCCATGTCCTTATCTGGGTGAAAGGAAACAAGCCAGAAAAACCTGAACTCCTCCCCCATGCTGGCCGCCTTTTCAAAGGTGTTGGCTTGAGGGTCGTCTATGCTTTGTTATGCAAGCCAGAGCTTCTTGAAAGACCATATCGCGATCTCGCAGAGGCAACCGGAGTCGCTCTGGGAACGGTAAAAAATACCCTGGCTGAACTTGCAGAGAAAAATTTCGTCCTCAACATGGGCAAACAGGGCAAAAGGCTCCTGAACAGAAAAGAGCTGTTCGAGCGCTGGACAGCAGCGTACCCCGAAGCTTTGAAGCCAAAACTCCTGCTGGGACGATTCCATGGTGACAGATACTGGTGGAAGGATCTCCAATTGGACGCTACCGTTGCCCAGTGGGGTGGCGAAGTTGCCGCTGCGAAGCTGACCGGATACCTGAAGCCTGGAACCGTGACCATTTACACGGGAAAAAAACAACTGCCTGAATTTGTCATCAACAACCGGCTAAAAAAGGATCCGAAAGGGGATGTGGAAATACTCGAACGCTTCTGGCAACCAGGCTGGGGCCTCGATGAAGGCGACACCGTACACCCCTTCCTGATTTATGCCGATCTTGTCGCCCTGGGCGGCCAACGAACCATGGAAACCGCAAGAATGATCTATGAACAACAAATTGAGGGATATTTCGGGCAGGATTGACCCCGACATTGTATCCATACTGAAAAACATCACGGACGTTACAAATGAGCTGGGCATACCGTTTTTCGTTGTAGGAGCTTTTGCGCGAGACGTAATCTTCGAGCATCTCCACGGCATCCATACTGCCCGTGCAACAAGAGACATTGACATCGGGGTTGAAGTCCCGGCTGGGAAGCATTCAAACACCTTACAGACACAATGGTTTCCCGGGGCCATCTCACGGCTACCAAACAGCCTCACCGTTTCGAAGCCGTCTCATCGGCCATCCTTATCGACATCGTGCCTTATGGATCAATCAGCGACGATGTGAAACAAATCAGCTGGCCCCCAGATCATGAGCGCGTCATGAGTATGCTGGGATTTGAAGAGGCCTGGCAATCTGCATTAACCGTTCGCCTGAGCAAGGAACCTCCATTGGTGTAGTCGGAAATTAAAAATCAGCCAATTTCGGAAATTAGCAATCACCCAGGCAGCGTCTTTAAATTACGTCATCTCAGCATGATCTCCTACGACTTTTTGAAGCGATAGTGGCTTTTTTC
>Ga0172367_10002570_pt1 | contig 24696 bp, 20 predicted proteins | sample Lak10m_FD_114542 | JGI IMG/M metagenome (GOLD analysis project Ga0172367, IMG submission 114542) | Freshwater microbial communities from Kabuno Bay, South-Kivu, Congo - kab_022012_10m | ecosystem: Environmental > Aquatic > Freshwater > Lake | place: Democratic Republic of the Congo: South-Kivu...
CCCTCCATCACGGAGGGGCTCTCGGGAACGTCATTTCATGGAAGAAAAAAGCCCGCGGAAGAACGACGTTCATTCTTCCGCGGGCCTCGAAAATTTCTGGCTCCCCAAATGTGCCGGTGTACTAACCGCCTAGCGGAGCCCGAGGTCTGGTTCCGGGTCGTCCACCTCGGACAGGATGGCCAAAAAGGCACTCCTGTGGCGTACTATCGCGAACAATCCGTCGAAATCGCCCTCGGACCCAAGGGGGCGTTTGAAAGCGGAAATATAGGCTCCCTGAGGCTACGGGCTCCCCCCAGCAGAGTGGTAAGCCCGGTCCCGCCTGGCAAACCAGCAAAAGTACCAAAGACCCCCCGAGTCGTCGAACTCCTCCGAAAAGCCATCGAGTGGCGGCAGCAACTCGATGCCGGCGAGGTCCGGAATCAAGCCGACATCGCCCAGCGGGAGGGGATCACCCGGGCCCGGGTGACTCAGATCATGGGTATGTTGCGGCTTGCGCCGGAGATCCAGGAAAGGATTCTATCCCTACCCGACGCCATCAATCGTCCCCCAGTCACGGAACGGACACTTCGCCCCATCAGAACCATCGTAAATCCGCACGAACAGTTTCAGGAGTTCCAAGAAATCTTTATTTAATCGTTCAGACCTCTTACGATGGCTTAAGGGGGCGACTCAAATTCCTACTGGTTTCCCCGCAATTGATTGAACATCCAGGGTCATTATGAAATCCTCTCTGAAGCGCATAGGACCGGGGTCTGGATTATGAAAATTTGCATTTGGCGGGGAGCCAAGCAGATCGGTGGCACCTGCATCGAGATCGAGTCGCAGGGAAAGCGGCTTGTTCTCGACATCGGTCAGCCGTTGGACCGCCCAGATGCCGAATCTGTGGATATGCCCCGGGTGGAAGGACTGACGACCCCGGATGCCTCGCTTTTGGGCGTGGTGTTGTCACACCCGCATCTCGACCACTATGGGCTGGCGTTCCGGGTTCCACCTTCCACACGCTTCCTTATGGGCGCAGCCACTGAGCGGATTCTGGAGGCATCGGCGATATTCACGCCATCCGGGGGTGCGTTCAAGAACGTGACTCATCTTGAAAACGGCAAAACTCTCCCGCTTGGCCCCTTCAAGATCACGCCGTTCCTGATGGACCATTCGGCCTACGACAGTTATGCCGTGCTAATCGAGGGTGACGGAAAACGGATTTTCTACACGGGCGATCTGCGCAGGCATGGTCGAAAAGGTTCATTGTTCACCCGTCTGGTCGCCCACCCACCACCGGGCGTGGATGTTCTCCTGATGGAAGGCACCACCATCGGCAGGAAGAATAGCGAAACTAGCTTCCCGACCGAAAACGACCTGCAAAAAGAGTTCGAGCGCATTTTTCGAACCACCACAGGAATGCCTCTGGTCTGGTGCTCAGGGCAAAACATCGACCGGCTCGTGACTGTTTTCAAAGCGGCAATTCGGTGTCGGCGTAAGTTCATCATCGACATGTACACTGCGGAGATCCTCCGGTCCACGGGAAACAGCAAACTACCCCAGGCGGATTGGGACGGCATAAGCGTGTTCCTGCCGGAATTCCAGAAGAGAAGGATATTGCGTACAGGCAAAACCTCGGTAGCGAGTGAATACCGGCCCTACCGTATCTTCCCGGAAGATTTAGCGGCAGCAGCCAAGAACTCCGTGATGTTGTTTCGTCCGAGCATGCAGATTGACGTGGAAAGCACAGGATGCCTTGACGGAGCGTGCCTGGTCTATTCGATGTGGGACGGGTATCTTGCGGACGAGAAAACGAAGCTGTTCTTGGGATGGCTCAAGGGACGTGGGATCCCCATGCACAACTGCCACACGTCAGGACATGCGTCAGTCAATGATCTGCAATGTCTGCGCAAAGCATTCGCGAGTGCCGTTGTGTGCCCTGTTCATACGATAGACCCCATAGCGTTCAAGGAAGTGTTCGAAAATGTCAGGGTGTTGACCGACGGAGAACTCTTCGACATGAACCGATCGTGAAAGAAGACGAACTGATATGAACAGACAGCAAAATATTCTCGACAATACCTTGAGCCTCCACGATATCAAAAATAAGATGCAGTTGACGTTTGCGCAACAGCACGCAGATTTTATCGCCGATAATTTGGAGACACTGATTGAAAACACATACCGCGTTGCGCCGGTACGCAAAGCTGGTCATCCATATCCGCTGGTTCACAGGGATCGCCACAAGTTGACACCCAGCACCCAGCCTCTTGAGAAACATTGGGAGGAGGCGATCTTCAGAAAGTGGAAGAAAGATGAAGATGGCCTTGATCCTCGGGTCCCTTTCAGAAAAGTCGTGAACTACCAAGTGATGTTGCGCGAAACGAATAAGGATCGTGGATGGGGTGAACTCGATCTAATCGGGGCCACGGCAGAGAATATCCCGGTTGCAATTGAGCTGAAGATCTATCCGAAGGAATACCTTCTGCGGGCCATCGTGGAAGTCCTGGCATACGGAGTCGCAATCCGAAAGGCATGGAGCGGGATCGATGGGTGTCCACTGCATTCGCAGTGGGTTAATGTCGTCGGCAAGATCGAGAGCCTCGTTGATCTACCGCTTGTCGTTGTGGCCCCTGCCTCCTATTGGCAGGTTGTACTCAGCGACAGCCCCAAGCGAATACGATTTCAGACACCACATCCTGTCCGCCAGAGCATCAATAAACTCCTGGCGAAGATGCAATCCCTTAACTACCCGTTGTCCTTCGTAGAAGTCCACGCGGAGCCACAGCCGGACGAAAAAGGGCTGCCTGTCATTATCAAAGCCGTCGTGAAAGATATGTCGATTCCAACCGGTTCGCCGGCGACATCATGCGTCGTGGCACCGCAGAAGACCGCCCAACGCCCCGTGATCAATCTCGACTCCGACCCTGACAATGCCGATTGGATCAGTATTGTCCGAGCAGAACGCATCGCTGGACAAGTTCCCGGAGGCAAACAGATCTGGAAAACTGCTGTCGAAAAGGCGGGCGGCAGCCGAAGCGGAGCACTCGAAGTGTTCTACAGACTCCTGCGTGAAGCGGGTATTCAGGAGACTGACTAGGCGGCGGCCAGACCAACCATTGCTGGGTTAGCCCACGTCGTCAGTCGCTGCCACCACGCCAACGGCTCTGCCAGATCATCAACGCTCGAGTTAAATACGTCGTCCTCCCTAGATTAATCCGTCATCAACAACCGGCAGGGAGTCGGATCGATATTAACGAACAACGGTCGCGTCACTGTGGCGAGGGAAACTAGCGCCTGTCCCGAAGCCAGCGATGGGAGACGTCCCCACATCCCTTCCGGAACGTTCCCGACGGTGCGCTTCATACGGCTTACCACATTCGAATCGGAGATCTTGTGAAGCACGAAGTTGTTGACTAAGCCGAAGACCTCGTCCGGAAGGTGTTGGGGAAGTTGAGTGACGAAGCACAGCCCCAGCCAGCGCTTTCGGCCGCGGCGGGAGATTCGGGCGACCTGCGCGAACAGATTCTCCATTTTGTCCGCGCGCTCGCGGGACAGGAATTCGTGTGCTTCTTCGATCACCACCATCACCGGTGCCGGACGCCCGTCACCCTTTCCCGCCGCCTTGAGTTCCTGCGCCTTGGCGTACTTGTCGTCCTGCGCCACCTGGAGGCAGCGGAGCAGGTCAGATATGACCAGATTGTTGACGACAGTGGAGTCCGTATCTGACAGATCCAGTATTGAGACTCTCCCGGGTTTGAGCATGTCGTCGCACGGAAGCTGCGGTGCCACCGAATTGTCGAAGATATTGAGCCGCAGCAGCTTCCACAATTTCGATTTCAACGCGAGCCAACTGGGGAAGTTCTTCTCGATGGCTCCAGCTCCGTGAATGACTTGAGTAATTTCTGCGTGGCGAGCCCTAAACTGGGAATCACGAGGAGTCGGCGGCGGCTCCTGTTTTACGTGGGCGATGATCTGATCGAGGATTTCGCAAAGGTGAAGCAGTTTCATTCCGGGGTATCCTTCCGAAAACTCGTCGATCTCCATGGCGGCTGTCGCGTTCGTTATGCCCAGCCGATTGAGTACCACCTGGGTGATATCGTAGGCTTTGAGAAACCGGTGTTCCTGCGCCTCGGTCAGCCCGAGGATCTCGGTCATGGTGAACTTGGAGAAGGAGGAAAACTGCAGTGAAAACTGGGCCACGGACGGGTGTCCTTCAGCCCGAGTTTCTCTCCCGACCAGATGAAAGATGCAGGTGTCCTTGATCCCCTCGGGCGTCAGCCCCCTTTTTTTGAGCGCCTTCAACATCCTCGGGTCGGGCGTCGGCTCATTGATCGCGCAATATTCCCCCTCGGTGTCGATCATCACGACGGCGACGCCTTCCTCGGCCACGCGCGATACCAGCCCGGACACCGTCGTCGACTTTCCGCCGCCGGTCGTTCCAAGTATCGCCATGTGCCTGGGGATTAGATCCTTCCTGGTCGAATCCGTGCGCACCACCATGTCGTCAAAGCCCTCCGCGAGGCCGACTCGGACGTTGCCGGAAAGGCCAAGGCGCTCGGACATCTCCTCCACTCCCATCGTAAAGACGGGACTGTTGGGGGAGGGGCGTCGTCGTGGAGACGCCATCTCATTGTCCTCGTCCAACTCCCCTACGATTTCCACCTGCGCTCGGCCATGGAAGGGAGGAAGGAAGGTATGGCCTTTGGTGGCGGAGACCACCATGGGTGTCGAGTCCGCGCGCAAGCCGTCCGGCTCGGTAAAGGGGCCTTCCACCACGGCACCGACATAGACCCGCTTGTCCCGCTGAGAGACGATCCTGACCAGCGACTGACCCGGCAGGTCGTCAAGACGGTCCGACGGCATGAGGACGGTCACGGTCCCATCCTTCGAAGACGGCATGTCGAACATTGTCCGACCGATCGCGTCCTTGACCTCCTGCGGCACCTCGTAAGGTCCGCCATGTTCTTTTGCGTCGTGTTCCAATTTAGTGACCGTATCCGCTGGAGCATCCATGACGCTTTCCGGCTTTACATCGGTAGCCATGACCCGTCCTCCCTAACTCCGTGTCGAGCGTTCCGACATGAACCGGAACGGTTCGCCGACGGACGAAAATGCCAGTTGAGTGACACCCATGAATATGTCAATTCCGAAAACCGCCCGACAGGCGTGGTCCGCAAGGTCGAGGAGCATCGGAAAACCGCGATGTTCCTGCATCACACTGTCCGCCATCGCGATCAGCGCCGCTTCGTGAACGTGGTCCCGATGTGCGTAGAAGACCTGCGGCGGCGAATGACGAGCAACTCGGTACATCCCGATTACGATCTTTGGTCCGCAGTCCTCGATGTAAGCGTCGACCATCTCCTTCACGTCTTCCCAACCCTCGCCGCGGTAGTGGCCGCGGTCGGTGAGTTTCTTGAGATTGTGCTTGGCCGAGTCATAGATCAGGTATTCCATCGGGCGGAGAGATTGCCCGAGGGTTAGCAGAAGCCGGTCTTTAATCGTCGATGGAACGAAGATGAACTTCTCGTGATCCACGAGGCGCCTTAGGACCGGAATGCTGGTACGAACCATCTCCGGCCTCCCCGATCCAATGAGTAGCTCGTATGGCGCCGGATTCCCCTGCCCCATTCTCCAGGGGGTCGCTGAGTGGTCGAGAAGAATCGCCCGCTCGGCATACGTCATGACTGCCCGACGCGCCAACATGGAGAGGCTGTCCGCCCCACTCTCGGTGTCGACGGCCGCCCTCTTTTTCCGGGCCTCCAGCAGGCTATACATCTCGTCGAGAAGATTTTGCCCCGAGCCGCGGAAGTCTCGCTGGAACAACCGCTGGGTCCAAGATCCCTGTTGTCCGGAGTACGAAACCAGGCACACCGAGATTTGCGTGATCGTGATGGGGATCGTATCGACCGAGGCGACGGTTCCGTCGCAGGCTTCCACGAGCCCGTTGAACAACACGTTCTTGTGAGCGTCCTCGATCCGGGCCGGCGGTAGCCGATAAACACCGGCAAGGTCCGGGATGTCGGAAGCGTTCCTGATCTCTGAAAACAGTTCCTTCCGGATCGTCTCCGTAACCCTGGCTTCGTCCTTCAATGATTGCTCGATCTCCCGGCTTATCCTCTCGTACACCTCGCCGAGGTTCTCGCCCTGTCTCCATTTGCCGATGTCCAGAATGGTTTCAAGATCCTCGTTGAAAACGGAGCGGAACTCGTCCTGTGGCTTTTCACCGATTGGGGAGGTATCCGCTTGCGCCCTATCCCTCACCGTTGCTGCCATTCCGCCGCGTTTCATCCCGTTTTCGGAGTCACCCATGATCTTCTGTTTCCCTCCACACGAACGTTCCGCGTCTGCCGAAGAAGTTCGACAGGATTATCATTTCTTCCCGAACCTCTCCCTCAAGGACGGTTCCGGCACGTACTTCGAAACCAGGAACCTGGCGTACGGGGCGGCAACGGAGTGTGGCAATCCGAACTTGTCGGCCAAGGCCATTGAGAGGTTTTCCTCCGACGCCGGCACACCGGAAATCCTGTGGTCCCTTATGACCGTGGAGGCTGGCGCGAGGAGTTCCAACGCCAAGCGGTCCGCCTTGTCCTCCGCAAGCAGGACGGGCGAAATCCGGATGTGTCCGTCCGCGGACCGGTCCATGAAATGCTCGTAGGGACGAATCATGACGCCTCGGGTGATGCCTTTGAACCTCTCAGCCACCGTCGGCTCCCTTTCGCCGTCGAATACTTCCACGGATTCCGGTGTGATTTCTCGCGCAACCGCGCTCCTTGGTTCCCAGTGGTCGATGATGAAATGCGCCGCCTCGTGTGCCAGTGAGTACCTCTTCTCAGCCGGAGGATCGGAGGCATCGAGGAATATAATCCCGTTCCCCTTGAACGCCACCAGACATCCCCGCAATTGCCTGTCAGGGCTGACGGATGTCTCGTTGTATCCGAGGGATGCCAATTCCTTATAGACGACGGTCACGGACAGGTCCTTGATCTGCCGTATCGAGACCGGAAACGCCCTCTGTATCGGCATCCACAGTTCCCTTGGGTATGGAGCACGCTTGCCGACCCGCTTCCAGAAAAGACCGGCCAGTTTCCTTGTCTCCGACTCCCTCACGATTCTTTGTCCGTTTCCTTGTTGTCCCTCGCCGCCAGAAGTATTCCGACGGAACAGCCGTATTTTTCGGCAAAGGCTCTCTCGATACCGTAGTCCCTCAGTACCGAGAGGAGCCTGTAGGGATCGCAACCGGCATGGCGTGCAATCCTGTCCACCGACGCCGCAAAAGCTGCGGAGTGCTGCGGCGGTATCAGGCAAAGCGCGGCTTTGGTATACCCAGAAATGCTCGTCCCTAAGAGCTTCGCCGCTTCGGGTCGGTCCAGTCTCTCCCGGTCTCTCCAGTAGAGAAGAGCATGTCCGACGAACGCCTCATTACCTTCCGCCCTGGCGATCGCTTTTTCGATGAAACCGGTAGTCACGGGAGGGTTCCCCCTGATCTTTCGATCCGCTTCTTGAGTCGATCCTTAAAACGCTTTACTTCTTTCCGCATCTCGCTCAGAGGAAGATCCCCCAATCCCAAAGCATCCGCGAAGACCTCCGTCGACCGCTCGCCCTGTCCCATAAGTCGGAACACTTTCAACTCCTTTTCGTCCAGTTCCAGCTCCGGCGGAAGCGAAGGCGGCCGGCCGCTGTCTTCCCCTTCATCGTCCTTCATAAGGACGTTCCGGGGCAAATCCGCAAGTTCGACAACTTCTTCAAGGGGAACCATGATATTCATGCGCCTTGAAGCGGCGGGCATGCGATTCAACAGATCCCTGTTCGCGGCCATGGAAAGATAGGCGAGTAGAGTTCCTTTGGATTGGTTGAACTTGCGAGGGTACCTTATGTGGTCGAACAGGGCGTCGACGACCGCATCGTGAAGTTCATCTGTTCCGCGCCATTCCGGGTGCCGTGACGCGACGACGCCCTCCACCCTTGGCCCAATTTCCAGCACCAGACTGGAAGAGGCTGTCTCATCCCCGGCGAGAAGCCTGTCGTGGATGCCTATGAAATCGTCCTGCCTCGGCGGCAATCGGGCTCCGTGTCGAGCGGTTTCCTGACCGCGAGAAGGACCTCCTCGCGCATTCTTTTGGACAGAGGGTTGCCGTGTTGCTTCGGATAGAAGGGAAGAGATCTCCGGGACATAAGTATCCGGCGGACTGAGGAACCAATAACAGTCAAGCCTGCGGCCTCGGCAATCGTTGAGGCGACGTGCGATGCGTCATTCCTGGACTTCGACAGGATCCTCGGACCCAGAACGATGACCGCAACTCCGCCGCGCTTGAGAACCCGGGCCATTTCCGACATAGACCGCTTGAGATCCGACAAGTACCTGCGGTCTTGCGCCTTCCTTGCCTCTCGGATTCTCCTGGAGCAGATCATCTCTTCGATCCCGTCGGGCAGGCCGTCTCGCTCGTACATTCCACGTTGCGATCCGATCATGGTCCCGCGTATCTCTCGCAGCTTGGACAGCTCGTGGCCCATCCACACGAGAGAGAATTTGTGCCCTCTCAGGTAGTCGATGGCAGTTGAGTACGGTGGAGAGGTGAAGACCAGGTCAACGGTCGAATCTTCGATTGGCAGCGCTCTGGCGTCGCCGGCTAACAATCTGGTTTCGGGCAACTCGTTCTCGACATCGATCAGCGGCAATCTCGAGATGCATTCCCTGAATCGATTCTCCCACTGGTCAAACGGCAAGGCGATTGGCTTGCCTTCAACAAGGTGGGGACGGGACCTGGAGATGTCCATGGCGCGCGACGCGCCCTTTTCCTTGGAGATGATGAGCGTCGAGAACACAACCCAGGCGAGGTCTTTCAAAGCCGCATCTTCGACTTCGGCGATCGCCTTCGCGAGGGTGGAGAGTTGCCAAATCGACTCGTCCGGGAACCAGAAGCGTATGAAACCCTCGTCCTCCTCGGGCATGTGTCGCGGGACGCCATTGATCCCGCGTCCGTTGGCAATGCGGCTCGCCTTCTTGATCAGAGCATGACCGAGTTCCTTCAGTTGTTCTGAACGATATGGGGTAGTAACCACCCTGGCGACAATAAGGGAAAGCGGATCCATGTCGACTCCGATGGATCTTTTCCCCTCGATCTGCGCGGCGTGGAGCGTGGTTCCCGATCCGCTGAAAGGATCGAGGATCACTCCCTTTCCTTCGAGGAGACCGCTGATAGCCATCTGTGGAACCGCCGCGGGCATCTTCGCCGGAAAAGGGTGAATCCACCGCCTGCCGGCCTTCGCGTCCCGTTTACTTAAGTCAGAGATCTCGTTGAGGACACCCCGAACAACCATGTCATTTTGCGTTACCGCCGCCTGCGGATCGGAAGGGATACGCCGCACATGTTCTCCTAACGGCCTGCAACAGGCATGGACAACGTGAGCTTATCGGAAAACACTCTCGACAGATCTGCCGGCGAGATCGGTGCTTTCCAGAGCCCCTGGTAGTTCCACATTCCGCTCTTGCGAATCCTGTCAACCGGGGAGTAGTGACCGAGCCAACCCTTCGATGCCTTACACTCCTCGCAAAGCGATATTGTGGAAATCAGTCGCTCCTCGAACGCAAGACGTGCCTTCGTCCCCGGCCCCACCGGAATGATTACAAAACTGAAGCGGTCCTGGATATAACGGGTCACCCTCTGCTCGGTTGCATCCTTCTTCCTCGGGTTGACCTTGCCGGCGTTGGCGGATTTACCTTTCCGAGATGTTAGATCGTATTCCCATTGCAATAAGAATGGATCGTCGTCTTTGGCAAGCAACGCCCGCCCAATGTTCTTCCGGAAGATGCTCCGGTCCTTGTTCTCAACGAGGAAATGTTCACGCAGTCGGGAAAAGAGGTTTTCATCACCACGATGGGTTCCAACACGGACGATGCGATCTCCCCCGTGTCCTTTTTCCCCCTTCTCGAACAGCAGATAGATACCGTTCGCCGGAATTGAACCCGGATCGAATGGGAAACCGAGGCGAACCTTTATTCGCACCAAATCATGGAGTGCTGAACACTGGTTCTTCATCAAGTCTTCCTACGGAGATATTGTAGCTGCTTCCCGATTCTCTTCCCCTTCAGGGGCAATCGAACGTCTTTTAGCTCCTCGACGAGATATCTCCAGTACGGTGCCCCGGCGAGGATGGTATATTCCACGTTCCGCGCACCGAATTTCTTCTTGATCTGCTCCAAGACCTGACGCGCCCATTTCCGCCGTTCACTCACACCCATTCCGTTCAATGTCTCGTCGTAGGGAGATATTTTCCGATCCGGATCGAGCAAGCCATACCTGGCAGAGAGTATGAAGATGTGATCTGGGCGCAATGCCTCCGCGTACTCCATGCATGCCTGATAGTAAGGTCCGATGTAAAGATCTCGTGCGGTAGAACGTTCCGGCTTTTTCTTCGCTCCACATGTAACGAGGACAACTCTCTTCATACCTTCACCTTGGGAGTAATTTCCCCGACCACTTTGATGTGTTCGGGACTGATCTGGGCACAACTCTTCAGTTTGCCTTGTTAACTTCCGTTTTAATAACGTCAATAAATTCAGCAATGACTTGAAAGTTGCTGTGCTCATCGCCGCGCGCTTCAAGCTCTATGGATTCATAATCCCTGTTCAGCGGCGACAATTTGATTTTCGAGTGGCGCCAAACGCCATCGGCAGAGACCACCTTCTCGCTCGAATATTTCTTGATAGTGTAACTGCCGCCTGTTTCGGGATCTTCAATTCCCTGGTGCTGGACAAGGACGATTTTCCCTTGTCGCGTTCCTTCCGGGGCTGCGCGGAATACGCAGTAGTCCCCATCGCGGATGGAAGGTTCCATTGAGCGGCCGACGGCGCGAACGATGAACATTTGTTCGTCCAATTGCCTCCCTTTGACTTCGGTCCACCCTTCCCACTGAACATCCTGCCCATCCCCAAACTTTCCGCAAGCGGCCTCGAGCGAATATACGGGAAGGAGATCTTTGAACATTCGACGGGCATAGTCCGTCACATACTCCAGGAGAGGAAGTTTCCGTACCGGGGTATCGGCCGCTGATACCGCCGAGAGATTGCTGCTTCGGAGCAGGATATACTCCATCCGACTCGCCCGGGTCAGAGCCTCGGCGGCCTCCCTTTTTGCAACGACCACCGCAGCATCGATTTGGTTGTCCGCCTTCACCTCAACGATCTGGAAATTCCCATCAGATTTTTTAACAAGGAAATCGGGATAGTAAGAACGGAGGGTGTGTGAATCTGGGTCGATATACGGAATGTAGAATTCGCTTTGCCCATGCTTGAACATCCCGGTGAACCAGACCTTGTCGACGCGCGTGTCGCGTAACGACTTGTCGAGATATGTTTTTTCGGGGCCGGAGTCGAAACAGTAGTGGTCCACGTGAAAACTCCGGTTCTTGAAACCGCGGTATTCGGAGCTATCCGCCGACGCGACCAGCATGGGGTTCGCTTGGATCTCGTAGTAGCCTTCAGGCGGGTCCTTGATAAGATCCAGCTCCTCTTCCTTACGATCCTTGAATTCCCGGATGTCACAGAGGGAGTGGAAAATAGCTGGAATAACAACATCGTAAAGTATTTCGTTGTGGCGGTTCACGTATTCCAGGGTCGACCCAATCCCAGTATCCGATCCATGGAGGATAGACTCGATTTCGAGGCAAGAGCGATTCAAGTAACGGGCGATCTCAGCAATGAGTGTCATCTCGCTAAAGCGTCGATTTTCCGCTTGCTCCTCGATGACACCCTCCCGCGCTACGTTCCGGATATCTGTAATTCGCGATACCCGATGGACATTCGTGTAACGAGAGAAATCATAACCTTCGAATCCGAATTCCACGGGCAAGGCCGGCGACCGTTCGGTGAGGCGGTACATCACCGCTTCTCGGGCAACAGTTATTCTAATCGGCGGGGGAATGGGTTTAACCTTGTAGGTCCTTTTCTCACCCCCCGCGCCTTGCAGTTCTTCTATCGTCATTCGGAAGTTCGCATCGAGCTCCTTGACCAGGATGGCCTTGCAATCCTCGGTCATGTAGACCGTCGCTGTTTCCTGTAGCGGACCAATCGAACGCATGCACCGCATCGTAGCCTGGAGGACAAATACCTTTGACTTCGGTTCGCGGAACAGAGCTACCGAAAAGAGAGACCGGCAGTTCCACCCTTCCTTCCCCTTGTTCACGAGCAGGATGACCTGCTTCTCCGAATCTGGTTCGTCTAGTCGGTTAAATTCCTTGATATCTTCACTGCTGGTAATGGTTTCATCGCCGACATTGATCAGAATCCGCTTTTGCGAAATGCCGAGTTCTTCCATGACTTTCTCGACTCGCGGCTGGAGTTCCTTCTGCAGCTCCTCGATAGTGGATGCGAAGAAGGCAATCTTGGCCCTCTTCCCTTCATACCGCTTCCCCTTGTGTCGTTTCCAGAAGTCGGACAGGGTTTCGCGGACGAAGGTCAACTCTTTCGTGTGAGTGTACGAATGAATCTCGACCTGCTTAAGATACCTATTCCATATTGCGTCCGAGAGCCCGTACGCATATACGACTTCGGGCAAGACCTCGCTCCCGACGTACGGCGTCCCGGTAAAATTGAAGGTGGCGACTATCCGGGTCCCCGCGCAAGCCAGTTTTCCGTTTAGCTCGAGGATGGTTTCCCGAAGGGCTGTAAGGTCATCTGCCAACGGTTTTCCGAAGGCGTGATGCGCCTCGTCCACATAGACCCCTAGTTGCCCGATGCGGCTCAGTTTCGTGAACCGCTGATTTCCGATCAGCCCCGCCTCGTCCTCGGCTTCGTAGAGATCCCGGTTTTTTTCGTACACGGTTCCCGGTTCGAAGGGAACCGTTGCGCCGAAGAGGGAATTGATGGGTGGTGGTTCTTTCCGACGTTTTTTCAGGATGATTTTCTGCGTGTTCGAGATGACGATGTTGTACCGCGAACGATCGATGAGACTGAGGGTCGCCCCGGTATCGTCCAGGAAATGGAACTGAAGGTTCGTATCGATCCAGTTGAGCCACCTCGGCGGAACAACCTTCTCCTTGTCGAACGTCTTGATCTCCCGGAGCGACTGGAGAACAGTCTTGTCGGGGGCGAAGACCAGCGCGTTGTGGCAATACCTCGGATCGTCCGGATACCGTTCGGCGAGAATGAATTCGTAGAAGATGCAGGTCGCCATGAGGATCGTCTTCCCCGTCCCCATGGTCAGCGCGAAGATGTAGTTCGGGAAATCACCCGGCGATTCTTTCAGTCGACGGAACACCTCCCTGTACACATCCTCCTTGATGCCGCCGAATAGCGTCCTCACCCCGTGTTCCGAGCGTTCCGAAAACCCCGCTCTCTTCCGGTACCAGTCGTCGAACACCTCGTGAAGTCGCCGATTATCCAGGCCTTCCTTCAGGAAGATGTACATCTCCAGCGCCTCGAATTGCGGTTGGCGCAGGAATGACCCTCGATTCTCGGGGTTGTTAAAATCGAGAAACTTCCGGGTCTCCCGGCGGTATCCGCGACGGATCGCACCCCGGTTCTCCCTGTAATGCAGCCATAAGTATTCCCAGAATGCGAATGAGAGGTCTACCGATACGGATTTACGCCTTGCCATCGAGCACCACCTCGTGCGATTCCGCGAGAAGATCCGTTATCTTCACCTTGATGGTCTTTGCCTCCTGGGGAACCGGATACTCCCCCGCTACAAGCGACTTTCCCGTTGGAATATCGGTTATGGTGGGACGGAATTCTTTTCCATTCCATTCCCAGTCGATCATCACGGAATCCACCAAATCCCGCCAATCCGACACGTCCTTTTTCTGCCAGCTCAACTTTTGGAGGAGATTCATCGGGTAGAACCGCTCAATTACGATCCGGTCCTTCTTCCTCGCAACCTTCGCTTCCGGTTCCCGCTTGAACTCCAGTTCAGCCTTATCCTTCAGGACGTCGGCAATCTTCACCTCAACATCGTATTTTTCCTTCGCGAACTCTGCTCGAAGGACCGCCGCCAAGTCAGGCTCGTGCCCCATACATATAAGAAGGAACTTCTCCTGCGGCTCCCCCGGAGATTCGTTCCTGCGGCGCGACAAGGTCTTCCGGTCCACGTTCGAAACGATCTCGTTCAGGTCGGCCCGCGTCGCTATGCGGTTGATCGGCATGAGTTTGACCATGTATCCGTCGAGTTCCCCGTCGAACACGGCACCAGCAGGAAGCGGTTGGATCCCGTACGCCTCGACGAGGATCCTTCTCGCCTCCTCCGGATTCCGGAAGACATCGTAGTGGTTGACCGTAAAGACTTGGAATCCTGTATAGAAGGTGTCGATCTCCCCCCCATCCCACATCAGCTTCGGCGGAGCTTTTTTGATCTCTTGCCGAATATCGAGAAGTCTTTTCGTGGTTGTCTGGATCGCTCCGAGGTTGATGTCGGCTCCAACAAACTTTCGGCCGAGCTTCAAGGCAACAGCTTGGGTTGTCCCAGATCCCATAAAACTGTCAAAAACGATATCGCCTGGGACGGAACTATGTAGAATTATCCTCTCGACTAACGCCTCCGGCTTTTGAGTTGGATACTCGTAATCCAACTGGCTCTTGGTATTCTCTTTATATGCCCTTGGATCTGCGTACACCGACAAAACATCGGTCCAAACCGTGGAGCAAGGTATCCCTTTGCTTTCATCAAGATATTGTTTCTCCCAAACAGCATTTCCCTTTTCGTCGCGCCCTCTCTGTCTTCTTTGGTATCTTCTTCCGTCAGGATCTTCGCACTTGAACCAATCTTTTATGTATTTTTCTGAGTACGGAAGATATATTTTATTTTCAGATCTGCTTGAATAGCTCTTTGCATAATGCAATATGGTGTCGTGATTTTTTACAAATTTATCTCCCGCAGCCCTACCACCAGAAGGAGATCCATATGACCATATAATTTCATCGATAAAATTTCTTTGTCCAAATATTTCTTCTAATACGCATCGGATATGATGTCCTTTATGCCAGTCGCAATGGACGTATATACTCCCATCATCGCAAAGCAATTCTCTTATCAGCACCAATCTTTCGTAAATGTATTGGAGATACTCGTCATTTGTCCAAATATCCCCGTATTGCTTCTCCTCGAACGGTGTGTACTCGCTCTCTACCTTTTCCCCTTTAAGTTCGATCTTCTTCTTGTAGTCCGCCTTCGAATCAAACGGCGGGTCGATGTAGACCAGTTTGACCTGTCCCCGATATTTCTTGAGGAGATGGCTCATCACCTGCAGATTGTCGCCCCAGTAGATCTCGTTGTGCCATCCCTTTACCGCCTCACCGTGGGTTTCCCTGAGTTGAGCCGGATAGTATTGGGTAGACCGGAAAGGGCGCTTCCCGCGCCAGTTGAGGAGCGGAAATCCCTTGATCGGCTCGAATTCGAACTGTTCTCCGGTCGCCTTCTTCTCGTTTGCCATCTTGTTCTCCTTATCGGGTCGCCCAGTTCTTCCGGTCGCAGTAATACCGGATGTCGCAATCTTCGCAGGTGTGCATAGGGCGCTTTTTCATCCGATAGTCGCGGGATTCTATCCTTCCCACCACCCCATCGAACGCCGCCATCGTTTTTTCGATAGAGGCCCCATGCTTGTCGAAAGAGATATACGGGTTCCCATCCGCCTCACCGGTGTAATAGAGATGCATTCTGCTCACGGTCCGGCCAGTACGACCTTCGACCAGGTGGGCGTACACTTCGAGTTGCCTGCGATACCTGGAAATGCCTTCCCTGTCCCTTTCAAGATCCGGCTTCTTCTCCGCCTTGAAATCCACCAGTTCGACCGTGTCGTCCTTTCCCCGGATCAGATCGACGTGTCCCTTCAGAATGTACCGCTCCTTCACGAGGGAGATTTCCACCTCCACCTCCTGTAGGCGGTCCCAGTGGACTTTCTCACGGTGGACATACCGGTGGATCTGGGCACGCGCGGCTTCGAGGGCGACAGGCGCTAGATAGGAACGCTCCTTCTTCGAGAGGAGGGCGTAGTTGGTATCAAACCATGTGTCGATTCGATCCGAGTTGATATCGTCTCCTTCCCCGCGGAGAACAGCTTTATGGACATCCTCGATGGTCTGATGGACCAGGGTACCAAACAGCATCGCTCCGACGCGGACAGGAGAAAATTCAAGGTCCCGGAAGAACCGATATTGCTCGGGACACGTTTCGAACAGGGAAATGTGCGTGGTGAAGGAGTACTCCGGCTTGAGATATATTTCCTTCACCTGCTCGAACCGTATGGCCTCCGGGCGAAACGCGGGGTCCCGGTACGACGGGATGGAGTAGAACAGATCCCGAAAATATTTGCTCGGCGTCGCTCCGTGTCCTTTCTTTTCCTGGCACGCCAGAACCAACAGGTTCTGTGTACGCGAGAATGCCGTGTAGAAGAGGCGCCGGAAGTCGTAATACTTGGTCTGGTCCAGCGGCTCGAAAGGGGGTCGGGTAAAGTAGCTCCGCTCCAGGATCTCGTCGAGATCGGAATACTGTTTTCGAGGCACGGCCTCCATCGAACCGACGAAGACTACCGGGAATTCAAGTCCCTTCGACTGGTGAATCGTAAGGAACGACACGCACCCACTCGGGGCGTACTCCTCGTCGTCCTCGTATTCCCCCAAACCACCGTCGGCGAGGAATCGGAGAAAGAGATTGAAGAATTCCCGGAGACGGCGGTCCAGGTACGCCGGCTGAAATACGTTGAGGTGGTGAAGCGACTCGAACTTGATCAGGAGGGAGGAAAACGCCGCCAGATTCCTTGCTGCCCGCGCCTTGTCGACGCCGGAGGTGGCTTCCTCAGACAGGAAGCGGGAAAACAGCGGGAATTGAATGAGCCGGTAAAACAATCCCGAAAAGGCGTAGTCCGTATTGACTGTAAGCGCGGCATGGCGTTTCGCCAAAGGGCGTGCGAAAGAAAGCAGTTCCGCGTTTTCGGGCCTCCGCAGCGCTTCCGCGAAAGGCCCGAAGCACCGGTCGTCGTAGTATCTCCAGATCGCCAAGTCGGCATCCTCTGCCCACTTCCGGACCTTCTGGAATTGTGGGAACAGGAAGATCAGCGCCCCAACCATCAGACGGACCTCTTCCCGTTCGAAAAATTGGTTCGACCGCGGGGAGTATACCGGGATCCCGCTTTCCTCCAGGTACCGGGCTAGTTCGACCGCCTTGTTGCCACGGACCGACCGGAAAAGGAAGGCCGCCTGGTTCCAGTCGGAAAAGGTCCTGCTCTGCTTCAACCGATGGAGGAACCCGAGGATATCCTTCTTCCAGTCCCCCTCGGGAGGAGCGGCCAGTCGAACCGCGGACGGGATGGACGGAAACTCCCTGTGCGGATCCGGAACGATTGTCTTGGAATGACGGAACGTCTTTCCCCCAGCCTCCCAATCCTGTTCGTCCATCCATCGGTTATAGACGTCGATGATACCGGGATGGGAGCGGTAGTTCGTGTCCAGGGTTACGGTCCGGCAGGCGCCCTTTGGGAAGAGGGAGGGAAACTCAAGAATATTTCGGATTGTTGCCCCACGGAACCGATAGAGACCCTGGTCGTCATCCCCAACAACACAGATATTGTGTTTTTCGTTCAGAAGAAGTTTGAGGATTTTCTCCTGGATCGTGTTCGTGTCCTGGTATTCGTCAACCATGAGGTAGGTAAATTTCCTGCGCAACGATTCGCGGACGTCAGGATGGTCCTCCAGCAGTCGTAACGTTTCGGACTGGATACCCGTGAAATCAAGCGCGTTCTCTTCTTCGAGATGTTTCCGATAAAGGGTGGAGAACTCCCCTAGGAGTCGCACCTTGGCATCGTCGGCCCCAACTAGCTTTCCCGTGTCGAGAGCCTCTTCGCCAACCTTGTTGATCCATCCGAGCAATACTGAGGAGTGTGCCCACTTGCTTCCATCCGGTTCGAGAAGCAGTTGGGCGTCTGGAACATTTCGAAATTCTTTGACGTGGCGAAACAGGAAGTACTGCTGGTCAAACTGGTCTAGGACGGTATAGTTCCGCTTGAGTCGTGTGAATTCTCGGTTCTCCTCCAGCAGACGAAGACAAACAGAGTGGAACGTACCGAGATAAATCTCGTTCAAGTTGCACTTGACGTCCAGTTCGATCAGACGGTTCGAGACCCGGGTCTGGAGTTCCCGTGCGGCTTTTTCGGTAAAGGTGACGACAAAGAGGGAATCTGGCGGCACCATCTTCTCAACGACAAGATAAACAACACGTTCGACGAGAGTGAACGTCTTTCCCGACCCGGGTCCCGCGATGATGAGCAAGGGGCCATCAACGTGCCGTATCGCTTTTTTTTGAGAATCACTGGCCCGCGAGGAGATCACGGATGAAACAGCTTTGGAAGACGATGCCAAGATGGCTAACCTTGTCCTTCTGAGTAAACCGAAGAACCGGTAGGAAACAGAACGTAGAGTGAGGTATAAGCGATAGAAAACGACCTTGTAATAATGCAGAGACAAGGAAACATGGCGATAATTTACATCGAATAATCGGCAATGACTATTGGTCCTTTTAAAACAGGAAAACCAGAAGAGGATACCCAGAACTTACATCGCGGGCTATATCGGGAGACACCTCAGGTATCTCGTTACGAAGAATCCCTCCCATGATGCACCCGGTGTTCCTTCGTCAAGAGATTGTGCTCCCTCTCCAGCCCCTCATGCTTTCGTTCTACACTGTTCAGCCGAGCGTCCTGCTCACCTTCCTTTTTCCATAGCTCGCGGAATGCGGACGCCGTCTCCGCCTTGAACTCCGTGAACGACTGGCGAAGGAAGCTCACGGTGGCGATCGCTCCCCCAACCGACACCAATCCCGCCACTCCCCCAGCGATGATCGCCCCCGTCACCATCCCCGAAATCTGCTGCTCCATCTTGTCCGCTACCTCTTCACGAACTTGAAGTACATCCGGTCCCCGAACAGGAACGCGAACACGCTCCCCGCGAGGTTCCATACGGCGTCCTGGACGAGGAGATCCGCGTTGAAGAAAAGCGTGGATATTGCCCCCAAGATGATCAACCCCCCTGCGACGTAGCGAAACGACGCACGTAGGTCGGCCACCCAGGGAGAGATCTTCTCCGACGGCCTATCCAACTCAGCGAGAGCCTTCAGCCGCTCGTTCTCCGCGGCCATCAGCTTGATCTGCTCCTCTACGTTTGCAGGCTTTGCGCCTGCACCGCCTGTCAGCTTGTTGAACAACCCTCTTAAGCCGTCCGCCACCGCCGGAATCAATGCAGGCACTACCAGTGAAAGGATCCCCGTCATTTGCGCACCTCCCGTGTTGTTTTATGCAAATCGAACAGACCTCTTCCGACTCGAACGGTGGCCACCACGCCTCATACCCAGGCCAGCAGAGTCCCTTCGTCATGCGATCTTGAGCTCGCCGGAGACCATCGCCCGAAGTGTGTCCATCGGAAAATATTTCCCCGGGCAACTCTTGTACTGACCTTTCCGCCAGTCGAATCCGGCCATCAGTCCGACCTCCCGGTGGCCAAGGATGGCGTTAAAGGGAATCCCATATTCAGCGACCTTCCGCTTGACGATGTCGGCCAGAAACCGCAGGATCTCTAAGCCCGGAGGGACTTGGTCGAAGTTCCCAACGACGCAGATGCCGATAGATTTCAGGTTCATATGCATCTCTTTCGTGTGGGCCCCGGTCTGCGACTCCGGACGGCCGACCTGCAGAGATAGGCCGCCGCCCACCCTTTCAATCCCGTAGTGGTAGCCGATGTCGGACCAGCCGTTGACCTCGCGGTGGTACCGACGGATAGCATTCCAATCGACGACCGTGCCGTCCTTCGTTAAGCTGTGGTGGATAATCACGTTCTGCGGGTTCATGAACGCACCTCCAAATAAAAACGGCCCCGAAGGGCCGCTGTGCCGGAAACCGGACTCGAATTAGGCGAGAGTGAACAGGCTCGTGGTCATGTCAAACGTGAAGGTCTCTCCGGCCAGTATCGTGATCGACGACCCGTAGTCCCACCAGCCGATAAGGTTCTTCGCGGTAGCAGTATCGTTATAGAGGACCGCGTATCGGAAGGGGCCAATGCTCCCACCAGATGCCGTCCACACGATGTCCGACCCGATGGCGAGAGTCCCTGTGCCGGAAGTCTGTGAGTAGGTGTTCGAGACACCCGCCCCGCCTGCCGTGTACCCGTTCGCGGTGCTCAGGTCGGCAGGGGTGTTGTAGACCGTGTCGGTCGCAACGGGGGTCGCGTTGGTCAGGTACACCTTCAGCGTGTCCGTATTGAGGTTGTGGAGTTTCAGCCCGATGTCGCCGACGAAACAGTTGAACTTGTTGAACGCGGCCATTTTCATTTCCTCCTTAAATTAGAAAAGCCCGCTCATGGCGGGCTTTCCGTGGGTTGCTATCCTTGTATCGTCAATATTCCTTGACGGTGAAGATGAAATCCTCCTCCAGTTTCGCCCCGGCCGTGGAGATCACCTTGAACGTGATCTTATAAACTCCCCCGTCCGCGCCGCCCTTGTAGACGAAAAGGATCTTCGTACCGCTGATCGCATCGTTGGAAACGATCGTGGCGTCCACCTCCCCCGTGGCCCCGCTATACCCCGTCACGGTTTTCGCGCTAATCGTGTCGCCAGCGGTCAGTCGCCCGGAGAACTCGATGTGGTCAAGGATCTCTTCCCACGGCTGTTTCGGTTTATCGGCGTAGGTGACTCCCATCGTGCCCTCCTAATTCGAGATATGCCCCGTGCGCGGCCCCGTGGACCTGTACCCGCGACCGGGCAGAATCCCGAATTTCACCATCGACGCCGGATAGCCCGTCAGGATGAAGACCCCCGGATCCGCCGGAAGAAGGGAATCGCCGGTCGCCGCGTGGATGAATGCCACATCGAATCCAGTGAAAGCATAGGAACCAGCACCGGCCCCGAGACGCGAATCCTTGCGCAGTGTTACACCGGCACCGGTTTCCGCGATCGATCCCGAACCTGCCGCGATCAACCTCGCCGCACGGAGCGCCACATCCCGCCCCGTCAACCGGCATTCGCCCCCGCCGGCAGTGAGGAGATACGCGCCGACTTGCGTGCAGATAAGCGTTACGGCCTGCCCCGTGAAGGAGTACGTTCCGGAACCTGCCGCAACCTTGCGCCCGGCACTCAATCCCGCATCCGTTCCCGCGAGCGAGAATAATCCTCCTCCCGAAGCAAGCAGCCTTCCGTATTTCAGCAGGACTGCCGTGCCCGATTCCGCATAGGAACCAGCAGCCGCCGCGACTTTCCGCCCACACTTCAGCGAAACGGCGGTTCCTGTTTCATCGTAACCACCCGATACCGCGGTTACCCTGCGGCCAGCCTTCAGCCCGACGACGGCGCCTGTCTCCGCAAAGGAACCGCCGCTTGCGGGTAGCGTATAATTCGTCCCTCCGCTCGCATAGGTAAGCAGAATCCTTCCGGATGCTCCCGCCCCACCTGAGGGATCTGAACCGTCATTCCCGCCAGCCCCGCCGCCACCACCACCCGGCTGAGTGCCATCCCCTCCCGGTTGGTCAAATTCACCCCCACCGCCACCATTCCCACCGTTCCCGCCAGTCCCGCCGGTCCCGCCCGCTTGATCGGAGGGGCTGGCGCCGTTGCTCCCCGCCGTCTTTACATCTCCGGTACACCCGGACGTTTGACCGCCTTGACCGCCTGGGCCTTGATCCTCGCCGTCACCGCCGCCGACCGCTTCGCATACTTTCGTTCCGACGCCATCCTTGAACCAGCTTGTCCCGCCGATGAATCCGACTTGGTAGGCGCAGGAATTCGGGTAACTGACAGTTAGGGCGTTTTTCTTGGCGTACGCGCCACCGCCACCGCCGCCGGAACCATGGCTACCACCTGAACTGCCACCATACCCTCCACCACCCCAACACTCGATCTGAACGGAGGTGACACCGCTCGGGCAAGCCCAACTCCCCGATCCTGTGTCGTACTGCACGGTGGTGTCGAGCACATAAGGGAACTTCGTGGCGGCGGCGTACTTCGCGTACTCGATCCCATGCAGCAGGTACGGCTTCCCACCGACGATCTTCAGGCGTTTCTTCAGGACGTTCTTTACAGTTCCATTGCCTTCCCACCCGAGCAATTCCGGGATGGAGAACTGCGCTACTCCACCCTTGATGAAGGCGATCTTCCCGAGGTCGCGGGTCTGCGTCAACGCACCGAGTTCGTCCTGATACGAATCCGCGCCCGTGATCGTGATCTCGGTCGCCATCACGAGGTACGTCGTTGCGGGATCGTATCCGTAGGCCGAGGGGGCGGGGACGTTCGCCCCCGCCTTCACCCGGATGAACTCTTTAATGCCGGTGGGTCCGATCTGATACGCCGCATCCACAGTGGGGTACAGGTTGGGAAAAAGGATCTCTCGGTCGCTGACCGTAGGGGCGGTATTGTTCGGATGGGCGATGATCGTGTAGGCGTTTAAAACCCTGTCAAAGAGCGCGATACCTCGGGGACGGAAGGAGACCGTCACCCCGCCGCGGGCGAACATGATCGGCGCGACATCGTTTAGGTTTGCCTTGAACCTGGCGGAGAAGTCGTTGGCGGTGTTCTCCCAATCGTACCCGCCGGAGGACGCCTTCAGGTTGCTATCGATCTCCTGATATGCGCCGTTCACGTCCGTGTAGTGGATCGGAACCGGCCCAACGACTTCCTGGCGCACCCCTCCCCCAAGGTCGAACGTCTTGGAGTACCGAGTTCGTAATGAGATTATTTCGGCCACGTCGCTTTCACCTCGAAATATCGGGGCACTTCGCTCGCGAGCGCATATTTAGCTCTATATCGCCGGCTTCACGTAGGTGTCAGATTCGGTCCCCGCCCCGTGATTTACATCACGGAAGTTCGTAGCGTAGAACTTCCGCAAGGACGACGGAGACCCGAATTGCACACCTCCCCCCCACCAGTAAGACGCTCCGGTTCCGCTCGACTGAAACCGCAACTGCTTTGCCCCGGACATTCCTCCAATGAATAGCAGACAATTCCCGGTCACCCATTGATTGGAGGGAGACTCGACCACCGTGGAGTACACGGCGTCGATGTAGCAACGGATCCTCGTCGGGAAACTTTGATAATTCCCGTCACCAACGTCGCCCCAGGTTCCGATGGCACGTACGGGAACCACGAGCCATTGGTACTTATCCGCCGGGATGTTGATGTTGAAAACGCTACCCGCCGCGTACCAACCCCCTGTCTGCACGAAGATATCCGGTTGATTGATGGTTTCCGCGACGGTGACCTGCATCCCGTATCCTTCGATCCCGATGGCATCAAACCAAACCGATCCCACGACTCCGGTGGCATCCACCGCGCCGCCGACGATCCGGAGTTTCATGTATTCCGTATCATTGAAGGTCACGTTGACATTGTGGATGACCACGAGGCTCCACCCCGGGATGTGGGAGACCGTGTTCCAGAGGGTCACTTCCCCAAGGTACGCGTGATTCCTGTCGAAGCACCGTGCGATGACCTGCACCCGAGGGGTCCCGGAAGTCGAGGCTGCCTTATACGCCAGCCAGATCGGCTTGAAGTACAACCGGTTTGCGAAGATGTAATCGGTCTCAAGGTATCCGCCCCCGGTATTCGCCCCGCCGTTTAAGTCGAATCGCCACGATTTCGTACCGTGGACGTAGTCGGCCGTGTCGAACCCGCCGGTTCCTCCGGGGTAGTAGGAAACGAGGAAGTTGTCCGGAACTCCGTCCGCATCGCCATCCGCCTCCAGCGATCCGTTGAGAATCTCGCCGATGCCCCCGGCGGATCCCCCTCCGCCACCCCCGCCTCCGGCAATCCGCGCCTCGTGGTCGTCGAAGTTATCCTTGATCTTCTGCACCAGGAATTGCGAGATCGGCTCGCCCGACTGGATCTCCGCGTCCGACAGCGCGACGTACGGCATCTCCTCACCTCACCAGATGTAGTAGCCTTGATCCTCGTTTTCCATAAGGCCGGTCTCCTGCGTGATGAACCCGAACTCCTTCTGCGCGTCCGTGGCGTCCCGATAATTCGGGTATCCATTCGGAGCAATCAGCGCCAGTCGCCGCGTCGACACTCGAAGGAGGGAGACCTTCAAGCTGAAATCGTCCTGCAGTTCACGCTTCACCACCTGGAAGATCTCGTTGGTGATGGGGTCGCCGTTGAACTTGACCAACTCGTCGGTATCCAGCCGGACAAAGTCCCCGGTCTTGACGCCTAAGTCCCGCAGCGAGAGGGAGAGCGCGATCAGCGGCTGCGCATCCCGGCTTCTGCGCACCTGCCGCATCCCGAGATTCTTGACATAGGCTGCAGCGGAATCCTCCTCGTTCGTGATGGGGTCGATCCAGCGGCAGAAGACCTTCTTCTCGACGACGTCCCCGTACGAGGCTTCCGCATCCGCGTCCACCGCGATGTCCAGGCGGTCGTATACGGAAGGATCGTCTTTTTTCCCTAAGACCGATTTATGCCAGTAGATCAGCATCCGGGTCAGGCGGGATTTTTCGTTGAAATCCACGGAGGCCGAGTCATCGACGATGTTTGACCCGTCCGTCATCCGGTAGTAGGCTCGCCCCGGAGCATTCTGGACGTTCCTGCGAATCGTGATCCGCAAGTCCTCCCCGACCCACGCCTTCGCATCAAGGAGGTCGGTGATCTCGAAGAACAGCTTGTCGAGGTTCTCCGGCTCGGAGAGCACCGCGCGAAACAGCAAGTCATTTCCAGGAGTCCGTTTCGCCAGCGCGAACGCGTCGAGATCGATGTCCGC
>Ga0172367_10002575_pt1 | contig 24679 bp, 31 predicted proteins | sample Lak10m_FD_114542 | JGI IMG/M metagenome (GOLD analysis project Ga0172367, IMG submission 114542) | Freshwater microbial communities from Kabuno Bay, South-Kivu, Congo - kab_022012_10m | ecosystem: Environmental > Aquatic > Freshwater > Lake | place: Democratic Republic of the Congo: South-Kivu...
ATTACCGGATTTACTTTGCTATTTATGAAATAATTTAAACAAGTTTAGAACTTTCACCAATCCAAGACAATGATGTTACCACCATTAGTACATTGCGGCACCACTTCCTGAACGTCCTTTAATGCGGCCTGATTTCATCAAACCATCATAATGACGCATCAACAAGTGACTTTCAATTTGCTGAAGTGTATCCAATACCACCCCCACTAAAATCAACAACGAAGTTCCGCCATAGAAGTAGGCAAACTGAGTGTTGATACCGGTCATCATAGCAAATGCTGGCAGAATGGTTACAATACCAAGGAAAATTGATCCGGGTAAAGTTATTCTCGACATGATTGTATCCAAAAATTCGACGGTTTTTTTTCCTGGTTTAACACCCGGAATAAAACCACCGTTTTTCTTCATGTCCTCAGCCATCTGAGTTGGATTGACGGTAATAGCGGTATAAAAATAAGTAAATAGAATAACCAGCAGGAATTGAGTAAAGTTATACCAGAACCCAACATGGTTTGAAAATGCAGCTGCAAAGCCACTCAAACTGTCGGATTTGGCAAAACCGGCCAAACTAATTGGAATAAACATGATTGCCTGAGCAAAAATGATAGGCATTACCCCTGCAGCATTCACCTTTAAAGGAATATACTGACGAACACCACCATATTGTTTGTTGCCAACAATTCTTTTAGCGTATTGTACCGGAATCTTGCGGGTTCCCTGAACCAACAAAATTGATCCCATAAACACAAAGAAAAGAACAACAAATTCTAACAGGAACATAACCATACCACCACCTTGTTGTTCGATGCGCGAGGCAAACTCAGCAACAATTGAATGTGGCAAACGGGCTATAATTCCGATCATGATGATCAGCGAAATACCATTTCCAATTCCTTTATCAGTAATACGTTCACCTAACCACATCACGAACATCGAACCAGCAGTTAATATGATGGTTGATGAAATAGTAAACATGGTACCGGTAATCGCGAAAGCTGATTCGGGTAATTGGTAATGAAGGTTTGCTAAATATGCAGGTGCCTGGAAGAGCAGGATAACAACAGTCAGATAACGGGTTAACTGATTGATTTTGCGTCGTCCTGATTCACCTTCCTTTTGTAACCTCTGGAAATAAGGTACCGCGATACCCAATAGCTGGATTACAATGGAAGCAGAAATATAGGGCATAATCCCCAAAGCAAAAATTGATGCTTTAGAAAAGGCCCCTCCTGAAAACATATCCAACAATCCGAGCAACCCCTCAGATGTTTGGTTTTGTAGTTGAGCCAGTTGAGCCGGATCAACACCAGGTAAAGAAACATACGAACCTAAACGATAAATTAAAAGCAAAAACAAAGTAATCCCCAACCGGGACCGCAAGTCTTCGATCTTATAAATATTCTTTAGGGTTTCTATAAACTTTTTCATCAGGTTTAGAGTATTTCGGTGGTTCCTTCTAGTTTTTCAATGGTCTCTTTTGCTCTTTTAGAAAAAGCGTGAGCTTTAACTTCCAATTTAAGGTTCAATACTCCATCTCCTAAAATCTTCACTTTGTCCCTTTTGGAGGCCATTCCAGCTTCAACTAAAGTATCCACGTCAATACTGGTCAGGTTTAAAGATTCAGCCAATGCCTGAATTACATCCAGGTTGATTGCTTTAAACTCTTTCCGGTTGACATTTTTAAAGCCAAATTTTGGTACAACACGTTGCAAAGGCATCTGTCCGCCTTCAAAACCACGGCGACTTTTGTAGCCAGATCTTGCTTTGGCACCTTTATGTCCTCTGGTTGAAGTACCACCATGTCCGGAGCCTTGACCACGGCCAACACGCTTTACGTTCTTTGTTGAACCTTCAGCAGGTTTAAGATTACTTAAATCCATATTCTTTGATCTTAATAAGTTTAAACTTCTTCAACAGTTACGAGATGTTTCACTTTGGCAACCATTCCCATAATCTGTGGAGTCACTTCATGTTCAACAGAACGGTTAAGTTTTTTGATTCCCAATGCAATAAGCGTTGCTTTTTGCGTTTTATCAGAACCAATTTTACTTCTTACTTGTGTAATTTTTATCTTAGCCATAACTGCTTATCCATTAAATACTTTATCCAAAGTTACACCACGGTGTTCCGCCACAGTATGTGCATCGCGCAATTCGAGCAATGCATTCATTGTTGCTTTTACAAGGTTGTGTGGGTTTGACGATCCTTTTGATTTTGCAAGGATATTGTGAACTCCAACACTTTCCAATACAGAACGCATAGCACCCCCGGCTTTTACTCCGGTACCTGATGTAGCTGGTTTAAGGAAAACACGGGCTCCACCAAATTTAGCTTCCTGTTCGTGAGGAATTGTTCCGTTGTGAATCGGAACCTTAACGAGGTTCTTCTTAGCAGCATCAACACCTTTCGAGATAGCAGTGGTAACTTCACTGGCTTTTCCGAGGCCCCAGCCTACAATGCCATCTTCGTTACCTACTACAACAATAGCCGAGAAGCTAAATGTTCTACCTCCTTTGGTTACTTTTGTAACACGATTAATAGCTACCAACCGATCTTTCAGTTCCAGATCACTGGTCTTTACTTTTCTGATATCTCCTGTCATAACTATTAAAATTTAAGGCCACCTTCACGGGCAGCATCAGCTAATTGTTTAACTCTACCGTGATACAAATAACCATTACGATCGAATACAACAGCAGAGATACCGGCTGCGAGAGCCTTTTCTGCAACTGCTTTTCCGACTTTTGCAGCAATTTCGACTTTGGTACCCTCGGCACCAGCGAAATCTTTATTAAGTGAAGAAACTGCCAAAATAGTTGTACCTGTCATGTCATCTACCAACTGAGCATAAATCTGCTTGTTGCTTCTGAAAACATTTAAACGAGGTCTGTCAGCAGTTCCGGAAACGATTTTCCGGATTCTTTTCTTAATTCTATATCTTCTTTCTTGCTTTGTTAAAGCCATGGTTTTTAAATTTTACTATTTAGCACCAGCTGATTTACCGGCTTTGCGCCTTAGAATTTCACCAACAAACTTAACACCTTTTCCTTTGTAAGGCTCAGGTTTTCTGAAGGATCTGATTTTTGCAGCGATATGACCAATTAATTGTTTATCGCAGCTCTTCAGAGTTACAATTGGATTACTACGTTTATCACTCTTAGCTTCCACCTGAACTTCCACCGGAAGCTGAAGGTAAGTATGGTGAGAATAACCTAAAACCAAATCAAGTACTTGTCCATCATTTTCAGCACGATATCCAACACCAACCAGTTCGAGTTTTACTTCGTATCCTTTTGATACACCAACAACCATGTTGTTGATCAACGAACGATATAACCCGTGCATGGCACGATGTCTTTTCTCATCTGAAGGTCTGGTAACTGTAGCAGTATTGCCTTCAATATTAACTGAAATTTCAGGATCAACCTGTTGTTTTAGTTCACCCAGCGGACCTTTTACGGTAACCAGATTGGTATCGCTTACTGTAAATTTTACTCCTGCCGGAATTTCAATGGGTAGTTTGCCTATCCTTGACATTATTATTCCTCCTAGATTAATAAACGTAACATAAGACTTCACCACCAACGCCTAATTCCCGAGCTTCTTTGTCGGTAATTACACCTTTAGAGGTTGAAATTACTGCAATTCCCAAACCATTGAGAACGCGTGGAATGCTATCAGTGTGGCAATATTTACGCAGACCTGGTTTACTGATTCTGCGGATTGCCTTAATAGCCGGAACGCGTGTCTCTGGATTGTATTTCAATGCAATTTTAATATTGCCCTGAAAGTTCACTTCATCTTCAAACTTATAGTTGAGGATATATCCTTTATCTTTCAAAATTTTGGTAATTTCTTTCTTGATATTGGATGCAGGAATATCGACTACACGATGTTTTGCTTTCTGAGCATTTCTGATTCGTGTCAGATAATCTGCTATTGGATCTGTAATTTTGCTCATTACTTCTTAATTATAAATTACCAACTTGCTTTTTTAACACCCGGAATTAAACCAGAGGAAGCCATTTCACGGAAATTGATCCTGCTGATTCCGAACTGACGCATATATCCTTTCGGACGTCCGGTTAATTTGCATCTGTTATGCATGCGAATACGGGAAGAGTTCTTAGGCAACTTTTGAAGACCGATATAATCACCTTCAGCTTTAAGCATGGCTCTTTTTTCGGCGTATTTTTCAACAAGTGCAGCTCTTTTTACTTCCCGAGCTTTCATTGATTCCTTAGCCATATCTTAATTCTTTTTAGCGTTTTTAAACGGTAAACCTAACTCTTTCAGTAATGCGTAGCCTTCTTCGTCAGTATTGGCTGTAGTTACGAAAGTAATATTCATCCCATTGATGCGGGTAACTTTGTCGAGTACAATTTCGGGGAAAATGATCTGTTCCGGAATACCTAAAGTATAGTTTCCACGACCATCCATTTTACCTTCAATTCCTTTAAAATCACGAATACGGGGAAGAGATACACTGATCAGACGATCAAGGAATTCGTACATGCGATCTTTGCGAAGGGTAACACGAACCCCAATCGGCATTTTTTTCCTCAGTTTGAAGTTAGAGATGTCTTTCTTCGATTTGGTTTGGACTGCTTTCTGACCGGCGATATTTGTAATCTCCTCGGTAGCGAGTTCGATTAACTTTTTATCGGCGATAGCAGCTCCAACTCCCTGGTTGATGACAACTTTCTCTAACTTTGGTGCCTGCATAGTATTTTTATAGGAAAAATCCTTTACTAATGCAGGAACAACTTCGTCTAAGTATTTTTTCTTAAGTGTTGGTACGTAAGCCATTACTTAATCTCCTCTCCTGATTTTTTAGAATAACGAACTAATTTACCTTTATCATTAAGCTTCCGACCGATGCGGGTAGGTTTTCCAGTTTTTGGATCCTTCAGCATCAAGTTAGAAATGTGAATAGGTGCTTCCTTTTCAACAATACCTCCCTGCGGATGAGCAGCGTTTGGTTTTGTATGTTTTTTTACCATATTAACACCTTCCACAATAGCTTTTTCGGTGGCTCTGATTACTTCAAGCACTTTGCCTTCGCGTCCGTTGTAATTGCCGGCAATTACAATAACACTGTCACCTTTCTTTATGTGTAATTTTTTCTGCATTGTTCTGATTTTATGCATTAAAGTACTTCAGGAGCAAGTGAAATAATCTTCATGTTTTGATCACGAAGTTCTCTTGCCACGGGTCCGAATATACGAGTTCCGCGCATTTCACCAGCATTATTCAGTAAAACTACTGCGTTGTCGTCGAAGCGGATATAAGATCCATCCTGACGGCGAACTTCTTTGGTGGTACGAACAACAATTGCTTTCGAAACGGCACCTTTTTTCATATCACTACCAGCTATAGCACTTTTTACTGAAACTACAATGGTATCGCCTAATGAAGCATAGCGCTTTCTTGTTCCACCCAATACGCGGATACAGAGCACTTCTTTAGCCCCACTATTATCGGCAACGGTACATCTTGATTCTTGTTGTATCATGATTACTTAGCTCTTTCAATGATTTCCACTAATCTCCAGCGCTTTTGCTTACTGATCGGACGAGTTTCCATAATCTTCACAGTATCGCCAATATTGCAGCTGTTTTTTTCATCGTGGGCGTAAAATTTTGAAGTTTTGTTAACGAACTTTCCGTAAATGGGATGTTTTTCTTTGCGGTGTTCAGCCACAACGATGGTGCATTCCATTTTGTTGCTCACAACAACTCCAATACGCTCCTTCCTTAGATTTCTTGATTCCATTACTAACTCTGTTTTGCGTTAATTTCCCTTTGACGTAGTATGGTTTTCAGACGTGCAATGTTCTTCCTCATTCGCACAATTACTTGTGGGTTATCGAGGGGAGAAATTGCATGATTCATTTTCATCCGTAACATGGAATCCTGATCGGTCTGGATTCTTTCCAGAATCTCAGCGTTTGATAATTCTTTAATTTCTGATGTTTTCATTATTCAGCGATTTCAGATTCGACATAGTCACGTCTAACAATGAACTTAGTAGTTACAGGTAGTTTTTGAGCAGCCAAACGAAGCGCTTCCTTTGCAACCTCAAAAGGAACTCCTTCTGCTTCAATTAATATTCTACCTGGTGTAATCGGAGCAACAAATGCTTCCGGAGCACCTTTACCTTTACCCATACGAACCTCTGCAGGTTTTTTAGTAATCGGTTTGTCTGGAAAAACCCGGATCCAAATTTGACCCTGACGTTGCATATAACGCGTTACCGCAACACGGGCAGCCTCAATCTGACGCCCTGTCAGCCACGTTTCTTCCAACGATTTTATACCAAAAGATCCGAATGCCAACTGGTTCCCGCGTTGGGCCAGTCCTTTCATTTTTCCCTTTTGTACTCTTCTGAATTTTGTCTTTTTCGGTTGTAACATCCTTCTCTAGTTCTGAAAGGTTTACAAATTATTTTTTTCTTTTCTTAAATCCGTTCCCTTTTGGAGCACCTGACGACGGACGACCACCAGTTGGTTTCTGTCCTACATTTGGTGAAAGGTCACGCTTTCCATAAATCTCGCCTTTGCAAATCCATACTTTTACACCGAGTAATCCGGTTTTAGTAAGGGCTTCTGCCAAAGCATAATCTATATCAGCTCTCAGAGTGTGTAAAGGAGTACGACCATCTTTGTACATTTCTGAACGTGCCATTTCAGCACCGTTCAAACGGCCTGATACCTGAACTTTAATACCCTGCGCTCCCATTCTCATGGTTGAAGCGATAGCCATTTTTGTTGCACGACGGTAGGCAATTTTACCTTCAATCTGGCGGGCAATGTTGATAGCTACAATCTGGGCATCCAGTTCCGGACGTTTGATTTCAAAAATGTTGATCTGAACTTCCTTATTGGTGATCTTTTTCAATTCTTCTTTCAGTTTATCAACTTCCTGACCACCTTTACCAATAATAATACCGGGTCTTGAGGTGTGAACAGTGATAGTAATAAGCTTCAGAGTGCGTTCGATGATAATTTTGGAAATACTAGCTTTTGCCAAACGGGCATTAAGGTATTCCCTGATTTTAGCATCTTCCACGAGCTTATCTCCATAGTTGTTTCCACCGAACCAGTTGGAATCCCATCCTTTGATGATTCCTAAACGATTAGCGATTGGATTAACTTTTTGTCCCATGTATTATTATTTATTCTGTTTCGTTAACTTGAGTTAAACTACCAAGACTAACAGTCACGTGATTAGATCTTTTCTTGATCCGGTGTGCACGTCCTTGCGGAGCTGGCTGTAATCTTTTTAATATTCTTCCTGAATCAACAGAAATAGTTTTCACAACCAAATTACTTTCTTCGAGACGGCTGCCTTCGTTTTTAGCCTGCCAGTTCGCTAAAGCCGACATTACTAATTTTTCGAGGCGACGTGAAGATTCTTTTGAGGAAAACTTAAGTACATCAAGAGCTCTGTTTACTTCCATACCACGGATCATATCGGCAACGAGCCTCATTTTTCGCGGTGAAGTAGGACAATCTTTCAAAACAGCAAAATACTGCTGTTTCTTAGCTTCCTTACGTTCGTTTGCACTATTTCTTTTTCTTGCACCCATCGTGAATTCTTTTAATAGTTAATGAGAAACTCATGCCTTATTTTTTGCCTTTGGCATGTCCCCTGAAGGTTCTTGTAGGTGCAAATTCACCAAATTTATGGCCTACCATGTTTTCGGTTACATACACCGGAATGAATTTATTTCCGTTGTGAACTGCGATGGTATGTCCTACAAAGTCAGGAGAAATTACTGATGCTCTGGCCCATGTCTTGATTACCGATTTTTTGTTAGTTTCATTCATCACTAAAACTTTACGTTCGAGCTTGAAATCGATAAAAGGCCCTTTCTTTAATGAACGACTCATATTCTTCTCCTTTTAATTATTTCTTCCGTTTTTCAACAATATACCTGTTGGAAGCTTTCTTCAATGCGCGGGTTTTGTAGCCTTTAGCTAACAAGCCTTTGCGTGAACGTGGATGTCCACCTGAAGAGCGACCTTCACCACCACCCATGGGGTGATCGACCGGGTTCATAGCAACACCTCTAACGCGAGGTCTTCTACCTAACCATCTGGTACGACCAGCTTTTCCTGATCTTTCCAGGTTGTGTTCGGTATTTCCAACAATGCCTACTGTAGCGCGGCAAGTTATGAGCACCATTCTGGATTCGCCCGAAGGCAATTTCACGATAGCATACTTTCCTTCTCTGGAAGTTAGCTGAGCATACGTTCCGGCACTACGCGCCATCACACCACCCTGTGAGGGATGAAGTTCAATGTTGTGGATTAATGTTCCAAGAGGTATCTCAGCAAGTGGCAATGTATTACCAATTTCAGGAGCAACCCCGCTGCCGCTTTCTACTTTCTGCCCAACTTTTAATCCGTTGGGTGCAAGCATGTACCGTTTTTCGCCATCAGGATAAACCAGAAGGGCGATACGGGCTGTGCGGTTTGGGTCGTACTGAATAGATTCTACAACAGCAACAATACCATCTTTATCGCGTTTGAAGTCGATAAAACGGTATTTGCGTTTGTGGCCACCACCTATATACCTCATTGTCATGCGTCCCTGGCTGTTTCTACCGCCAGAACTTTGCATGGGCTTCAACAATGATTTTTCAGGTGTTGATGCAGTAATTGTATCAAAGGAACCAGCAATCTTGTGCCTTTGACCCGGAGTAACTGGATTTAATTTTCTTACTGCCATTTTCTATTATATATTACTGTAAAAATCAATTACCTCTCCTTTAGCTATAGTTACGATAGCTTTTTTGCTCTTTCCGGTTGTACCCGAAATAACTCCGGCTTTGGTAAAACGAGATTTCCGTTTACCGCCATCAATCAATGTGTTTACAGACTGCACTGAAACGTTATACAAACTTTCAACGGCTTTTTTAATCTGTAATTTGTTGGCGTTCCGATTGACAATAAAACCGTAGCGGTTAAGACCTTCGGCCTGACCTGTCATCTTTTCGGTAACGATCGGTTTAATTAAAATTTCCATTTTCAAGCCTTTTAAATCTTAAACAATTCTTCAATTTTACTTACTGAGCTCTCCAGAACTACTACTTTTTTTGCATTCAAAATTTGGTAAGTATTTAATTCTGAGGCAGTTATAACGGAAACAGCCTGTAAATTTCTGGAGGACAAATATATATTTTTATTTTCTTCCGGTAAAACGAAAAGTGACTTTTTATCATTAATTTTCAGATTATTACTGATTTGCACCATTTCGCGGGTTTTCGGAGTTTCAAAAGAGAAATCCTCAACTACCAGAATTGCTTCCTCCAAAGCTTTATATGTTAATGCTGATTTACGTGCAAGTGACTTCACTTTTTTGTTCAGTTTGAAATCGTAGTTTTTTGGACGTGGTCCGAATACACGGCCCCCACCACGGAAAACTGGTGATTTTACACTACCTGCACGAGCAGTACCGGTACCTTTTTGCTTTTTCAGCTTACGTGTACTTCCGGCTACTTCGCCTCGTTCTTTCGAACTGTGAGTTCCTTGTCTTTTGTTGGCCAGGATTTGTTTGACATCCAGATAAATGGCGTGATCATTTGGCTCAATACCGAAAATTTGTTCGTCCAACGTAACAGTTCTTCCGGTCTCCTGTCCTGCTTTATTTAAAACTTTTATTTCCATTACTGATAAATAATTACGTATGAACCTTTAGCACCAGGAATTGATCCTTTAACTACCAATAAATTTGACTCTGGAATTACTTTCAAAACTTTAAGGTTCTGAACAGTAACATTGTCATTGCCATCGCGACCTGCCATGCGGATACCTTTAAATACGCGTGACGGATAAGAAGATGCACCCAACGAACCTGGAGCTCTCAAACGGTTGTGCTGACCGTGTGTCTGGCCACCAACACCCTGGAACCCGTGACGTTTAACAACGCCCTGAAATCCTTTACCTTTGGTTACTCCCTGAATGTCAACCCATCCTTCTTCGTCGATAGTTTCAACGGTAATGGTATCACCAAGTTTGTACTCTCCGGTTAGTTCTTTGAACTCTAACACTTTTCTTTTGGGCTCCGACGAAGCTTTTTTGAAATGACCCATTTCAGCTTTGTTGGTGTGCTTTTCCTTTTTATCGTCAAAGCCCAGCTGAATTGAATCATAACCGTCAGTTGCTACCGATTTCACCTGTGTAACTACACAAGGACCGGCTTGAATCACAGTGCATGGGATGTTTTTCCCCTCAACACTGAATACGGAAGTCATTCCGATTTTTTTACCGATTAATCCTGCCATTTTTTTGTTTTTTACAGGTTATCAAACTTTAATTTCTACTTCAACGCCACTTGGTAATTCAAGCTTCATTAAGGCGTCGATTGTTTTAGCTGTTGAGCTGTAAATGTCGATCAAACGTTTGTATGACGAAAGTTCGAACTGTTCCCTTGATTTTTTATTTACAAAGGTAGAGCGCAATACAGTGAAAATACGTTTGTGCGTTGGAAGCGGAATTGGTCCGCTTACTACTGCACCTGTAGTTTTAACTGTTTTTACGATCTTTTCAGCCGACTTGTCCACTAAGTTGTGGTCGTACGATTTCAGCTTAATTCTGATCTTTTGACTCATGATGAGAAAAATTAATTCAGTTTATAATTATAATAAATCTGTTCTTCCTTTAAGATCTTCGAGAACTTTGGTTGCCAATTGTTTTGGCAATTCAACGTATTTCGCGAATTCCATTGACGAAGTTGCACGTCCTGATGATAAAGTACGCAACACAGTCACATATCCGAATAATTCAGAAAGCGGAACCAATGCTTTAATTACACGGGCACCCGATTTTTCTTCCATACCTTCTACCTGACCACGACGACGGTTTAAGTCGCCAATAATATCACCCATATATTCTTCAGGAGTTACTACTTCACATTTCATGATTGGCTCCAGCAATTTAGGCCCTGCTTTACCAGTGGCACTCTTAAATGCCTGGCGGGCACAAATCTCAAACGAAAGCGAATCCGAGTCAACAGCGTGGTAGCTACCGTCGAGCAGGGTTACTTTCAGGCTGTCCAGATTGAAACCGGCCAAAGGACCATTCAACATGGCAGATTCGAAACCTTTCTGTACCGATGGGATGTATTCGCGTGGGATATTACCCCCTTTAACCGCATCAACAAATGTAAGTCCCAGTTTACCTTCTTCGGCTGGCTCAACGCGAACAATGATGTCGGCAAATTTACCGCGACCTCCGGATTGTTTTTTGAACACTTCACGAAGTTCAACTGATTTGCTGATTGCTTCCTTATAAGCAACCTGAGGAGCACCCTGGTTACATTCCACCTTGAATTCGCGACGCAGACGGTCAACGATAATTTCGAGGTGAAGCTCACCCATACCACGAATTACAGTCTGTCCTGAATCCGGATCAGTATTTACTTTGAAAGTTGGATCTTCTTCAGCCAATTTCGACAATCCGTTGCTCAGTTTGTCGAGATCTTTCTGAGTTTTTGGCTCAATAGCGATACCGATAACTGGTTCCGGGAAGTCCATGCTTTCCAATACGACAGGATTGTCGATATCAGAAAGAGTATCACCGGTACGAATATCTTTAAAACCTACTGCTGCGCAAATATCACCAGCCTCAATGTAGTCAATCGGATTCTGTTTATTGGAGTGCATCTGGTATAAACGTGAGATACGTTCTTTTTTACCAGTACGTGAATTAAATACAGTGTCGCCTGCATTAATTCTTCCTGAATAAACACGGATAAAACACAAACGTCCAACATATGGGTCGGTTGCAATCTTGAATGCCAAAGCAGTCAAAGGTTCAGTGACATCAGCATGACGAACGATTTCTTCATCGCCATTGTATTCAACACCTTTGATTTCGCTTTTGTCCATCGGGCTAGGCAAGAAAGCACAAATTGCATCCAACAAACGCTGAACACCTTTATTCTTGAAAGCAGAACCACACATCATCGGAACGATTGAACCGGCAATTGTAGCTTTGCGAATAACTTCCAACATCTGATCAACGGTGATTGAATCCGGATCTTCGAAGAATTTTTCGAGTAACTCGTCATCAAATTCAGCAACCGCTTCAACCAGCGCAGCTCTGTACTCGTCAGCCTGCTCCTGCATGTTGGCCGGGATTTCTTCCATATAATAGGTAGTTCCCAAAGTTGCATCGTCTCTCCAACGGATAGCTTTCATTTCGATCAAATCAACCACACCTTCGAAAGTTTCTTCTGAACCAATCGGGATGGTGATCGGAACCGGATTTGCACCCAGTTTGTCTTTAACCTCTGTAAGCACATTGTAGAAATCAGCTCCCTGACGGTCCATTTTGTTAACGAAACCGATACGTGGAACACCATATTTTTCAGCCTGACGCCAAACTGTTTCAGATTGTGCTTCAACTCCACCTACAGCGCAGAAAAGAGCAACAGCACCATCCAAAATACGAAGTGAACGTTCTACTTCAACAGTGAAGTCAACGTGTCCGGGAGTATCAATAATGTTGATTTTGTGTTCAACATCCTGATATTTCCAGAAAGTAGTAGTTGCAGCCGAGGTAATAGTAATACCGCGTTCCTGCTCCTGCTCCATCCAGTCCATTGTTGCGGCTCCGTCGTGCACTTCGCCAATTCGGTGAGTGATCCCTGTATAATAAAGGATACGCTCCGAGGTGGTCGTCTTGCCGGCATCAATGTGAGCCATGATGCCAATATTTCTAGTATAATTTAAATCTTTTGCCATTTTACCAATATCTATCTAAACTAAACGAACTATCTATCTACTTCTAAGTACTAAAAACGGAAGTGTGCAAACGCACGGTTTGCTTCTGCCATACGGTGTGTATCTTCTTTTTTCTTGTATGCTCCACCTTCTTCGTTATAGGCAGCAACAATCTCGGCAGCAAGTTTATCAGCCATTGAGCGGCCTGAACGCTTGCGCGAGTACAAAATCATGTTTTTTACTGAGATTGAAGTTTTTCTTTCAGGACGAATTTCCATAGGAACCTGGAAGTTGGCACCACCTACACGGCGGCTTTTTACTTCAACATGAGGAGTAATTTTTTCGAGGGCTTTTTTGAAGACATCCAATGGACTAAGTTCTGAATCTTTCATTTTGTTGCCAACGATGTCCATGGCGTCGTAGAAAATTTGATACGCGATTGATTTTTTCCCGTCGTACATTAAGTCGTTTACGAAACGGGTAACCAATGTATCATTGAATTTTGGATCGGGCAGAATGATCCTCTTCTTTGGTTTCGATTTTCTCATTATGTAATGCTTTTGTGTTAATTTAAATTAGCTGTCGTTTTTTTTGCTGTCTTCAATCGGCTCATCTCATATGGCCTCTTTACTCAACTCAAACCACAAAGCTAGAACGTCTAAGTAACTAATAAACTAAAACTACTTTTTGGCTTTTGGCCTTTTTGTTCCGTATTTCGAACGTCTTTGAGTACGACCTTCAACACCGGCGGTATCCAAAGCACCACGAATTAAATGGTAACGAACTCCTGGAAGGTCTTTTACCCTACCACCGCGTACCAATACAATAGAGTGTTCCTGAAGATTGTGGCCTTCTCCCGGGATATAGGCATTCACTTCCTTCTGGTTGGTCAAACGAACCCTGGCTACTTTACGCATCGCAGAGTTTGGCTTTTTAGGAGTTGTGGTGTAAACACGAACACATACCCCTCTTCTCTGAGGACAAGAATCCAATGCCGGTGATTTACTCTTATCGGCAATGCTTTGTCTTCCTTTTCTAACTAACTGCTGAATCGTTGGCATATAATTACACTTAATTTTAAAAAATATCCAAAAAATTGGTCTGCAAAGGTACTGCAATTTCTCACAATTCCAATAGTTTACAGTCCGAATCAGAGAGATTTCCCTCAAAAACGGCTCGCAAAAGTACTAATTACCAATAGAAAACCCAACAGAACCTCTAAAAAATTTAATGTTTTTTTGATTATTCTTAACACTAACTGGTCAAGGCATCATTCCTGTATTCAGGATTCGGAAGTTACGCGGTGTTTCAGGAGAGATTTGACTGGATTGATAAAACGCTGAATCAACCGTAAATCCTCAGTAATAATTTCGGCTGAGCCTTTCATTTCCTGACTAAATTTCAGCGGAATATTATAGTTGGTTTTTAAGTCCTGAGGCAATTCCACCTCAACGATGTAATTCTCGTTGTTCGCGATCAGCGAAATACTTTTCACTTTCCCGACAACATAACCGTATTCCATATATGGAAAATTTTCGAACCGTATATTAACTTTTTGGTCAACAGCCACTTTCCCGGCTCCTTTTACCGGCAAGCTGATTCGGCCTATGATTTGGGATTGCTTCTCCGGAATGACGGCAAATACTATTTCATCCTTTTTCACTTGCTGATTTTTACTCCAGAAATTGGAAAAACTAACTTTCCCTTCGATGGTCGCCCTTATGATATATGTTTGTTCCCAATAAGCCAGACGACTTTTCAAAACGTTCATAGCTTCAATCAAAGTGTTCTGAGCCTTCTTTTTCTGATCGGCAAATTCCATTTCAGTGTCAACCACAGTTTGCTCCAGTTTCAGGTTTGACCCCTGCGTCTCGGCCAGCTTTGTACGGGCCACGTTCAGGTTATATTTTTTCTGAATGTAAAGTGCTTTCGTTTTCTCGAGATCGAGATCAGATAAAACACCTTTCAACTGCAGCAATGAATCGCGCTTAAACTGAGCGTTTACAATTTTAAAATCGGCCTCCATATCCTGCTTCTGCGACCAAAGCCGATCGTAATAAATCCGGTTCATTGAAACTTGCTGCTTCAATGCTTTTATTTTCTTTGGATACAATTTCAGGCGGAGAAACGTGAAATAATCGTTGTATAACCTCACAAAGCTGGAATAGTCCGATTGAATGTCGCCCAACAACAGGCCTGTTTCTGGCTGAATTGCATGAAGAGTATCAAAACTCATCATAAACGGTTCCATCTGCTGAAGGATATTTTTCAATTTCATTGCGTCCTCCACTTTGGCTGTACTTTCCAAAATGGCAATTACCTGGTTTTCTGTAACCATTTGCTGATCGCTCACAATAATGGTATCAATCCTTGCAGTGGTCCGGGCAGCCAGATAAGCTGGAGGATTTTCAGAAAGAACCACAATATTTGCATTTATCACATCGGGGTAACGAAAGAAATAGCTTCCGGCAAGAAGAAGGACAATCAAGCCAAAAATCAGCGAAATACCCGAGCGAACCATCCACCTTGGAGATTGCTGCACAATCTCCTGAAATTCGTCGCTACGAAGTTCTATTTCGATTTTCTTTTCGTCTTTGCTCATTTTTTGCTCTATTTGTTTCGGGTTGCGAGTTACGTGTTTCGAGGTCACACAACCCGTAACTCGCATCTCGGATCAACTTCCCAATTCAAGCTGGTTTTTTACCAAATTATAATAGGCTCCCTTTTTCAGGGTTAACTCTTCATGAGTCCCAACTTCAATCAATCTGCCCTTTTCGAGCACTACAATCTGATGTGCGTTTTTCACCGTGCTCAGTCTATGCGCTACAACAACAACTGTTTTGCCCGCAAAAAACTCATCCAAATTCTCCAGAATCACTTTTTCGTTATTAGCATCAAGTGCATTAGTGGCTTCATCGAAGAAAATAAACTCCGGATTTTTATAAATAGCCCTGGCTATTAAAATACGTTGCTTTTGTCCCTGGCTCAATCCAACCCCTTCCTGACCTATCTTGGTATTGTATTTTAACGGCAAAGCATCAATAAATTCCTGAATATTGGCCATTCTGACTGCATAATCAAGTCGTTCCTTATCAATGTTCTCGTCGCCAATGGCGATGTTATTGGCAATGGTATCAGAAAAAATAAAGCCATCCTGCATAACTGCGCCACATTTATCACGCCACCAGTGCTGGCGGAAAGCTGCCAAATCACTGTCGCCAACTTTTATGGTACCTGAAACAGGTGGATAAAAACCCAACAGCAACTTGACCAAGGTAGTTTTTCCGCTTCCACTTGTACCTACAATGGCCGTAACTTTTCCCTGCGGAATATTCAAATTAATATTGTTGAGTACTTTGGGTGAATGCGGCCCTTCATATTGAAATAAAAGATTCTCAATCTGAATATCAGCCGAAGCAGGTAAAGTACTCAATTTTCCTTCCTGACCTTGCTCTTCGTCCTTTCGGTTATGTATCTCGCTCAATCGTTCCAGACTAATTTTTGCATCCTGCGAAACCTGCATAAACTCGATCATCTGGTCGAGCGGGCTGTTCATTTGTCCTATTATATATTGTACGGCCAGCATCATACCCAATGTCATGTTCCCATCAACTACTGCCGTTGCTGCCAAAACAGTAATGACAATGTTCTTTGTTTCATTAATAAATACAGAGCCGGCCTGCTGATATTGTTGCAATGAAAGATTACTCACATTTACCTTGAATAAACGGGCCTGAATACGCTCCCACTCCCATCGCTTTTGCCGTTCATAGTTGTTCAGCTTAATTTCCTGCATACCATTAATCAGCTGAATGAGCTTACTCTGGTTATCGGCTAATTGGGCAAAGCGCTTGAAGTCGAGTTCGCGTCTTTTCTTCAGGAACAAAAACACCCACCCTATATACAAAGCAGAACCTAAAACAAAAACCAGAAAAATTGATACATTATATAATAGTAGTACAATCCCGAAAATGACAATATTGAATACTGAAAAAATAACCTGAACCGACTGTGAAGTCAAAAACCGTTCGATTCGCTTGTGGTCGCCGATTCGCTGAAGCAAATCGCCGATCATTTTGGTATCGAAAAAGCCAATAGGCATTTTCATCAGCTTGATCAGAAAATCGGAAATGATACTGATATTAATACGTGTGCTGATGTGAAGCAAAATCCAGGACCGGATAAAGTCAACAGTCATCCGGCTCAGGAAAAGCATCATTTGAGCAGCCAGCACAAGGTAAATAAAACTGATGTCCTGAGTACTGATCCCGACGTCAACAATGCTTTGAGTCAGGAACGGGAAAATAAGCTGAATCAGACTCCCAACAAAAAAACCGATAATGAGTTGTGTTACGAGCTTCTTATGCGGTTTCAGGTATTTCAATAAAAACCTGAAGTTATTGCGATTGGTTTCCTCTCCCTCCATTTCAAAAAATTTGGGAGTTGGATCAAACAAAAGGCAAATACCCCTTTGCTCCCCGTGCCGAACCGTTGCCAGCCAATGTTTTTTGAATTCGACTTCAGAATAATCTACCAAACCAAAAGCAGGATCAGCAACATAGACTTTTCCTTTTTTAAGTTTGTAAACAACCACGAAATGATCCTGATCCCAATGTACAACGCAGGGTTTTGGAGCTTCGTAAAGTTGTTCAAAGGTAATTCGTGCGCCAATCGTGCGGAAACCGATAGCTTCAGCGGCATCGCTAAGTCCCAGTAAAGAAACGCCTTCGCGACTAATATGCGCCAGTTCCCGAAGTTTTTGAAGCGAATATGTTTTCCCGTAAAAAGATGAAATCATGCGCAGACAGGATGGTCCGCAGTCCATGGCATCGTATTGTTTGAAGAAAGGGAATTTTGGCATACCGGTTCAATGTTGTTCAAAAATAGCAGATTTATACGAATCTCCCATTTTCATCTAACAGAAAATAAAATACGGATGAAGATTCCGAAGTTTTGCCTGATTATAGTGCGAGGAGTTGGTTCAGATGAAAGAATTAATGAAAAATTATCTGATTTTATATCATAATGAATGCAAAATCCAAAAACTCTGCATCAGGCTAATTAATAAGAACTTATTTTTAAAATTCATGCTTAACTTATTTTTACTTCACTGGTATAAGTTTTCAATACATCAAAAATATATTCAAAAACATGTAAATAGTACATCTATTTGTTTATCTGCCCATTACATCCAAGAGTTAATTAAACTTAAAAAATACAATCCGTTGATTATCTTGTCATTTTAATGACACAAAAAACACCTGTCTCCATAACAAATACAACTAATATACAAGCAACTTGATTGTTAAGTATTTATTACTAATTTTGGTCGTCTCTGAAAATTACAGCGTCAGAAAGCTGATAATGAATGAGTAAAAACCAATAACTATCTAAATATGAAATGTACGCCGGTCGACTGGTGTAAATTTCATGTGGCAATAAAAAAATTAATTCTTTACACATGAAAGTCTATAAAACTGATGAAGTTCGCAACATTACTTTAATGGGTAATGCTGGCAGTGGGAAAACCACCCTTGCAGAAGCAATGCTTTTCGAGGGTGGAGTAATTAACCGCAGAGGTGAAGTTGGAAGTAAAAATACAGTATCCGACTACCATCTGATTGAGCAGGAATACGGAAACTCCGTTATGTCCTCGCTTTTGTACACTGAAGTAAACGGCAAAAAAATTAATATTCTGGATACTCCCGGAATGGATGATTTTTGCGGTGGATTGGTTTCGTCACTTCAAGTCGCCGGACTTGGGCTGATGGTTGTGGATGCTTCAACAGGATTAGGCGCCGGAACAGACTCGGCTAACCGCCATGCCGAAACTGCCAATGCCAAAATGGTTTTGGTATTGAACCACCTGGATAACGAAAATGCCAATTTCGACCAGACGATCGAAAACCTGAAAGGAAAATTCGGTGGTAAAGTAACAATTGTACAGTATCCGGTTGAAACCGGACTTGGCTTCAACGCTATTATTGATGTGTTGAAGATGAAAATGTATAAATACAAACCAGAAGGCGGTAAACCTGAAGTTTCAGAAATACCAGCCTCAGAAAAAGACCGCGCTGACGAACTACACAACGAACTGATTGAAAAAGCTGCTGAAAACGAAGAATCGTTGATGGAACTTTATTTTGAACAGGGCTCATTATCGGAAGACGACATGCGTAAAGGAATGCGTATAGGGATGGTAAAACGCGACTTGTTCCCGGTATTCTGCGTTTCAGCAAAGAAAAATATGGGTGTTGGCCGTTTACTTGAATTTATCTGCAACATTGCTCCGGCTCCAAGTCAGGTCCCCATGCGCGAAATCGTTCAGGGCAAACCAGTTGTAATGAGCGAAACAAGCCCAACCTCCTTGTTTGTATTTAAAACCGCGCTCGAACCTCACGTTGGCGAGGTGACTTATTTTAAGGTAATGTCGGGAAAACTGACCGAAGGAAAAGACCTTTATAATACCGCCAACAACGGAAAAGAAAGAATTTCGCAACTTTTTGTTACCGCCGGAAAAACCAGGAACGCAGTACCAGAACTGGTGGCCGGAGACATTGGCTGTACCGTTAAACTGAAAGACACTAAATTCAATCATACCCTTTGTGAAAAAGAGCTTGACCTGAAATTTGCCCCAATCACTTTCCCTGATCCCAAATTCAGGGTAGCAGTAAAAGCTGTTTCGGAGACAGATGACGAAAAAGTGGGTGAAATTTTGCACAAAGTCAAAGATGAAGACCCCACTTACATCGTTAACTATGTGAAAGAATTAAAACAGTTGATTGTTGAAGGACAGGGCGAATATCACCTGAATACCTTGAAATGGTATTTCGACCATATACATAAAATCGACATCGAATATAAAGCGCCCAAAATACCATACCGCGAAACCATTACCAAGTTTGCCCAGGCCGACTATCGTCATAAAAAACAATCGGGTGGAGCCGGCCAATTTGGTGAAGTTCACATGATTATTGAACCATTTGAAGAAGGCAGTACTCCCAAGAACATGTTTGTGTATGGCGGAAAAGAAATGAAAATTTCAGTTCGCGATACCCAGGAAATGCCACTTCAATGGGGTGGAAAATTGGTTTTCCACAACTGTATTGTTGGAGGTTCGATTGATGCCCGCTTCCTTCCTGCTATTTTGAAAGGAATTATGGAAAAAATGGAAGAAGGCCCACTCACCGGTTCGTATGCCCGCGACATTCGCGTTTACATTTACGACGGGAAAATGCACCCGGTTGATTCAAACGAAATTTCTTTCCGTTTGGCAGGTCGTAATGCGTTCAGCACCGCTTTCCGCAATGCTGGTCCAAAGATTTTGGAACCGATCTACGATTTGGACGTTTGGGTACAAAGCGAACGTATGGGTGATGTGATGAGCGACCTGCAAGGACGCCGTGCATTAATCATGGGAATGGGAAGCGAAAAAGGCTACGAAAAAATCACCGCACGTGTGCCGCTGAAAGAAATGAACAAATATTCCACTTCACTGAGTTCGCTCACAGGAGGACGTGGCGTTTTCAACATGAAATATGCCAACTACGAAAAAGTGCCTCAGGAAGTTCAGGACGAACTTTTGGCAGCTTATGCCGCCGAAGAAAAGGAAGAATAAAAAACCAATTTTTCATACTGAGCAGGCAACGCCCTGCCGAAGTATATCTTATCTATCTATCTTTAATAAAAATGAAAACCCGGGATTGCCACCCGGGTTTTTCATTTTATATTTTGCCAACCTGCTTTATTTATCTCTGAAAAGATGGAAAAAACCACTCGTTCGTCGGCGTTCGTTGTCTCGTCCGCGACCTTCAACCACATAATAATACACTCCCGGGGTGCAAACTTTACCCCCAACTTTTCCATCCCAAACCGACTGAGGAACTGTTTCAACCGTATTTCCGAAATTGATCACATTGTTGCTTTCCCACACATGCAGTAATTTTCCCCACCGGTTGAAAATTGAAATTTTGATTTCTTTCATCGACCAGAATTTGATGATAAACTCATCGTTTACCCCATCACCGTTGGGGGTAAATACATTGGGGGCATCAACATATGACGTGTCTGCCACAATATACCCATCAAAATAAACAGTATCAATACAAGTATGAAATTCGGAAACCTTTTTCGAAACCAGTTTGACCTTGTACGATCCAGAATTTTCAAAGGTATAAACCGGGCTATCATTAAATAACTTGAACAAAATACTGTCTTTAACCACCCCGTTATTGGCAGCCGATTCACGCTTAATTTCATCCAAATCACGGAAGATAAACCATTCAAATTTGCCAGGATCGCCATTTTCCGACTCATTGTTAAAGGTAACTTCCAACGGGGCTTCACCTTTATCCGGGTTGGCCGTAAATACCGCTTTCGTCACAATCGACCGGTACATCACATCCGCTTCGGCTAAACAGCCAAAACGGTCAGTTACTTCAAATGTATAATTGGTATCTTTTGTTGGTGGGTCAAACATTTTCGAAGAAATCACACGGCTAACAACCGCATCACCATCGAGCCAGCGCACCTGAATCCCTGGATTTAACTCTAATGGCCGGCCGTTCGATAAATCGGTATAAATCAACTTAGGGTTTTCAAACGCACCTTTCAATGTCAGCGAGAAACAATCCATATCGGCCACTTCAGCAGTAGCCTGCAGGTAATTATTAAAAACCCAGGCCGTGTAGGTTTTAACTCCTGAGGTGGATGTAATTTTTACACGATAACTTCCATCTGCCAATCCTGAAATTGTGGATGTTGAATTTCCGGACAGATCATTGGAATAAAAATCGAAATTACCCGACTGAGCATTGTACTTCTGCCATTCAAAATTACCGGCTTCGTTGTTAGGCGAAGTGGCAATCAAAGAGGCATTCTTCTCGCCTTTTTCTCCGCAAAAAATATGAATATTGTCCTGATTTCCGCCAGAATATTCCGTGGGAACAACCTCGTCGGCAGTGGAGCTAATTTGGGTAAAACCGAGCACTGGAACAACAAAAAAACAAATTAGAAGTAGAACTCTTCCGAAAATTTTAAACAGGTTCATTCGATAAATTCTTTAACAATCCACAATATTAACGTTAAAAATCGATTTATCTTTTGTAGCTGCTTAAATTTTCCTGAGACCTGCTATCCGTTCGCTGAAGCGAACGGCAAAGATTAGGCTCAGCTTTGTACAAAACAGGCTAACCAAAAGCGCTGCATATCCTTTGCTCACGGCAATAACCTGGACAGGCACTCTACTTTAGCTGACGGGGATATTACAATTTGTTGAAAACTCATCATCTGTCCTACATGATTACAGGAAAAACAGTCTTACTTTTGGGGCAAATCTGAAGAAAGAACATTGTGCACAATTATCTGGAAGAATTAAATGAAGCTCAGAGGCTTGCGGTCGAAAATTACAATGGAGCGTCGCTAATTATTGCCGGTGCGGGATCGGGAAAAACAAGGGTATTAACCTACAGGATTACTCACCTGCTCAAAAATGGCGTCCGTCCAGGATCAATTCTGGCGCTGACCTTCACCAACAAAGCGGCCCGCGAAATGAAAGACCGTATCTCCAAAATGGTGGGCCAAAATACCGCCCGCTACCTTTGGATGGGAACTTTTCACTCCATTTTTGCACGCATTTTACGTACCGAATCAGAAACCCTCGGCTACCCGTCGAACTTTACAATTTACGATTCGGCCGACTCCAAAAGCCTGATCAAAAGCATCATCAAAGATTTAAATCTCGACGACAAAACCTACAAGCCGGGCGTAGTTTCTTCCCGCATATCAACTGCAAAAAATAACCTGGTTACTTCTGAAGTGTATGCCAAACTGCCCGAGATCGCTGAATACGACCAAAGCATAAAAATGCCGCTGATTAGCCTCATTTACAAGGAATACGCCAAACGCTGTTTTCTCGCCGGAGCGATGGATTTCGATGATTTACTGATGAAAACCAACGTTTTGTTCCGCAGTCATCCTGAAATTCTGGAAAAATACCAGCGAATTTTCGACTACATTTTGGTGGATGAGTACCAGGATACGAACCATTCGCAATACATGATCATCAAAAAATTGGCGGCACAGCACAACAACATTTGCGTGGTGGGCGACGATGCACAAAGCATCTACTCTTTCCGCGGAGCACGTATCGAAAATATCCTGAATTTCCAGACCGATTATCCCGACCATAAAGTTTATAAGCTCGAACAAAACTACCGCTCAACGCAAACCATTGTTGACGCCGCAAACAGCATCATCGCTCGAAATAAAAGGCAGATCAAAAAGAATGTCTTTTCAGAAAAAGAAAAAGGCGCTTTAATTAAAGTAATGAGTGCCATTACCGACAATGAAGAAGGTTACCTGGTGGCCAACGAAATCACTGAAACACGACTGCGTGACCATTTTCAGTTCTCCGATTATGCCATTCTCTACCGCACCAACGCCCAGTCGCGTATTTTTGAGGAAGCGCTCCGAAAACGAAACATTACATACCGAATTTACGGAGGCCTTTCGTTTTATCAGCGAAAGGAAATCAAAGATTTACTCAGCTATTTCAGGCTGGTCATCAACCCAAAAGACAACGAGGCATTCAAGCGAATCATCAATTACCCGGCACGCGGAATTGGGCAAACTACCTTGACTAAAATGGAACAGTTTGCTGCCCAAAACAATATTTGCATGTGGGAATTTGCCACAAATATTCCGTTGTTGTTGAGTGAGTTCAATAAAGGTACGGCAGCTAAAATCAACGAATTCACCCAACTGATCAACATTTTCAGGGAAAAACTGGAGACACACGACGCGTTTGAACTGGCCAGCGAAATTGCCACTGGTTCTGAAGTCATGAAAGATTTATATAAAGACCAGACGCCCGAAGGAGTGAGCCGTTTCGAAAATATTCAGGAATTGCTGAACGGTATTCAGGAATTTTCTATCTCCGGAAAAGAGGAAGGAACCCCCAACCGGTTGGGCAATTATATGGAAGATGTGGCCTTGCTGACGGATCAGGACAATGAAGATCCGAACGATAAAAACCATGTTACTTTGATGACCATTCACTCGGCCAAAGGACTTGAATTTAAAAATGTTTTTATCGTTGGAGTTGAAGAAAACCTGTTTCCTTCGAGTCAAACCGGACAGAGTTCGCCGGATGACCTGGAGGAAGAACGGCGACTTTTTTACGTGGCTCTTACGCGCGCCGAGCAAAATGTATATCTGACTTATGCCCGACAACGCTACAAATGGGGCAAACTCGATTTTTGCGACAAAAGCCGTTTTATCGACGAAATCGATCAGCAATACCTGAATCTTCCTCCGGAAAAAGATCAGGCCTTTTTTGGCAATAACTCCGACTTGCCTTTTGCCATGCCTAAACCACGGGCCTCGGTTCCAACCATCCCAGGCGTGCGGCCAACGGCAAGCAATCAGTCCGATCTTCAGCGAAAACTGACCAAACTTCGCGAAGCCAAAAAAGAAACAGATACCTTTGAATTTAGTAATCCGGAAGAAATACAGGCCGGAATGCTGGTTGAGCATCAGCGTTTTGGACGCGGAAAAGTATTACAAATTGAAGGAAAAGCTCCCGATATTCAGGCAACAGTATTTTTTCAGAATGCCGGGAAAAAACAATTGCTGCTGAAATTCGCTAGACTGAGGATAATAAATTAGGGGAAAGTCATTAGTCATTAGAAAAAAGGAAAAATTGGAAAAAGTAAGGTATAAAAGGCTACTAATTGCTCATTCTTGTTCCCAATGACTAATGACTAATGACTTTTTCTAATGACCAATGACTCTTTTCTGATGACTATTATCCTTTGACTAAGAAAATTTTATTTACTTTGCGACAAATACAACTACATCCTGATTATCTGTACAGATTTCCTCTACTGAGATAACAGCCAGATTTTTAAGACTAATTTTTATTTTTTGCATGGATTATAATTCTAAT
>Ga0172367_10002576_pt1 | contig 24676 bp, 17 predicted proteins | sample Lak10m_FD_114542 | JGI IMG/M metagenome (GOLD analysis project Ga0172367, IMG submission 114542) | Freshwater microbial communities from Kabuno Bay, South-Kivu, Congo - kab_022012_10m | ecosystem: Environmental > Aquatic > Freshwater > Lake | place: Democratic Republic of the Congo: South-Kivu...
GGTGGAGGACAGAGGTTTGGAGAAATGGAGGTATGGGCACTTGAAGGTCATGGTGCAGCTTATACACTTCGTGAAATGTTGACTATTAAGTCTGATGATATTTTGGGTCGCTCACAGACATTTGATGCCATTATTAAAGGTAATCCAATCGGGGAACCAAATGTTCCAGCTTCGTTTAATGTATTGCTCAATTATTTGAGAGGTCTTGCATTAGATGTTGATTTAAAAAAGCTAGGAAATAATTAATCATTAAATATCTAATATTATGAAAACAATTGATACAACAAATTTCGACTCAATAGTTCTAAAGCTCGCATCTCCAGATGCTATTCGTGAATGGTCTTATGGAGAGGTGACTAAACCAGAAACAATAAATTACCGTACAGGTAGATCTGAGAGGTCAGGTTTATTTGATGAAAGAATTTTTGGTCCAGAAAAAGATTATGAATGTTACTGTGGAAAATACAGAAGAATAAGATATAAAGATATAGTTTGCGAGAAATGTGGAGTAGAAGTTACTCGCTCTATAGTTCGTCGCGACAGAATGGGTCATATAGAACTCTCATCTCCTGTAGCTCATATATGGTTTCTTCGCGGGGTTCCTTCTCGTATGTCAGTATTACTCAATATTCCAGTTAGTGACCTTGAGAAAGTAATATATTTTGCTGGTTATATAATCACAAATGTATACAACGAAGAAAAAGATGTAATTATAAAAAATCTTGAAAGTGAATTTAAATCAAAACTAAAGAGTACAAACGATGAAGAAGATAAAGAGAAATTAAAAGAACTTCTATCAAATACAAAAAAAGAAATCAGTGAAATAGTTCCTGGTAAGGTTCTAAATGAAATAGCATATCACCATTTTGGTCTTAAATACGGAAGTTGTTTTGAGGCAAGTATTGGAGCTGAAGCTATCTTCACTCTATTTAAGAGTATAGATTTGGAAAAATTAAAAACTGAGACAGAAAATATGATTCCAAAGGCTTCAAGTATTGATCGTGAGAAGCTTGATAAGAGATTGTCTCTACTTCGTTCAATGATACATTCAGGTATTCGTCCTGAGTGGATGTTTTTGACTGTTATACCGATAATTCCTCCAGCACTTCGTCCCATGGTGGCTCTTGATGGTGGTCGTCATGCAACTTCAGACCTAAATGATCTTTATCGTCGCGTTATAAATCGTAATAATCGTCTAAAGAAATTAAAAGAAATAGGAGCACCAGATGTTATTTTACGTAATGAAAAAAGAATTCTTCAAGAAGCAGTAGATGCTCTTATAGATAACTCTATAGCAAAACAAAATGATTCTCAGGCTGTATCTTCTTCACAAAAAAGAGCTCTCAAGTCTCTCTCAGATAATCTTAAATCAAAACAAGGTCTATTCCGTCAGAACCTTCTAGGTAAGCGCGTAGACTATTCTGGTCGTTCTGTTATCGTGGTTGGTCCAAATCTTAAACTCAATCAATGTGGTCTTCCAAAACATATGGCACTTGAACTTTTCAAACCATTTGTAATTTCAAAAGTATTGGAAACAGAACTTGCTTTTAATATTCGTGGAGCAAACCGTTTGATAGAAGAAGGGGTTCCAGAAGTCTGGGCAATATTAGAAGAAGTTATAAAAGGAAAATATGTTCTTCTAAACCGTGCACCTACACTTCATAGACTTGGTATTCAAGCATTCAATCCTATTCTTATCGAAGGTAATGCTATTCAAGTCCACCCACTAGTCTGTGCAGGTTTTAACGCCGACTTCGATGGAGACCAGATGGCTGTATATGTACCACTTTCTGATATGGCACAAAGTGAAGCAAGGGAATATATGGCTTCAAATAAAAACTTACTCAAGCCTCAAGATGGTTCTCCAATCGTTATGCCAAAGATGGATATAATCCTTGGTTGTTATTGGATGACAAAAGGTGTAGTTGGTGAAAAAGGAGAAGGAATGGCTTTTTCAAGTCCAAACCAGGCTATCACAGCTTTTGATCTTGGAATGATAACTTTCCGTGCAAAAATAAAAGTACTTGGAAGTGAAAAAGCAAAATATAATACATTTGGTGGAAAACCATTTGAAACAACAGTTGGAAAATTATTCTTCAATAGTATTTTTCCAGATGATTTCCCTTATATAGATGACGAAATCACTATTAAAAGAATGTCTCTACTTGTAGATGAACTTATCGTTCACTATGGTATAGATGAAACTCCAAAATTCTTGGATAAGATTAAAGATTTTGGTTATAAGTATGCTACATATTCTGGAGTTACTTGGGGTATTGATAATCTTAAAGTTCCAGAAGGTAAAAAAGATATAGTTAAAAAATTCCGTAAAGAAGAAGAAGTTGTTCGTGATCAATTTGCTGAAGGTCTTCTCTCTGAAAATGAACAATATCAAAAAGTTATTGAGATATGGGAATATGCAAAGAAAGAGATTGAAAAAATAATTCCTGCAACACTTGACTCAAAGAGTTCTACTTATGATCTTATCACTTCAGGTGCTCGTGGTAGTATGGGATCATTGGTTCAGATGTGTGGTATGAAAGGTTTGATCGTGAATACATCAGGTGAGACTTTGGACTTCCCAATAATTCCATCATACATAGAAGGTCTTTCACCACTTGAATACTTTATTACTACACACGGATCACGTAAAGGTGCTGCCGATACTGCGCTCAATACTGCTAAAGCAGGTTATCTAACTAGAAGACTTGTAGATGTTGCGCAAGATGTAGTAGTTACAGAAGAAGATTGTGGAACAAAAAATGGTAAAAAGATAGTAGCCGTTGATGGAGTATTTGCTAAATATATAAATGGAAGAGTTTTGCTTGCTGATATTAAAGATACTGAAGGTAAGGTTCTATTTAAAAAAGGTGAATTAATTACAAAAGAAGATTCTCGTTCTTTAGAAAAAGCTGGAGTAAAAGAAGCTCTAGTCCGCACACCACTTTCTTGTGATACTGTTCATGGAATTTGTAGGAATTGTTATGGTCTTGATTTGGGACGCAATTGTATGATTGAACTCGGTCAAGCAGTAGGTATTATCGCAGCACAAGCTATCGGGGAGCCAGGTACACAGCTTACACTTCGTACTTTCCATGCTGGTGGAGTTGCTACTGTCGATATTACTACAGGTTTGCCTCGTGTTGAAGAAATTTTTGAAAGACGTATTCCAAAGAATCCAGCTATTATATCTGTCTCAGAAGGAGAAGTTATTGATGTTATAGATAACGGAAAAGAAAAAATCATAAAAGTCCTTTCTGATTTGAAGGTAGATAATAAAGTAAAAGGAAGTAGTAAGAATGGTAATGAGGTTGAATATACAATTCCAGCTCGTCGCCAGATCTTGGTTAAAAATGGTGCAAAAGTTAAAAAAGGTGAATTACTCACAGACGGATCTGCAGATATAAATGAAATCGTAAAATACGGAGGAAAAGAAATGGCTGAAGAATATATCGTAGATGAGATAAATAAAGTTTATGACCTTCAGAGTGCTTCTATTTCAAGAAAACATATTGAAATAATCATTCGTCAAATGTTCTCAAGAAAGAGAATCAAAAATGCTGGAGATACTACATTCTCACCAGGTGAAATAGTTGAAACTATTGAATTAATCGAAGAAAATAATCGTGTAGAAAAAGAAGGCAATGGTAAAAAAGCTGAAGCAGGAACTATTGTTTTGGGAATTACTGAAGTATCACTTACTACTAAGAGTTGGCTTTCTGCTGCTTCTTTCCAGAATACAAACAGAGTATTGATAAACAATGCTATTCGTGGAGGTATAGATAATCTAAGAGGTCTTAAAGAAAATGTTATTATCGGTAACCTTATCCCAGCTGGAACTGGATTTGGTATGAAAAATCAAAAAGAAGAAATAGAGAGTGAAGATGATTCTTTAGAATAGGTCGTAACAATAACTTTAAAAAAGAATAAATATGAACTCACCGGTTCTAAAAATTAAAGAGAGACTTTCCATCGTCGATGTTATTTCCTCATATCTATCGATAGAAAAAGCAGGTAAAAACTATAAGGCAAAATGCCCATTTCATAATGAAAAAACTCCTTCTTTTTCTATCTCGCAAGAACGGGGGATATATTATTGTTTTGGGTGTGGAGCTAAGGGCGATATTTTTTCTTTTGTAGAAAAGTTTGAAGGTACTGATTTTAAGGGCTCACTTAAAATCTTAGCAGAAAGAGCTGGTATTCCACTAGGAGAATTTAAAAATAAAGAGAAAGATAAAACAGATATCTACTATGAGATACTAGAAGAAGCAACGAATTTTTTTGAAGATAATTTTTTGAAAAATATTGAAGCTAGAAGTTATCTTTTAAATAGGGGACTCAATGATTCTTCTATGAAATCTTTTAGAATAGGTTATGCCTTAGAATCTTGGACATCTTTATTTGATTATCTTATTAAAAAAGGATACAAAAAAGAAGATATTGAAATAGTAGGATTGATAAAGAGTAAAGATAATAGGTTCTATGATAGGTTTCGTTCTAGAATAATGTTCCCAATAAGTGATTCAAGTGGAAGAATAATCGCTTTTTCTGGAAGGATTTTTAAAAAATTAGGAAGTGAATCAACTATTGAGGAAGCTAAATATTTGAATTCCCCAGATACTCCACTATTCAATAAATCAAATATTTTATTTGGTCTTGATAAAGCAAAGACTTCAATAAGAAGCAGAGATTATAGTATTGTTGTTGAGGGACAGATGGATTTAATACTTTCTCATCAAGCAGGGTTTACAAATACAGTAGCAGTATCAGGAACCGCATTTACAGATACAACGATAGACAATGAGTCAAAGATAAATAACCTTGGTTTAGTTAGGAGATTATCTTCAAATATTATATTTGCTTATGATGGAGACGATGCAGGTATCCGTGCGGCAAGTAGATCTGCTATGATTGCACTTTCTCTTGATATGCAGGTAAAAGTAGCAATATTACCAAAAGGTAATGACCCAGCTGATATTATTTTTTCTGATATTAATATTTGGAAAGAAATAATTAAGAATTCGACAAATATAATTAGTTTTCATTTAGATAGGATTTGTAAAAATACAAATGATATAAGAGCAAGAGGTAAGAGTATAAGAGAAATAATCTTCCCGTTTCTAGTAATGATAAATAGTGAAATTGAGAAATCGAGTTATATAAATGAAATTCACAACAGAACCATAATATCTGAAAGTGCAATAATTGAAGATTATAAGAAATATGAAAAAACACAAAATATAAGTAATACAAATAGTGTTAAAAGTAACAGTGAACCAAAGAATGTTGTATCAAGAAGAGCTAGTTTGGAAAAGAAATTATTTAGTATACTTTTTTGGAAAAATGTAAACGAGGAACAGCAAAATAAGATAAATGATTTAAAAATTTCTTTTGAGAAAGAAATAGGGGAAGAGAATTTTAGAAAAATGTTTGATTTATATGAACCATATAAGGAAAATTTATCGATGGAAGCTGAGATGTGGTATAGTGATAAAATTGATGTTCTATTTTTAGATATGAAAGAAGTTATTCTTAATCTAGAAGAGGAAATTTTTAAAGAAGAAGCTTCTGATTTATTATTAAAGATTAATGATAAAGAGCAAAATAATAACAAGGAAGATATAAATTCAGATTTAATTACTTATCAAAAAATAGTCGAAAAAATACAAAATATTAAAAATAGTAGATCAAAATAAATTTTATGGTTAAAAAAAATAAAGAAAAAACAAAAAAGAGTAAGGTTGTAAAAAAGATTATTAAACCAAAGGTTAAATCTAAAAAAGTTGTTGCAAAACAAAAAAAGGTAGTTAAAAAGGTTGTAAAAAAAGTTATAAAAAAGATAGTTAAAGCTAAAACTAAGAAAATTGTAAAAAAGAAAAATAATTCAAGCAATAGCAATAAAATATCTACAAAACAATCTTCTATAGAAAAAAAGATTTTAGATTTAGAAAATAAATCAAATGAAATAATAGAAAAAGGGAAGAAGAGAGGTTTTATAACTTATGATGAAATTATCAAGATATTTCCTGATATTGAAAATAATATTTTATTTCTAGATGAGCTCTATGATAAGTTATCTGTCGCAGGGGTTGATGTCCTTGAGGGTGGAAATCTGCTTGATATGGAAGGTGATACAGATAAACTCGCACTCAAATACAGTAAAGACGCACAGGCTTATGACTCTATCCAGATGTACCTAAAGGAGATAGGTCAATATCCACTTATTCCAGCTTCTGAAGAGAAAAATCTTGCTTACCGTATTGAGAAGGGTGATATGGAGGCAAAGAATTTACTTGCAAGAGCAAACCTTCGTCTCGTTGTTTCTATTGCTAAAAAATATGTAGGTAGAAGTTCAGATCTTACACTTCTTGATCTTATCCAAGAGGGGAACCTTGGTCTATTTAAAGCTGTTGAGAAATTTGATTGGACAAAGGGTTATAAATTCTCAACATATGCTACTTGGTGGATTCGTCAGTCTATAACTCGTGCACTTGCAGATCAGTCTCGTACTATTCGTATACCAGTACACATGGTAGAAACTATTTCAAAATATAAACAAGTTGTTCGTAGGCTTTCTCAAGATCTTGGGCGTGATCCTCTTATAGAAGAGATTGCGATGGAAATGAATCTTGAAGTGGATAAAATACATGTTATAGAACAGATAAATCAAGAGACCGTATCACTCGAACAACCAATAGGAGATGATGATGAGAAATCTACTCGTGGAGAATTTATAGCAGACGATAAGATACTTCGTCCAGACCAAGACTCTTCAAGAAGAATTCTTTCAGATCAAATAAAAGAAGTACTTGATACCTTGAATCCTAAAGAAAGGAAAATTCTTGAGCTTCGTTATGGACTTATAGATGGTATACAGCATACTCTGGAAGAAGTAGGGCAGGATTTTGGTGTGACTCGTGAGCGTATCCGTCAGATAGAAGCTAAAGTTCACGAAAAGCTTCGCAATAATGAAAAAATCGCAAGATTAAAGAATTATTTTGATTAGACTATAATAATTAAAATTCCCAGATAGCGCTTTGTGCGCTATCTGGGAATTTTTAATGTTTAATTTATTATAATTGCTCTGATATTGGTGCTTCTACTGGTTCCATCAATCCAAATACTAGATCGATATATTTCCAGAATGAATCATTTCCTTTTATAGAAGCGACACATTCAGCAGCAGCAGCTTTTGCGACTGCACCCTGGTGAACTATCCAATGACGATATACCCAAGCAACTTCACCATTTGATTCAGCTACTATTTCTTTCATTGTCTCACCAAATCTTTTACAGTAAGGACATTCAAGGTCAGAATATTCTATTATTAGTATGGGTGCATTAGGATTACCTATTATATGATCTTCCTCTCTGTATTCCACTATATCACCAGTATAGGCGATAGTAACCTTACTAGTTTTGACCTTATCTATTAATTTTTGAACTTCTTCTTTAGGGTAAGCTCCACGAATCTCAGCTTTTGAACCATTTTTTCCTATTATCACACTGTATGGTGTACCTCTTTCATTAGCAGGTACTCCTTTCATAACAGCTTCGGCTTCAGTGCTTGTGTTTTCTATTAAGGATTTTATATCTGTATCCTTTAAACATTGTGTAAATTTATCTTTATTTACTCCAACTTGTTCAGATAAGGTTTTAGATTTGTCTGTATTTCCACCACCCCTTGTCAATAAGATAGCAATCATAATAAGAACTCCAGCGACTATTATTGCAGTAGGTGTTGTAATCTTTGGCTCATTATTTATAACTCTTTTTACCTCAATAATTTTTTCTGAAACTTCTTCTATCTTATCTTCTAATTTTTCTACCATTTCTTCTTTTGCCTTACTTTTTTTACTAATGTGTTTTTTTATACTTTTTATAAAGTTATTCATATTAAAATAAATTTTTGTTAAACATAATAATACTGTTATTATAACATATTATAGTTTTTTACTAGTGCGTATATTTATGTTGAAAAATATAGCGAATATGGTATAATATCTTATATTATATGAATTTAGTTTATAATACTGTATTTTACACGTTTGCTTTCGTATCTGTCTACATACAGATGTTTTTTTTGGTGACATATATACAGAAACGTAAAAATATTGTGTATTCTCCTGAGCATCTTGAACTCGGTATTTATCCTACTGTTACTATTATGGTGCCTTGTTATAACGAAGAAAAGACTCTCGAGAAAACTATTAAATCGATATTATCTCTAGATTATCAAAAAGATAAATTAACAATTTTTATTATTGATGATGGAAGTAAGGATGGGACTTGGAATTTAATGCAGCAATACATTGGTCATCCAAATATTAAAATTTTCCACAAAGAAAATGGGGGAAAACATACAGCACTTAATTTGGGATTAAAGAATTTGGAATCAGAATTTGTTGGCTGTCTGGATGCAGATTCATTTGTACACCCGCAAGCATTAAAAAGAATAATAAGCACATTTCTATCAGATCATAAGAATATGGCAGTTGCTCCTTCTATTCTTGTTTTTAATTCTAAAAATGTTATTCAGACAGTTCAGAGGATAGAATACGAAATGGCAAATTATGTTAAAAAAATGCTAGGTTTTATTGGTGGAATACATGTGACTCCTGGACCATTTTCTATTTTTCGTAAAAAGGTTTTTGACGAACTTGGTCCATATAGAAAAGCTCACAATACAGAAGACCAAGAGATAGGTCTACGTATGCAAGAGCACTGGTATAAGATAGACGCATGTCCTGATGCTTATGTCTATACCAATAGCCCTGATTCTATAATGAAGCTTCATCGTCAGAGAGTAAGATGGATCTATGGATTTGTCCGTAATCTTATAGATTACCGTAGGCTTTTGTTTAAGAAAAAATACGGAGCTGTAGGTTTACTTACATTACCATCGGGTATCATCTCTCTTATCGGGTTTCTTTTCCTTACGGGAACTATAATATTTAATTTTATTAAATTTATTTATAATAAAATAATACAAATATCTACAGTTGGTTTTGGATCACTCAATTTTAATTTTGATTGGTTTTTCTTTGATACAAAAGTGGTGTTGTTTTTATCGATTATTTTGTATATACTAGTCATTGTATCTGTAATAATCGGTAGAAAAATGACAAAAGAAAAGAATATTTTTTCCCTGTCTTTTATTTACTTTATTATAATTTATTCGATCATAGCACCATTTTGGTCAATAGTAGCTATTTATAATGCTATTAGATCAAAAGAGAATAGTTGGACTCTTGAAATGGAGCTTCGTATTAAAACAAAATAATTAAAATGTATGCATCAACCAGAACCAAATAATTGGAATAGATATATCCTCGTTTTCTTTGTAACGTGTGTAGTTTTCTTTTCTGCAATATTGGCTTCAAATTATTTTACTAATAAAAAAATAGATCAATTAAAATCAATAGAGAATACAATATCACTAGACTTGATGTCATCTGAGACTCAATTCTCATTACTCGAAGAACTTTCCTGTAAGGATGTATCTACTACTGTTTTGTCTTCAGAGCTCAATAGTCTTGCAGAGAAGATCTCATATAGTGAAAATAATATAGGAACTGAGAATGTAGATGTGATAAGTCTAAAGAAGTATTATTCTTTACTTGAAATAAAAGATTATCTTTTGATGAAAAAGATAACAGAGAGATGTGGTCAGAAATCAATCTTTGTTCTTTATTTCTATAAAAATGAAAAATGTGATGATTGTACAAAGCAGGGGTATGTACTTACTTCACTTCGTGAGAAATATCCAAATTTGAGGGTTTATTCATTTGATTACAATCTTGATCTTTCAGCTATAAGAGCTATGGTTTCTATATATAAAGTAAAAGATGATCTACCTGCTTTAGTTATAAATGGGGTTGTCCACAACGGATTTCAGAGTATAGAGGATGTAGAAAAGACATTTCCTCAATTGAAAACTATAGAGAAAAAGCCAGCACCTAAAGCAAAAACTACTACAATCTTTACTACTCCCAAAATAGATGTATTAACTCAAGTTAAAGATTTTATAAATCCACCAGATAAAGTTGAGGTTCCTGTAGAAACTCCTAAGGCTCAATAAAGAAAAACCCCATATTATTATATGGGGTTTTTCTTTATTGAGCCGCTTCTCAGATTCGGTCACGCATAATTTTCTACTGAAAATTTGCGCGACCCCGACTCAGCCCGTCGGCTTCCGTCTTTCAAGTCTTTCGTGTCAAAATGAAAATAATCCTACTTTTATGTAGGGTTATTTTCATTTTGAGCCGCTTCTCAGATTCGAACTGAGGACCTTCACTTTACAAAAGTGTTGCTCTACCAACTGAGCTAAAGCGGCATATTTATTTATCTTTTAAAAATAACTTAATCTTACTAACTTTCATATCTACCAAAACAGCTAAAGAGGCGTAACTTTATATTAAAAAACTATTATTCGTGCTCTTTTCTTATTTTCTCTTTTATACCTCGGATTTTCATTTTTGACTCAAGGACAGCTCTACGAATAAAAGAATTCCTATTTTGATCTATCTCTCTTGTCTTTTTCTTGAAAAAACTATGTATTTTAGGTAAATTATTACAAGTCCATTTTTTGGTTTTAGTATATAATATAAACCAATACTTTACCAATTTCAACACTATCCATTGGATTATGTGTTTAGTTAAATATAGCATAATTTTTTCTATATGTCTAAAATATATTTCTGGAAATATTCTACCATTTTTAGGTGATGTTTCGACTCTGGAAGTTTTTATTTCCCAGGCTCTAAACATCACCATCAAAAAGATAGATACAATTGCTATAAAAAATATAATAATCGTGATTAACATAATTTAATTAAATAGATTCTTGTGTGTAGGAAACTAGCTTTGCATTGCTGTTTTTGAGCAATGTACCAACTGTAACTTCAGGATTCTTTATGAAATATTGATCCATAAGAGTTTGTTCTTTGAAATAAGTAGATATTTTTCCATCAAGCATTTTCTTTTTTATTTCTTCAGGTTTATCACTTTCTGCAACTTCTTTTTCAAAGACCTCAATAACTTTTGCTTTATCTTCTGCTGTAATATCTTCTGCATTTATAAATGCTGGCTTCATCGCAGCTATATGCATAGCTATATCACGAGCCAATTCTTTTGTACCAAATGAGAGAGATACTATAACAGCACTTTTTCCAGAGTGGACATAAGTACCAAGAATTTCTCCTGTTATCATTTCCACCTTACCTAGTTCTATTTTCTCTCCAACTTTTTGAACAATAGGATTTATAAGATCTAATGATTTTTCTTGCATTGCTTCCACTCCTTCATCAAATGCCAATTTTGCAAGTGTATTTGCAAGAGTGACAAAGTCAGCATTCTTTGCTACGAAGTCTGTCTCTGAATGAAGTGTGAGGAGTAGAGTTTTACCTTCTCCTTCTACAACAGTGATGACTCCATCATGTGCAGTACGGTCTGCTTTTTTCATAGCTATACTACTTGATTTCTTTTTTAGGATTATTAGGGCTTTTTCCATATCACCCTCTGCTTCTTCAAGAGCATTTTTGCATTGCATTACAGATACACCAGTCGCATCTCTTAACTCTTTTACCAATTCTGCTGTTATTTTTATAGACATATTTAAAAATTATATTAAGTTATTAATATTTTTAACGAACTTTATTTAGTACCGTTTGATCCAGCTGTATATGCTCCTTTTATCTTTGATAAAAAGAAACTAATACTAGATACTGAAGCGTCGTTGGCTATGATAGGGTATTCTACTTGTTTTAAATTACAGTCAGTGTTTAGAAGTGCAATAATTGGCAAATTCATCTTTTTTGCTTCTGTAACTGCGATATGTTCTTTCTTTGGATCGATAACAAAAAGAACATCAGGTGTTTTTGTTATACCTGTTAATCCTTGGAAATTCTTTGTCATATCATCCATTTCTCTATTAATCAAGAGTTTTTCTTTTTTTGTATATTTATCAAGTTCTCCTTTTTCTTTTTGACTTCTAAGATCTAGTAGTTTTACGATTCTTTTCTTTATTTCAGGGAAGTTTGTAAGTGCTCCTCCAACCCATCTCTCTGATACATATGGCATATTTAGAGCAAGAGCTGTCTCTATTATTTGCTGGCGTGCTTCTGGTTTTGTTCCTACAAATAGGATTGTCTTTCCAGTACTAGCAAATCTTGAAACTGCTTCAACTGCTTTTTCTAAAAGCTCGTTTGTTTTTTCGATATTTATAATATCTACACCATTTTTGGTTCCAAAAATGTAATTTGATGCGGATGGATGTCTACGACTTTTTGAATATCCATAATGAACTCCTACTTTAAACATTTCTTCTGTTTGTGTACTCATATATTTTATGATTAATTGAACCCTTTCGAGGGGGTATTTATAAATGATCCGTTTTTAAGCATTCCAGCTTATTTACAAAGGTATTTTAAATTAAAAAATCCTTCACGGAAGATAGGTAAATAATACCAGAAAAATCATTATTTTGCAAATACAATCTTTTGACCAAAGGCTTATTTTAGGGTAGTATGTGTGTATGAAGCAATCACAACTATTTACTAAAACAAAGAAGGAAAGTCCAAGCGATGAGGTGTCTCTCAATGCTGAACTTTTAATAAAAGCAGGTTTTATAAACAAAGAGATGGCTGGGGTATATTCCTATCTTCCCCTCGGTCTTCGTGTTATAAGAAAGATTGAGAATATTATAAGAGAAGAGATGAATATGATAGGAGGGCAAGAAGTGACCCTTACCACACTCCAAGAGAAGTCTACTTGGGAGCCTACAGACCAGTGGGATGATAAAAATGTAGATGTCTGGTTTAAAACAAAATTAAAAAATGATACAGAGCTCGGACTTGCTGTGACTCACGAAGCTGCGATAACAAGAATGATGAAATCCTTCATTCAGTCTTATCGAGACCTACCTCGCTATGTTTATCAATTCCAAACAAAGTTTAGAAATGAAACTCGAGCAAAGAGTGGGATAATGCGTACAAGAGAATTTGAAATGAAAGACTTATATTCTTTTTCAAAAGATGAAGAAAGTCACAATGAATTTTACGAAAAATCAAAAGAGGCATATAAGAATATTTTTAAAAGGGTAGGTATTGGTCATCTTACATATTTAACTTTTGCTTCAGGTGGTATGTTCTCAAAATTCTCTCATGAATTTCAGACTTTGACTTCTGCAGGAGAAGATACTATTTATATAGATGAAAATAAAGGTATTGCTATAAATAAAGAAGTTTACAATGATGAAGTTATCGAAAGCCTAGGATTATCTAAGGATACTTTAGTAGAGAAGAAAGCAGTAGAAGTAGGAAATATCTTTACGCTTGGAACTCGTTTTTCTGATGCATTAAATCTAAAATACAAAGAAGAGGGAGGAGATGAAAAGTCTGTATTTATGGGTTCTTATGGTATTGGACCAGGAAGACTTATGGGTACTATAGTAGAAGCACTTTCAGATGATAAGGGGATAATATGGCCAGAATCCGTAACTCCTTTTACTATACATTTACTTTCTCTTGGTTCTGATGAAAGAGTAATCAATGAATCATTAAAACTTTACAGTGAATTATCATTAAAGGGTATAGAAGTTTTGTTTGATGATAGGACAGATGCTAGTGCAGGAGAGAAATTTGCAGATGCGGATTTGATTGGGATTCCATATAGAATCGTTGTGTCAAAGAGAAGTCTAGATGATGGTGGATATGAACTTAAAAAAAGAACAGAAGAAAAAGGAAAGATTGTAAATAGTGAAGAATTGTTCAGTATAATAAATTCTCTCAAATAATAGTAAAAAGATTATGTTTAAAAAATTCTACAAAATGTTTTCAAATGATATAGGGATCGACTTAGGTACAGCAAATACTCTAGTTTATTTGAAGGGGCATGGTATCGTCATAAACGAACCATCCGTTGTAGTTGTAAATCAAAAGACAGGACAGATCGTAGCAGTAGGTGCAGAAGCAAAACAAATGCTAGGTAGAACTCCTGGTCACATACGAGCGGTTCGTCCTGTTGTAGATGGAGTTATTTCTGATTTTGAAGTCACAGAAGAGATGCTCACTTATCTTATAAATAAAACAGAAAAAATATCTAAAAAATTTATTCGCCCAAGAGTTGTGGTTGGTGTTCCCACTGGTATTACAAATGTAGAGATACGAGCAGTTGAAGATGCTGCACGCTCTGCTGGAGCTCGTGAGGTCTATATAGTAGAAGAACCGATGTCTGCTGCGATTGGCATAAGATTGCCAGTAAGGGATGCAATGGGTTCTGTTATTGTAGATATAGGAGGAGGAACTACAGATATCGCTGTGATATCTCTGGCTGGGGTTGTATGTTCAAAGAATTTAAAAATCGCGGGTGATTTACTAAATACAAATATAGTAAATTATATGAAAGATGAATTTAAGCTTTTGGTTGGAGAGAGGACTGCGGAGAATATAAAAATCGCGATAGGTAGTGCAATAGAGATAAATCCTATGGAGGCAGAAGTCCGCGGGAGAGATCTTGTAACAGGATTACCAAGGCAAGTTATCGTCACAGATAGGGATGTCCGTGAAGCTATAATGCCTTCAATATTATCACTTGTAGATGGTATTAAAGAAGTACTAGAAACTACACCGCCAGAATTACTCTCAGATATAATCCATCGTGGACTAGTTCTAACCGGTGGAGGAGCTTTACTTCGTGGTCTTGATGTTTTAATTCAAGGTAATATAAAGATACCTATATATGTATCTGAAGATCCTCTTACGGCTGTCGCTCGAGGTACAGGTATAATACTCGATGACCTTGAATCATTTAAGGAGGTTTTATTAAATACAGAAGATGCATCAGTTCCTAGATAAAAAACAAATATTAAAAAAGAAAAGAATAACTAAAAATATTATTGGTTTTAGTGTTTTTTTTGTTTTAGTTATTTTAGGAATTTTTTCTATCTTTGGTCAATTTTCAAATTATATAGGTAGCCCTATATGGAATATTCAAAAATCAATAATTTCTGGATTTGAAAATATCTCTTATATTTTTGATAGTAAGGAAAAATTATCAGCAGAGAATGAAAAGTTAATAGAAGAGAATGTAAATTTGAAATTATCAATGATTGATCATCAGATTTTAGAGAGTGAAAATAATCAATTAAAAGAAATACTTGGTCGTATTCCCAATAATAATAATAATTTTATATTAGGAAATATTCTCACAAAACCGAATCATTCACCGTACGATACAGTAATAATAGATATAGGAGAGAATAATGGAGTGAAAGAAGGTGATACGGTATATGCCAATGGTAATCTGCCTATTGGAAGTATTGGCAAGGTTTATTACAATACTTCTTTAATATACTTATATACAAATCCAGGTCAAAAGACAGAAGGATTTATGACCAATGGAAATGCTAGTGTAGAGCTTACTGGTCGTGGAGGAGGGAATTTTGAAATGATTATACCTATAGAATTAGAAGCTATAAATGGTGAAATGATATCTTATCCTGGAAACGCATCTGAAGTCATAGCTTTGGTAGATGAGACTATTTCAAAACCATCTGATCCATTTAAAAAAGTTATTCTTCATTCTCCTATAAATATACAAAATTTAAAATGGGTTGAGGTGAAGAAGAATTAAAATAATTTATATATGAAATTAGAAAGAATTTTTGAAAAAGAACTTGCAAAAGATTTAAGAAAAGAAACTGCTGATCGGATAAAAGATGCTCGTAAAGAAGTTGGTTCTTTTGATGATTTAAATAAATTAGATAAAAAAGAAAAAAAAGATAAAATAAATGAATTAAAATCATCTGGATGGTTTAATTGGGAAAGAGATTCTTCTGCTCTTGAAAAGATGCAAAAAGATATATGGGGTAAGATTTTTAAAACAGAAAAATTTAAAGAAAGAAAAGAGATTTTAGATGAAGTATTAAAATTTAAAAAAGAAACAAATATAAATCAAATTAAAAATGAATATAATAAAAAATTTGAAGAGATTTTAAAGAATTGCCCACTTACACCGGAAGAAAGAGAAAAATATTTAAATACAGAAGCAATGGAAAAGATGAATTTAGAAGATTATCTAGTGCTTTTAAAGAGGTTGTCTGGAGAAGCGTTTTATCATGTGACCCGTTATGGTGTCAGAGAGAATATTTTGTCGACTAGTGGGGTGGGTCATAATTTTGGTGAAGGTTCATTTGTAGATAGTTTTATACCATTACTTAAAGATGGCAAAATAAAATCAGCAACTTCAACTCTTATTGATAATCCAGAATTAATATATTCTGATATTAAAAAAGATAGAATTTTAAAATACAAAAAAGAAGGAGTATCTCAAAAAGATCTTTTAAATAACATAATGAAGGGTCATGAAAATGATTATCCATTAGATAGGCAATCAACCCATGTATCTTTTGGAATACCATTACATTGTTATTATGGTGCAGAAAAAGATTATTCATTTTATTTTTATTATCCAGTTGAATATATTTTGCAAAATGATTTTTATACTGCAACTAGAAGTAGCCATAGAATAGGAGGTGGAATTCCTTATGATCATAGACCAGATACTTATAATGATTTTGAAATTTTTAATTTTGGTAAAGGTATACCTATAAATGCTGGTATTTTATGTATCAAAGATGATATAAGAGTTGACCCTAATACTGGATCACAATATATACTAGAAAATGGTAACCCACTTATTGATGAAAATGGAGAATTTAAAAAACCAGAGAAAACAATATCTAGTAAAGAATATTGGGAGAATTATTTTAAGACTCACCCAGAAGTTAAACCAAATAAAATAATATATGGTGGATATGGTGGATATTCTGATAAAAATCCTGAATTAAAATCTTGGGGTGAGAAAAAAATGTATCATAACCAAAATGAGGATAAGAAAGAAGAAGTAGAAAATTATATTAAAGAAACAACCAAGGAAATTCGCAAAATTTTTACAGATGTTATAAAGAAGTATTATGAAGAAGAATAATGAAAGCTTTAGATTTTAAAATAGAAAAAAGGCTACCGAATTCTTTGGGTAGAGCTGGAGTATTGGAGACTCCTCATGGAGTTATAAAAACTCCATCTTTTGTTGTAGTGGGAACCAAAGCTACGGTGAAGGCTACAACTCCAGAGGAATTGAAAGATATTGGAGTACAAGTCACACTTGCAAATACTTATCATCTTTATCTACAGCCTGGTGATGAACTAGTGCGTGATGCGGGAGGACTTCATAAATTTATGAACTGGAGTGGTCCCATGATGACAGATTCTGGTGGCTTCCAAGTGTTTTCTCTGGGGGTTGCTTATGGAAAAGAGATAGGGAAAGTAGTTTCTATTACAGACCCATCTCTTCTTATTCCAGAGCGTTCTACTGCTCTCGATGGAGTAGCTCGCCTTGCGACGATAGGGAATGATGGAGTTTCTTTCCGTTCACACATAGACGGCTCTCTTCATTATATAACTCCCGAGAAATCTATAGAAATACAACATAACCTAGGAGCAGATATTATTTTTGCTTTTGATGAATGTACTTCACCAACTGAGAATGAAAAGTATCAAGAAGAAGCACTTTCTCGTACTCATTCTTGGGCAAAGAGAAGTTTGGAAGAACATAAGAAAAGAGAAGGCTACAAAAATATTGCTCATGAAAATCGTAGGTGTGGGCGCGCCGCAGCGAACGATAGTGAACGGAGAGGGATAAGCGATTTTCAGGAGCAATATTTTTGTAGTCATACACCTCAAGCACTCTTCGGTATTGTCCAAGGTGGAAGATCAGAAGAGCTTAGAAAGAAATCTGCAAAAATTATTTCAGAAACAAATGTTGATGGAAAATATTTTGATGGTTTTGGTATTGGTGGTTCTTTTGCAAAAGAAGATATGGCAAATGCTTGTAAATGGGTAAATGAGATTCTTCCAGAAGAGAAACCTCGCCACTTGCTTGGTATAGGGGAGCCGGAAGATTTATTTATGGGAGTGGAGAATGGTGTAGATCTTTTTGATTGCGTAGGGCCTACTCGTATAGCTCGCAATGGGACAATGTTCACAAAAAATGGGAAGATAAATATTATGAATGCTCAATTTGTGAAAGATTTTAAACCTATTGAAGATGATTGTGAATGTAATACTTGTAAGAATTATACTCGGGCATATTTATCTCATTTATTTAGAGCTAAAGAAATGCTTGGTGCGACACTCGCTTCAATACACAATATTTATTTTATAAACAAACTTGTTTCAGATATGAGACAAGCTATGATAGAAGATAGATTTTTTGAGTTTAAAAAAGATTTTTTAGAAAGGTATGCAAAATAAAATTTTTAAATTAAAAAGTGAATATAAACCAGATGGGGATCAGCCAAAGGCTATTTCAGAATTAGTGAAAGGGTTAGAGAAGGGTATGAGAAAGCAGACACTTCTCGGTGCGACAGGTACAGGGAAGACTTTCACTATTGCCAACGTTATAGAAAAGTGGAATAAGCCAACTCTTGTGATAGCTCACAATAAGACTCTAGCTGCACAGCTTGCTCAGGAATTTAGGGAATTTTTCCCAGATGCAGCAGTTCATTACTTTGTATCATATTACGATTATTATCAGCCAGAAGCATATATGCCGACTACTGATACATACATAGAGAAAGATGCTCAGATAAATAAAGAGATAGATCGTCTTCGTCATGCTAGTACACAGTCACTTCTCACAAGGAGTGATGTGATTATTGTCGCATCTGTATCTTGTATATATGGTCTTGGGTCACCAGAAGAATATGAAAAAGTAAATCTTAAATTAGAGACTGGTATGAAGATGGATCGTATAACTCTTATGAAAAAGCTTATAGAAGTACATTTTGAGAGAACAAATGCAGATCTTTCTTCTGGTATTTTCCGATCTATAGGTCACAAAGTAGAAGTGATGCCTGTCTCTGAAACTTTTATCTATCAGATAGAATTTGACGGTGGGGTTATCTCTCGTATTGCTAAGGTTGATCCTGTGTCGTCACATATTATAAAAGAAGAAAAGGGTATTTTTCTTTTTCCAACAAAACATTTTATTACAGATAAAGATAAGATGGAAAAAGCTATTAAGAATATAAAAGCTGAACTTAAAACACAACTTAAAAAATTTGAAAAAGAGGGTAAATTACTCGAAGCACAAAGATTAGAAAGAAGAACAAATTATGATTTAGCTATGATAAGAGAGGTAGGGTATTGTAATGGTATAGAGAATTATTCTCGTCATATGTCAGGGAAAGAGAAAGGTGAAGCACCAGACACACTACTTGAGTATTTTAGAGATGATTTTCTTACTATTATAGATGAATCACATGTCACACTTTCACAGCTCGGCGGTATGTATGCAGGGGATGCTTCTCGTAAAAAAACATTGATTGATTTTGGTTTTCGTCTTCCTTCTGCTTCTGATAATAGGCCTCTTAAAAGAGATGAATTTGAAGAAAGAGTTGGACAAGTTGTATATGTATCTGCAACACCAGGAAAAGAAGAGAGAGCTATAAGTGAACAAGTGGTAGAGCAGATAATCCGCCCCACTGGTCTTGTAGATCCAGAAATAATAATAAAACCTGTAAGTGCAAAATCATTGGCTTCAGATTTGTCAAAAAATAATCGTTTATCCCTACCTCGTCCTACGGACTCGGCGCGCGCCCACACCTACGATTCTTTTTCGACAAAATCTTCCACCAATGATTACCCTGGCCAGATTCAAGATTTTATAATTGAAGCAGAGAATACTATTAAGAAAGGTTTTCGTGTATTAGCTACTACTCTTACTAAAAAGATGGCAGAAGATTTATCTTTATATTTAAAAGATAAAGGAATAAAAGCAGAATATTTACATAGTGATATAAAGACCATAGAAAGAATTCAAATTCTTACACAATTTAGAAAGGGAGATATTGATATCCTTGTAGGGGTGAATCTTCTCCGTGAAGGACTCGATCTCCCAGAAGTAGCTCTTATAGGAATACTTGATGCAGATAAAGCAGGGTTCTTGCGTTCAGAGACTGCGCTTATACAGACCATCGGTCGTGCAGCTCGTAATGTAGAAGGGAGAGTAATTCTATATGCAGATATTATGACTGACTCACTTAAGAATGCGATAGATGAGACAAATCGTCGTCGAGCTATACAGATAGCTTACAATAAAAAGAATGGTATTACCCCAAAAACTATAATTAAAAGAATAAAAGATATTACAGAAGAGCTAGAGAATAAACATGAGAAAGCTGTAAATATGGAGCTTGATCTTGATATAAAATTATTTAAGAAAACTTTTGAAAAGAGTAAAAACAATAAGGGTAAAACAGAAAATGATAGTATAAAGAATCTAATGCTTTCAGATGAAGACAGGAATAAAAAAATATATGAGAAAATAATTAAAATAAAAGAACGTGAGATGAATAAAGCAGTAAAAGAGCTTGATTTTGAAACCGCAGCGATACTAAGAGATGAGATAATTGTATTGAAAACTAAATAGTTATCCACACCACCTCCACAAACCACCACATATATTGTTTGCGGGGGTATTAAATGTAGCAAGAATGATGTAGTAAATGTAGCAAGGACTGTCCTTTGTAGATAATAAAATAAAAGTATATTTTAGTCAGTATCAAGTAGGTCCTTATGCTATGGGAATGCCAGAAATTGAGATAGATATAAAATAAAAAAGCGCCCGCACTTCACAGTGAGGAACGCTTATCATGGCTGTAAGAAAATCTTGACAGAAAGAATTATTTAAGTCGGAGTGACTGGATTCGAACCAATGACCTTTTCCTAGCAAGGAAATGCACCAACCGGACTGCGCTACACCCCGTTTAATTTAAGAATATATTAGCTTATTTATCTTGATTTGTCAAATTTACTTATAAATGTTATAATTAAGTGTAGTTAAATATTGATATACCCCCTCTAAGAGAGATGTGGGGGTTATGTGTGTTACTGTAGTATATTTTACTTCATTAAAATAGCTCTTCTCGAAATGCACGGATATTTTTCTACTGAAAAATTCCTCGTGCTCGCGCTCCCAAGTCATTTCTCAAAGATTATTTTAATTACGTAAAATAATAAAATTTATGAAAGAAAAACATCAAGATAAAATAATAATAAAAGGTGCAAGAACGCACAATCTAAAGAATATAAATGTAGAAATGCCTCGCAATAAGATGGTAGTTATTACGGGTATGTCAGGATCAGGTAAATCTTCTCTTGCTTTTGATACTATTTTTGCCGAGGGTCAACGTCGTTATGTAGAGAGTCTTTCTGCTTATGCTCGCCAATTCTTGAATCAAATGCCAAAACCAGATGTAGATGAGATTACAGGTCTTTCTCCAGCTATATCCATAGATCAGAAATCTCGTTCAAATAATCCTCGTTCGACAGTTGCGACTATCACAGAGATATACGATTATCTTCGTGTTCTTTATGCTCGTGTGGGTAGGCCTCATTGTCCTGTCTGTGGAAATGAAATAAAAAAACTTTCAAATGAAGAGATAATGAATTTTGCATTAGAGAAAATAGGAGTTACAAGTTCTGGAAGTAAAAAGAAAAAAGTATTGGGAGTTGAGTGGGATGAGACTCCAGTATCTATACTTGCCCCTGTTATTCGTGGAAGGAAGGGTGAGTATTATCAGCTTCTTTATGATCTACTTAATAAAGGTTTTAGAGAAGTTCGTTTAGATGGAAGTATAAAAAAGCTTCGTGAAAGGATAGATATGTCTAAAACAAAAGTTCACAATATAGATGTGATAGTGGATAGCTTTGCTATGCATGAATTCCGTGATAATAAGGATGACAGTAGAATGCGATTAGGAGAAGCTATAGAAAGAGCGCTTATAGAATCAGATGGTTTGGTAATAATAAAAGTAGGAGATGAAGAATTTACTCTTTCTTCCAAGTTCGCATGTTCGGCTGATGGATTTTCTTTTCCTGAGATAGAGCCAAGACTTTTTTCTTTTAATTCTCCTTATGGAGCATGTCCGACTTGTAATGGATTGGGAACAAAATATTTTGGAGGAGTAGAAATTTGTGAAGATTGTAAGGGAGCAAGACTTCGCCCAGAAGCTCTAAATGTATATCTAGGAAATTCAAAAAATAATAGGAAAAATATAGTGGAGCTTACTCATCTTTCTATCTCAGATGTAGCAGACTTTTTTGTAGAATTAGAATTAAATGATCAAGAGAAAGAAATCTCTAATGTTGTAATAAAAGAGATAGAGGGAAGGTTGCAGTTTATGTTAAATGTGGGGCTCGATTATCTATCTTTAGATCGAAAAGCAAATACTTTATCAGGAGGAGAAGCTCAAAGAATCCGTCTTGCTTCTCAGCTTGGATCACGACTTGTAGGGGCACTGTATGTGCTCGATGAGCCGACCATTGGTCTACATCAGAGAGATAATGATAGACTTATCAAAACCCTTGAGCATCTTCGTGATTTAGGAAATACTATTATCATAGTAGAGCACGATGAAGATACTATATATGCTTCGGATTATATCGTAGATATAGGACCAAAAGCTGGAGTTCACGGAGGGGAAGTTATAGTCGCTGATTACTTGAAAGATTTACTTGATGCACCTACAAACAAATCAAAATCTCGTACACTTTCTTATCTTCGTAATGAGGTAAAAATTGAAATCCCAGAAAAAAGAAGAACTTCTGATAAGGGGAGTCTAAAAATCGTAGGCGGAAAAGTTTTCAATATAGATAATCTAAATGCAGAGGTACCACTCGGGAAGATGGTGACCATTACTGGAGTTTCTGGTTCTGGAAAAAGTTCTTTTATGTATGAGATATTACACAAGAATCTACAAGCAAGATATGAGAGAAAGCATCGTAGTGCCACAATTTATAACTGTGCTTCATTTACAGGTACAGAGTATTTGTCTCGTGCAATTCTTATAGATCAGTCACCTATAGGTCGTACCCCAAGATCAAATATAGCTACTTATACAGGAGCATTTACTCATATTCGTGATTTATTTGCTACAAGTGAAGATGCAAGATTGCGCGGGTGGAAAGCCAATAGATTTTCCTTCAATGTAAAAGGTGGGCGTTGTGAAGCTTGTGAAGGTAATGGAGAGATATCTGTTGAGATGCATTTTTTGCCGACTGTGTATGTGACTTGTGATGTATGTGGAGGTAAAAGATTTGATAAAGAAACTTTAACTGTTAAATTTAAGAAAAAGAATATTTTTGAAGTTTTAGAAATGACTGTTGAAGAAGCTGTAAAATTCTTTGAAGAAATACCAGCTGTCTATGATAGACTTCGTACTCTTATGGATGTAGGTCTTGGCTATGTGAAGCTTGGTCAGTCTGCTACAACTCTCTCAGGTGGAGAAGCACAAAGAGTGAAGATATCCTCAGAGCTTTATCGCTCACATTTAGAGAAGACTATATATCTTCTCGATGAACCTACAGTAGGTCTACATTATGATGATGTAGCTAAACTTCTTGAGGTATTAAATAAACTTGTAAATAAAGGAAATACTGTAGTGCTGATAGAGCACAATATGGATATAATAAAATCCTCTGACTATATTATAGATATTGGTCCTGAGGGTGGGCTCTCAGGTGGTAAGATAGTAGCTCATGGAACGCCTGAGGAAGTTGCTAATACTCCAGGAAGTCATACTGGTAAATATCTAAAGAAAGTATTAAGAAAAAAATAAAATGAATAAAAAAGATTTATCAAAAATAAGTTTACCTAATAAGCCGGGTGTTTATTTATTTTATAAGAATAAAAATATTCTATATATTGGAAAAGCCACATCTCTCCTTGATAGAGTAAAAAGTTATTTTGGAAAAGACTTGATAAATACTAGAGGCCCAGCTATTTTAGATATGGTTACTCAAGCTACAAATATTAAATGGCAAGAGACAGATAGTGTGCTTGAAGCCTTAATCTTAGAATCAAATCTGATAAAGAAATACCAACCGAAATATAATACAAAAGAGAAAGATAATAAGAGTTTTAATTATGTTTGTATTACAAATGATGAAATTCCAAAGGTTTTAGTTGTAAGAGGAAGAAGTTTAAATAAAGATAAATATCAATCTATTTTTGGGCCCTTCCCAAATGGTTTACAGCTTCGTGAAGCTATGAAAATTATTCGTAGAATTTTCCCATTTATAGATGATCAATCTAGTAAAAAGAATAATAAAGAATTTTATGAACAATTAGGTCTTACTCCTATAATTACTTCACAGAAATATCAAAATTTTCGCAGCTTTACCCTAAAGGGCTCCGACGCTGACAAAAATTTTGATGTTTCTGTTTTGCAATCTTATAAAAATAATATAAAAAATCTTAAATTATTTTTTCAAGGCAAAAAGAAAAATATAATAACAAATTTAAAGAAAGAAATGTTATCTTTTGCCAAGAATAAAGAATTTGAAAAAGCTGGAGAAATAAAAAAGAAAATTTTTATACTTGGTCATATAAATGATGTAGCTCTTATAAAGGAAGATGCTTCACAAAACTATGAGAATTTTCGCCGCTTTACCCAGAGTACTGGGGCCTACACGGACAAAAATTCTCATAGTTTTGTTACGCAAAAATTCAGAATTGAAGCATATGACATCGCTCATCTTTCTGGTAAGAATATGGTAGGAGTTATGGTTGTACTTTCAGATGGGGAAGTTGATAAAAATGAATATAAAAA
>Ga0172367_10002577_pt1 | contig 24675 bp, 15 predicted proteins | sample Lak10m_FD_114542 | JGI IMG/M metagenome (GOLD analysis project Ga0172367, IMG submission 114542) | Freshwater microbial communities from Kabuno Bay, South-Kivu, Congo - kab_022012_10m | ecosystem: Environmental > Aquatic > Freshwater > Lake | place: Democratic Republic of the Congo: South-Kivu...
GAAAAAAGTTTTGAAAAATATCCTTTCCACCTATGATTTTGATGCACTCGAATGCTTTTATGGTAATTTTCAAAGAGATAAAATTGACCGCTTTTTAAAGATGGCAGAGGAAAAAAACCTACTTGTTACCGGGGGATCAGATTATCATGGAGAAAGAAGAGCTTATGTCTCTTTGGGATGCTCCTTTATCACAGAAGAGAGGGTGAGGGCGCTGTTATCGACTTTTTAAAGGATTATACAAGCTTTTATCAAACATCAAAAAAGCCCAAATCTTTACCTGAATTGAGAAAATTGCACGAAACATTGGGTAGACCTGGGGATAATTTTAAGATCGTCCATGTCACAGGAACCAATGGTAAAGGGACAGTTTGCTTAAATATCGCCAAAGGGTTGCAAGCATCAGGGTTTAAAACAGCACTTTTTACCTCTCCTCATTATGAACGATGCACTGAACGAATTGTAATAAACGGTGAAATGATCTCTGAGGAAAGGATGGTAAGAATTTATCAGGCCCATAAAGAGATCTTTGATGAGCTTTTGTTCTTTGAGCTATTTGTGCTGATGGCACTTATTTATTTTTCTGAAGAAAAGGTCTCTTACGCCGTAATTGAAGTAGGAATCGGGGGCCTACACGATTCTACAAATATACTCATGCCAATTCTTTCGGTGATTACCAACATCACCCTGGATCATCAAGACATTTTAGGAGATTTAGCTTCTATTGCTAGAAATAAGGCGGGAATTATAAAACAAGGGGTGCCTGTAGTTCTTGGCCCAGGGGCCGCTCATGAGGAATGTTATAAAGTAGCTTTTGAGAAAAATGCACCTATCTACGAGGTTTTTGATCAAGACTCTGACTACTTAAAGGAAAATAAAAAAATAGCTGATAAAGCCCTTGAGGTATTACATATTATCCCACTTGAAAAATTATTTACCTTGCCCGCCCGTTTTGAAGTAGTAGATAATGTAGTGTTTGATATGGCCCATAATGAAGGTGCTTTTATTGCTCTTAAAACGAAGATGCAGCTTTTATACCCAGATAAAAAAATTATTGCCCTCTGGAATATGGCTACTTCAAAGGATGTGACTATCTGCCTTTCTATCCTTAGATCATTTGTATCAAACGTCTATTTTTTGCCAGTAAAGGCTTATCGGCTTATGTCTGAAGAAGATGCAGCAACGTTGAATGTAGAAATCTATGAGGGGCAAAAAGAGGAGATCATCCTTGTCTGTGGATCGATGTATATCATGTCTTTTGCAAAAAAACTCCTCTTTCAGAGCCCTTACTACTTAGAGTCTTTATAGGCAATCGCGGTTGCAGTTGCATACTCTTTACAGTGGGAAAGAGAGATTTGGATGGTGGGATGATTATAGTATGTACTAGATTTAGTGGAAAGGGTAACAAAAGGCTTGCCTTTTTCATTATTACTAATCTCAATATCGTGAAAAGTGAGCATTTCATCAAAGCCTGAGCCAAGAGCTTTTACAACGGCTTCTTTTGCTGAAAATCGGACCGCAAAATGAACTATTGGATCTTTGTGTTTATTGCAGTAGGCTTTTTCAGCGTCTGTAAAAATTTTATCGAGAAATTTTTCGCCGAGTTTTGAGTATGAACTTTTAAACCGCTCTATGGATAAGATATCTGTACCTATCCCAATGATTTCAGTTCCTTGTTTCATAGATTAATCGTGGTGGTGGGCATATTCGGCATTTGATTCATACAGGTAATCATCGTTATCGCTATCATCTACAAGAGCATTGGTAAATATGATGCGCCCTGCAGAGGTCTGTTTAACAGAAATTACTCGAGTAATGATGGTTTCGCCAATAAAATCACCACCATTATTAATCACAACCATTGTCCCATCTTCTAAATAGCCAACCCCTTGCTTTGGCTCTTTTCCAAAGCGTTGCACTTTAATTTGAATATGTTCTCCTGCTGACATTACATTCTTTAAAGAGTTGGTAATAGTATTCAAACCTAAGTAAGTTATTTCTTTATCATCGAGTATGAGTTTAGAAGTATCGGCCACTAAAATATCAGATTTTGTAAGTTTTGCAAGGCGTAAAATCTTTTTTCTTACATCAGTTAGATCAGTAAAATCTGTTTGATGTTCTTTTAACCCAAGATGTTTCAAAGTTCTTAATTTTTCAATCACACCAAAGACCTTCTTAGCATGTGCTTTAATATGATCTTCTGGATTATCGATCCTTTCCTGAAGATTTTTGATCATAAATAATGGAAGAATGAGTCTGTTATTTACTATACCAGTGGATAAAAAATCAATAGCCCTTGGGTCTGCTAAAAATGTTTCATCAAGGATGATATCCTTTTTTCCCTGCATCACTTCATTGAATCGAATAAAGGGGATAGAGATATGAAATTCTTCGCTATAGGCAAAAGTAAGAACTATGCCTAAGTGGAGCCCTAAAAGGTAGAGAAGAGCTTTTGGGAGTGATACCATCAAAGAGGTGATAGCCGATCCAATATTTGCCATGACTAATAAAGTATCAAATATAGAGGCAAAACATTTACCAAGAAGTATCCCTAGAAAAAGTCCTACAATAAGGGTGTTAAATAATTTTAGATGCATTTTCCGAAAATTTGCATCTAAAAGAACGATAAGATAAGAAAATAAGCCGCTAAAGACTAAACCTAATACAAAATTTAGAGGGAAATACCCTTCGAAAAATGGCCTTGCAAGAGAGAAAAAAAGGGTAATAAAAGCACTTGCGATGATCGAAGATACAGCTTTTGCAAAGTTTATTGATAAATTCATCTACATTCCCTCGATTTAAAAAGAAGTTTTTAACTTTTCAAAAGAGAGCCTTGTACAGCCCTTATAAAAGTCAAAAGTTTGTTTTTAATTTTACCTTTCTGAAACTTTTTTGTCGAGATAGTCTTTTTCTTTTTTAGCTTTTATAAAAAGTAAAACCCCTATTGCTATCATTGGAAGACTCAATACCTGTCCCATTTGAAGTGAAAGTTCATGATCATAAATTGATTGTGGCATTTTCAGAAATTCTAAAAAAAATCTTACAGAAAAGGAGATCAAGATCGATAGACTTAGCAATAACCCTTCTCTTCTTTTTGAAAAGTTTTTTTGCCAAAGGTAAAATAGTAGACCAAAGACCCCCATATAGAGAATAAATTCGTATAAAGGCATGGGATGTCTCGGAACAGCTAGTGCACCGTCTGCTGGGTGCTTAAAAATTACTCCCCAAACGTAGGTAGTAGGGGCCCCTAATATTTCTTGATTGATAAAGTTTCCAATCCGTATCCATGCACATACAAACATGGTAGGGATACAAACAAGGTCCATAAATCCAAGATAGGAGATTTCTTTACGTTTCTTCACAAATACATAGGCAGAGAAAAGGATAGCAATAATGCCCCCATGACTTGCAAGACCCCCTTCCCAAGTTTTGAGAATAAGAATTGGAGAATAAAGATAGTCTAATACCGGCTCATAAAACAAAATATGACCAAGTCTTGCCCCGACAACAGTTGCAATGATCATATATAAAAGGGCAGAGTCGGCAAATTTATTTCCCCGAGAAGAAATGGATGATATTTCTTTAGGATAGGTTTGCTCAAGATATAATTGTTTTTTGACTAAAGAAAGGGCCTCTTTATTATCTACCCTTTTTTCAAAAAATTTATACAACTTACCTTGGTCTTTTGTGAGTGAAAAATAGCTTGGAACACTTTCGTTACTATATTTTTTTGGAATTTGAATCGTTTTAAGAAGCTCCCTTGAATAAATCCAAATAAATAGTTTATATCCAGCATAAAAAGCGCTAGAAAAAATCACCCCATACCAAGCAATAGGATGGTTTAAAAAGGGGATCCTAAAAACGATGGGATCTGGATCAACACTTATCCACAAAAGTAATTGTAACAACATATTTTCCTACATAGATCTTTCTTTAGTATAGATCTTTGTCCTTTTTATTGGTATTCTTCTCTTATGCAATATAAGATTAAAATATTTTGTGTGGGAAGACGTCACCCAAGCTGGCTTGATGAGGCCTTAGCTTTGTATGAGAAGAGATTAAAAAGCTATTGTATTTATGAGTGGGTGATTGTAAAAACTGACAAAGAATTAATTGGAAAGCTTGATAAGCTGCAGTATATTTGTTTCGATCCTTATGGTAAAAGTTATTTTAGTGAGACCTTTTCAGAGTTGCTTGAGTCAAAAGTTTCTTGGAATTTTGTCATAGGAGGGGCAGATGGCCTTCCAGAAGTTGTGCAAAAGGGGGCAGTTGAATTAATCAGCCTATCACATTTTACCTTTCCTCATGAACTTGTGAGATTATTAATTACGGAGCAGATTTACCGCGCTTTAGAAATATCGAAAGGTTCGCCCTATCATAAGTAACCCTGGCTTGCTACATTTTTTGTCTCTTCATTATGTAAAATATTTGCTACATAAGAAGGCACAAATGGTATGTAGGGAAGTAAAGATCTTGTGATAGAGGAGAGCTCTGCCATGTAAAATTCTTTAAATACAGATTGTCTATCGTGAGATAGACTGTGCAGATGCCACTTTTGAAAACAGTCAAAAGGTGTTTCATGTTTACCTTTTGTGTAGGAAAAGTGGTAGTAGAGATAGTAAAGGGCGATACGCTTAACGATAGATTTTTTCCAAGCGGCAAGTCCAGGATGCTTTTTAATAAAGGCGTTTGTCACAGTTTCTATAATTTCGCTATGGGAAGAGGTTTGTAGAGTTGGGGATGTAAGCTTATCTAACAAGATTTTAAAGATGGGGTGATCTTCAGAAAGTTTTAAATGAGAGGCAAGAGTTAAGTTTTGAATACTCCAATAGTGAGCTCTATCAATAAGATCAGTTGTTTTTAGCTCACTAATTCGTTTAAGATGTTTGATGGAGAGCTCTACAATTTCATTAAAAGGAAGGGTTGCATGATCAAGGTATAATGAGGCGATTTCATCTTCAATAGTTTGTACAAGATGCGCCGGAATTTTCCATGTATCTTGTAAATCATCTTTAATGTTTTTCCAAATTACCACTTCTAACTGATTAATTTGTTCTGTATCTATAGAAGGAAGCTCTTGCATACGATCAAAAAGAGCGATAATATTATCAATGAGGAAGGCTTTACAATTTTTGATCCCTTTTTTTTCTGCGATTTGAATCTCATTATTGATAAAATGGAAAATTTCTCTTCGAATTACAGGCTTACCCAAGTTAAAATCAGAAGAGCGCAAAGAGTAAATGTATTCAATGGCAGATTTAAGCCCCTTAGTAGCATCATCTTTAGTTAAAGATTGTCTAAGCCTAAGGGTAAAAAGAATTCGTTTAGCAAATGCCAAACGTAAAGTGGCCGTCATTTTAGATTCTTCATTAACCATACGCTTATGTTCTTTTTTAATAAACTCTTCTATCTGAGTAAGGGACTCTTTTGGATAAATGCTGTGTAAAGGAGAAGAGGAATACATTTTATCAGCAATGATGGAAGAAATTTGAGGAGTTAGCTCTCTAAAGTTTCGTATTCTATTAATAGATAAAAGACCGTTAATTTTTTGCAGGAGCTTTTCTTGTAGTAAGGGCTGAGAAAGGAGGGGGGTTTCTGCGATAAGTTCGAGTTGAAATCTGATCATAAGTTTATCTAATGTGTCGATAGACTCATATGGGGAGCTTGTTTTATCAAATGAGGCAATTAACTGCTTTTGCATCGCCCAGATCACTTTTGTAAGCTTACTTTTTTCTATCGATTCCCCATCAATAGCGGCAATACATTCAGAAATTTTCCCAGTGATATGGTGGGCAAAATGGAAAGAAGTATGTGAAGAAGGGAGGTCCTTTTCAAAAAATACACCAAGATTTTCGCGAATCAAATAGGAAATGTCGAGTTTCCCATTTTGACTGTAATCATAATGCTTTTCTAGATACTTCACATAATAGTGTATCTTTTCCCACGTCTTTTTTAAGGCAGAAATCCCAAGTCTATAGTGAGGAAAATGCTCCCTAAATTCAGGCAATACTTCAGCAAGTAAGGTCTTTTGAATATTTTGAGACCATTTTTTTGGTTGCCCTTCTTTTGTGATCTCTTTTTTTAAACGTTTGGCAAGAAATAAAGATAATTCTGAAAATGGATCGTGAAAATCATTGGCCTCTTCTACAGGATATAAAAAGCCATGCTTATGAAGCGCCCATTCATCCCCCTTTGAATAGATACGATTTAAAGCGTCAGGGGAGGATTTAGAGTGTTGACTTAGATGATCTGACATAGGAGTCTAAATTTTTTTTATGTTAAAGCTTTGTTCTATAGTAAAAAGGCTTTTTTGTCTAATGATTATATTAGTGTTTTAATAATTCTATTAGTTAATTATCGCCATATCATTTCTAATCCCTTACCAGAGCATATCTTATGAAAGATTCATTTGGAAAAGATCCTTTTTAGGAAAAGAAATAAATGGTATACTTCTGATAATTTTCTAAAACATAAAAGAGGTTCTCTATGAATTATACTTGGATTGCAGGACATTTAGGTTCTGACCCTGAAACAAGATTTACACCCGCTGGCAAAAAAGTGACATCGTTAAGAGTTGCTTGTAAATCTCGAAAAGGGGGAAAAGATGAAACCATGTGGTGGAAGGTGACAATTTGGGGTGAAACCTTCGATAAGATCCTCCCGTATTTTAAGAAGGGAAGTGCCATTGTTGTCTGTGGAGAGATGATGCCCCCTGAAATATTTCAAAATAGAGATGGCAATACTCAAGTTTCGTTAGCCCTTACAGCAAGTCATATATCCTTCAACCCATTTGGAAAGCCTAAGTCGGAAGAGGGGGGTGTATCTGCAAGAGCTACAGAATCTTCTGCTGAGTATGGATTTCCACAAGGAGTTAGTGGCCCTGCCTTTGAGCCTATGGGTGGCTCTTATGAAGTTTCTGACGAAGAAATCCCTTTTTAACCTACCCCTTTTTAGGGGAAATGAGCAATACATCTATTCTATCTCACTAAAGATATGATGGATGTATTTTTTTTATCTAAAATTTGCAATTAATCTTCCTTCCCTGTTAATTAGGGTTAGATCTTTATAAGGGGGTTTCAGAATTTTCTGATACTTCCGAAAGGAGTTAAAAAAACAAACCTAAAGGGGTATTATGAAAAAAGTAGCTATGTTTGCAGTATTTGCTGCAGTTGCTCTAATGAGCTTATCATGCAGTAGTGCTGATACAGATAAGAAAACTAACTCAAGAAAATGCAAAACTTGTGGTGCATTAGAAAATGTATCTATAGAAAGAGTTGGTTAATTATCAAAAAGCCCCTTTTTTGGGGCTTTTTTATTTCAAAAAGGAAAAAATATGAAAAAAACTTTATTATTTAGTATGTTAGCAGCATTTACCCTTGTCTTTTCATCATGTGCAATGGTAGAAAAAAAAGATGAGAAGAAAAAAACAAGCTCCCAATCACCTCACAGACGTTATCATACAGAAAAAACAACAAGCAAGTAAAATTGTAAGCACTTATTTATAAGTGCTTACCACTTACTTTGTATTACCTGCAAAGATATTTCTTAGCGTTTCTAAACCAACTGTACCAATTGCGTGTGATGTAAGAAATGGTAGAGCTGCTGTCGCTTGATGTAAGTATTTTCCCAATTCTTTCAATAAGAAAGGCTCAAATAATCCAAGGAGCCCGACAGAAGCCTCTGTCATTCCAAGACGAAGATTTAATTTAGGTTTAACTTGTGTATTAAAAATTGCAGTTAATTTTCCAAAAAGAGACTCTGTTTCTTGTATAATTCTTGGTAAATCAGCTTTTCCTGTAGTAATAAAACATTTCTCATAGTCTTGAGTTATTTTTTTGACATCCTCAATTAATGTGTTTATCTTTGCCGAACATTTATCGCTTTGGTTACATGCATCATCCCGTTTAATAGTTAAATGGTTTAGCATATTTTGTTTACGAACAGAAAATCCTTCGTCATTAGGAGAACGAATCAATTTTGTAAGTTCGTTCCAAACGTTTTGGGACATATTCTTAGGTTTTTTATTATGAACAAGTTCCATATAACTTTTTCGTAATTCTTCCCTTAAAGTGTTAGAATGGGTCTGGTTAAGTAAAGAGAGGGCTGCTGTATAGTACCCTTCTTCTTCCTTGTACCTGCCTTTAAGCTCAATGACCTCATTAATAGTTGCTAACTGTCTCATGATTTGTACTTCTGAAATAGGTCTTTTTTCTTTAGTTAGGTTTTTATATTCCTCTAGGATTGCATTAATGCTTTCGTTTAGTAAAGATCCCTGATTAGAAGATAGGTTCTTAATTTTTTGGATCAGATATTTTTCTTGTTCAGTGATGATTGATGCATGAAGCCTAATTTCAGTATCACGAAATAGTGTTATCAGCTCAGAAAGCGTATGATAAGCATTACCAATTATGGTTTTTAAATCTTGACTGATTGATTGTTTAGACGCGGTAGAAGAAATAAACTCTTTAAATTCAACTAAGTTTTGAATAGATCTATCTACTATGCCAATTTTGCATTCAACACTGGTATGGTCTTCGTTGATAGCTTTGATAGCTAGAAGTGATTGTTTACTAAATTCGTTGAATTTATCTACTATTGTTGATTGAACATTATCAGATAATTCAACAACTTCGGTTTTAATATCTTTTTTAGCAAGTTCAAATAGCTGTTTACTTAACACCTCTATCTGATTAGCTATTTTAATTTTTCTTGTTTGTTCTTCCTGTTTTCTTTCCTCAAGTTGTGTTTTGGTGACTTTTGTAACATCGTCTGTCCTTTGCAGAGTTGTATTTAAAGCTTTAAGCCCAAGAACGGTTAGCTCATCTAATTTTTCTTCTGTTGTAATCTCTTTATATAACTTGTGAATATGAGGAGCAAGTAGATCAAGAATCTTATCAAAAGTTATCCCTATCCCCATTGAGGTAAGAGGACTAAGCATTTTTTTAATTCTTGCTTCTAAGGTGTCTTCATTAGTTGTGCTATATTTATTTACAGCTTCTATAAAAGATCTGATAAATTCTTTAGAAGCTTTATTGTCTTCTGGAGAAAGTTTCGTTACTGAAGCCGCCGAGCCGTCTTTTAATTCCTCGCTAATTGCTTGATTAGCAAGAATTAGAACCTCTTCTATAAGAGTATCCATAATCTCAGTACCGCGACCACCGTTATTTTTTCCTTTGATAGCATCGACAGCAGTAGTTACTAAAGATTCCATAATTTTTGCATCATCTGCAGATTTTTTGATGAAGGCGGTCACGATTTTATTAATGCACCACTCTGCCCATCTTACAAATACATACTCAACGATCCACATCACCGCAATAGCAACAGCGTATAATGGGGTCATCAAAATCTTTTTTGCACCAGAGAGCTCAGGACCAGTTAATTTATCCATTAACTCAGATCTTGTCTTTGCAAGCTTTCCGGCCGCATTTAAAGGTGTAGGACAAAATGTGTTCACAAAAGTATGTGTTAAATTTCTATAAGACTTTTCTGTTTCTTTTGGATCACCTTTCACCTTATTATTAATAAATTCCTCTCTTGTAACAAGAGATGTTGAAGAAAGGGCGCCACCTGCAACATGAGCATCTATAGCATTTGACACTTTATTAAATAGAGCTGAAAAGCTGTCTAATAGTTCATTATTTCCGCCACGATTATTTGCATCTGAAGAAAGTTGTTCTCCTATTTGTACCTTCGCTTTCTCGAAAAATTTTTTCGTGCCGTTTTGACCCATTTCTACAACTGTATTTGTAATAGCTGGCAGTAAAATAGTTCCAATAAAACCACGTATTAAGGGGTTTGTCTTTCCAACCACATCCATACTTTCACGTAATTTTTTAAGGAATGATTGAGAGCTTTTCTTTATATCTCCTGTTAACTTGCCATCTGCTGTAATCATCAGCTCTAAGATGGCTTCAAAAGGCTCAGCTTTGCCGCCTGAGCTTTCAAAAAGCTTATAAATACCCTTTAAAGTAAGAATTTCAGTAGTGATAGCAACTTCTTTTTCAATCTGTTGTTTAGTGGTTATATCGCCGTCTGGGGTTTTTGTAAACTTTGATCTAGCCGCGTAGTCAAATTCTTGTCCTTGAGAAAGCCAATTCATTAACTCTTGTGCTCTTGGATTTATCGTAGTATCGACCATTTGATCGTATATTGGTTTATCTTCTTCACAAGCTTCAGCAGGGTTTTTTTTGGTAAGCTTAATGTTATCATTGCTAGTAAAAGCTTGGAAAACGGCTTGTAAGGTGGAAGGAATCTCCACCCCTTCTATCAAACAACCTGGCGGTAGTTGAAGAATTGCCATTAATAGCTGCTGAGGTTCTGTTTCAAGTCGGTGCTTTGTAATTAGATTCAGTTTATCTTGAATGAAAGCCTTTTCAGCTGCTGTCTTTTGAAGTTTCCACAGTTTTTGTAAAAACGGTACAGCAATCGATTGAATAGTGAACTGAGCCGCATTATTTCCAAGCCAGCTTAGCGCAGAGTTCTTGGTTGCTTTCGCAGCATCTAGAACAATTGCTTTTGCACTCGCCAGATTATCCGTTAAGATGCCTCTTACAGAAGCTGTCAATGGTATGCTGCCTTTAAAAAGGTCATCGCTATGAGCGGTCGTAACACTACGAGCTTGTAAAAGCTTAGTTCTTACTCGACCTTGTAAAGTATCGGGGTCAACGTCACTTGGTAAAAGGGCTAAAACTTGATCAATTGCCCTCACTACTGCATCTGCTATATAACCGTTTACAGTATGCTTTACATCTTGAATCATTTGAGCTTTCTTTTGATCAAATAATGATTTAACAGCCGGTCCTAATGCTGCACCTACGACTATATTCAGGAATAAAGGTATTAGGGCGGGGATTTCATTATGAGCACATATCATGTATGTAAAAGGAGCATATAGAGTAAAAAGACCAATCGCCCCCATTATGGCAGAAGCCATAGTGAAGTTATAAACAAAAGGAACTTTTGGAAAAGCAGGTGCGTCTTCACCAACCCCGGCTAATTGAATCATCCCTTGTACAAAAGATACTGCATCTTTTGCTTTCTTTACACCAGAACCTATTGCAAACGCTCCACCTATTAAAGCTAAGGGAAGGGGATTATGTATTTCACTCCCTAAAAACGTATTCAACACGCTCGTAACCATAATGGCGATAAACATAGCGGTGATTACATTCTGCATAGCAGAAGGATCTGTTATAGGCTGAGCTCTACCTGCTAAAGGTTGATTTGGAAGGGTGCTTCTAATTGCCTGCAGCGCGTTAGTACCAATAGCAGAAATTCTGGCAGGTAACTCAGTTGTCCACTCTTGAAGTTGTCTTAATTTTTCTGGAAAAGATAGTGCAGCAGCTGCCCTCGTCACCCCGACACTTCCAGCTGTGCTTAATGCCATTGCAAGCAAGGAAGGTAAAGTAGGATTTAAACGCATAAGTTCTTCTATTGTGTAATTTCCACTGATTACAGCTAATGTAAGTGCTGCAGCAAAGACAGCAGGAGCAGCTCTTTCTAAAGAAGGTTGATTTGGAAGGGTGCTTCTAATTGCCTGCAGCGCGGTAGTACCAATAGTAGAAATTCTGGCAGGTAACTCATTTGTCCAATCTTTAATTCGTCTTAATTTTTCAGGTAAAGATAGTGCAGCAGCTGCCCTCGTCACCCCGACATTTCCAGCTGTGCTTAATGCCATTGTAAGCAAGGAAGATAGAGAATGATTATTCGCTCCTAAGCCATAAACTGCAAAAGTTGCCATAAACATCATTAGAAATATAAGGTTTTTAATATCAGGACCGAAGTTTGGTATATTAGAATTATTAGTTATAGGCTGAGCTGTGCCTACTAAAGATGGTGCGGGTAATACTTGATCGTTTGGTGCCCCCTGCATTTGAGGATTAGCAAAAGGGTTGTATCTTAGCGCATCGGTCATTAAGGCATCCGTCATTAAGGTAAATTTTTCTAGCAAATTTGGTTTTAAACCATAGAGTGTACCACAACCCCATAATGTTGTAATCGGGTATTTTCCGCCCTCTAGAGTTTCAGCTATGAAAGCTAATGCAATTGCTGCAAGATAGGGGGTAAGAGCGGCTATTTCAAAAGAAGGTCGATTTGGAAGGTTGCTCCTAATTGCCTGGAGGGCGGTAGTACCAATAGTAGAAATTCTGGCAGGTAACTCAGTTGTCGTCCAATGTCTACATTCTATTAATCTTTCTATGGCAGGGGCGGAAACTTGTGCTGCAGGTGGTGTTTGGTGGTGTTGAGGTGTAAGCACAGGGATGTCATCATCATTTCCATCATCACTCTCATCCTCGGCTGAAGCTTCTTTATAATTTGTGTGCAATACTGCAATTAGTGTTGCAAAAAGTATTGGTATGACTGTACATCCAAATTCTTTAACACTTAAACGACCATTTAATTTTGCATGCATACATATTGCTAGTGATAAACCTGCCAATGTAAGATATTTTAACATAGCAGCATTGTCGACTGTAAGGCAATCGGGAAGGTATGTGTATCTGCTAAAATTTTGTTGTCTATTATTAGCATCACCATGTTGTGAAGAAGTTAGACCACCATTTTGATAGCTGTTGCCTGTTGTTAACACGAGTTACCTCCAAAGGTATGATTTAAGGATAATTGAAAAATAGAGCCCATTTTAGTAAGTTTTTTTATAAATTTTTCATTTTATCCATTTTATTTACCCATTTATTATAATCAGAATAACTATTAATTAGAAAGATTTAGATTAGATTATTTATATAATAAATATTTAAAATGTAAAAATTATCTTAAGAAAATTTTTAAAACAGATCTTTTGGCAACAAAATCGCGATTTTCTCATCATTAAAATAAAAAGTTTACACCAAAAAATAGTGCAAATATTTTTTTAATAAAGTACTGTAAATTTTATGCACCGTTTTTTATTGTACATTTGCTTTGTTTCAAGCCTTTTCGGAAATATCACCTATTTATCCCCTGCCGGGGTGGGCCTTTATGTAGAGGCTGGGTATGCTCCGGTGTGGCGAAGTTGTTTACTTGGTGATCCCATTGTTTGGACCGTTTCCCATGGCTCGACTGTCGATCTTGGCGTTTCAACCTTAGATCAAGGACTATTTCATCCTAATCAAGGGTTAACTAAGATAGAAGCCCCAGGTTTACGGGTAAGGGCTGATTTATCCGCAAATAGATGGGGGTCGGTCGAGGGGATCTATCAAGGGCTTTATGAATGGGAGTTTAATAAGACAGTGGTGCATGGACGGGATTGGATAGGGACCTCCATTTCCCCCTTTGCCCAAGGGCCCTATCTTCTTTCCTATGATTTTATGTCCTTTGCTCACATCGATGTAGAATATCATGAACAGTTTAACAGCGTAGAGTTAAATTATCTAAAACACTTATCACCAAGATATTATGATTATTTTTCAGTATCTGTTATTTTGGGGCTTAGGGGCATTCAAAGTGAAAATTCGATGAATTTAACAGGGCCTATGGAAGGGGATGGGGCGGTCAATCCTTCTTTAGATCCAATCGGAACGCTATATCTAAAGAATAAAAATAGATTCATTGGGGCGCAAATTGGGGGGGTTATCCGCTATAGAATCACAAAAAAACTCTATTTTGAATGCCCTGTCAAAGGGGCGATTTTAGGAGATATTTTAGATTATCAGATTAAAATATTTTATTCGGAAGAATCTGCCACACCGCATCAGCCTAGAAATACTACACCGTATCAAAACATGGATAGAGTTAAGGCAGCCGTCGGCTATGCAGCAGAGGCTACCCCGAAATTTGAGCTCCATCTTGGCAATATCTATGTATTTGCTGGGGGAAATCTTCTTTATGTCCATGGGGTAAGTCCCACAAGTATACAAATTACTCAAAATAACCTGTTAAATGTAAGCACATGTGGTTGTATCTTCCTAGGATCAGCGCTAGTTGGCTTAGGATTACATCTTTGAATCGTATTTATTTAAAAAAAAGCTGGAGAGTACTTACGACAAAAACTACTTTCTTAAGGCTGCTACCTTCCGGTCCTGACCTGGTTCGTAAGGCCTATTCCATAAGGTCCCCAGCAGTGACTATTGTAGCCAGAAGGGTGCTTTTAGGCAAGGGCTATGTCAGAGGTATTTAGTGATTAAGGCTTTTTTATTAGCTTTTAGCTCTGCAAGGGGGCCGCTATCTACGATGTTACCACCTTCAAAACCTCCACCTGGGCCAAGATCGATCACGTAGTCGCTGTTATTGATGATATCGGTGTTATGTTCGATCACCCAAATACCATGACCTTTGGAAAGGAGGGTGTCAAAAAGGCGTAAAAGAAGTTCAATATCGGTGAAATGAAGGCCTGTGCTTGGCTCATCAAAGATATAAAGGGTATGGCCGAGATCTTTATTGGTAAGCTCTTTGGCAATTTTTAATCTTGAAGCCTCTCCACCAGAAAGAGTTTTAACCCTTCGGTTAAGATGTAAGTGATCCAGCCCTGTGCTGATCATCATGGCAAGGGCTTTTTGGATCTTTGGTAAGGGCGGAAATAGCTCTATTGCCTTTGCCACGTCGCAGGCAAGGAGTTCAGAGATGGAAAGTCCTTTGTATTTAATAGAAAGGCTAAGGGGGTTTAGTCTAAGACCATCGCAGGAGGAGCAGGTAAGCTTTACTGGGGGGAGAAAATGTAGATCGATCCATTCATGGCCGTGTCCTTTACACCGCTTGCAATGACCAGAGGCGCTATTAAAGCTAAAAGCTCCCGGCTTTAGCCCTTTTATTTTTGCCTCAGGCAAAGCAGCGAAAAAGGTTCGAAGGGGGGTAAGGATATCTAAATAGGTAGAGATATCAGACCTTGAGGAAAGGGAAACAGGTGTTTGGTTGATATGTAAGATTTTGGATAGAATTTTTGCCCCATTAATGGTGCAATTTGATTTTTCTAATGTATTAGCAGGTTTTCCTTTTTTTAGATTTTCTTCTAAGTGATCGTGCAAAAGATCAATCACAAGAGAGGTTTTACCAGCCCCTGATACACCGGTAAACACAGTAATTCCATCTAATGGGATGTTTATGTGAAGATGTTTGATATTATGGATGGAGGCTTTAGAAACTTCAAGGAAGTTTTTAGGGATAATTTGTTTTGTGCCACGTCTAAGAATTTTTTCTTTTGATAGGTAGGGACCAGTTACTGAGTTTTTATCTTTTAAAATGTCAGCAAATGTTCCTTTGGCAACAATGTTCCCGCCATGTTTCCCACAGCCTGGTCCAAAGTCGAAAATTTCATCGGCAATTTTCATCGTCAGCGGATCGTGCTCTACAACGATCAACGTATTGCCACGTTCTTTCATTTTTACAAGGGACTTGTTCAGCTGCTCATTATTTACTGGATGAAGACCAGTTGTTGGCTCATCAAGGATATAACAGGCGCCTGAAAGCTCTTTATGAAGCTCTTTAGCAAGCTGCATTCTTTGCACCTCACCAGTACTTAATGTTTTTGTCATCCGTCCCATCGAAAGGTAATGAAGGCCGATATCATTTAAAAAAGTAAGTGTGGAGACAAGGTTTTCTAGCGGCTCTTTTACCACTTCTGAAAATGGGATGTTTGCAATAAAAGCTTTTGCTTCTTTTAAAGAAAGCTCACATAGCTTTGGTAAAGAAAGCCCATCAATCAACACAGCTGAGGCAAGGGGATTTAGTCTTCCCCCTTTACATTCTGGGCAGATCTCTTCTTTACCAGTGCCAAAATATTCATACATCTCTTCATCAATATCGATTAATATCCCAAGGCCTGAGCAATACTCACATTGACCCTCTTTGTCGTTGAAGGAAAAGGTATGATGGGTGATCTTTGGAAAGGATTTTCCTGTCTCTTTTACAGAAAAAGATAAGTTATAGTAAAGCTCTTCTTCACCTGCAATTACTATTACTTCATTATTAGAATAGCCTATGGCAAGCTCAATACTAGATAGCATGTGAGAAAATGATGTCTTTGAATACACAAGTCTATCAACAACAAGCTCTAATGTATTTTTACGAAGGCGCCGATAAGGGATAGTTTCGTCTAATTCGTAGATGGTTCCATTTAAGCGAATACGAATAAATCCTGCGGCTAAAAATCGACTTTTCCATTCTTGAAAATCACCAATTTCTTTTGTATCAATTGGGGATAAAATGGTGATCTTTGTTTTATCAGGAAGATCCTTATATTGATCCACGATAAAGGAAGGGGTAATTTGTACAATTGGATAACCGGTGTCTGGGCAAAATGGTTTTCCAAGGTGTGTATAAAGAAGTCTTAAGTGATCATAGGCTTCTGTGACTGTTCCTAAAGTGGATCTTGGGTTCATGCTACGCATTCGTTGTTGCATAGCTACTGTAGGAGATAGGTGTAACATTTTGCCATATTTTGGCTTTGGCATTGCTTTTACAAATCTTCTTGTAAAGGGGGGAAGGGTTTCAACAAACCTTCTTTGTGCTTCGCAAAAAATGGTATTGTAGGCAAGGCTTGTTTTTCCTGATCCAGACGGGCCAGCAAAGACAGAAATTTTTCCTTTTTCAATTTCTAAAGAAAGATGTTTTAAATTGTGCTCATGGACATCTTCGATGATGATTTTTTTCTGTATCAAAGACTCTACTTTAGTTGATGGAGCAGGAAGGTTTTTCTTCCCTAGCGCTTCTTTGATATAGGGAGCTGTGGGGGATGAGGTATTTGCAACCTCCTCAGGAGTTCCCTTTGCCATGATCTTTCCGCCCTTGTGTCCTCCACTTGGACCAAGATCAATCATATAATCACAACATTTGACAAGATCCATATTATGTTCAATGACTACAATGCTATTTCCCGCCTCTACGAGCTCATGAAGGATAGTAAGTAGCTTTGCAATATCATAAAAATGGAGCCCTGTAGTGGGTTCATCCAAAATATACAATGTCTTAGAACTTTTCTTTGTTAACAGTTCACAAGAGAGCTTTATCCTTTGCGCTTCTCCCCCCGATAGCGTTACTGCAGATTGCCCTAGCGAAATATAGCCCAGCCCCATCTGCACAAGTAAATTGAGCTTTTTAGAAAGGGCGGGGATGTTTTCAAAAAATAACGCCGCCTCTTCCATGGACATATCTAACACATCGGAAATATGTTTTCCTTTATAAGTAATTGCAAGGGTTGCCGCATCAAAACGTTTTCCGTCACATTCTTCACATTTGACCCAAACATCGGCTAAAAAATCCATATCCACTTTTACAGAGCCAATACCACTACAATGGGGGCATGATCCTGATTTTACATTAAAGCTAAATCTACCTTCTGAAAACCCTGCTGCCTTTGATGCCGGAAGCTTTGCAAAAAAAGCCCTAATATCAGTAAATAAACCTACATAAGTTGCAGGATTGGATCTTGGGGTTCTTCCAATGGGCGATTGATCAATTGAGACAACTTTTTCTATCTGCTCACTGCCTAAAATGGCTTCATGTTTTCCCACAGGAAGGGATGTTTTATGAAGCTTATTATTTAAATAGGGGTAGAGGGTTTCTGTAATTAAGGAAGATTTTCCAGAGCCAGATATTCCAGTAATGGCTGTCATCACCCCTAGAGGGATGGAAGTAGTGACATGTTTAAGGTTATTATGAGAGCTGTTTTTAACAGTGATTGCATAGTTTAGATCTACTTTTCGTCTTTTTGGGATCTTGATCGACTCTCTACCTGATAAGTAATTTGCAGTAATGGAATTTTTCTCTTTGATAAAATCTTCTGTTTTTCCAGAAAAAAGAATGTTTCCACCTAAAATACCCGCTTTTGGGCCAATATCAACTACTGAATCTGCCGCTAAAATGGTATCTTCATCATGCTCTACAACGATGATGGTATTTCCAAGGTTTTGTAACGCTTTTAATGTTTTAATAAGCTTTATATTGTCGCTGGGATGAAGGCCAATAGAGGGTTCATCTAAAATGTATAAGACGTCTGTTAAAGACGATCCAATAAGACCTGATAAACGGACCCTTTGAGCCTCGCCACCTGAAAGTGTTGGTGAATTTCTATCAATAGTTAGATAGGAAAGACCGGTATCTATTAAAAAAGATAAACGGGATTTCATCTCTTTGATCACTTCTTCTGAAAGAAGGGCCTGATCTTTGGTAAGCTTTACCTTTTTAAGCTCATCTAAAAATTCTTCGACAGATAATGCTGTCCACTGATCAATTGTCTTATTAGCAAATTTTGCCGCCGATGGGTAAGGCTTTAACCTTGATCCTTTACAATCTTTACAAGGGAAAATATCCATCAGCTCATGAATCTTTTTTTTATAAGAATCAGAACTGGATTCAGTTAATCGATCTTTAGCAATGCCTACAAACCCTTTCCATTCCATATAATCAGACCATTTATAGCCAGTATCTGGGTGAGTAAAATCCATTTTCATCCATTTTTCTTCTGTTCCAAATAAAAGGATTTGCTGGGCTTTTTTCGAAAGATTTTTCCATGGGGTGGAAACCTTAAAGTCATAGAGTTTTGCTAGATTTTTGTAGACATTTCCCCACTTCACCGTATTATATTGTGGGGCAATTACACACATATCCTCTTTGATCGATAAATTAGGGTCGATGATTTTATCAATGCTAAAATCTTGACAAATTCCGAGCCCTTTGCAACGATCGCACATCCCTTTGGGATGGTTGAAAGAAAAATCTTCACTTTCAAGAGTTTTGTAATACATGCCCGATTTTGGGGAATAACTATAAATGGAGTACACAAAGGTCTCTTTTGTGTCAGGAATAAACACAGAAAATACCCCTTCCCCAACTTTTAACGCATGGCTAATTGCTTCATCAACCCTGACCACTTCTTCCTTCTTTAACACCACTTGATCAATAACAATTTCAATATCATGAGCTTTTTCCTTATCAAGGGTAGGGATAGTTTCACTTAAATCGTACCTATCCCCATCAATAAGAAGTCTATAAAATCCCTTTTTTAAAAGGTGTTGCAAATCATCTTTAAAAGCCCCTTTCTTCCCTTTGACAAATGGGCTTAAGAAAATAAGCTTGGTTTTTTCTTTTAGTGCAAAAATACTCTCTTTGATCTCTTTTTCTGTGGCAGGGGCTACTTTTTCCCCACTAATTGGGCAATAGCAGGTGGCAAGATTAGCAAATAAGAGCCTTAAGTGATCATAAAGATTGGTAATTGTCCCCACAGTAGAGCGTGGATTGTGAGATAGGGTCTTTTGCTCAATGGCAATAGTTGGAGCAAGTCCAGATATTTTTTCAGCCTCAGGGGATTGGAGCTTTCCAATACCGCGACGAGCACTTTTGGATAAAGAGTCAATGTAACGCTTTTGCCCCTCTATAAAAAGGGTGTCAAAAGCTAAAGAAGATTTACCAGAGCCAGAAACACCAGTAAAAGCAATCATCTCTCCAATAGGTAATGTAACATCTACACCTTGTAGGTTATGAACTCTTACCCCTTTTAATATGATTTCTCTCTTTTTTTTCATTAGAGCAAGTATCAAGGAAAAGTCATTTTTAGTAAAGGTAGCAGAAAAATAAGTAACAGTTAAATTAGCCTTATTCAAAGTTATTTTTTAAAGTGTTAAATATAACTAGTTGAAAATCATGTACATACACTATCTTTTTATAATCTCGTTAATTTTAATCAAAATATGATACAATTAATTAATCATTAATTATGGGTTATATAATGACTTTAAAAATTGAAACAGGTGGGGCGTCAAAGTACGATGGATTCGAAGCTGGATCTTCTGGGGTAAGGAATGAACTCAGTGAAAAAGTTACCTCTTTTGCCTGTCAGGTATTAGAAACTACTCATGCATTAAAAGAGTTTGCAAATCTATATGTACGATTTGAAGATGAAGGTTTTATGGATGGATTGATGAAAAACCTTCATATACAAACCTCTGGGCTTGCGAAAATGCAAAAGCGGGTTAACATTTTAAAAGATAGAGTTATTAAATTACAAGGGCAAGACCCTCGTGTTAAAAAGTTATTTAATCAAATGGTAGAGGTGGGAATTATGGATTCAACCCCAAGAGGCGGATTGAAAGATATTAAAGCCTCTGTGTACAATTTGATCAACGAATGTAACATAGTGGATGCAGGGCCTTTTAAAAAACATGGGACGATCTGTATAAAACAGGAAGCACTTCCAAATGTTCAACCAATAAATGTAATTACAGAATCAGAGCTTATAGAGATGAACAAGTTAAGAGATAGACTTTTTGATCCTGAAGGAGGTGTCATAAACATCGAGGGAGGGGAGGACTTTATTTTAGAAGTTAAAGGTGACTTGGATAAAATGCTCGCCTTTGAAGAAGGAAGGATAATTATTAGAAAATTGTGCGAGCATAAAAAAAATTTAATCATTGTGCAGGGAGCTCCTGAGTTTAAGAGTGATACTAATCAAGTACTAATAAATAATAAAATCACTCCTGTAATAGGTTTTACTGAAAATGTTCATATAAGCATCCCTGAGCCTCCGTGGATTGCGTTATCACATGAATTAATCCATGCAGTACACAATTACGATGATCCAGAGATGTTTAAACAAAATGTATGCGATCATAAAGCTTGTGGTTGGAGTAATGAGGAAGAATATCTTACTATTGGAGATCCAGAAAAGCAGATCGATCCACTTTCTGAAAATGGCTTAAGGAAAAATACACTCCATTTATTAAGAAAGTATCATGAAGGGGGTGTGTCTAAACAAGGTGATCTTGCTTCAGATATGCGGATGTGTGAATTAGATGGGGATTTTATAAGAATGATGCGAAAATATGAATTATCTAAAGACGATATTTTTATGATATTTAATAAATGCAACCATTCCTGGTCTTCAGCGCTTGCATCTGAATTATTAGATCATAAGATAGGAAGAGAAGTAATAAAGCATCACCTCCAGGTGTTTTTTTTGAATGCAAAGGTGAATAAGGATCAAAATATATTAGATAAAATTGCTTTAGTATTTCCGGATGCATTTACGTCTTTGAGTGGAGATCAAAATACGGATTTGTTTGTAACCCTTATAAGAAAGGTGGGTCGTAGAATATTTCCTATAGTTTTTAGCAAAGATCCTAAAGTAATAAAATTTGGTATAGAAGACATTGACGAAGGTATTTGGTTTTGCATATCTAATATTGAATGGTCGTCAGATATTGTGAATTTATTAATAGAAAATGATATTGCACAACAAGGATTAAAGAAATACTTTAAAGAAGTGTTAAGTAAAGCTATACAAGAAAATGATATAGCGTTTGTGAGAAAAATGTATGCAAAATATCCAGATGAGGCCAAAGAACTAAGCTCTAAAGATATCTTGGAGGGCGTTGTTTTGAGTCCTGCTTTTGGGGATTTTCTAAGGGGAAGTCAAATTAAATCAGAGTTTTCTCAAATCGATGTCAGTAGTGCTATTTCTTCATTTCGACTTAGATTTGGATGTGGTCATATGCTAAAAAATAAATTAGCAGATGCAATAAAAAATTTTAGAGATATTTTATGTTTTTCAGAGGCAGAACAACAAAAGATACGAGAAGATGAAAATATGCCAACTGAAATTTCTCAACTATTTTAAATTGTCAATATAGGCATCCAAGATAGCTTAAGCTCTTTTACATTCTCAAACGACTGTAGTATGTGGAAGAAGGTTCTCTATAGCATAGTTTAATCTCTCTACATAGCCAGGTGGAGCCTTATATTCGATGCCCATTTCCATGGCGTTCATTAAACTAAAAATCACTCTTTCTATACGGTAAGGATAGGTTGAACCATATGCAGTTCCTTTAAATATGTTAAAATCTTTTACAATTACCATATTATTTGAACAAGGTCTTAGCGGAAGGGTTTCAATGGTTGGGTACAGACAGTCTGTAACAACAGCAAAACTTGTTACAGTTTTTGCATATATTTCTAGCTCTTCATCACTCATTTTCCACAGTTGATCGATCATTTCAGGAACATCTAATGCAAAACGATGCTCTGATGCAACACATGTTATTCCATTATGCGTAATTACTTTTGAATCTGGCCATCGAACAATTGAAATCTCTTCTTCAGAGCGAAATTTCTTCCACGCTTTTTTAGCCTTGTCAAGGCTTTCTTTATAGGAAGGGGGGGGCTCTGTATAATTGAGTGGGTCTGTTTTATCGATAATGAACGATAATTCAGCTCGCATTCCCTCAAGACCAACATTAAAATATTTTGGAAGGGAAACTTTTTCTCCTGAGGGCTCTTGCGATGTATAGGTTCCAAGTGGAAAACATCCAAAAGAACGCATAACATCCATGTTTTTATTAGCACTAATTCTATCATTTGATAAATTGCCGTTAAAAATTTCGGCAACAGCAGGTGTTTCAAGGAGTCTTTTAACTAATGAAGTAACATTTTTATCCCAAGGCACTTTTTTAGCCACATGTTGAGCCGATTGAGTAGAAAAGGCTCTTGTTAGGGTACTTATCATGATATAATCCTTTGGCTAGGAGATTGTTAAGTATTACAAATTTCAGAATTTTAGAAAATGAAAAAATGTAAAGGACTAACACTACTTTGAGTTTTTAAGGGGTTAAAAGAGATCTTGCAAAGAATCGTTAAGGTGGTAAACTGAAGGTTATGAGAAAAACAAAAATCATTTGCACAATTGGGCCGGCAGTTTCTTCTAAAGAGGGGATTAAGTCTCTTATTGATGCGGGTATGGATGTTTGCAGATTAAACTTCAGCCATGGAACTCATGAAGATCATGGAAAGATTATTCAGTATGTAAAAGAGCTAAGGGAAAATTTGCATAGACCTTTATCATTATTACTTGATACTAAAGGGCCTGAAGTTCGGACAAAAAATACCAATGATCTATATCTTGAAGAAGAAGGGGTGTACCCTTTGCATGGAGAGATCGGTCAGGATGGAATTTGCATTGCTCCAAAGGTTGTTTTGGGAGATTTGAAACATGGGGATAGAATTTTATTTGATGATGGAATTATTCAGGGGGTGGTCGTTGATTTAGGCGCAAAAGGCTTTCAGGTGAAGATAAAAACCTCAGGAACCCTTAAACCTAATAAGTCGGTCAATTTTCCCGGCGTAAAACTTTCTATACCATGTCTTACAGAAAAGGATAAAGAGGATATACTTTTTGGGGTAAAATCAGGGGTAGAGGCAATTGCCGCCTCATTTGCCACCTCTGCGGAACACATTTTAAGTATAAAAGAGCTTTTACGAAATGCAAAAGCCCCTCATATTTTAGTTTTTGCAAAAATAGAAAGTTTGGAAGGGATAAGAAATTTTACTGAAATATTAGAAGTGTCAGATGGTATAATGGTTGCTCGCGGTGATCTTGCTGTAGAGTGTTCTTTTGCACAAGTGCCGCCCATGCAAAAAATGATGATTCAGGCATGTAATGTAAAAGGTAAACCAGTAATTGTTGCTACACAAATGCTTGAGTCAATGGTACAAAGTAAAACTCCCACAAGAGCGGAGGTGTCAGATGTGGCAAACAGCGTATTTGATGGTACCTCGTGTACAATGCTTTCTTCAGAAACCGCAGTGGGTAAACATCCTGCTCATACAGTCTCAGTAATGTGTGAAATTATTATAGAGGCAGAAAAGGCGGTTGATCAAGTAGAGCTGATAAAAAACACCTCTGAAACAATTATCTCAAAAATTGCTGCCTCTGCAGTGGGTAGTGCTACCGACCTAAATGCAGTAGCTATTTTAGTTTTTTCACAATCAGGAAAGACAGCAAGAATGATCTCTTCATTAAGACCATCTGCAAAAGTCATTGTCGTAACCCCTGAAAAAAGTACTTTTCATCAATCTGCATTTTTATATGGAGCATGCGCTATGATCGAGAAAAAAGGCTTTGATCATACAGATTTAAATAACGGAGTGATGTCAAGGCTTTTGCAAAGAAAGTGGGTAGAATATGGCGATCTTATTGTGATTACGATGGGTGTTCCCTTCGGTGTAAGCTTTACTACCAATACCGTTCGTATCGAAAGCGTCGGTAACGCGATTTTACGAGGAGAGAAAATGGAAAAAAAGGAAATTACTCCTGTTTGTGGAGAGGTGATCTACTATTTCCCAAGGGGAGACCGCGAGCATTTCGATTTTAGGGGTAAAATTATCATCACAAGTGAATTCTTCACTGAAATGGGAGATCTATTTAAGGAAGCAAAAGGGATCATTTTACAAAACGTCTCCTACGATAAGGCTTCAGAAATTGCTTTAAAAGAGTTTTCCCTTTCCTACAACGTGCCTTACATAACCCGGGTAGAGGGGGCTATGTCTTTACTTAAAGAAGGGGATAATATTCGCTTAGAACCCTCCATTGGGCAAATTTTTAGTGCTAATGCACCCACCTATAAAGAAATGCTCAAAGCCTAACCCTATTTCTTACAAGATAATGCAGCATTTATCACAGCTTTATCTTTTTTAAGCTCCTTACTTACATAAGGAAGCAGCGGTTTACCAGCTTGAGAAAGCGCAGCAATAGCCACCTCTTTTTTACTTTGGAGATCAGGGCTTGCAAAACAAAAGGCCAGGCCATTTTGAGAAACTGCAGGAAGGACCACCTTTATATTATTTTTGAACTCTGGGGTTACATGCTCAAGTGCGAGGCCATTTTGAGAAACTGCAGGAAGGACCACCTTAATATTATTTTTGAACTCTGGGGTTACATGCTCAAGTGCGAGGCCATTTTGAGAAACTGCAGGA
>Ga0172367_10002579_pt1 | contig 24663 bp, 26 predicted proteins | sample Lak10m_FD_114542 | JGI IMG/M metagenome (GOLD analysis project Ga0172367, IMG submission 114542) | Freshwater microbial communities from Kabuno Bay, South-Kivu, Congo - kab_022012_10m | ecosystem: Environmental > Aquatic > Freshwater > Lake | place: Democratic Republic of the Congo: South-Kivu...
ATAGTTTTGAGTATGTTGCTGTAACCTACGAGAGTCAATATCATTATAGATTTACTGTTTTGACTAATTCTATTGTTGATTTTATTTCAATGCCTTTTGCGATCCGAATTATTGGTGATGCATCAATTATAAGTATTCTCCACAGTAAGGGCATTCAAGAGAAAATAAACCCTGTTTGGGGAAGAAAGTTGAGTATGGACTTATATGACCAATTACCTAGTAACCAAAAATTTGAATTTACAATTCTTTTGAGCAATCCCATTGAAAAAGAAACTCAATGTGTATTTGTTGCAAGATTTAAGTCATCATGTAAAAAATGCTCAGGCAGTATAATTATTTCGTATGAAAAATAAACAAGCACCAGCCACCAACATCACTTACCCAAAAGTGGCGGTTCAGTGGTTAAATCTAGCTATGTGCTTCTATCAAAGTTTGTACTTGGCTGACAGTGAAGTGCTTCGAAATCGCCACCTTCGGGTAGCTGCAAAACGTTGTGCGTCACTGTAAATAACACCAAAAGCATAGATATATGATACCAGACTTAAACGAAAATGACATTGACAGAATCTTATTGATGCATCATATAATTATCATTGCACTAACAATTGTTCTTGGCGTGTTATGGGCGAAAGTAAGTGTGTTGAAAAAGAAAATAGAGCAACTTAAAAGGGACAATCAGAATGATTGCTAAATTAATAAAATTAACATCCAACAATCTCAAATCCGCTTTTTTAGATTTGTTACCAATTATAGTTGTTGTATCATTTTTTCAATTTGCGGTTCTGCGACAACCTTTTCCAAACCTTTCTGCCGTCTTAGTGGGTTTAGTTTTTGTAGTTATAGGGTTGACGATTTTTATAGAAGGGTTAAAAATAGGCTTGTTTCCTATTGGTGAAAACCTATCTTATGCCTTGGCAAAAAAAAGCAGTTTGTTTTGGTTATTACTTTTCTCGTTTTTATTAGGCTTTTCTACAACAATCGCAGAGCCCGCTCTAATAGCAATTGCCAAAGAAGCAGCTCGAATTGCGGTAGAGGCTGATTTACTTCAGCAATCAAACGAGGCAAATTATGCCCTAGGTATGCGGCTATCCGTTGCCTTTTCAGTTGGTTTTGCTATTTTAATTGGTGTTTTGAGAATTATAAAAGGCTGGCCAATTTATTACTTCATAATTGGCGGTTACATTTTGGTAATGCTGATGACTTTGTTTGCACCAGCCGAAATCATTGGCATAGCTTATGACTCTGGCGGTGTAACAACTTCAACAATTACGGTACCTTTAGTTACAGCACTTGGTGTAGGTTTAGCATCGGTAATTGAAGGCAGAAGTCCACTAACAGATGGCTTTGGCTTAATTGCTTTTGCCTCTCTCTTACCAATGATTTTTGTAATGGGATACGGAATAATAATTTTCAATTAAGTATGATAAAAGAAATTCTATATACTTTTTTATCTACCATTCAAGATGTAGCACCCATCGTTTTGCTGATTGGAACATTTCAGATTTTTGTGATTAAGAAAAGTATTCCCGATCTTAAAAAGGTGCTTTTGGGAGTTGTGCTAGTTATTTTTGGCTTAACTTTTTTCTTAATTGGTTTAGAGAAAGCACTTTTTCCTGTTGGTGAGATTATGGCAATACAATTATCCAACCCAGACTTTACGGCAAAACATTATTCAGGCAATCCAACAGATTGGCAAGCCTATTATTGGGTTTATATTTTTGCAGGACTAATAGGTTTTTCTACAACAATGGCCGAACCATCACTAAAAGCAGTTGCAATTAAAGCAAACGAAGTAAGCGGTGGTACACTTGAAGAACTAACCTTACGAATAGTAGTAGCATTAGGTGCTGGAGTTGCTTTGGCTGTGGGTTCACATCGTATTGTAATTGGCAATTCATTAACAACTTATCTTATTGTGTGTTATTTGATAGTTATAATACAAACAATATTCTCAAAAAAAGACATGGTAGCCCTTGCTTATGACTCAGGCGGTGTAACTACATCTACTGTTACCGTTCCAATTGTAGCTGCCTTAGGGCTTGGTTTAGCATCTGTAATACCAGGCAGAAGTCCTGCCATAGATGGTTTCGGATTAATTGCTTTGGTATGCATGTTCCCAATCATAACAGTCTTGGGCTATGCACAATTCAAAAGTCTAATCATTTTCATCAATAAAAAACGCCAAAAAGTATGAGATTCAAATTAATAGTGGCTTTTGTTAATCCTGAAATTTCCGATAACGTTGTTAAAGTAGCTAAAAAGGCTGGTGCTACTGGCGATGTAATTATCCAAGCAAAAGGATCGGGGCTTGAAACAACCAGTTTTATGGGACTTTCTATTCAAGACAAGACAAACGTTGTTTTGTTTGTAGTAGAAGAACATCTTGTCAATCCAATTATCCAATCAGTAACTACAGAATGTAGCTTGGAAGAACCAGGCAATGGAATAATGTTGGTTTTGAGTATCGACAAGGTAGCTGGGTTATCCAAGCAAATTAAAAAAATCAGAGAAAAATTAAACAACGAAATCCTTTAAATCATAATCATGGAAACATTCAGAAAAGCAAAAGATATAGCTTCTAAAAAGCTATTTTTCATTGACGGCCTTTCAAGTGTAAGAGATGCTGCTCAATTTATGAAAGCAAAAAACGTGCAAGCACTAATCATTAAGAAAAGAAATAATGAAGATGCTCATGGTATCATTACAGTTACTGACATTATAAAAGGTGTCATCATTCCTAATAAGACTCTAGACGAAGTGAGCGTTTACGAAATTATGTCAAAACCCGTATTCTCAATCCCATCTCAACTCAATGTAAAGTATGTGCCAAGACTTATGCTGAACCACAACATCAAAATAGCCCCTGTTGAGGAAAACGGTGAGATGATTGGATTAATTGACTTTTCTGAATGCTTGTTTATGTCAATTGAGGATTGAATATTTTGAGTGAAATTGGAGTTCAGAAGCAACGAACACACAACACGGGTTTTGCGTTAGTGGGCGGACAGTGCGAATAGAAACATTTGAGCAATTAATGAACGTTGGTAATGGCAGACAGTTTTCGGTTTCAAATGCCCACCAACGCAAAGCCCGAAACCGTTAACTATTTGCCCTTTCAGGGCAAGTGGTGGTTCATCCCGCCAAACAAAATGAGCGGGATACTTGGCGGTCAATGGTTGTGCCTCCCTCCTTCTGAGGCCCCTGAGGTTTTTGCCGCACAAGACTACATTTGTTTCCTACTCTCACGCTATGGAAAACATCCGCAATCTGTTCCTGCTCAGCAAGGACGTCATTCATCTGAATCACGGTTCTTTCGGGGCGTGTCCGAAGCCGATCTTCGAGCGCTACCAGCAGTATCAGACCGAACTGGAGCGCAATACGGTCAACTTCTTTGTAAATGAAGCGCCACAACTGTTGAAACGTTCGCGAGAACAACTGGCAGATTTCATCGGATGCCATGCCAACGATGTGGTGATGGTGATGAACCCGAGCTACGCCATCAACATTGTGGCCAAGAGCATTCCGTTACAGGAAGACGATGAAGTACTCACCACCGACCTCGAATACGGTGCCATGGATTTTCTGTGGAACTACGTTTGCGCTAAAGCCGGGGCCAAATACGTGCAGCAACCCATTTCGCTTCCGCTCACCACAAAGCAGCAGGTGGTGGATGAATTCTTCAAAGGATGCACCGCGCGCACCAAGGTTGTTTTCATCAGTCACATTACCAGTTCCACCGCCCTCATTCTGCCTGTGGAGGAAATCTGTGCGGAGGCCAAAAGACGCGGCTTGATAACCATTGTGGACGGGGCCCACGTTCCGGCACACATCCCACTCGACCTTCGGAACATGGAGGCCGATTTTTACACCGGTGCCTGCCACAAGTGGATGTTGACCCCGAAGGGAAGTTCGTTCCTGTACGTCCGGCCCGAATTCCAAAAGCTGATGGACCCGTTGGTCATCAGTTGGGGTTTCAATACCGACCGCACTTCGAAAACCGTGCTCATCGATTTTCATGAATTGCAAGGCACCCGCGATACGTCTGCCTTCATGACCATTCCTGACGCCATGGATTTCAGAACCAAGTACGATTGGCAAAACCAGACGGATAAAGCCCGCGAAACGGTTGTTGCCAACGCAGTGCGGTTTGCCGAAGCCGCCAACGGCCAACTGCTGTGTCCTGTCTCAACCGATTTTCTGGGGCAGATATGCAGCGTGAAGATCAATTGCCCCAACCCGCAGGCATTGAAAAAGGAGCTGTACTCCAATTACAGGATTGAGATTCCCGTCATTGAGCATAGAGGCAGCGTTTATCTGCGTTTCAGTTTTCAGCCATACAACACGCAGCAGGAATTGGAAACGCTTTTCAGCACACTGGAGGAGATACGCACCACCACCGCGCTTCTGAAATGAGCACGACCGTGATCATTGGCGGTGGCGCTGCCGGATTCTTCGCGGCCATTTCCGAGCGCCAGCATCACCCCGACCGAAAGGTCGTGCTACTGGAACGAACCGAAAAACTGCTCTCGAAGGTGAAAGTTTCGGGTGGTGGCCGTTGCAACGTTACAAACGCCTGCACATCTGTTCCTGAATTGGTGAAGAACTACCCGAACGGAGGGAATGCACTGAAAAAGGCGTTTCAGCAGTTTTCCACGGTTGATACGGTTTCATGGTTCCAAAGCCGAGGCGTACAATTGAAAACCGAGCCCGACAATCGCATGTTTCCGATTACGGATAGTTCGCAGACCATTATCGACTGCTTGCAATCAGAAGCGCGAAAACTGAAAGTAGAGATACGAACGGGGCAACACGTCCTTTCTGTGACGCGGACAGAAGCAGGATTTGAGCTCGTGATGAAGGAATCGCAGCTCGCGGCCGGTAAACTCATCATTGCCACTGGCGGAAGTCCGAAAGATGCCGGATACGATTGGTTGCGTCAGTTGGGCCACACCATCGTTCCGCCCATTCCATCGCTGTTCACTTTCAACATTCCAAACGACCCGATACGCGAACTGATGGGCGTTTCGGTTGAAAATGCCACCGTGCGTATCGGTAGCACAAAACTCTCATACAGCGGGCCGCTTCTCATAACCCATTGGGGCATGAGCGGACCTGCGGTGCTGAAACTTTCCGCATTCGGGGCGCGCCTTCTTCACGAAAAAGAGTATCGTTTTGAAGTGTTGGTGAATTGGGTTTCGATACAGAACGAATACCTGCTGCGCGAAAAGCTGACGGAAACGTTGAAAGCACACCCGAACAGGTCGGTGAAAAACGAACAATCGTTCGGACTGCCCATGCGCCTTTGGCATTTCCTGATCGAACGTTCGGGAAACAACCCAGAACAGAAGTGGAGCGAACTTCAAGGCAAGAACCTGAACCGATTGGTGAACAACTTGATGAACGATAGTTACCGTGCGGAAGGCAAAACCACCTTCAAAGAAGAGTTTGTGACGAGCGGTGGCGTTGAACTTTCAGAGGTCGATTTCAATACAATGGAAAGTCGCATAGTGAAGAACCTTCATTTTGCTGGTGAAGTCCTGAACGTGGACGGAATAACGGGCGGTTTCAACTTTCAGGCCGCTTGGACCACCGGTTTCCTGGCGGGAAAAGCCTGATCACCAACTCAAGCGCGCCATCTTACCTCGCTTTCCCATTAGCCAACCGCTCGAATCGGCCAATGCGCAGGTGTAGTAGCCTTCATCCGAAATCGGCATCCAGTGGTAGCCATTATCCATCGAATGGTCAACGCCCGTTCTGCCACAGGCAACCAAAAGCTTCCTATCTGTTGAAGCTGCCACACAGGAACGGTAACCGCGCGGTGGATTTTCTGTGATCAATTGCCATGTTTCGCCCCAATTCTCGGAAACGGCACAATTTGCTTCGGAATTGGTGCTGTCCAAGTAGCAGCCGCCAACGGCTACAATGGATTGCTGCGCCTCGGTAATGGTAAAAATGCCACAACCTTCGGCAGAACGAAGTGGCGTATTGAAAAACTCCCATTTGCCTTGTCCGAGAAACGTTCTCATGATTCGTGCAACAGAATCTCCACCAGTGGCCACGAATTTCATCTTCTCTGTGCAAAGCACTCCAGTTCCGCTCGCGGCAAAACCGGCTTCTTTTGGCAACGCATCAGGCAATTCTGCGGCATCTGTATCAACCCAACTCTTTCCAAAGTCATCTGACCTTAGTAGGACAAACTTTCCATTTATCGGGTCACCGAAGCAATACCCTACCCGACCAAGAAAATCCATACCGTCCAAGAAAATTCCCGAATCCAAGCGGGTATAGACTTCTGTCCAAGAAACGCCACCGTCTTCTGTTCTGAGTATCCTTCCCTCCTCGCCTGCTGCCATCAGCAAAGCAGTGTTGGCATCAAAGGCATGCACATCGCGGAAATCCAAATGTGTGTAGCCTTCAACGGAATCTGCTACCCAGTTTTCGCCATCGGTCATGCGGAGAAACGTTCCACCGGTTCCACTGGCCCAACCAATGGAATCGTTCACCAAGAATAGTCCGCGAATGTTGGCACGGGTTACCCGTTCGTGCGGCAAATAGTGTAACGCTATTTGACCGGATTCAGATATGTCACTTTTAGAATCACTAAAACGACAGCCAATGAAAACGAATGCCGACAAGAGCAGGATAAGCCATCTCATCCTGCAAAGAAAGGCAAGGATTACTTATGCACCTTATTGCGGATGCGGCTCAACGTTTCGGGCGTAATGCCAAGCATGGAAGCAATGTAGCGCAACGGTACGTTTTTGATGAGCTTGGGGTCCTCGTCAAACATTTTACGGTAGCGGTCTTCGGCACTGAGGCTCAGATAATCGACCACCCGTTTTTCCATGTAACCGTAAACCTGTTCAGTGATCAGTCTTCCCAGTCGCTCCCATTTCGGATACTTCTGGTACAGATATTCCATGCTGTCGTAGTTCATCACCAACAGATCGACATCCGTCAACGCTTCAACCGTCATCATACTCGGACGCTGCAGTGTGAAACTCGTGTGCGAAGTGACAATATTGTGCTTGGCAAGTACCATGGTGGTTACTTCGGTGTCGTTGATATCGTAGTAGCAGCGCACGTAGCCTTTTGTAATGAACCCGATGTGCTTGCAGACCAATCCCTCATCTACAAAGAACTCTCCCGCAGGCAGGTGTACCGGTCTGAAATGCTTCATGATGGCATCTAACTCTTCCTGGTTGAAATTCACAATTCCATTGATGTAGCTGCGAAGTGCCACAGCGCCATCCACTCTCTCCAAAACTTTTTCCATAGTGATAAGGTCTTTGATTAGGTTCGAACCAATTTACCGCATCGCTTGGCAACCAGCTGGCGCTTTACGGTTCGGTTGACCCAAATGTATCCACGGGTTGTGAACACCATAGACCGAACGAGGTGCGAATGCGTCCGAATGAGTTCATTCGAACCTTTTGTGCACGGATCAGACAGATGCACCGGAAGCTTTCAGGAACGGATTCTCATGGATACCTTGGTAAAGCGCTGTTCCAAACAAAATCAACGATGGAATCTGGAATCAATTCGTACCCGAATCAAAGACATCGAACTTCGGCACATGGCGCGCCATGCGTTCTTCAAGGTCGCACACCACAGCTTTGCGGAGCGTGAGGTCGGGCATCTGTTTCATAGATGCTACATACTGGGCAATATCGAGTCGCTCGCATTGCACGTTTATGTGTTTGAAGAGCTTTGGCAATCCCTGACCGGGAACTTGCACATGGTGAAGGCCACCGCTATATACGATGACCATTTTGCCGCTGCCAAGCATTTCAAGGATGTCGGCCACACCGCCACGCACACTCATTGGGTTTCCGTCCTTATCCAGACCGTTGGCGCGCCTCATGCGGCCTTCGGGCGCAATGATGATGACCGATTCGGGTGTGATTGCATCAAGAAAACGATCCCACGTTTCATCGCGTTCGCGCGAGATCGGCACCATCTTCGGGGCAACGTATTTGAGCAGCCTTCCAGCAATGGGGCGTTCCATGGTTACATCGGCCCCAGGGGCAATGATGCGGCCTGCAATGCGCCAAATAAGCCGCCACGGAGCGGCACCCAACAACAGTGGTTCGAACAGGCTTGTGTGGTTAAGGAGAACCAATAGACGCATGTCCTTCCAAGGGTCTTCGGTGTGCAAATGCACCCACTTGTTCCTGACGCTGTAAAATGTGTTGGCAAACAACTTGATGCTTGCAAGGGCAATGAAATTGGCAAGCCGCTGTAACTTCATTTGCGAATATAGAAGGCGTTATGCTAATTCTTCATCAACATTCCTCTGTAAGAGTGCTCCTCGCTATTGACCTGAAGAATGTAATGGCCGATCGGCAGGAAGGAAACATCCAACTGTGGTTGGAACTGACCTGTGTACACCACTTTTCCCATCAGGTCGTAAATGCGGGTTTCAGTTGGGGTTTGTTTGTTTTCGGGCAGTTGGATGCGGATGGTGGATGAGGTGGGATTTGGGTAAATTGCTAACGGCAGGTAGTCGTTTTCTGAAACAGAGCTACCAAAGTATGTTTGGCCAACAGCAAGATTCCGAATCATCCAACCTCCCAGGCCCTCAGTTATGGAATCGCTGATGAAATTGAACCGAAATCTAATGGAATCTGAGGACCACCAACAACCGTCCGAACTCCGATTTTCATCTCCTTGCGCCATTGGGTATCCCAAAACCACCATTACACCGCTGGTGTTCCAATCACCCGAATTTCCTGAGAATATCGCGATTGTATCGTTGACAAGTGGTGGCGTTTCATCAGGCAGGCCTAAATAGTTGTAGTACTCTATTGCCGCTGGAAAACCTGAATAATTGAACAGGCCGTTGATCAAACTCCAATTCTCACCGTCACAGGAATACGACAGGAATCCAAAATCCTTCAAGCTGTCTGTCTCATGCTTATGTTCGAAATAAATCCAAAAAGCGTCATAATCAGCCGCGAATTTGATTTCAAACCATCCCGTATCAGATATTGAGTATGCTTGAATAGTGTCTGTGACCCAGCCTTGATATTGTGAAACACTATCAAAAACTGGTTTATAGCTATGTCCATATTGCCAAAGGCCAGAACTGTCGGTCTTAAATAACTCTGGGTCATCAATTGGGTTAATATTATCCTGTAATATATCCAACCCACAGAAGATAAAAGGAACTTGATTACAATTGACATGTTCCCAATTCTGAGCAAAACCGTTAATTGAAGCGAACAGAAAAACAACTAGGCACAGGTCTTTCATTTCAGTCAATTTGCTGTTAAATCTATTCATAATCTGAAATCCCTGCAATCCTGTCACCTCCATTTTCATTAAAGCGGAAGTCCTGTCAGTTTTGGGGCGGTGGCACAGCAATTGCCAAGCGCTCAGCGCATTGAACTTTGAACACACAACCTTGAACTGAAAACTCATGGAAAACGCAACTACAGACAACATCAAACACGGCAAGATCAATGTCTCTACAGACAATATCTTCCCCATCATCAAGAAATTCCTCTATTCAGACCACGAGATATTCCTTCGCGAATTGGTCTCAAACGCGGTAGACGCCACCCAGAAACTGAAGACGCTGAGCGGTATTGACAAGTTCAAAGGCGAAATGGGTGAAATGACCATTGAAGTGGTACTGGATGAAAAGGCCGGAACCCTCACAATCAAAGACAAGGGCATTGGTATGAGTGCCGAAGAGGTGGATAAATACATCAACGACATTGCCTTCTCCGGTGCTGAGGAATTCGTGAACAAATACAAGGACAAGGCAGAGGCCATGATCGGTCATTTCGGCCTTGGGTTCTACTCTTCGTTCATGGTGGCCAAAAAGGTGGAGATCATCACCAAAAGCTACGTTAAGAGCAAAAAGGCAGCGCATTGGACCTGCGATGGCAGCCCGAACTACACGCTTACTGAGCACGACCGCAAGGAGCGCGGAACAGATATCATCCTGCACATTGCCGATGACAGCAAGGAGTTTTTGGAGAAAGGCCGCATAGAAGGCATCCTCAACAAGTACTGCAAGTTCCTTCCAGTTGCCATCAAGTTCGGCACTAAAACGAGGACCGAATACGCCAAGCGCGATGACGAAGGGAACAAGATCGGTGAGGATGTGCAGGTGACCGAAGACAACATCATCAACAATACCGAACCCGCTTGGACCAAACAGCCCACCGAACTGAAGGACGAGGACTACAAGACCTTCTACCGCGAGTTGTACCCCATGACGTTTGAGGAACCATTGTTCAACATACACCTCAATGTCGATTATCCGTTCAACCTCACGGGCATTCTGTACTTCCCCAAGATCAAGCAAAACGTGCAGGTACAGAAGGACAAGATCCAGTTGTACAGCAATCAGGTGTTCATTACAGACAATGTGGAGAACATCGTTCCTGAGTTCCTTACACTGCTTCACGGGGTCATCGATTCACCGGATATTCCGTTGAATGTCTCGCGCAGCTACCTGCAAAGCGACCACAACGTTCAGAAGATCAGCAACCACATCAGCAAGAAGGTAAGCGATAAGTTGAATGAACTTTTCAAGAATGACCGCGAAGACTTTGAGAAAAAGTGGGACGACATCAAAATCTTCATCCAATACGGAATGCTCAGCGATGAGAAATTTCAAGAGCGCGCCACAAAGTTCTGGCTGTTCAAGAACACCGATGGCAAGTATTTCACCATGGAGGAATACAAGGAGCACATAACGGCCGCCCAAACAGACAAGGACAACAAACTGGTGTACCTATACACCAACAGCCCCGAGGCGCAGCACGGCTACATTGATATTGCCAAGGAGAAAGGCTACGATGTGTTGGTAATGGACAGTCCGTTTGATTCGCATTTTGTGAACCAACTGGAGCAGAAATTGGAGAACAGCTCCTTTGCCCGTGTTGATGCCGACATCATTGATAAACTCATCAACAAGGACGACACCGCTCCGAGCAAACTGAGCGATGCCGAAAAGGAAACCTTGAAACCATTGTTCGACAAGCAAGTGAACCCGGAGGGTGGCGCAGGCAAGTTCACGGTACAGTTCGAAAACCTGAGCGAAAACGAAATGCCGGTGGTCATTACACAGCCTGAGTTCATGCGCAGAATGAACGACATGCAACGACTCAGCGGTCAGGGCATGGGCTTTGGCGGCTTCGAATTCTACAATCTGGTGGTGAATGCCAATCATCGCAAAGTGGGCGAACTGCTGAACGCCACAGACGAAGACAAAGAGAAGAAGACCAAGCAGCTTTGCGACCTTGCCCTATTGAGCCAAGGACTGTTGAAAGGCAAAGACCTGAGTGAGTTTTTGAAGCGCAGCGTTGAGTTGATCTGATAAGCCGTTGGCCAATAGCTATTGGCTTTTAGCTTTTGTCAAAGTGGCTTCGGGGCGTTCTCAAAACGTTTGTATTTGCCTATCAGGCCACCGATGAAAACTGCGATCGGGGCGATAACGTTCTTCACAAAACCGGGAAGTTCGAGCATGTCGTACTCGCTTCTGTAGCGTCTCATAAGGTAAGAACTGGAAAACAGTTCTGGTTTTTCACCATCGCCTTGGTCAAGACTTCGGTACATTTCCGTAAGAAAGAAGTCGAGGTTGTTGGCAGGTTTTACCCAGCCTGTGCAGCGTAGCGTTCCACTGCCCGAATTCCAGAACTTGTGCGCCACACCACGTTCAAAGGTGGCCGTGTCTCCCACTTTGCAAACTACTGGTTGCTTTCCAAGTATCTGATAGGTCATTTCGCCTTCAACCACCGTCAGCGATTCATCTTGCTTGAAATGCACATGCATGGGCGGTCCCGATCTTGGTACCAATTCGTTGGAAACGATCAGTTTCTCAACGCCATTTTCCATCTCAATGCTTTGGAATGTCAGCGTCTCTCCCGTTCTGTTGGAGATAGTGTGCGGATAATTGTAGTTCTTCATGGGTTTGAATTTGACATCAAATATAGTACATTGTACTAATTTTGCAAATACTTTTGAAAACGGACACTCGACAAGCCATCCTATCCACTGCCATCCGGTTGTTCAACGAGCGCGGGGTGAATCATGTTGGAGTTCGCGACATTGCCCGATCAATGGAAATGAGTCCTGGAAATCTTTCATATCATTTCAAAAAGAAGGAAGACCTGCTTGCGGAAATTTTAGAAAAATACAGCCAGCGAAACTCATCAATAAGAGCGGAATACAAAGCAGATTCGCCTCATTTCGGCCGGTTTATGTTCATGGTCCTTCGTATTTTCGGAAATCAATACGACCATCGCGGGGTGCTATCGGAAATTGTTGAGGTTAACCGCCTGTTGCGAACGGTGAGCGACCAAGACTACGGTTCCAGCCAATCGACCCGTGTGGCAGAGTTCAGCAATCTGTTGAAGGGGCTTCAAGAAAGTGGTTCAATGAGGCAAGGCCAAGATGCACTGAATGAGACCTTGCGATTGCTAACGCTTTACGGCAGGTTTTGGATAGCCGAGGCCTTTTTGAATATGCAGGACGAACGGGAAAACGTAATTCAAGAATATGCCACTGTTCTTGCCAAACTGCTTCGTCATTATGCAACGGAACAAGGCATCTTGGAACTTGAATTGTTCTTCAATAGGACATGAAAAAATCCCTGCAACGGAGTTCCGTTGCGGGGATTTCAGTTTCTAATTCGCGTTACTTGGTGTTGTCTCCCAATGCCAGTCCACCAATGGCTCCGCCAATGCCCGTAAAAACAATTCCCACTGCAAAATCCATGAGCAGTGTTTTACCGTCCATCAGGTTGTAGAATGCTGCAAATGAACAGTCGAAAATTGCTTGAAGAAGTAAGCCGACCCACAACCCAGTGACGGCACCACCCAGGAAACCTTTGGCACCAGAATGATAGGCGACCATCATTACAAGTGTTGCCCAGGCCAAATTGCTAATGGAAAGGAACAACAAATCTGGCTCCGCTTTCATTAGCCCTTCATAGTGCGTAGTGCCGGCTGCCATGATATCTGCCAAAAGAATGCCGTAAATGAGCCAGCCTCCGAAAAAATAGAATAGGAATGCGGCCAGAATGGCCAAGATCAAACGTGTGTTCATGATGGTAAGGTTTTATTGGTTAATGGAATGAAATTAGCCAATAACCTTTCAAAAACAATGGGTTACGAAAATTCGCAAACAAAAGGTCAACGGATTTCTATTCTATCTGCATGCGAGTGCGGTTCTGAAATGACCATGAGTTCTAAGGCTGCGTCTGTAGCATTGAAGATGCGATGCACGCACCCGGGTGCCACGTGTATTCCCTCATCGGTCTTGATGGTGAATGTCTCTCCATCCAGTTCAAATTTCGCTTCGCCCTTTATCACATAGAAGAATTGCTGCGACTTCGCATGCTTGTGCATGGTTTCTGACGTGCGTGGTGGCATGGTTTCTCTGATGACACTGAGATTTGGCGTATTAACAAACTGCCAGGCCTTGCAGCCATCGCCCCATGTGTACGACTTTGAATTGGCGGTAGTCTTTTTCATGGCTGTTGAAACGGCAATGCAACGGCCAAGGTTGCACATGAGAGGAAGAGTCAAATCAACAAATTCTGTTATTACAGAATGATATCCAAGGATTCTTTTCACCGTCAGAATTTTCTTCAACAAACCAGTGAACATTTATAACCACAATGCCGTCATATGACTCCGTGTTATGATCATTAATTGACTTTATTCGACAGTTGCGCTGAAAACAATTGGACATCAAATTTCACAGAAACCAAAACCATCATTGAAAAAGTCATGCCTCATTACAATTCGGATAAAATGAATTCAGAGACCAAAAATGTCAGACTTTGTATGTAAACAACAAGTGCTGATGAGTGCGAATCCTTTCAACCAAATTAAGTTCGGTTTCTACTTTTAGAACCGATAGGCTGAACAAGATGCCGTTCTGAATGTTACGTATCAGTGAGATCGCTAATTACACTTTTCGCCATACTGTTGCTAAGTACGGGATTGCAAGCGCAGAACACGCAGAAGATAATCCGTAGCAACGATTATTGGAAGAGCAAACTGACCGAGGAACAATATCGAGTAACGCGGCAGCATGGCACCGAGCGCGCTTTCAGCGGTGCATATTGGAACACGAAGACCGATGGCATCTACGTGTGTGTTTGCTGCGGAGCTGAACTGTTTGACAGCCGCACCAAATTTGACAGCGGCACGGGTTGGCCCAGCTATTTCAACTACATGGGAAATAACGTGGAGAAATCGACCGATACGAGCTACGGCATGATGCGCGATGAGGTGCACTGCGCCCGTTGCAACGCCCATTTGGGGCATGTGTTCGAAGATGGCCCCGACCCCACCGGACTGCGGTATTGCATCAATTCGGCTTCGCTTCAGTTCAAGAAGCGATAATCTTGATGTTGATTGAAGAAAAAACGGAGACTTCCGAATGAATGCCAATTAGATTCCTCGTTCCTCAGAATGTCTGTGGGTCGGAATGACGGAGAGTTCTACTTGTAATCTCCAATGTTGATCTGCCGTGTACAGAATCCGAACTCGTCCTTTTGATCGTTGGAGCATACGATGATGATGCGTCCGCTTTTATTCTCCTCTACCAACTGTTTGTACCATTCAATGGCTTTGGCATCGAGGTTCGAGGTCGGTTCGTCCAACAGCACGAACGGTGTGTCTGAAAGGAGAGCTATGGCCAACTTCACACGCTGCTTCATTCCAGAAGAAAAATAGCGGATGGGCTTGTTGCGCGCCTCGGTAAGGTAAAGCGTATCGATAATGGAATCGATTGTAAGACCCGAACGATAGGGTTTCATCTTTTGGTGGAATTCCAGCATTTCCGCAAGCGTAAACTCCTCTATCAATTCCAAATAGGGTGTGGCAATGGAAAACAACCCCAACGACTCGGTTACCGGCAATTCCTGTCCGTTAACGTAATAGCTGACCGTTCCTTCAGAAGCTACGTGATGGCCCAGAATGACCTGTAGTAGTGTTGATTTACCCGACCCATTGGCACCGAGTATGACCGTGTGCCCGTTTTGCTCGAACGTGTGATCGACCTTACGGAATATCCATTCGTGATTGTACCGCTTGCCGACATTCGAAAGCCGTATGTTGGCAGTGGCCATGGTCTATTTCTCTCCGTTTCCGTTAAGGAACTGATAGCCTTTCATGATGCCGCGCTTGCTATCTCGGATGAAATCAAGAATCTCGTCACGTTCGTCCGTTACTGGAAATTCGGCTTCCAGATAGGAAAGCGACTGTGTAACATTGTAATGTTTCAAGAAGATGACGCGATAGATCTCCTGTATCTCGCGAATCTTGTCAACTGAGAAACCTCTGCGTTTCATGCCTACACTATTCACGCCAGTGTAGCTGAGCGGATAACGGGCTGCCTTGCTGTAGGGTGGCACGTCTTTACCCACCAAGGCGCCACCCGATAGAATGGTGTGGGCACCAATGCGTACAAACTGATGCAGGGCACTCATGCCTCCGATAATGGCGAAATCACCGATCTGAATGTGCCCGGCCAAGGTGCAGGCATTGGCAAGTATCACGTGCTTGCCGATCTCGCAATCGTGGGCCACGTGCACGTAAGCCATTATCATGGTATTGTCGCCAATTACCGTTTTCCCGCTGGCTTTTGTACCACGGTTAATGGTGGCACATTCGCGGATGGTAACGTTGTTGCCGATCTCCACAATGGTGTCCTCTCCTTCAAATTTCAGATCCTGTGGAATGGCCGAAATAACGGCTCCGGGAAATATGCGGCAGTTTTTACCGATGCGCGCCCCTTCCATGATGGTGACGTTCGATCCGATCCACGTTCCTTCACCAATTTCCACGTTCTTGTGGATGGTTACGAACGGTTCGATCACCACATTGTCTGCGATCTTGGCCTGCGGGTGTACAAAAGAAAGAGGTTGGTTCATTCAGTGCTCCGTTTTACGATCTGCGCCATCATTTCGGCTTCCATCACCATTTCATCGCCCACAAAGGCAACTCCTTTCATGTGACACAGACCCCTTCTGATCGGTGACAGAAGGTCAAGTTTAAATACGATGGTATCTCCGGGCATCACCATTCTGCGGAATTTGACGCCATCGATCTTCATAAAATACGTTAGGTAATTCTCGGGGTCGGGAACGGTACTGAGCACCAGAATGCCGCCCACTTGTGCCATGGCCTCTATTTGAAGTACGCCTGGCATGACCGGAGCTCCGGGGAAATGACCTTCGAAGAAATATTCGTTCATGGTCACGTTCTTCACCCCAATGACGTGGCTTTCGCTCAATTCATAGACCTTATCAATAAAGAGGAACGGTGGTCTGTGTGGCAACTTGGCCATAATGCCATTGATGTCGAGCAACGGTGCTGCATTCAGATCAACCTTTGGGGCCTTCGGTTTGCGGTTTTCCTTCACCAATCCTGAAAGGAACTTCGAAAGTTTTGAATTGCCACCGTGACCAGGTTTTGTGGCAATGATGTGTCCTTGAACCTGCGCATTCACCAAGGCGAGATCACCGATTAGGTCTAGAAGTTTATGGCGTGCAGGTTCGTTGGGGAATCGCAAAGTGGTGTTGTTCAAAACGCCTTCCTGTTCAACGTGTATCTCAGGCTGGTTGAACGTTTTGGCCAACTTCACCTGTTTCTCCTTGTCAATGGCATGTTCAACGAACACAACGGCATTGTCCAATGCACCTCCACGCACCAAATTGTTCTCCAACAGAAATTCAAGTTCGTGCAGGAAACAGAAAGTGCGTGTAGATGCGATATCCTTTCCAAAATCCTGAAGGTCGTTGAGCACAGCATGTTGCGGAGGCAAAACCTTGCTGTTGTAATCGATCATTACGGTGAACCGTGGTCTGTCTGATGGAACGATAAGGTATTCGGCACCCGAATCCTCGTCCTTGAACGTAATATTAGAATCGACCACCAAAACATCCTTGTCGGCTTCCAATTCTACCGTGCCCACTTTGTCTATCGCCTCCAAAAAGCCGATGGAACTTCCGTCCAAAATGGGGCATTCCAATCCATTTATCTCCACAATGGCGTTATCAACGCCACTGGCGGCCAATGCGGCCATCACATGCTCAATGGTGCTTACCGTTGCATTGCCCGACCCGATGGTTGTTCCCCGTGCGGTACTCACCACATTTGAAGAAGTGGCTTTGATCGTGGCATTATCAAGGTCGGTGCGAACGAAAACGATGCCGCCTACCTGAGCGGGCTTCACCGTAAGGCGAACCTGCTGGCCTGTGTGCAACCCAACGCCTTCAATACTTAACTCCTTAACGATAGTCCGTTGCTTTGCCGCCATCCGATTACTTTTCCTTAAGACGTTTTTCAAGGTCGCGGATCACTTCGGGCAGCCGCTTGAACGAAACGTAGGAACGTCTGTACGAGCCTACATCGAACGCGGGCGAACCTTGCACAATGGCGTTATCCGGCAAGTTGTTCCCCACTCCACTCTGTGCCGCGATCTTCACGTTGTCTCCAATTTTCAAATGACCGATGATGCCAACCTGACCACCGATCATGCAGCGTTTGCCGATCTTTGTAGAACCGGCCACTCCGGTTTGCGCAGCGATCACGGTGTGTTCGCCAACTTCTACGTTGTGTGCAATTTGAATGAGGTTGTCCAACTTAACGCCTTTGCGAATGATGGTTGAACCCATTGTAGCACGGTCGATAGTTGTGTTGGCACCAACCTCCACGTCATCTTCCAAGATCACGTTTCCAATCTGCGGAACTTTGCTGTAACTGTCGTCCTTCGGTGCGAAACCGAAGCCATCGCTACCAACTACTACACCTGCATGCAACGTGCAGCGGTTTCCTAAACGGCAATCGTGCAACACCTTCGATCCTGAATGCAATTGACATCCTTTGCCCAAGGATGCCTTTCGGCCAACATGCACATGTGCCGCAAGCACCGTGTCGTCACCAATGGTGGCTCCTTCTTCTACAACCACCATGACGCCAATGGAAATATTTGTTCCCAAAACGGCCGAATCGGCAATGACGGCTGATGGATGAATTCCGGCTTTCGCGCGGTTCATTTCATTGTACTTCTGAAGCAGAATGGCAAAACTCGAATACGGATCGCTGACGCGGATCAATGTGGCCGAGATCGGTGCGGAAGGCACAAAATCTTTTCTGACCAACACCGCTGATGCCTGTGTGGTATAGATGTGCTCCGCATACTTTGGATTGGCCAAGAACGAAAGCGAGCCTTTGAAACCCGATTCGATAGGGCTTACCGCAGACACCTCCGCTAAAGGGTCACCTTCTACACTGCCGCCAATAAGTTCAGCAATTACGCCTGCGGTAAAAACCATCCGCCAAAAGTAAAATTTTAGAATGCCTGATTAAGTAGATGTTAAGCTATCGGCACGGACGATTTAGAATTGGTAAGTAAGCTCTGCTGGAAGGCAAAGAAAATGTTTTTCCACGGGTTTTGAAAGCACGGTCAAACTGAGCGTGTCAGCCGCTTCGGTAATGTCTTTTACCTCTCCATTCTTAAAGAGAATGTTAATTCGGTCGCTATCCAAACTGTAAGCACTGTTGGCAATGGAATCGGTGAAGACGAAGTAGGCCGCCTCTTCTTCGCTGATGTTCCATAGTTGGGTTAGCGCGTGCCGATATTTCATCAACTCCACCTTTGAAACTGGTTGCGGCAGTACGCGGATCTTGAGCAATTTCCTATCGACCATGAATGAAGCCAACTTGGCCAGCACATGATCGGGATGGTGTTTCCAAACCTTGACGGAAGTGAGAACATCAAAATCATCCAACTCAGCAAAGCGCTCCAGCAGTTGTGGTTCGTTCTCAAAATCGCTACGCGTCACTTTGCGTTCCAAAAAGGTGCGCAAGGCCGGTGTGGCAAACAGGTCTTGGTCTTGCTCGGCCAATTCTTTGGCACGCTTCAGAATGTGAATGAGCATGAACTCTGCGGCAAGCACCGTTTTGTGCAGATATACCTGCCAGTACATGATCCTGCGGGCCACAATGAACTTCTCAATGCTGTAAATCCCTTTGCTTTCCACGGCCAGTTCATCGTTTACCACATGCAGCATTTTGATGATGCGATCGGAACCCACAATGCCTTCCGAAACACCCGTGAAGAAGCTGTCTCGCCTCAGGTAATCCAAGCGGTCTACATCCAACTGGCTGCTGACCAATTGATGTAGAAAACGCTTCGGATATCGATCATTGAAAATGGCAATGGCGGTGTCCAATTTTCCGTCAAACTGCCTATTGATGTGCTCCATGAACAGCGCAGAAAGGTCTTCGTGTGTCACACCCGAAACAATGCTGTGTTCCAAAGCATGTGAGAACGGTCCGTGGCCGATGTCGTGCATCAGAATGGCAAGCGTTACACCTTCGGCCTCATCATCCGTTATTGCATAACCTTTTGCCCTCAATTCCTCGATGGCAAGACCCATAAGGTGCATGGCACCCAACGTGTGGTGAAAGCGCGTGTGCAACGCACCCGGATAGACCAAATGCGTAAGACCCAACTGCTTTATTCTGCGAAGACGCTGAAAAAATGGATGCTCAATGACATCGAACACAGAGGCAAACGGAACCGTTATGAATCCGTAAACCGGGTCGTTGAATATTTTCCGTTTATTATACTTTAACAAGAAGGCCCGCGTTAGGTGTGCTACTTTTGGCGCTCACGAAATTAAATAAATAGCATATGGACAAGATGAGAATACTTTGGGCCGATGACGAGATCGATCTGTTGAAACCACACCTGCTGTTCCTAAGGGAGAAAGGGTTTGAGGTGGAAACTGCCACCAATGGTGATGATGCGCTCGATCTGTTCGACCAACAGGAATTCGACATCGTGTTCCTAGACGAGAACATGCCAGGACTTTCGGGGCTCGAAACCCTTTCGCAGATCAAGAACAAGAACGCCATGGTGCCTGTGGTGATGATCACCAAAAGCGAAGAGGAACACATCATGGAAGAGGCCATCGGTTCCAAAATCTCCGATTACCTCATCAAACCCGTCAACCCGAACCAGATATTGCTGACCATCAAGAAGAACCTTGATACCAAGCGTTTGGTAGCCGAAACCACTTCATACAACTACCAGCGCGAGTTCCGCGAAATTGGAATGAAGCTTGGCGACCGCCTCAATTATCAGGAATGGAAGGACATTTACCGCAAGTTGGTTTATTGGGAACTGGAATTGGACCGCAGCAAGGATGAAAGCATGGCCGAGATCATCGGTTCGCAGAAAACCGAGGCCAACAGCCAGTTCTTCAAGTTCGTAGAGCGCAATTATATCGATTGGCTCAACGGCAAAGGCGAAGACAGTCCAACCATGTCGCACACGCTTTTCAAGAACAAGATCGCGCCATTTGTTGGCAAAGGCAAGCCAACCTTCATGATCCTGATAGACAACCTGCGTTGGGACCAATGGCTTATCATCAAACCTGCGGTGCTCGATATGTTCAAACTGAACACAGAAGATCTGTATCTGAGCATTCTGCCAACCGCCACGCAATATTCGCGCAACGCCATTTTTGCCGGACTGATGCCGTTGGAGATCGAACGCAGGTTCCGCGACAAGTGGAGCAACGATGAGGATGAAGGCGGAAAGAATCTTTATGAAGAGGATTTCCTCCGCGATCAGCTTCAGCGTCTGGGAATGAACATCAAGTTCAGCTACAACAAGATCACCAACAATGCTGCTGGCAAAAAATTGGTCGACTCCATTCCGAACCTGATGAAGAACGACCTGAACGTGATCGTTTACAATTTCGTGGACATGCTTTCGCACGCCCGTACCGAATCGGAAATGATACGCGAACTGGCCGATGACGAAGCGGCCTATCGCTCACTCACCTACAGTTGGTTCGAACATTCGCCATTGAACGACATGATGCAGCGGATTTCTGAAAGCGATGTGAATGTGCTGATCACCACCGATCACGGCACCGTTCGGGTGAAGGAACCCACCAAGGTTGTTGGCGACCGAAGCACGAATACCAACCTGCGCTATAAGCAGGCGAAGAATTTGAACTACGAAGCCAAGGACGTTTTTGCGGTGAAGAATCCGCACGATGCTTACCTGCCGAAAGTGAATGTGAGCCAAGCGTTCGTTTTTGCCAAAGAGGACAAGTTCTTCGCCTACCCGAACAACTACAATCATTACGTGAACTATTACCGCAACACGTTCCAACACGGTGGTATATCACTTGAGGAAATGTTGATCCCGATTCTAAGGCTGGAGAGCAAATAAATCTGGATTTATATACTGATAATCAGCGGATTAGAATGTTTTGACAACCGATCGGAGCATCAAAATCCGATATACTTTTGAGCTGGCTTCAAGGACAAATTCCTTGTCTTTAAGACAGCCTTCAAAACGTGATATATCCTAAAACTGAACTGAAGTTCATTAACAACGAGGTGGGCTATGGCGTTGTGGCCACCGAATTCATCCCTGCCGGAACCATAACTTGGGTTCTAGACAAACTCGACCGCGAATTTTCTGTGGATACGTTCGCGGCCATGGAGCCGATCTATCAGCGCATTCTTGACACGTACACATATAGAAACAGCCACGGCCACTTTGTGCTTTGCTGGGATAATGGCCGTTACGTGAACCACAGTTTCAACTCGAACTGCCTTACAACGGCTTACGATTTCGAAATTGCCATTCGCGACATTCAGGTTGGAGAACAACTGACCGATGATTACGGCTACCTCAACATTCCCACACCGTTCAGAGGCATTGACGAAGGCACCAAACGCAAAGTGGTTTATCCAGACGACCTGAAACGCTACTACAAAGTTTGGGATAAGAAACTGCTGAACGTATTCAACCGAATTCCGAAACTGCAACAGCCGCTTCGCGAACTGGTTCATGAAGAAATTTGGGCCGAGATCGAATCAGTCGCCAGCGGAAAAAAGGAAATGCGAAGCATCCTTAACAATTACTACGATCAGAAAGGAAAGACCGAGAAACTGTAGCGGTTATCTTCGCGGCAACATCTACCCGAAGAATTGACCCGAAGCTTTACTGCCAACTCCATTTCCGAACTCAAGCCCGTTTGCGAGCATCTCAACATGCTTGCAACCACGACACCTATTATTCTCTTTTCGGGCGAAATGGGTGCCGGAAAAACCACGCTCATCAAACAATTGTGCGTTGCGCTGGGCATTGATGACGAAGTGAGCAGTCCGACCTTTTCGTTGGTGAATGAATACGGCAGCCCCAACGGCCCTGTATATCATTTCGATCTGTATCGCATCCGATCTGTTGATGAGCTTTACGACATCGGCTACGAAGACTATTTCTTTAGTGGGTATCTTTGTATGGTTGAATGGCCCGAAATGGCTTCGGAACTCATTCCAACCGAACACGTGATGGTGAACATCCGTGTAGAGAATGACCAGCGGACAATAACTGTAACCGACCCAAAATGACCAAACGCGAAGGCGGATTTTTCACACTTACGGCCTCTGGTGGGCTAATGCCGCAGGAAGAAATGCTTGAAGTGGCAAAGACCAACAAGCAACTTTTCATCGGCATTCCGAAAGAATGTACGCTTCAGGAAAACCGAGTAGCCCTCGTGCCTGAAGCAGTGGCGCGTTTGGTGAACAACGGTCATCATGTGATCATTGAGACCGAAGCTGGCAAAGGCGCACATTACGAAGACCGCGATTTCAGTGAAGCGGGTGCCAAGATCGCTTACAGCACCAAGGAAGTGTACGAAGCCGACATCATCATCAAGGTCGACCCACCATCATTGGAAGAGATCGAATACATGAAACCGGGGCAGTGCATCATTTCTGCGTTGCAATTGTCGGTTCATCCGGAAAACTACCTGAAGCAACTGCTCAAGAAGAAAGTTACGGCCATTGCGGTCGACTTCATCCGTGGACGCGATGGAGGTTATCCGTTCGTGCGTTCGATGAGCGAGATTGCGGGGAATACGGTCATTCTGATCGCAGCGGAATATCTGAGCAACGTCAACAAAGGAAAGGGATTGATGCTCGGTGGCGTTCTGGGCGTGCCACCAACCGAAGTTGTCATTCTGGGTGCAGGAACGGTTGGCGAGTATGCCGCCCGTGCCGCTATCGGTTTGGGCGCTTCGGTGAAGGTGTTCGACAATTCGCTGCAGAAACTGAGCCGTTTGCAGAACGACATCGGTCAGCGATTGTACACAAGCACCATTCACCCTGATGTGCTTGCCGGTGCGCTGAAACAGGCCGATGTGGCCATTGGCGCCATCAGAAGCAAAAAAGGCCGTGCGCCCATTTTGGTGACCGAACAAATGATCCGCGATATGAAATTCGGTTCTGTTGTCATTGATGTTTGTATTGATCAAGGCGGTTGTTTCGAAACTTCGGAAGTGACAAACCATGCCAAACCGACTTTCAACAAATATGGTGTTGTTCACTACTGCGTTCCGAACATTGCTTCGCGCGTGGCGCAAACGGCAAGCATGGCACTGAGCAACATTTTCTCGCCCATGATGTTGGAAATGGCAGACCAAGGCGGATTGAACAGCATGATCCGTACACACGAAGGACTTCGAAACGGGGTTTACACGTACAACGGTTCGGTAACGAACGAATATCTGGCAAAGACATTCGACCTTCCGTTCAAAGACCTGAACCTGTTATTGGCCGCCTGGTAAAACGTAGAAAGTTAAGCATGTCGTACGATGAGGTAAGACCCGGTGGATTCAGCATTCTACCGCCAGTTGTAAAGAATCTGCTGATCATAAATGGACTTTTCTTCTTAGGCACCGTTGCTTTCAGTCGCTACGGCATCGACCTGACGAAACTGCTCGGACTGTTCATTCCACAATCCGATTATTTCAAGCCGCACCAACTGGTTTCGTACATCTTCATGCACGGCAATCTTGAGCATATCTTCTTCAATATGTTCGCGCTCTGGATGTTCGGTTCTGCGTTGGAAAATTACTGGGGCGGAAAGCGTTTTCTGGTCTATTACATGGTTACTGGTCTTGGGGCCGGTTTCATTCATTTGCTGGTTCAGGAAGCACAGCTCTTTTCGTTGATCGGGCAGATTTCGGAAGAGCAAATGGCGGCCATTCGTCATGAAGGGCTATCGATCCTTGAAATGGGACAGAACTATGCCGATGGCATTCTTGCCCAATACAACCTTTTGGTGAACACGCCTACGGTCGGTGCATCGGGTGCTGTATTCGGTCTGTTGTTGGCGTTTGGAATGATGTTCCCGAATGCGCGCATTTACGTTTATCTGCTTTTCCCCATCAAGGCCAAGTATTTCGTTGTGCTTTATGGTTTGTTCGAACTCATTTCGGGCATCAGCAATCGCCCGGGCGACAATGTGGCCCACTTTGCCCACTTGGGTGGAATGATATTCGGCTACATCCTGATACGATATTGGCAAAAAAGGCGTTTCCGTTTCTGAACGATGGCCCTTTTGGATGACATAAAGTTCCAGTTCCGTACGGGGAACATCCTCATGCAGTTGATCTACGTCAACGGTGGTGTTTTTCTGTTGATGATGGTGCTTAGACTGGTGTTCTTTCTAACCGGCAACGAGGGGCTTTTCAATCAGGCCGTACTGCAATTGACCATTCCAGCAGACCCTAAACTGCTGCTCTTGCGCCCGTGGACGCTGCTAACACACATGTTCGTGCATGCCAACTTTCTGCATGTGCTTTTCAATATG
>Ga0172367_10002582_pt1 | contig 24652 bp, 27 predicted proteins | sample Lak10m_FD_114542 | JGI IMG/M metagenome (GOLD analysis project Ga0172367, IMG submission 114542) | Freshwater microbial communities from Kabuno Bay, South-Kivu, Congo - kab_022012_10m | ecosystem: Environmental > Aquatic > Freshwater > Lake | place: Democratic Republic of the Congo: South-Kivu...
CCAAATGGTGATTTAAGAAGACAGATGGATACTAAAAGGCAAGAGAGTGTGGGATTATTACCAAAATTAGGATTTGAAAAAGCATTAGAAAAAACCTATGAATACTACATCTCACATAATTTGTAGTGGATGTTCATTTACTAATTTTCATGCCACCAAAGGTAAGAAAAGTACCTTTTGGCCCGAACATTTAGGGGATTACTATGAGAACGTATATAATGTAGGTTCTCCTACAAATGATGTTAAAACAACTGTAAGAAGTTTGATATATAAAGCAACCGAACTATTAGAGAAAGGTATTACCGATATCACCCTAATGGCATGTTGGACTTTTCTCAATAGAGATTCTATATTCGTACCAAACATCCCAAATTCAGTAATTCATAAAACTGATTATACTGATACTAATTTTGAAAATGGATTTTATGCCCTAAGTGGAAATTTCTTTTATGATTGGATGAAAGAAGCAGAAGATTTCGAAAGAGAAAAAGAATATTTTAGAGCAAAAGTAAAGTGGGTTCAAAGCGATGAAGAAGATACTCTTTCTTTCTTAGAATGGTTTCACTATTTAATTTGTTTTGCTGAAAGTAAAAATATCAAATTAAAAACATTCTTTATAAAAGATAATCTATCAACCGAAGAAACTATATTCGATGGGCAAATAGAAAATAATGAAGTAGAGAAAGAACCATTAAAATTTGATGAAGTAGAACCAGTTTTACAACAATTATATTCAGAAAAGAAATTTAATAAAAGAGGAAACTTTAAAAGATTTGAACATATAATTTACATAAAAAAATTTTATGATTTAATTAATTGGGAAAAGTATTGTTGGTTTTATAGAAATGAGTACGGAGAATACGGTGGGGTATATGAATGGATATATGATAATATAGAAGAAGATAGGTGGCTAGAGGGTAATATGATGGTAGCAGGGCATCCTTCTACAAAAACTTGGAAAAAATTTGTTGATGATATTTTATTAAAAGAAGTTATATGAATAAAGAAAGCAAAATCCTAATATTAGGTGCTACCGGTTTCGTTGGTAGAAATTTGGCAGAACGATTGTACAACGAAGGATATACGAACCTTCGTAATCATGGATATAATCGTAAATTAGAAGGTTTCGGAGAATCAGTTCAGGGTGATTTAAGAAATGAAGAATTTGTTAATCAAATTATGGAGGGAGTTGATGTTGTTTTCCATTGTGCAGCATCCACATCTAATGCAGTTGATACAATTTATGCTCCTCTTCTGCATGTTACTCCAAATGTTATAATTAATGCATTGACATTAGAAAAAGCATATAAGAATAAAATCAAAAAATTTATTTTTCTATCCTCTTCTACTATCTATCCTGAAAGTGGTGAAAGAGCAGTAAGAGAAACAGATAACATTTACGAATCAATCTATAAGACATATTTTCCGGTAGGTTGGATGAAGAGATATGCAGAGGTTTTATGTAAGATGTATTCTGAGATTTTAGTTAATCCAATGCAGACTGTAATTGTTAGACCTGCGAATTTATATGGCCCACATGATAAATACGATTTAGATAAGTGCCACGTTACTCCCGCTTCAATCATTAAAGTTGCAACTAGATTAGACCCGATTCCTGTGTGGGGAGATGGTACTGAAATTAGAGACCTTCTTTATGTTGAAGATTTTTGTGAGGCTTTGCAACTTATAATGGAGAAAGAGGAATCACATGAAATATATAATGTAGGTTCAAACAAAGGTTATTCAGTAAATGAAGTAATTGGGTATCTTAAAGAAATAGAAGGATTGGAATCTCCTATTGATTATGTTAATAACAAAGCTCCTATGATTCCAACAAGATTAATTGATTCTTATAAAATATTATACACTCTAGGGTGGGAAGCTAAAACTTCTATAAAAGAAGGATTAGAAAAAACATTAAATTGGTATAAGAGTGTTTATCTCAGCAAATAAAAAATATATTCTTTGTAGTGGTTGCTCGTTTACAAATCTCAGACCATTAAATCATTTACAAAAAGGAAATGATAGAGAACAATGGCAATGGCCAGAATGGCTACAATATAAATTGGGAGATGATTTTATTGTGCTTAATTTAGGAAACCCAACTAATGATAACAATACGATTAAAAGAACAATAACATATTGGGTGGAATATATTAAACAAAATGGTGGTATTGTTCATAAAGTATTTGCTCAATGGACTCAACCTTACAGAAGCTCTTTTTTGATTACCGATTACAAAGGGGAATTAGAAACAGGATCACATACGAATAATTATTTACCAAACCCTATTGAATATAAAGATGAATTTTGGTTTCTAACAGGTGGTTATTATGAAGTAAACAATTCAAAATATATTGGAATTGATAATATACTTAAAACCCATCATCTTAAATTAAGTAAGCAACATTCATATTCATTTATTGAAACTGTAATAGATTTATCAAATTATTTAGAAAAAGAAAATATAGATTATAATTATTTTACTATAAAAGATATTTTTTACGAACCTGAATTTTATACTGTTAATGTATATGATGGTGAAATTTGGTTAAACGAAGAATTAGATTATCATTATAATCAAAGTAAATTTTTTTCAATTTATTTAGATAAAGTACCATTCCATAGATTCTGGTTTTACGAGGATAAAGGATTAAAAAAAGGAGGATTGTATGAATATTCTATTAAAAAGCAAAAAGAACTAGATGATTATAGTGGATTAAAAAAAGTTCTATTTAGTGAAAACTTAAGCGGTGAATATGATTGGTTTGGACACCCATCATCGATACTTAATAAAAAATTTGTAAATGAAGAATTAATAAAATATATTTTATGAGCCAACCAGAATATACTCCATATAAAGACGCCTTAACAAATGCGATGAATGAATTATCTAAAAAAGATAATATAGTTTTTATTGGGCAACAAATCGTATATAGAGGAAATCCTATGAGTACAACTTTAGATGAAGTTGATAAAAATTTAATGATTGAATTACCGGTTATGGAGGAGACTCAGATGGGAATGAGTTTAGGGTTGGCATTGGCCGGTAAATTAGTAGTTACATTTTATCCACGATGGGATTTTGTAGTATCAGCTGCGAATCAGTTAATAAATCATGTTGATAAAATAACTCTAATGGATAACAGTAAATTTGAGCCACATTTAATTATAAGATTAGGTAAAGGTTCGGATAAGCCATTAGACCCTGGCCATCAACATAAAGGAAACTATATTGAAGAATTTAAATCATTGTGTAAGAATATAGAATTTCACGATTTAAAAACTCCATCCGATATTGAGTTAAGTTACAAATATGCAATGAATAATAAAGGTATTTATTGTTTAGTAGAGTATCCTGAATTATATTATGGAACTTAATCTTATTTATGAAAATAAAATAAATGGACTTATCCTACCAAATTGCCAACCGAAGGAGGTTTTTGAATTTTCAAAAAAATGGTTAATTGAAAATAGCTCTAATGATAATGGATTTTTAACAAAAGAACTTTTTTCAGAGTTTGGTAATAATATTAGTGTATTGGGTAATAGTTTAGGATTTCAATCTATTGTAAATAGTGGATACGATCCTAAAACTAAAGTAACAATTAATAGAATATCGTTAAAAGAAATATTACTCAATCAGCGCAAATTTAAACATAGAAAACTATTGTTTGTAATAGAACCATTTGGTCATATAGACTATTTTAAACATCAGTTAATTAAATTAGATAAGAGTATATTTGAAGCATTAAAAAAAATAGATGCAACTATCGTAATAAATTATTCACATGAAGGTCATTTAGAAGACTATTTTATTGAAGAAATACTAAAAAATATAGTTTATAAAAAAATTATATTTTTATACAATGATTATTTAAACGATTTTTCAAAATACGAATCAAAGAATGTTTCTTTTATTAGATTCAATTATTATCTAAATAGAAGTAGTAGATATTTTCAACTTAATTTAAAGCAAAATCATATTAGTGATATATTCAATCCATTTGAAAAACAATTTCACTTTTTAAGCTTTAATCAATACCCTCACCATCATAGAGTAAAAGTAATTTCGGAATTATATAAAAATAAGATTGATGATAAATTTTTAATTTCATATAATCCAAAATTTTACGATTTATTGGGTAGTGTAAAATATGATTATGAAAATCAATTGAAAGATTTAGGATTTTGGGACGATTATTTATTGTTCACATCGTTACCAGAAAAAAAAGTAGATTTTGAAACAAATTTTAGAATAAGCGGATATGGATACGAAGATATAAGACCATATCAGAAAAGTGTAATCAGTTTAATAAGTGATACTATATTTTTTAAAAGACAGGGATTTGTATCTGAAAAAATATTTAAACCTATTATGTATCTTCAGCCTTTTTTAGTTGTAGGGCCACCTTATTATCTTAAAGAAATTCGTAATATGGGGTTCAAAACATTTGATGGGTTTATAGATGAAAGCTATGATGAGGAACTAGATGATAAAATTCGTTTAGAGAAAATAGTAAAAGAAATAATAAGAATTTCTAATACTCCAATTCAATTATTGTTAGAACAATTAAAAGAATTTGAAGATATATTATTATATAATCAAATGAAATTATTATCGTTTGACCATTTAAATAGTGAAGTTAATACTGTGAAGGAATTAATAATAAAATCATATTGTAGTGAAGATAAAAAAAATTTATTGTAACGGATGCTCACATTCTGCGGGAGGAGGATTAGAAATTGACAGGTTATTAGATGATGTTGTTTTTGTAAGAGATTATTATAAAGAAAGATATAATGTTTGGTGGAACTCACAATTAGAAGCAACATATATAAAATATACTTCAGATGTAATTAATTGTGAATATGTAAATGAGGCAGCTAGTGGAGGAGGAAGTGAGAGAGTTATAAGAATGGCGTATGATTTTGTTAAAAAAAATTATAAAGTAAAAGAAGAATTATTTTTAGTTCTAGAATTTCCATCATTAGGTAGAATTGATTTATATTCAAAAGAATTAAATGACTATATAATTGCCAATTTGAACTTTATAAATAATGATTATAATGATGATTCCATAGATAATGTATATGCAACGAGGGGGTATTATATTAAAGAATATAGCAAGGATAATCTTACTTTAATAAAACCTTTTAAATCTTATTATGAGAATTTTTTGTCTAGAAAAGCTCAATTTATAAAAGTTGGTAGGGAAATTAATACGTTTTTAGCTTATTTAGCGTATCATAAAATAAAGTTTATATTTTTTACCGGTGAATTTTCTACCTCAATTGAATCACACTTTAAAGAAAGAAACCTATTAAAATTAAAATTAGGAAATAAAATAATTGAAGATTTGCATGAATTTGCGATTCAAACAAAATCTACTATTGCTGAAGAATGTAATTTCTTAACAACTGATTTACATCCTGGCTATTTCTCACATCAAAACTTTGGAAATCTCTTAGCGGAGTACATAATTGAAAATTATGAGATTTTTTGATATTTATATTGGTATATGAAAGAGCTAATAAAATTTTTAGTAGAAACTTTAATCGGAGAACAAACATCCGATAAAGTAGTTGTTTACTCTGGGAGATTCCAACCTTTCCACAAAGGCCATTTTGCAACATATCAAATGCTAGTGAAAAAATTTGGAAAAGAGAATGTTTACATAGGAACATCGAATAAAACCGATAACATTAAATCTCCATTTGGGTTTAAAGAAAAGAAATATATTATAACTAAAATGTTTGGAATACCCTCAAATAAGGTAGTTCAAATAAAAAACCCTTATGCACCCGTTGAAATTTTAGATAAATTTGATTCTAAAACTACGGCTTTTATTACCGCAGTTGGTGAAAAAGATGAATTAAGATTAGGTGGAAAATATTTTGAAAAGTATAAAGATAACGCCGATTTGGAAGGTTATATGGATAAGGGATATGTTTATATATCTCCATCTCAGCCTAATGCTATTAGTGGAACTGATGTAAGAAATTGGTTAGGTAAAGGAAGTGAAGAAGATAGGAAAAAAGGATTTATGAAAGCGTATCCTAAGTTTGATGATAAAATTTTCAAACTCATTACACTTACCTTAAATAAAATAACAAAAGAAAGTTTAGTAGAAACTACATTAGGTGGGTATGGAGCCGATGAAGGTGAACCCGCTACTATGTACATTCCAGATGGAACAAAAAGAATATTAGATAAAGGAAAACCTGAGCCGTGGTTTAAACAATTGGGATTCACTCAAATGGATAAACCAAAAGCGGATAATATGAGAGGAAAGGGTAGAGCGAAGGATAAAGAATCTACGTTTAGAAAGGTTTACTATAAGGTTTCTAATATAGTTACAAGTGATTTAAAGCCAGTTGAAAAACCAAAAGGTGTTGATAGCTGGAAGCAACTTAAAAAAGAAGATGTAATCAAAGGTGGATTAGCAGCAGGGATGAGTTTGGAAGACATTGCAAAGAAACATAATGTTTCTAATAAAGAAATTGCAGATGAATTTAGAAAAGGATATAAAGTAGAAAGAGAGCATACAGCTGATACCAATGTTGCAAAAGAAATTGCATTAGACCATTTATACGAAGACCCAAATTATTATAGTAAGTTATCTAAAATAGAAACTCCATTAAGTGAGGGCTTACTTTTAGAAGGTGGAGCGTATGGTCACATGAATCACCCATTTGACATTGAAATGAATCTTACATTTGGTGATTTGAAGAGAATAGTAAAGCAGGCATTAAGTGGCAAGTTAGAATTAGCGAGAGAAAAAACCGATGGGCAGGCATTAGCAGTTAGTTGGGTAAATGGTAGATTAGTTGCAGCAAGAAATAAATCACATCTTAAGAACAAAGGTAAAGATGCGATGAGTGTTCAAGATGTAATATCAAAATTTGCTGGAAGAGGTTCTGTATCCGATGCATTTAGTTTTGCAATCAAAGATTTAGAATCTGCGATTAAAGGGTTATCTGATACTAATAAAAAGAAGATATTCAAAGACGGTAAATGTTTTATGAATTGTGAAATCATTTATCCTGAGAATACAAATGTGATTCCTTATGGTCAATCACTTTTAGTATTTCATGGAACTATGGAATATAATGATGAGGGAACTGCAATAGGAGAGAATCCGGAAGCTGGAGCACAATTAGCCGCTATGGTAAAAAAGGTAAACGCAGATATTCAATCTAAGTTTAAATTACAGGGGCCTCCTATACAAAAATTGCCGATTAATAAAGATTTAAAATCCAAACAATCCCTATTCCTTTCAAAAATACAATCACTTCAAAATGAATTTGGGTTGACTGAAAAAAATGGAGTAGCTGATTATCATCAGGCTTGGTGGTTAAACTTTGTAAATAAAAATACAAAAGGATTAGATGAGCAACAGAAAATTGGATTAGTAAAGAGATGGGCTTTTGGGGATAAAGGATTCCGAATCAAAGATATTAAAGATGAGAAGAATAGAGAGTGGGCTGAAAAAATAGAAAAACAAGACCAACAAAAAATAACAAAAGAAAATCTTCTTAAATTTGAAACTATATTTTTAGGAGTTGGGGCGGAGGTTTTATCATTTATGACTTCGGTATTGACTGTAAATCCTGATGCAGCTAAACAACAAATGGTCGGTAGATTAGAAACGGCAATTAATTCAATTAGAGCTACTGGAGATGCTAAGAATTTAGATAAATTGGAAATAGAATTAGCTAGAATTGAAGCATTAGGTGGGTTTGATAAAATAGTTCCAAATGAAGGAATCGTATTTAATTACAAAGGGAGTACATTTAAATTGACTGGAGCTTTTGCACCTTTAAACCAAATTTTAGGAATATTCACATTCAGTAGATAATGGAATTATATAAATCAAAATTAAGTTTTAATAGCGGTAAATTAATAGATGAAATAAATCTTTACTATGATACATCATCGGTTTCAAATGATAATGTAAAAATGGAAAGTTATAATACTGATTTCAGTAAATTTAGTAAATTAAAATATTTTAACGAAGAGGTTTTAGCGATATTTGATGGGATTGAATTTGATAATATCTTTCTTTTCTTTGCTCAGCCAACCGGTGGATTATTTTGGCACAAAGATGGAGGAAATCATTATAGAAGATTCATAATGCCAGTAATTTCAAATGAAAACTGTATAAATCATTTTAGAATTGAAGAAGTTGAATACCAAATGAGGTTTACCGATGGTGTAGTTCATTGGTTTGATTCGCAGGCTATTGAACATAATGTGATAAATACCGGAGAAACAACTAGAGTGGCATTTTTATTTGATGTGGTTTACGATGAAAGTAAATTTCAAAATATTTTAAAAAATAGTTTCGATAAACATATAGTTTTCAATTAATTGTTTTTAAACAAAATATTTATATAAGAATTTATTAAGATGCCACAACTTTTTGACAGAATCATTTTAGGGGAATGTATTATTGTATCCAAAGAAATTGGAGATAAATACATCCTTGCTAAAAATAGAGATAGAGCGTATAACCCTCAATTAGAAGTTGTACACACTATTATAGATGGTGTTGAAGTAGTTTATCTACATGATATAGTGACGGACTGGAGTGAAGGAATGAATGAGCATGGTATAGGAATTGTAAATACTGCTTTAATGGTGGGTTATGATGAAGAGGAAAAGAAGATAGTGAAGAAAAAAGGAAAACCATCAAAAGATGGAGCGAAGATAAGAAAAGCATTAGGGTCTTCTACTCTTAAAGAAGCCATTAGATATGCTGTTCAATATGAGGGTGGGATTAAAGGGCATACATTTGCAAGTTCACCTAAAACAACTGTTTCAATAGAAACAACCTCAAAGCACAATCCAAAGATTAATTTGGTAAATAGAGAGCATCCAATGGTTAGAACAAATCATGGTCATTATTATACCGATGCGGGATACATCGATGGGCCTGATTATAAGAGTTCAATCGTAAGAAAAATAAGTGCGGAGAAACAAATGGATAAAGTAGATGATTGGAATCTGATTGCTCCATTAATGAGGAAGAATTTTTATAAAGATGATTCTCCATTGAATATGAAAAGAGATACTAAAAAAATGAGCACATCATCTCAATTAGTATTAAATCTTACTGATAAGATTTTTCAACTATCTTATTTTGAAAACAAAGTTGAATCATTTGAAGGTATAAAAGTAAATTTACCAGAGGGATATACTCCAAAAATTAAGATAGAAGTTAAAAAGATATCTTAATCACAATTTTTTCAATATATATACATATATAAAGGTTATGGCAAAAAAAGAATTTAAAAAGGATTTAATGCATAAAACCCGCCGAGAATTGGTGGATTATGTATTCAGAGGGGAAGACCCATCAAAATCATTTGGGTACGAAAAATCTAACCCTAACATCAAAAGAAAGGTTGGCGAAAGATGGGAAGATGATACATACCAATATGAACAAAAAGAGGGGTATGTATTAAAGACAGGTAAAAACCACGAAGTATTCCAATCAATCAGAGAATTTTTAAGAGAAAAAGAAAATTGTTCTAACCATTCTTGTCAAAAACAAAAATATGGAGAGAATGATAAACTTTTAATAAAACAATCCGGATTTTGTATTGATTGTAATTTGGAAATGGACTCCGAAGCAAAAAAACTAAATATTTTTGATGAATATAAAAATTTTAGAATTTTCGGAAGAGCTATTTCTCAAGCAAAAGAAGCAAAACGACAAATAGAAGATGGTATTAAGGAATTGAAACCATTTTATGAGCAGGTATTAGAAGATGGTAGAATTGAGGTGTGGCATCTACCAAAACCTATGGAAGAAATGAAGGCTGATATGGAGTTGGAGATAAAAAATATAGAAAAAGGATTAGTAGAATTGGAAGAAGATATAGTTATTTATGAAACTAAATTAAAAGATTTAGACAATCCAATTCTAAATAAATTATTTAATGCAAGATAAAGGATTATCATTAAAGGATGTAATCAGAGAGGAATATAAAAAATGTGCCGCTGACCCGGTATATTTTATGAGAAAATATTGTAAGATTCAACATCCTACAAAAGGTAAGTTGCGTTTTGAACTTTTTCCATATCAAGAAAAAACTCTTCATCAATTTAAAGACCATAGATATAATATAGTTCTTAAATCTCGTCAAACGGGTATCTCCACATTAACCGCAGGTTACTCATTGTGGAAGATGATATTCAATCAGGATTATAACGTACTTGTAATTGCAATTAAGCAAGAAGTTGCTAAAAACTTAGTAACAAAGATAAGGGTTATGTATGATAACTTACCGAGTTGGTTAAAGGTAGCAACACAGGAAGATAATAAACTATCATTAAGATTAGTAAATGGTTCACAGGTAAAAGCAATTCCGTCTTCACCAGATGCAGGTCGTTCTGAAGCCTTATCACTTTTAGTAATAGATGAAGCGGCATTCGTTCCAGATATTGTAGAAATTTGGGCATCTGCAACTCCTGCACTATCAACGGGTGGTAGTTGCATCGCACTTTCTACTCCTAATGGTGTAGGTAACTGGTTTCACCAACAATGGGTTGGAGCAGAGGAACAAACAAATGAGTTTAATCCAATTTATCTACATTGGTCGGTGCATCCTGAAAGAGACCAAAGGTGGAGAGATGAGCAGGGAAAAGTATTGGGAGAAAAATTGGCAGCTCAAGAGTGTGATTGTGATTTTATTTCTTCAGGTGATACCGTTATTGCTCCAGAATTATTGATGTGGTATAAAGAAACATTTGTTAAAGAACCGATTGAAAAGACTGGATTTGACGGAAATTATTGGAAATGGGAATATCCAGATTATCAAAAATCATATATGGTTGTAGCCGATGTGGCGAGAGGAGATGGCTCGGATTATTCTGCATTTCATGTTTTTGATATTGTAAATAATGTTCAGGTTGCTGAGTATAGAGGAAAGATGGAAACTAAAGATTATGGTAATTTTTTAGTAAGTGTAGGAACTGATTGGAATAACGCATTGATAGTAGTTGAAAACGCTAATATTGGTTGGGCAGTAATTCAGCAAATTATAGATAGAAATTATTCAAACCTATACTATCAAACACAAGATTACAAGTATATTGATATTGAAAAACAATATACAAATAAATTTAATGCGGAAGAAAAAAGACAAGTGGCAGGATTTACAACATCAGCAAAAACAAGACCACTTATCATATCAAAGTTAGATGAGTACTTTAGAAGTAAAGAAGTGGTGGTTCAATCACTAAGATTAATAGATGAATTATTTACTTTTATATGGTACACTAATAGAGCTGAAGCAATGAGAGGATATAATGATGACTTAATAATGGCATTCTCTATTGGATTATGGGTGAGAGATACCGCACTTCGTTTAAGACAAGAAAGAATGGATTTAACAAAAGTGGCAATCGATTCTATTTCTACAACAGGTTTTTCTATGGGTTCAGCAAACGAAAGAATGAGAGCAAATCCCTATGAAATGAATATTGGCGAGGGAAATGAAGATATAAGATGGTTATTCTAATATTTATATGTATGAAAATCTTAGTAGAAAATATTGAAACATTAAATGAGGGATTGAGATTTCACCTAAATATGGGTACTCCAATTCACGAATCTATTTATAGATACGGTTCAACTAAATATTTTGAAATGTTTAGAAGTGCAAGAGAACTATATAATGAGAATAAATTGGTTTTAGAAAATGCACAAGATAAATGGTTTGTAACCGAAACTGATTTAGGTGAAAAGGGATTATATGAGGGTAATGAAGTTTGGTTAGATTTTCCAATTTTAGAAGCAGAACATCAGGGAAAAGATGTAGAACTAAACGAACCTAAAAAAGGTGGGCCTAAAAAATTCTATGTGTATGTGAAAGATGGGGATAGTGTTAAAAAGGTATCATGGGGTGATACTACCGGTCTTAAAGTAAAAATAAACGATTTAGAGGCTAGTAAGGCTTTCGCATCCAGACATAATTGTGATACCGAAAAGGATAAAACTTCTGCTAGATGGTGGGCGTGTAATCTACCAAAGTATGCTAAGCAGTTGGGATTATCCGAACCAGCTTATAGATATTGGTAATAATAGTTGGAAAATTGAATAATTATTCATAAATTCGGTATGGGTGAAAAGTATTTAGATGTTTTTATAAATGATACTAAAAGATATAGGTTATTTAAAGGAGATATAGATGAGAGAGAGTTATTGTGGCATCAGGATGAGTGGGATAGAGAAATTTTGGTTTTAGGAGGAAAGGATTGGAAAATTCAATTAGATGATGAGTTACCAATTGATTTAATAGAAGGTGAACAAATTGAAATAAAAAATCATAAGTTTCATAGAGTTATTAAAGGAAAAGGTAATTTGATTATCAGAATTATAGAAAATAAATAAAATGGCAGAACAAAATAATAATTCGTTTTTCGAAAGAATGAGAAAATTATTCTCTACTAATGTTATTGTTAGAAGAGAAGATGGGAAAACGAAAGTTGTGGATACCGAAGGTAGCCAGGCATTATCAAATTTAAAAACTATTAGAGATAAGTTTTATAAATTGCAAACTGGTTATCAGTATAATGCTTTACAGACCCAACTCTCATATCAGACAATTAGAAGAGAGTTATTTTTGGATTACGATGCAATGGATCAAGACCCAATTATTGCATCCGCATTAGATATTTACGCCGATGAATCTACGACTAAAAATGAATTTGGTGATGTATTAACAATTAAAACTTCTAATCAAAACGTAAAAGAGGTATTACATAATTTATTCTATGATATAATGAACATAGAATTTAACCTTTGGCCGTGGATTAGAAATTTGGCAAAATATGGAGACCAATTTTTGGTATTAGAAATTGTTGAGGGAGAAGGAGTTGTAAATGTTTTCCCACAATCAGTATATCATACACAAAGAACTGAAAATCCACATGATCCATCTAGAATCAATCGACATGAAACGGGTATTAAGTTTACCGTTGATCCAGATTATTTAGGAAAAAAAGAATACGATAATTATGAGATGGCTCACTTCCGTTTATATTCTGATACCAATTATCTACCATATGGTAAATCAATGGTTGAGAATGCAAGGAGATTGTGGAAACAAATTACCCTAATGGAAGATGCGATGATGATACATCGTATTATGAGAGCACCTGAAAAGAGAATATTTAAAATTGATATAGGTAATATCCCTCCTCAAGAGGTTGATAACTATATGCAAAAGATTATCAATAAGATTAAGAAAACTCCATTCCAAGATCAAAGAACAGGAGATTACAATCTTAAGTACAATATGATGAATATCACCGAAGATTTCTTTATGCCGGTGAGAGGTGGAGATAGTGGAACTCAAATCGATACTTTAAGTGGTTTGAATTATTCAGCAGTAGAAGATATTGATTACTTAAAAGCTAAATTATTTGCGGCACTTAAAGTTCCAAAGGCGTTTTTAGGATATGAAGAAGATATCAATGGTAAGGCTACTTTAGCAGCGGAAGATATTCGTTTCGCAAGAACGATTGAAAGAATTCAAAGAGTTGTGGTTTCAGAATTAACACAGGTGGCAATAGCTCACTTAATGGCTAGTGGATTCGAAGGAATGGAGGCAGTTGATTTTTCATTAGAATTAACTAACCCATCTACTATTTACGAACAAGAGAAAATAAATTTGTGGACAGAGAAGGTTAGATTGGCTACTGATATGAAAGCATTAAAAATGATTTCAAACGATTGGATTTATAAGAATATATTCAAACTTTCCGATGATGAGATTGCTGAAAATAAAGAAGATGTTGTAACCGATACATTTGATTTGAATCGTTTAACTAAGATAGAATCAGAAGGTGTTGATCCGTATGAAGAGCAACCTCAACAGGAACAACCAACCGAAGAACCACAAGGTGAACAACCACCTCAAATGGAAGCTCCACAACCTGAAGGAGAGCCGGTTGTAAAAGATAAGGCTCAGACGAGTGCAGAAAACGGTAAAGAAGGTGGAAGACCGGCAGAAGCTGGTGATAGTGGAACTGATGAAAATGCGTTTGGTAGAGACCCATTAGGTAAAGATGATATCACTAGAAACTTCGGAAGAGAGACTAGAAAGGAAAGACTAGTATCTAAATTAAAAAACGTATCCGAAAAAGAAAAATTTTTAAAGGATGCTATAAGAAAAAGAATACAGTCGAAGTATGAGAAAAAAAGTGGAAAAAAGGTATTAAATGAAGATATTGATACTCAATCGGAAGATAGTGGTTCTTTATTAGATGATAAAAATATTTTGACGGATATCTAAAATATAGGTAATCCTAAGTTATTTAATATTTATATTATGTAAATATTTACATATATAATAGTAAAAACAGGCGTTTGTAATGAAAGTTAAACACTCAAAGTTTAAAAATACGGCTATTTTATTTGAATTATTGGTAAAACAAATTACCCAGGAGGTATTATCTAATTCAACTAAAAACCTATCCGAAAAAATTATTAAGGAATTTTTCAATTCTAGAAAAGAATTGGCTAAAGAACTTAAATTATACAATTGGATTGTAAAAGAAAGATTCTCATCAAACGATGATGCTAAGTTATTCTTATCCGAAATAATTGAGGAAAGAAAGAAATTAGATGAATCTAAGTTGGCTAAGGAAAAATATAACCTTATCAAAACGATTAAGGAATCCTATGAATTGGATAAATTCCTTTCATCAAATTTACAAAACTATAAATTATTGGCTTCTATCTATAAGGTATTTGAAAGTAAAGCACATGGTAGAAAAGTAGAAATCAGAGATTTTATTGATTCCAATAATACTATTTTAGAACACGTAACTAACACAAGACAGATTAATAAGCCTCAAGATAAATTATACGATGAGTTCAAAAAACAATCTGAAGATTTAAGATTGCTGACCTATAAATTACTTATAGAAAATTTCAATACCAAATATTCTAAATTAGATGATTCTCAAAAAGGTTTGCTAAGAGAATTTATTAATAATGTTTCTAATACATCAACATTTCCTAAATTTATTGGAGAAGAAACTAAAAAAGCGTTATCCTCTTTGATAGCAGAATCCAAAGATATTACTGATAAAGTAACTAAAATTAAGATTTCAGAAATGATTAAGTTATTTAAATCAGATAAATTCTTAAAAGAAAATAGTGAAAAGCAAGTTTCAGTTTTAATGCTTACATACGAATTATTAAAGGAAATAAAAAATGTCAAATCAGCTAGAAGCATTAAAAAATAAAATAAAAGAAATACTCTCTGAATTAAGAGAAGAGGATGAAGAGCTAAAAAAAGAAGTATCCACTACCGGAGATGTAGCTGGATACGATACTCCCAGAGCTTTTTCAAAAGATGGTAAGCATACATCTGATTATGTGAAAAGAATGGCTTCCTTAACAGGATACACTTCACTTACTGAAAACCGTTTCCATAAATTAAGATTAGATAATACCCTAACTCCAAACCAAAAAATAGGATTGGGTATTAGAGAAACTCGTAGAAAATTAGATGAGATTGAAAAGTTTTTGGAGTGGTATGGTAGAATTAAAAAAGAAAATGCTATGAAAGGTGAAAATTTTTGGAAAAGAACTAATCACCATATTTATAGAATAAGAGAAAGGTTATCGAATATTAGTAAAAATGTAACCTATCTAAAAAAGTAATTTTGTATGAAAATAACCAGAGAACAACTAAAATCATTAGTTGGTGAAGTGCTTCAAGAAGAAAAAGATTATCAATCGTTTTTTCAGGCAATGCTAAAAAAGCATGGCGTGGATTCACCTGCTGATTTCCAATCGGATGATGAAAAGAAAGATTTTTTCAATAAAGTTGAAAAGGCTTGGAATGGTGTATCCGAGAGATTAAAAGAAATCCACAAAGAAGCAGCATCTGATGTAAATACTGCAAATATACCAGCAGGAATAGCAACTAAACTTGATCAGGCAACTGATAGAATGAAAGATGCTAAGATAAATAATCAACAAAAATTACAAATTATAGCTAGAGTAATCGATGCAATCGGTTTAGATAAAATGAATTTGGCCGCATCTTTAAATAAATTGAGAACTAAGATGGAAATGACAGAGGAAGAAATGACTCAATACCAAAAAGTTTTCAAAGGTGTGATGGATAAATTCGGAATCAATTCACCTGCTGAATTGGATTCAGATGAAAAAAAGAAAGAATTTTTTAATGCAGTTGATAAAGCTTATCCAAACGAAGGAAAGATTGTTAAAATAAACCATTAAGAATGAAATCACTTTTAATAGAAACTAGATTATTTGAAGGGAAACTTAACGAAGACGAAAACGGTGTAGTTTTGGTTAAAGGTGTATTACAAAGAGCTGATGCACAAAATCAAAATGGTAGAGTGTATCCTAAAGAAATATTAGAAAGAGAAGTTGATAAATACCAACAACTTATCAAAGAAAAAAGAGCTTTGGGTGAATTAGATCATCCTGAATCTTCAGTTGTATCCCTTAAGAATGTTTCTCATAATATCAGAGAATGTCAATGGAATGGAGATGATTTAGTAGGTGTAGTCGAAATACTCCCAACTCCATCGGGAAATATCCTTAAAGAACTTTTGAAAGCAGGTATTCGTTTAGGAATATCATCAAGAGGCATGGGTTCAGTAGAATCTATGGGAGGAAATAAAGTAAAAGTTGGAGAAGATTTTGAATTAATAGGTTGGGATTTTGTATCTAACCCATCAACACAAGGAGCATTTATGGAATCCTTAAATGAATCAGTTAAATTACAATTAAACGAATCTATTGGAACTGATGTATGTGGTGAGTGGTGCAAAACTCAACACTTAATAAGAGAAATAATCGAAGAGTTATCCTAAAATGGGAAAAAGATTATTAATCAAAGTTTCAAAAGGTTCATCACAGGATGAGCAACAAAGGAATTTAGAAAAGGCATTGAAAGTTCTAAAGAATAAGTTTTTTAAGACCGGAATGCAGAAAGAATTAAGAGAAAGAACTGAATATTTAAAACCTTCGGTAAGAAAAAGATTGGAAGTAGAAAAGGCTAAGAGAAAAAATAAATTTAATTTTCTTTAGTTTTCTATAACTTTCATATATTTATAGATAATTGATTCGAATACCTCATCACTTTTTATATGAGGTCACCCTATAATCAAGTAATATCATTTGGACACACTTTCATTAGTCCAAGCAAATTCACAAATTTAAGATGAATAGCAAATTGTTAAAAGAAGCAATTGCAGATGCTAAAGCTGTTAGAGAAACCGCGTTGGCTAATGCAAAAATCGCTCTTGAAGAAGCATTCACTCCTAAACTTCAATCTATGCTTTCTAGAAAATTACAAGAAGAATTAGAAGACGAAGAAGTGAAAGAAGAAGAAGAGGTAGAATTGACTCAAGAGAATGATGTATCTTCAGAAATCGGAAAAGGTGATGGTACTAAAATGCCAGCAGCCGCAGCTTTCGATTCAGCCGCAAAATCAGATGAATTAGGTGCAGCAGAAGTTGATCAAATTTCTGCAGAAGTTGGTTCAGAAGATGAAAACGCTGAAAAAGTAGCGGGTATCACCGAAGGTGAAGAAGAAGAGGAAGACATCACAGGTGCAACTCCTGGTTCAGGATTGAACGAAGAAGAAGAAATTGATGAAGATGAATTAGACATCGAAGAAATCATCAGAGAATTGGAAGCAGATGCAGATGCAGAAGAAGCTCCTGTAGCTGAAGAAGAGCACGAAGAAGAGGCTCCAGCGGCAGTAGCAGAACCAGCAGCTGAAGAAGCTCCAGTTGAAGAAGAAGAGGAAATCGATTTAGACGAAATCCTTAGAGAAATGGGATACGGAGATGAAGCTGAAGAAGAAGCTCCTGTAGCTGAAGAAGAAGATGGTGAAGACCATTCTGCTGAATTAGCTGCAAAAGATGCCGAATTGGAAGAAGCATACAAAGTAATCGGTTCTTTAAGAAAGACTATTAACGAAGTAAATCTTCTTAACGCTAAGTTGTTGTATGTGAACAAATTGTTCAGAGGATACAACTTAACTAACGAACAAAAGACTAAGGTTGTTGAAACTTTAGATAGAACAAAGAATGTAAGAGAAGTGAAATTAGTTTACACTACAATTGCAGAATCATTTAAAATTGGTTCATCAGCAACTAAGAAAACTGCAACTAAACTTACAGAAAGTTACGCATCAAAGCCAGCAGCATCTACTGCACCTGCAAAACAAATTATCTCTGAAGATAATTCTGCAGCTGATAGATTCAAAAAATTAGCTGGTATTATCAAATAATTGGTAATTAAATAAAATAATTAAATAAAAAAACAAAATGGCAAACTTTAATGTTAAATCATTATTAGAGGCGAAAAATCCTCAAGCTATTATGTTGGAACAAACTAGAGGTTTGAAGGGTAAATGGGATAAAACCGGTTTATTAGAAGGCCTTAAGGAAAGAGACCAACATTCAATGGCTGTATTGTTAGAGAACCAAGCTCAACAATTATTGAGTGAGGCAACTGCAACTGGAACAACTGCAGGTTCAGAAGAATGGTCAGGTGTTGCTTTACCATTGGTAAGAAGAATTTTCGGTGAAATCGCTGCAAAAGAATTCGTTTCAGTTCAACCAATGAACTTACCTTCAGGTTTGATTTTCTTCATGGATTTCAAATATGGTAGCTCTCAAAATGGTAGAACTGCTGGTGATTCTTTATACGGCGGTACTGGAGCTAAATTTGCTAGAACTGATGCTGCATCAGGTGGTCTTTATGGTGAAGGTAAATATGGCTACACTTTAGCACCAACTGCAAGTGCAAGTATCACTTCTGCAACTATTTCTGATGCATCTCACGCTGATGTAGGTTTCAATGCTGAATACTCTGCATCTATTGAAGCTAAGAAAATTAGAAAAGTAGTTTTAACTGCTTCTCAATTAACTAACTTAGATTTAGAAGCTATCAAATTGATATCTTTAACATCTAACACCGGTTCAGTAGTAATTCCTGCTGCGGGACAACTTGAAGACTTAGCTGAGCATAATTATGCTGGTTCTACTGTAACTTTATTCTTTGAACAAGCTAATGCTACTGCATTTACAACCGGTTCAAAGACTTTCACAGGTCAATTAACTGCTTCTTATCATACTCAACCTGTATCTTTCAATAGAGGTGATTTCGAAGACCAATCTCCAATCGCAGGTGGTTCAAACCAATTGTCTGGAACTAACTTGAACATTCCAGAAGTTGATTTGGAATTGAAGAGTGAATCAATCGTTGCTAAGACTCGTAAGTTGAAAGCAGTATGGACTCCAGAATTGGCACAAGACTTGAACGCTTACCACTCAATTGATGCGGAAGCTGAATTAACTTCAATGTTATCTGAATACATCTCTTTAGAAATCGATTTAGAAATCTTAGATATGTTGCAAGTAAACGCATTGACAGTTGATTACTGGTCAACTAACGTAGGTGAAGAGTATAACGCTGCAACTGGTGTTTGGACTGCAGGTTCAGCTTCTTTGGCTTACCAAAAAGCTACTTGGTTCCAGACTTTAGGAGTTAAGTTAAACAAAGTATCTAATAAGATTCACCAATTGACTATGAGAGGTGGAGCAAACTTCATTGTATGTTCTCCTGACGTAGCTACAATCTTAGAATCTATCCCAGGATTCCACGTGAATGCTGAGAAAGATGCATTGCAATTCGCTGCTGGAGTATCAGTAGTAGGTTCAATCTCTAACAGATACACTGTTTACAAGAACCCTTATATGACTTCTAACCAAATATTGTTAGGATTCAAAGGTGCTAACTTCCTTGAGACTGGTGCGGTATATGCTCCGTATGTACCATTGATTATGACTCCATTAGTGTATGACCCAGACAACTTTACACCTCGTAGAGGAGTCATGACAAGATACGCTAAGAAGATAGTTAGACCGGAATTTTACGGAAAAATCTATGTTAAAGACTTAGCTAACTTGTAATCTTTGGATTAAAAGTTAAACTTTAATATAAAAAAATTGGGGATGAGAAATCATCCCCTTTTTTATGTCTTTTTTATATTTAAATTTATGAGGTTACATACAATAAAGGATAAGTACGAAATAGGTAAGATTAAGACTTACGAAGATGTTCCAGGTTGGATAGGCTGTGCAGAGGATATTTACAAAATAATAATTGATAAGTTAGAAGACGGGGATTCTATTGTAGAAATAGGTACATTCTTTGGTCAATCAACAATCTTTATGGCATCCTTAATAAAGGAAAGTGGTAAAAGGATAAACTTTGATACCATAGATTCTCTTTGGCAGATAGATGCGGATGTTAGAAGAGGTGATCATCCACAATCTTTTTATGATTATCGTTTCTCAAAAGAATTAACAAATATTCCAATAGATGAGTTAATTAAAGCACATTATCGATTATGTGGGGTTGAGGAATACATCAATCTTATGATAGGAGATAGTAGATGGTTATGGAAATGGTATGAAGAAGAATCTCTTAAATTCGTCTATATAGATGGAGATCATAATTACGAAATAGTAAAATTAGATATGGAGAATTGGTGGGGTAGAGTTCAAAAAGGGGGATATATGGGAGGAGATGATATAGATGCGTATCCATCGGTTTTAAGAGCGATGAACGAATTAATAGAAAAAGAAGAAATCTCAAACGAAAGAGTTCAGATATTCCCAAATTCTTTTTTAATTCAAAAATGATATTTATACATATAAAAAACCATATACTAAAAAATGGAACAATTAGCATCGATATTTTTACATAGTAGAACTCAAGCTCATGAATTTCACACTAGAGTAAAGGGGCCAGGTTCATTGGCACTTCATAAAGCATTAGAAGAATACTATACTGAAATAGTTCCACTTATAGATGGGTTGATTGAGGCTTATCAGGGACAGTTTGGATTAATACAGTTCAAACAGGTAAATGGAACTGATAACAATGCTTCAAAAGAAAATATAATCGCATATTTTGATAAGTTAATTGCTTTTTTAAAGTTGGAAAGAAAATCAGAAAACTTAAAAGAAAGTTGGATACAAAATGAATTGGATAATGTTGCGAAATTGTTATATTCAACAAAATACAAATTGGTTAATTTAGCTTAACCTCAAACCGAAATTAGATGTCAGTAAACTCAACAATAAATCACTATCCAGGATCTTCATCATTTGAAAGTGGCCAAACACCTTTCGGAATTTACGATGATGATAGTATATTTGGCGAAGATGCACCAAAGGTGGCATTGTGGTGTGCGAGAAGATTGGGGTATCCAATTATAGATGTTGAATTAATAGATGAACAATTTTTTGCTTGTTTTGAAGAAGGGGTATCCGAGTATTCTGCACAAGTAAATCAATTTAATATACGAAATAATCTATCAATCGTTGCCGGTCAAAGTACTTCTACAAATTATACTGGACAATTAGTAGATGGTTCATTTGTTCCTACAATTGTAAGAATAAGTGATGCATATGGAACATTAGCGGGAGTAGGAGGTAGAACTGATATTAAGAGAGGATCTATATCAGCGAGTGCAAATACACAATCTTATGATTTAAAAGATTTTGCTGAAACAAATGAAAGTGGAAGTAGAATTGAAATAACAAAAGTTTATTTCGAACCAAAACCTGCTTTATCTAGATTCTTTGACCCGTATTCGATTAGCGGTATGGGTACTTTAAATATTACTCAAGAGTTTGGATTTAGTTCATTCAGCACCGCAACTCAATTCGTATTAATGCCTTTCTATGAAGACCTTTTAAGAATTCAGGCAATTGAGTTTAATGACCAAATCCGTAAATCAGCGCATACATTTAATATTGTAAATAATAAATTACAAATATTTCCTGTACCAACTGCTGACCATAACATATATTTTGAATATTATGTTAAAAAAGATTTTGAAAAGAATTCAATAACAACAACACCAAATGTAATATCCGATTATTCTAATATCAAATATAGTTTTATACCTTACAGAAAGATAAATGATGTTGGAAGGCAATGGATACGAAAATATACATTAGCCCTATCTAAAGAGTTATTAGGAGCTATCAGAGAGAAATATAATACTATTCCTATACCTGGTGGAGAAACCACTTTGGATGGTGCGCAACTTAGAGCAGAGGCAACAACTGAAAAGGAAACACTTATTACACAATTGAGAGAAAACTTAGAAGAAGTAAGTAGAAAAACTCAATTTGAAAATAAGGCAGCGGAAGCTCAACAACACTTAGAGATGTTACAAAAAGTTCCACTATCAATTTATGTAGGATAATATGCCCCGTTTTAATTCAGCTAGAGATATAAGATTTTTTGAGCAGATTTCAACTGAATTGGTTGATGATGTTATTGAAACATTAGTAACCCTTTTCAAAGTAAATGTGGATGAGACTGCCTATAATCTTTATGGAGAATCTCTCAATAAAAAATATTATAGAGGGATGGAAACAACTTGTGTAATAGAAAGAGATCCAACTGAAGCAAATTATGAAGGGTTTGGTTCTGATGCGAGTAGAAATAGTAGATTTAGATTTAATCGCCATACTCTTATTGAAAAGGATTTTTATCCAGAAATTGGGGATTATATTTACTTAGATGGTTCGTATTATGAAGTATCAAATGTAAATGAAGATCAGTGGATTGGCGGACAAGGTGGTAGTAAGTTTTCAGTTATATGTGAAACATTCTTAACTAGAAATACAACAATTAGTTTAGAAGAAATAGTTAGATAATGGCAGATAAAAACTTTTCAAAAATAGTTAAGCAGGATGAATCCAAAATGTTGGAGATATCCTTATTAGATGTCGATACCATTATCGCAAAATATATGGAACAACATCTAATACCTGAAGTTGAAGCCAATGGTAATAAGATTAAAATTCCTTTATTATATGGTAATGCTGAGAGATGGAAATCTGCTCAAAGAGATGGGTATATAAAAGATAAATTAGGAAAGATTCAATTACCAATTATAATGTTTAAGAGAAATTCCATTGAGACAAATGATTCAATGAGATTTCTAAAAGACAGAAATGTAACATATCCAACTGTAAAAAAGTATTCACAGAAACATGCATACGATAGATTCTCACTATTAAACCCTGATTTCAAAAGAAGGTTTGAAGCGTATGATGTAAGAATGCCTAATTATGTTACCCTAACTTATGAAGTAATATTTTGGACTGGATACACCGAACACAATAATAAAATAATAGAGCAATTTCAATATGCAGATGGATCATATTGGGGAGAAGATGATAAATATAAATTTAGAGTAGTTGTTGGAAATTTTGATAATCAACAAGATGTAGGAGCAGGTTCAGAAAGAATAATAAGAACAACTTGTACTTTGACAGTTAATGCATACTTATTACCTAAGAGATTTGATAATCAACCTACAACTCAAAAAGGATTTAGTATTAGAAAAGTTATCGTTACGAATGAAGTTGTTTTGCAAAATGGAGAAGGTTATGATTTAAATGGAAGATTAACCACTTCGTTAGAAAAACCATTGGAGAAATTTGGTAGCCAATTATTAGGCGATAAAATAGAAACCGAATCAGAAGATGTATTCGGAACTCCTTTACAAACCGAAGATGGTAATGAATTAATAGCAGAATAAAATGCCAAAAATATCAGCGTTAGGCACTATCTCTCAACTGACTACAAGTAGTATTTTACCAGTAGTAGATGATAATCAAACTCAAAAGGTTACTTTACAGAGAGTAATTGAATTTGTTAGTGCGAGTATAGATGTAACTTTCGCAACTGAAATAGAATTATTACAAAGTGCATCTTCTATTACATCATCTTTAAATGCGTTTGCTAGTTCATCAATTTTATCAATAGCTAGTAAATTATCAACTTCATCTTTCGAAGCATATACGGCATCAGTTTCTGTAGCTAATGTAGATACATCTTCTTTATTATCGACATCATCATTTAATACTTTCACTTCATCGTATAAATCAGATAGTGCAAGTTTTGATAGTAGAGTTGATAGTTTAGAATTAATTAATGTAGCACCTTTTCTAAGTAGTTCTACATTTAATACATTTACATCTTCATATACAACTCATAGTTCTTCTATTGATAATAGATTAGATATATTAGAAGGAATTAATGTAACTCCTTTTTTATCATCATCTACTTTTAATTCATATACATCTTCAAATGAAAATACTAATTCAACTCAAAATAGCAGATTAACTTCATTGGAAAATAATAGTGGAAGTTATTTATTAAAATCTGAAACTGGAAGTTTTATTACTTCATTACCAAATAATTTAATAAGTGGTAGTTCTCAGGTATTAAATAGTAGTAACGTAATATCATCATCTGCACAGATTTCTGCATCAGGTTTTGTAAGTTCATCAAATGTATCAACAATTCAAACTATAACATCCGCATCATACGCAGCAATAACTCCGGTGAGTGGAACATTATATAATAATAGGATAAGATATGCCAGTTTTAGGAAATGCAAGTTCTTTAAGGTTTAATGGAAATTCTGCCACAAAAGCATTTTTGAATAATAATCAAATATGGCCTGCACAATCACTAATAACTGATGGATTACAATTATATCTAAATGCCGGTAACACATCATCGTATCCTGGTAGTGG